>ENA-UOOR01003210-UOOR01003210.1-fermentation-metagenome-genome-assembly--contig:-NODE-3210-length-14863-cov-9.902418_pt1 | contig 14863 bp, 12 predicted proteins | sample MGYA00245780_ERZ724029 | MGnify/ENA primary metagenome ERZ724029 (study PRJEB28704, sample SAMN03018315) | fermentation metagenome | biome: anthropogenic terrestrial biome; feature: soil; material... | reverse complement strand
TATGGTATGGTCTGATGGGATTTGTAAATGAACAAAAAAGTGTGATTAAAGCCAGAATAAAGCCTGAATACCCTAATAAAGTCAGCGATATAATGGTACACAAAGTCAGAGAAGTGCTGTGGAAGAAGCCGGAACTGATAGATGAATATATTAATAAAACCGAACTGTCACAAGAGAAAATTGATATTTTGAAGCTATGGAAAACTAATCATAAAAAAGGAATGTTTTTAATTTTGGAGTATAAACCGGAATACGCAGTTGTAATAGCCCCTAATGAGCAGGGTGAGGACAGACTTTACGGTATAAAAGGGATAAGCAATTCATTAGCAAATACATTGCGGCAAAAATTGCCTGCTTCGATTGAAACAGTTTTACTTCCGTTCAAGGGTAAGATTATCTATGACAGCTTTCTTGAAACATTTTCAATAGGATATGCGGAAGGTGCAAAGGCACTTTTCCGCGAGATGTATGCCAAAGCAGCTGAACACGGAATAATAACGAGCTTGGTGGTGCCAGGCACCAAAAAGTAAACTTATTTTCTTGCAGTGATTGCAACGGTTATAGGTTGCACACATATACCAACTATTCCGAAATCGACTGAAAGTAAACTTATTATGACAAAAGTCAGCATTCTTAGTCCTTGTAATATAAACCTGCCATACTACGTGGTGCCCTAACACCACTACTTTTTTCATTGCATTCAAGAGGCAATTCTATTATAATCATTAACAATGAAATAAAATATATATCAAAGGTGACGGACATGAAAATAAAAAGAGTTGCATTAATTGGAATGGGTGCGGTTGGCACTGTATACGGAAATTTGCTCCACAATAAATATGGTTCGAATTTTACTGTTATATCGGATGAATCAAGAAAAGACAAATTGAAGAAAAATGGATTTACTTTAAATGGAAATACATTTCATCCAAACATATACTCAAACAGCGATAATAACATTGAATATGATTTAATAATATTTGCAGTAAAAAATTATCAGCTTGCCGGTGCAATTGAAGATGTAAGAAGCTTCGTGGGTGAAAACACGATTTTGATAACATTCTTAAACGGAGTAACTGCAAGAGATATAATTCAGGAGGCTTATCCGAATAATAAGGTTCTTTATGGTTTATCAATGAAAATAGATGCTGTAAGAAATGAGGATGGAGTAGTAAATACTGAAGATGGTCAGATTCATTTTGGGGAAGCAGATAATACAGTAATTTCTGAAGAAGTGCAGGCGGTTAAAGACTGTTTTGATGAAGCAGGAATACAAAACATTGTATTTCCGGATATGATAAGGATGTATTGGAAAAAATTCATGCTCAATGTGGGAATTAACCAGGTTACAGCAGTTACATGTGCCCCTTACGGCAAGGTAACAAACATTGAGACGAGTTTAATATTATTCAAGGAAGCAATGAATGAGGTTCTGGCTATTGCAAAGGCATTAAACATTGATTTGAGGGAAGAGGATATAGAGGAATTTGTTGCCTTAATGGAGCATTTCTCACCATTTGGCAAAACATCAATGCTGCAGGATGTTGAAGCTAAAAGAAAGACTGAAGTTGATTATTTCGGAGGAACAGTTGTTGAATTGGGTAAGAAACTTAACATACCTACGCCTGTCAACCATGTGCTGTATTGCATAATTAAATCGATAGAAGCAATGTATTAGGATTGTTGTTATTCTTGTAGAAAAATCATAGTCATTAAAAAAAGGACTCATTATTAATATGGTGAGATCCTTTTTTTGTTCAGAATAAGGAGGTAATTCCGATTAAAGTTACGCTGTAGAATTATATAATTATATGTAGAAAATCAGCACTATATGGTATATAATGTAAAAAGAGGAATACTAAATAATAATTAACGGAATCAATTGATACCAAAGATATTGACATTATCCGTGAGGAGTGTTATAATATGAAACAAACAACAGAAGAAAAAAGAACAGAATCAAAAATTGAGGTAAAAACCGGACTTCCCATATAAGAAAGTTTAAGGTGATAAAATGAAAACCATTAAAAGTGAAAAAAAATTATGTCTCATCTGTATGGAAGAACATGAAGTACAAACAGTTATTATGAGAGATACAGAAGAATTTAAGGGATTAGAAGTATCCTTTGATTCAACCTATGAATATTGCAATCATGCAGATGAATACCTTGAAACTGAAGATATGATTAAAGCCAATAGTTTGGCAATGAAAGATGCGTATAGAAAAAAGACAGGTTTATTAACTTCAAGTGAAATTATTAATATTCGAGAAAAATATGGTGTCAGCCAAAAGGATTTTTCTGAAATCTTGGACTGGGGAGGAGCTACTGTCACCAGATATGAAAACCACCAAGTTCAAGACCGTGCACATGATGATGTGCTGCGAAAGATAGAATCAGATCCGAAATGGTTTCTTCAAATGCTTAAAAGAGCTGAAGATAAGATATCAGAAAAAGCTTTTTATAAATATCTTCGAACAGCAAGACTTGAGTATAGAGAGTTGGAAAATAGTTATTTGATAGATTCAATTCAAGCACTTTATGCTAATTTTGAAGATGATAATATAACTGGCGGGGTGGAACTTAATCTTAATAAAGTACTTGAAATTATCAATTATTACGCTTCAAACGTATGCAGTCTTCATAAGGTTAAATTAATGAAAATGCTATGGTATGGAGACAATTTGAGTTATAAAAGAAGAGGAAAGCCAATTACAGGGCTGGTATATTGTGCATTGCCAATGGGTGCTGTACCGGTAGGATATGAGCAGATTTTAGGCTTAGATGGTATTGAATTTGAAATGTTTCTTTACGATTTTGATAGGATGGCTTACAGGTTTTATCCGGAAGAAGGTTTTAAGATTAAAGAACTCACTGCTGAGGACATTGAAATATTGGATGCAGTCATTGCAGAAGTCGGACATTTGAATTCACAAGATATTATAGACAAAATGCATAACGAAGATGCTTACAAATGCACGGGTAAAAATTGTATCATTCCTTTTTCATATGCAGAAAAATTGTCAATTGATTAGCGGTACCAATAACAGAAGCATAACAGCAGGATATTCAAGTTGGTTGTATTGTAGAAAGGAGTATTAGTGTGTCTAATAACGGAACAAAAAGAAGAGTATTTATATCTCATTATAAAGGAGATAGAAAAGAGGTTGATGATTTCATAACAAAGTTTGCAAAAGAGGAAAAGGTTTTTATACCATATGTATTAGGAGCAAATGATAATGATGATTTTATTGATAGTAATAATCCAGAATATGTAATGACTCAAATTCGTAAAAAATACTTATTAGATTCAACGGTAACAATTGTATTAATTGGAAGCTGCACTCATAGTCGGAGATATATCGATTGGGAATTAAAGAGTTCTCTGAGACAGGGTAATTATACACCAAACGGCGTAATAGGAATTGTTTTGCCAAGTCAAGGAAAATCAGCTTTTTTACCGCCTAGATTCGAAGATAATTGGTCGGAAGGACATGTAGATTGTTATGCACGATATTGGACTTATCCCAAAACTCCTCAAGAACTAGGTACTTGGATTGAAGACGCATATAATGCAAGAACAAAAAGGGCACATTTAATCAATAATTCTCAGAGTATGATGAAGTATAATGCAAAATGCAAAGTATGCGGAAAAACTCATTAAGGAGACCAACTATGTCAACTTACACACCACCACTTTCGGTTATATTTGTTTGGCATCCGGGAGATGCAAAAACTGTTAATCCAATATTTGAACATTGCTTTTCATTATTGTCACGGGATGTGAATAAACCATTTTCTCGTTCTATGAATATGCCTATTTTCTATCGTACAACTTTGAAAAAAGGCGTACCTACAAGAATAGAAGCTGCATCTGATAAAACAATAGTTTTTGTTTTTGTTAGTAAGGAATTTTCAGATCCATTATGGACTACTTATATTGAAGATATTCCTAAACAAGATAATATTAATGTAATTCCTATTGCATTAGAGAAATCAGCATTAAATTTTAGCGATATTTTTAATGATAAGAACTTTATTCGTGCTTATGAATTTGAATCTTTATATATAAATGACTATTTATTTATTGCAATAGCACATGAAATATATCGTTGGGCTCTGAATGAATCTTTTGATGAAAAAGCTGTTGGAAAAGATAATGCTATAAAAATATTTCTTAGCCATGCAAAGGACGGTAAAAATGGCATAGGGCTTGCTAAGAATTTAAAAAATTTTATAGACAATAGTATAATGAGAAATTTTTTTGATGCAACAGACATTTCTCCTGGTTATAAATTTACTGAGGAAATTATTAATTCAATTAAAGGGTCAACAATTATTGCTATAAATTCTGATATCTATTCTTCAAGATATTGGTGTCAAAGAGAAATCTTATGTGCAAAAGAAAATGATAGACCTATAATTGAAGTTGATATATTAGAAGATTATGAGGATCGAATATTTCCTTTTGCATCAAATGTTCCTTGTGTTCACGTGCAGGCTAATGATGGAACGACAAAAAGTGATTTGTTACGAATATTAAGTTCAGCATTATTAGAAACGATACGTTTCTACTACTCAAAATTACTACTAGAAGAGTATAAAAGGGAAGGTTGGATTAAACGTAATACCGAAGTTCGTTCAAGGCCTCCTGATGTATCAGATATTGAAAAAATATTGTATTTAGATAACAATGAAATAAAATGCAAGCATAATCATATAGTTTATCCCGAGCCTCCATTATATAATGAAGAACTAAGTTTTTTGAATAAAATAGGTGTAAAAGTAGATACACCCTTAACAATAAACTCCATTAATCTTTCTTGTCAAAAAATTGGAGTTTCCATATCAGATCCCTCAAATGAAGAATTAATTAGTATAGGTCAGAATAGCAAACACCTTGTTCAATTATCACAAGATATAACTAGACATCTATTGGCACGTAGTGCGATTCTTATTTATGGTGGTGATCTTCGTCCTGACGGATTCACTCAATTTATCCTTGATGAGGCTCAGGTATTAAAAACAAGGATGCAATCTCGGTGTAGCTTTTTAATCAAAAACTATATTGCATGGCCTATTTATCATAATGATACATTAGATATTAAAAGTTGGAAGACTAAACATAGAAATGTTGCAAAGATGATAGAATGCTCTTATCCTGACGATGTAAAGGATTTAATACCAAGTGTAGATTATTTCTTACCTCCTACAAATATACAAAACTCTTATGTATGGAGTCGTTGCTTAACGGAAATGCGAATGAAAATGATTGAAGATTGTGATGTTCGTATCTGTGCAGGCGGAAGACATTATAGATATAAGGGCAAAATGCCTGGTGTATTGGAAGAGATTGTTATAGCAATTGAAATGGAGCGTCCGCTTTTTCTACTAGGCGGTTTTGGTGGAGTAACTAGTAATGTATGTAAACTTATTGAGAGCAAAATAGTGCCGGAAGAACTTACTTTGGATTGGCAAATTCAACATAATTTCGGATACAAGCAACTATTAGATTTTTGCAAATCAAGAGAACCGAAACATGCTGTTAATTATGATTCAATAGCCAAATTGTTAAAAGATGCTAACTTAAGGAATGGTCTTAGTATGGAGGAAAATAAAAGACTATTTAATACACCTTTTGTAGATGAAGCGTTAAAACTTATACTTAAAGGACTTAGTTCTTTGTAAAATGAATTAAGAAGATATATTTTTTAAAATAAATAAAAATAAAGAAAGGAGGATAAAATTATGGCTGAGAAAATTAATTTATTTATATCACATTATGGTGGAGACGAGAAGCATGTAGAGAAAATAAATAAGCTTATTTCGAATAGTTATGATGTAAGAGATAGTTCAATTGTGGAAAGCGAGCCAAATAAAGCGACTAATAAGGAGTATATAAAATCTCTTCTTAGAACCCAGTTAGATTGGGCGGGGAGAGTAATAGTATTAATAGGACCTAAAACTCATGAACGGGAATGGGTAGATTGGGAAATTGAATATGCTGGAACGCACGGGGATAAACGTGTTATTGGTGTATTTCTTCCTGGGGCTACTGATTCAGATGTTCCTGAAATGCTAAATGATTATGGTGATGCTTGTATACCTTGGAATGAAGAAAAGATAATTGCAGCACTTGAAGGAGATAATATTTGGGAAACTTCCTCGGGAGAAAAAAGACCGTCAGTTGGGAACCGAGGATCTTGTTAGGAGGAAATTTATTGAATCTATATAGCTATATAATAAAGCGGGATTATGGATTTGCTCCGAACCCATTTCCACCTTCCTGTACATTGGCTACATGTAAACCTAAAATAAGACGAACAGCTCAGATTGGTGATTGGATAGCAGGGGTTGGGTCAGGTGCAAAAAATAGCATATTTAAGAACAAGCTAATTTATGCTATGCAGGTTTCAGAAAAGCTCACTTTTGATGAATATTGGATGGATGAACGATTTATTAAGAAGAAACCTACTATGAACGGAAGTAAGCGTCAAAATTATGGAGATAATATTTATCACAGGTTAACTCCAAACTCTCCTTATATTCAAGAGGATTCACATCATAGTTTTCCAAATGGAGAAATAAATATGTTAAATTATGACCGGGATTTGCCGGGACAGTATGTTTTAATTTCAAAGGATTATTGGTATTTTGGGGAAGATGCTATTTCTATTCCACAACAATTCTTATCATTAGCAAATATTGCAAGAGGATATAGAAAGTTTGATAATGAGGAGTTTATCCAAAGTTTTTATAATTGGCTCTTATCCCTACCTCAGTTTGGATACATTGGAAAGCCATATTTGTTTAACGGGGATTTTAAAAGATATTCAGGCAAATGATTATATTTATGGAATGATATTTCCGTTATACAGATGACTGGCAAACGAGTAAATATTTCCTTTAATCTATTTGCTAATATGAGCAAATCATATATAATAGAAACAAGTCAACAGCGTGATATAGCAGATATAGTATTATCTGTTTAATTAATGTATAAGTAGTTAGGTTTATCCCAAAAAGGAGGTGTTCTTATACTTAAAGAGGTATCAATAGAAATAATTAGGAGATGCCCCAACAACTGTGTTTATTGTTCCTCAATTTCTGATGAGAGTTGCACAGAAATATTAGATTATGAGAATTTTGTTTCTATTGTTAAAGATGCAGCACATTTGGGTGCAAGGATTATTTGCTTGTCTGGTGGTGAACCATTTTTACACTATAGAATTGTAGATATGATAGAGTTTGTTAATTCTTTAGGTTTGGATTCGTATATATATACCAGTGGAATCATTTTTGATACAAATAATCAAAGAGCTCCACTTGATAAGAGTATTCTTAAGTCGATTTCAGGGAAAGTTACAAAGTTAATTTTTAACATCGAAGCCTGTTCTCCATCCACTTATAATTTGATAATGGGAACAAAAGACTGTTTTGAAAAAATGAAACTATCGGTAGTAATGGCAAATGATTTATCAATTCTTACGGAAGCGCATTTTGTTCCTATGAAGCTAAATGTTAATGAATTGCAAGATGTAGTTTCATTATGTAGAGAATTGAATATCTCAAAGATTAGCTTATTACGATTAGTTATGCATGGACGTGCCTTGCAAAATGAACAGGAAATTGCTTTGTCACGGGATGAATTTTTACAATTGCAGGCTGATTTAGAAGCATTACATAATAAATCAAATATAGATATCCGAATAGGTGTTCCATTATCTACAGATATTTCAAGTCATAAGTGTGAAGCAGCTAATGGCAAAATAAATATTAGATATGATGGCAGTGTATTACCATGTGAAGCATTCAAGAATGACCGAGTTCAGTATAGGTTTAAAGGCTTGAAACCAGAAAGTATTCACGAGTATTCATTGGTGGATATTTATCAAAACTCAAATTACTTGAATTATATTCGTGAATTGTCTCAGAAATTTTCCAGTAGTGGACATTTTGAAACATGCATTGGGCAATATTTGATTAATAATAGTGGGGTGAATAGATGATTAATAAAGATCGAAGCATGATGGCAATTTGCACATTAGAAAATACTAAATTATTATTTAATGAATTTCCTTGCGACCATCCTTTAGATTCTAACATTGTGATTAAAATCAGCGAACTTTACAGTTTAATGCGTGATACTGATGACGACTACGAAATATTCCGTTATCGGGCTCAAACTGACGTCATATGGCGTTTACTTATTGAAAAGGCTATAAAATGCCTGAGATATTATGATAAACGTGAACCATTTCAAGTGAGCGAAGGCAAAAAGACTCCTAAAGCATATGGCATTGATGAATTGAAAAAATATTACGATAGTTATACAGAATTTGAGCACATCCTATATGGATCAAATAAGTATTATCGAGATCATGTAATCCATGTTTTTAGAACTTGGTTGTCTGGAGTGGAATTACTAACTAAGAATGGAGGAGGATACCTTGATAGTATTACAATACACCAAAAGGGTTACACAGCAGATCTTAACCGAGTGGAAAAACTCAGTGTTTGGACATTGATTGCCTTGACACATGATTTAGGATACCCTTTACAAAAAGCGAAGAGTATTATAGATACAACGCGATCAATGGTATCTACTTTCATAACTAATCCTGATATTTCAATCGATTTTTCATTCCGTGGCGTACAAAACTACATGAACGATTTTATTGTTCGGCTTATGAGTTCTAAGATGGAAAAGAGAGGAGATGATAATAAGGGTAACCCTATTTTTGTAGCCAGGTTACAACCAAAATATTACTTTAAGTTTCAAAAGTCTTTGGAGAGGAATCACCATGGAATCTTAAGCACACTTATTATATATAAACTTCTGACTTATTTTTTGGAATCAGATTATAATATAAATGAAGACTACACATTTGATAAGGAAGAATGTCGCCAGTTCTACATACGTCGAGAAATATTAAGAGCTATTGCTTCGCATACATGTGATGACGTTTATCAGCTATACATGACATCGTTCTCATTTTTGCTAAGGATTTGTGATGATACACAAGAGTGGGGACGGAAAAATATTTCGGAGCTATATGTTAAATCAAATCAAGAATATAAGATAGAGGATATAGATTTATCTATAGATGCAAATGGAAAAGAGCATAAATGTACAATTAAGGAAGAACTATCTTTTACAGATGAAGAGACGGATGTAGTGGTAAAATTAATTGAACGGTTTCGTGATCAGTCCATAATTTATGTTACTATATTCCGAGATGGGCAAGATACTATACTCCGAGATTTCACATTTGAGAAAAAGATTACGATTAAATACAATGATATTAAAATAACGTTAACACTACAGATAGCTAAAGATAGTGCGTCTACTTTAACTGGAGAAGTTAAATACACCTCTACCGGGACGGTAAATGAGGCGTTTGGAAAGAAATTTTTTGGCAGCCTGAAATGTCTTGATCCTAAAGTAGGCTGGGAGGTTTTTGACACAGATGGGAATAACGCCGATATAGGCAGACCTTTGGCTTGGCGAAAAGGCACATTCGCCATCGAGCTGTCAAGTTAGAATGGATAATGGTATTTTCACTGCGACAGCATATACAAAATCTGCACAAATTCACTATACTGCAGAAATTTGTGAATTAGTACCCACAGATTGTTTTTCTTTAGAAAACAAGGAAATATTTCGAAAACTTTGTGCCGAAGGTTGTGCGAATTATAAGATGAAATGGTCATGTCCACCATATTCACCATCATTCTGTGATTTTACTTCTGATTGGAATAAACTATATGTTTTATATATGAGGGTCTCTACGGAACAATTTCCATATATAAAAAATGACTACCTAAAAATTAAAGCTGCAAACTCAATACTGAAATCTAGAGCAGATAAGTTTTTGCGTAAATTGTCAATACATTATGGTCATTATATTTCTACTGGTAGCTGTAGACTTTGTAAACCGTGTAAATGCAAAAAAGACGCACCGTGTGCGCATCCTAATGAAATGACTTATAGTTTTGAATCCTTAGGCATTGATGTCAGTGGACTTATAAATATGTGCTTCAAGAACCCACTTTTATGGTATAAGCCGCAGAGTTTACCAAAGTACACATCTGTTGTTTGCGGGCTATTGACTAACGAAGTGCTATCTACCGAATTTTTAGAGGACGAGTATTTTAAGTGTATTAATAATTGATGTAAGCCCTTCAATATAAAAATGACAAGGCTTTTTGCAAAAGTTTTTTATTTAGTACGGTTATTTGCTATTAGTGATGAAATCCATCAATTATCTGTACCGAAAAGGGGAGGTATGTAGAAGGATGTAATACTAGATAGCTTTGGTTCGCTGATAGGAATCACATATTTTATTTTTGGTCAAAAAATTAGGGTGCAAGCGATTGACATAAAGGGACGCCTAAGTAGGCACCCCTTGCTTATGCTTTATACTTGATTCTCTTACCGGGTTTCATTCCGGTAAGCTTTCCCTGCCAAATCACCTTTTCACCATTTACTAATACAGTGTCGATTTTCTCGTTTTCTAAATCGAGTAATAGAATATCTGCAAAATTGCCTTCCGCTAAAGCACCTCTGTTAATATTTAATATTTTAGCTGGATTTACAGTAAGCTTTTCAACAAATTTAGTAAGTAACTTTATTTTCACATGTTCTAAAGATACTATATTTACAATTTTAAATAAATTTTTAAGCATAAATTTTGCTCTTATCCCGTCTCCTAATTCATCACTTTCTATTGCATCCACTCTATCAGATAAAGCACATATTATATTGTTTTCAAACACCTTCTCTTTATTATAGTAAAATGGAGGAACAGATGTATTTAAATCCTTTTGGACAGCAACCTGTAAAGTAGCAGGGTCTATTTTTACAACCTCTCCTCTTTTGAAATATTCTAAAACCAACCCGCTGCTTTTACTTGTGCTGCCGGCTATTTCAGACAGATGAGTATCAGTTGTTATATTTGGATTATTTTCTAATATCTTTATGGCTTCATAAATACTATCTTTTGAGACAGTGCTGCCTACATGACAAATATGCAGTCTCCTGCCGCCGGCTGTTTCTACTGCTCTTTGTACTCCATTTAAACCGGCTCCGGTGTGAAGCAGCAATGGGATATCATACAGAATACTCTTATCAAGGAGCTTATCCAAAAACTCTTGACTTATATCGCTTTCTATATGGGCAATTCCGCCTAAAGGAAGAACAACTTCTCCAATAGCTGTAATACCATATTCAATAAATTCTTCTATCCTGCCGGATAACCTTTCGTATGGAACAGCAAGTTTAGCATAGGTTTCATGCCCCCTTGTGTCGTAGGGCTCAATTGATACCGCCGTTGCAATATTAACACTTTGGCCTTCACATACATCAAGCATATCCTTCAGTCCGCCATAATGTTCTATAATGGGAATTCCGGAAAAAGTGTTGCATGGCATAACCAAAGGCGTTGTAATACCGCAAAATGGAAGTATATCAGCAATATATTCTATAGTATTTCCGGGATTAACTTGAAGGTCGATAAACCCCGGTACAATATATTTGCCTTTTGCATTAATTACTTCTGCACCATGATTTAAATTAATCTCTTCTTCAACTTTTATTATATTTTCTCCTTCAATTAAAAGGTCGTATATGCCAATCCTATTATTTCCCGGATCTATTAAAAACCCTTCCTTTATAATTCTTTTGTCCACTAAATCACTCCTTTTCAAATGCTAAGAAAATATCAAACCCTTGATTGTTTTTTATCTTAACTCTACATAGAAGCTGAAACTCCGGGACCTAGCGGGAGACCTATCAGCAGCCATGTTACATAGAATAATATCCAAAATACATATATTAGCAAAGAATAAGGCATGCTAAGTGAAATAACCGTACCTATGCCTAACTCTTGCCCCTTGTTTTTGTATTTCTCCATCATCCCTAAAATAACCGGTATATATGCCGATAATGGAGTAATCATGTCAATAGCTGAGTCGGAAATCCTGTATCCCATTTGTGCAGCTGCAGGAGATATGCCTACCATTGCTAACATTGGAACAAAAACCGGAGCTAAAAGCATCCATTTTGTTGTGCCGCTTGTTATAAATATGTTTACAACTCCACATAACAGAATGAAAAGAAGCAGCAATGGAATACCTGATATATTCATATGTTGTAGAGCTTCTGCTCCTTTTATTGCTATTATGGTAGAGATGTTGCTTTTACCAAACCATGTTATAAACATTGAAGCTGGTAAACATACTACTAAGAATCCCGATACGCCCACTAATCCTTTTTGCAGAAATTTTGCCACATCTGCTCCGGATTTAACGGAACCTGTGGTCTTGCCATAAGCAATGCCAACCAACATGAAGAAAGAAAATAAAAGAAATAGTATACTGCTGACAAGCGGCGAGCTTGGTAATATTTTGCCTTCGTTACTTCTTAAGAAACCATTTTCAGGCACTGTTAACAGCAGTAAAATAATTAGAAAAACAAGTGCAGTAACGCCTGCTGCTCTTAAGCCTTTGGATTCATCTTTAGTTACAACATATTCGCTGTCAATATTTGCACTGAGTTTAGTGTCTTCAGGATCAAATTTTCCTAATACAGGAATTATTATTTTCTCGGTAACCAGAGTCACTATAAGAGCTATGATCAATGTGGAAGAAGCCATTATATACCAGTTCATTAATGGATGAACCGGAGCATCTATGCCAAAGGAAGTAACAACTGATTGTGTGATTCCGGCTAACAGAGCATCTGTTCCGGCTATGAATAAATTGGCAGAAAATCCGCCGTATGCTGCAGCATAACCTGTCATTATTCCTGCTACCGGATGTCTGCCTAAAGAATAAAATATCGATGCACCTATTGCCGGAGCAAATACTATACCTGCGTCAGAAGCAATGTTTGCACAAACACCAACCACTGCCACAATATAAGTAACTAAATATTTTGGAGCTCCTAAAACAAGTCTTTTCATAAGTGCCTGAATTAATCCTGACTGTTCAGCAACCCCGATACCAAACATCATTACGACTACTATTCCTATAGGAAAGAATCTAATGTATGTATTTACAAAATCTGACATAATAGTTTGCAATTCAGCTCTTGAAAGTAAGTTAACCACAGCTACTGTTATTTCCTTTACCTCCTCGGTTGCTACCCTTGAGGCTGCCATATAGGTTACTGAAACGTTTGCCTTAGCCATAAAATAAGATAAGAATAGAATAAAAACCGATAGAATTGTAAAAAGCGTCAACGGGTGCGGGAGTTTATTTCCGACTCTTTCAACTCCCCTGATAAAACCTGCCATGGGTGTCTTGTTTTTTTTAATGTCTTTTTTTTCGCTGTTTTGGGTACTCATATTAATCCTCCTTTTTATAAAATATTTTTTCGGAATACTCCGAGTTTTCGAGTGCAAGGAAACCTTTATATTGTTATATATGTATAATTTATAGTATATATGTCTGTGCCAGGCACCGCAAAGTAAACTTATCTTCATGCTGTGATTGCAACGGTTATAGGGTTGCACACCTGTACCAACTATCCCAAAATCGACTGAAAGTAAACTTATTATGACAAAAGTCAGCATTCTTAGTCCTTGTAAGACAAACCTGCCGTATATATAATGACATCAAAGATATGTTATGTTATCGGAGGGGCTGATGGGGAGGAAACCGAGGATAGAATATAAAGGTGCAATTTATCATGTTATTCAGAGGGGAAATAACAAGGAATATATTTTTAGGAAAGCTGAGAATAAAAAATTCTTTTTAACTAAGCTGAAAGAAATCAAAAATACGATGGGCTTTGATATTTATGGTTTTGTATTGATGGACAACCATTATCATTTCATTATTAAATGCCATGAATATGGTATCAGCACTATAATGCACAGGATCAACTGTAATTATGGCAAGTATTATAATGCTTTGTACAATCGAACGGGACATGTTTTTCAGGACAGATACAATGGAATATTGGTGAGGAATGAAGGTTACCTGTTTTCTCTTTTAAGATATATTCATCAAAATCCTGTTAAGGCTAATATGTGTAAAAACATTTCTGATTATAGGTGGAGCAGTGACTATTTTTACAGAAACAACAAATGCAGAAGTATTGTACACATAGATGCGATCTTAAATGCTTTTTCATCTGATAGGAATACAGCTATTAAACAGTACATAAAGTATATGGACGCACCCGGTATGGAAGAAAGCACAAAATTTGAAGATACTGATGCCATTGGCGAAAAAGAAGAAAATGAGGAAACAGTAGAAACAGAAAAGCAAGAAAAGGACGCGGCAATACTTTCATTGGATGATATATTAAATTTGGTCACAGAAAACGACAAAACAATTATTGATAAGATAAAGGGAGGCTCTCGGATTAGAGAACTTACGCAATATAAAAAAATGTATGTGATGAAAGCCTTATCTTTTAAATATACTATGAAGGAAATAGGAGAAAATATTGGAATTACTAAAGCTGCAGTGTTGAAATTAACAAAGAACCAGCAGTCAAACTCAAAAACTAATGCAAAATCCAATTAAATTGATGAGGGAGGGTGGTTCTCCAATTAAATAGGTGGAGGGAGGGTGGTTCTCCAATTAAATAGATGGAAGGAGGGTGGTGTCTCCGATGGGAGAGGGCGGTGTCTCCAACTATGTGTGAAATAAGTTTACTTTTAGTTGATTTTTAGTTAACCGGTATGAGCATACAAACCTACGACTGTTGCAATCACTGCATGAAAATAAGTTTACTACTTGGTGCCTGGCACCATGATTTTATCTATTATAGATTTTTTTGATTTTGCCTACGGCCGCGATTCTTTCTTCTGCCATTATATCAGCAGCCTTATATGTTGGAACATTGTCTC
>ENA-UOOR01003208-UOOR01003208.1-fermentation-metagenome-genome-assembly--contig:-NODE-3208-length-14864-cov-11.796543_pt1 | contig 14864 bp, 4 predicted proteins | sample MGYA00245780_ERZ724029 | MGnify/ENA primary metagenome ERZ724029 (study PRJEB28704, sample SAMN03018315) | fermentation metagenome | biome: anthropogenic terrestrial biome; feature: soil; material... | reverse complement strand
TGGTCCGCTTTTCATCCAGCCAACGAATTCCTTGGCGATCTGGCTTGGAGGGAAGATGCTGCAGGAGATCCAGGAGATCACTTTCGAGATCGGCATGCTGGGGCAGTACGGGCCGGACTATCTATGACCCCCAGGGGACGCACGTCCTGCGGGTGTTGTCGGGGAGGCCCCCTCTCCGCTCTTGAGCTGCTGTGCATCATGTACGCCAGCTTTCAAGAGGATCGAGAAGGATAGAGGGCGAGGAATAGGGAATGGAAGTGAGTCTGGCGAGAGAGAAGTAAAAAATTGATTATGAAGCGGTTTCTTACAGGAGGCCGGACCGTCATCCCTTAATACGCTCTCGCCAACCCTTTGATTGGTGTAGGTCTTGGATGCAAAGGTGGGAGACATCGTGGAGCTCCGCAGCCGCTTGTGGCGTGTGGACTCACTTGATGGAGATGTTCTTGCAGCTACCAATATTGAGGGGGGAGAGATCGAGCAGAGGCGATTCTATCTTCCATTTGAGATCATTCGCAAAGCCAATATCGAGTCGCCAAATCCAGAAATGTTGGGCGATCCAGCTTCAAATAAGCTCCTGATCCAAGCCTATCGCTATTCTATGCTTCACGGGGCTGCCCCGCTGTTGAGCCTTCAGCGCAGCAGTGTAATCCCTACCAATTACCAGCTCGTGCCTGTGGTCATGGCCCTGAAGAAGAGCAACCGCGTCCGAATGATGATCGCGGATGATGTGGGCCTGGGAAAGACCATCGAGGCCGGCCTGATAGTGTCCGAGCTGATGGCCAGGAATCTGGCTTCCAGAATACTCGTGGTCTGCCCCCGCAATCTGCGTGAGCAATGGCGTGAGGCCCTGGAGTACTTCTTCCATATCGATGCAAGAGTCATCTCATCCATGCACCGCAGGGTTCTGGAGCGTCAGCTCCCTCCCGGAGCAAGCCCCTGGGAGCACTACCGATGCCTAGTGGCCTCCATCGATTACGTAAAGAAAGATCCCATAAAGCATCAGGTCCTTGAGGTTCCCTGGGATCTAGTGATTGTTGACGAGGCCCATCTAGCCGCCAAGCCCCATCTGAGCATCTCAATGGATCGATACGACTTCGTTCGAGATCTCTCTGCCAGGACCAAGCACCTGCTTTTCTTGACAGCTACTCCTCATAATGGCTATACCGATTCATATGCCAGCCTTCTTAGCATGCTCGATGGCCATTTGGTCTCAGGTTCTCCAAACGAGCCGCTAATCAATCGGGATCTGGCTAAAGAGAACATCTGCCAAAGAAGACGAAAGGATGTAGAGAACTGGTTCAAAGAGCACTCCGAAGAAGAGAATCCATTTCCTCAGAGGAATCAGGAAGAGGTTCTAATTGATCTTACCAACCAGGAGGAGAACCAGGTCATTCAGGCCCTTGGCAACTACGGGTCGAAGATCCTTGATTCTGCCGAGGGCGGATCCCACAGGATTCAGATTACAGCCAAGTGGACGGTGATGCATCTCCATAAGCGAGGATTGTCCTCTCCTGCATCGATACGCCAATCCCTCAAGAATCGCAAAGGCAGGTTAATCGATAGAGTGCAAAATGCCGAGGCTGAGGAGCAAACAAGCATAACCTTGGAGCAGGTTAAAGCCACAGCCCTCGATGAGGATCTGGGAGATGACGAAACAGACGAAGAGGCATCCTATCGGGCAGATAGGAATGTCTTCGGCTCATTAGAATCAAACCAAGCTGAGATTGCAGAGCTGGATAAGCTCATAGAACTGGCGGAGAAGATAACCCCTGCCAAGGACAGCAAGCTCAGAAAGCTGACCGGGCCGTCAGGCATTCTCAGCCAGGCCATTGCAGGCTATTTTGGAAAAGCCAAAATCATCATATTCACTCGTTATAAGGATACACTGGATTACTTGGAAAGAGAGATTCCACGACGTCTTCCGGAGTCTAAGTCTGATATCAGGATAATAACGGTTTACGGCGACCTCAATGAGGCCCAGCGCAAGGAGAGGTTGGCGGATTTTCTGCGTCTTGAAAAAGGCATCTTGATAGCTACAGACTGCATTAGCGAGGGCATCAACTTGCAGCACATGGCCAACCAGATGATCCACTACGAGCTTCCCTGGAATCCCAATCGTCTGGAGCAGAGAAACGGAAGGATTGACCGCTACGGTCAGAAGGAGAAGGTAGTTCATATCAAGACACTGGTGATGAGCGACACCCTAGACGCTACCATCCTCAAGGTCCTGGTAGTAAAGGCCAGGAACATCCGTGAGGAATACGGCTTCTCTCCGCCATTCTTCGGAGATGATGCCAACGTCATGGATATGATACGGGATCAAGGTATTGAGGTCCCATCTTCAGCCCAGACCAGACTTTTTGACTTCGGAGAGGAGGGCCAACGTCGCCAGCAGATCGACCCCTTCGCTAAGGAGACCATCGAGAGGATAAAGTCTGATAGCTTCTACGGTCAGCAAGATGTAGATCTCTCGGAGGTGCGCAATAGGATGAAGGAGACGGAAGAACTGATAGGCACCGAGGAGGATTTCCGCACGTTGGTGAAAAGTAGCTTGCAGAGTCTTGGATGTTCAGTCCGAGATAACAATGACCTCGATCATACGCTTAGAATTGATTTTAGCAGCTCTCTTCTCGCGGTTCCAGGGCAGGAGAGCGTAATAGAAAAGGCCACCTTCGATCCCAAGCTGGCCCTGCAGAACAAAGACATCGTACAGCTAAACGCAGGGCATCCCGTAGTTCGCAGAGCCATTGAATTGGTGCGCCAGTCAGTGTTTGATGGGGTAAGTACAGGATACGGCCGGACGGCGGCCTTGGCCACCTCGGCTGTCGGCCGGGTCACATTGCTTTATCACTTTCTGGCCCGGTTCACGGTCAACACCAAGCCAATAGGCATCATCGAAGAGATCATTCCGTTGGCCTGTGACCTAAATGGATCAAATCCTCTAGACTCCAAGGAGATTGATGCCTTATGGCATTCAAAGCCCGAGCAACTGAAGCGTACGAAGGAAGAGATCGTACCTCATCTACAGAAGGCGATAGAGCCATCGGTTTATACTCCGGCTTTACAAAAACGCCTGCAAGAGAGGCTTAAAGCGATAAAGCAGGAGAGGTCTGAGCTAAAAAAGAAGTTCGAGGACGCAGATGAAGCCTGGCTGGGCGGGATAGAGGATGTCTCCCTAGCCTCATCAGATCTGCTCTCTGTAACGGTTTATTATCCGGCTATTCCAGGAGGTGCCGGCAGATGAGGATGAAAAACAGGGAGTTAGGGAACATTAACTCCTCCGGAGGCCTTCTATCTGAGCACTTCCTTGTCCTGATGAGAGTGGAGTCGATCTCACTTCCATTTGCTGCTCCCAAGACCTTCAAACTTCCGTGGTCGAAGGCAGATGCATCTTTAGACAAGAAGGAGTACGACCGCAGAGTATCAGAATCCTGGAATAAATTGCTGGAACGCTGGGATCTGTACGGCTATGGCAAGCTGCAGAGGATGGACCCGGCTGACGCCCGTGCCCGCTGGACTGGACCTCTCCTGGAGGCTCTGGGCTTTGAGCCTGTGGCTGCACCCAAGCATATCGAGATCAGCGAGAGCATGAAATTCAGATTCTCTCATAGGGGATGGTTTGATTCGCCGGATAACGGCAAGCCACCTGTGGTCCATATCGTGCCTCCCGCGCAGGACCTTGATGAGCGTTCAGAGAAGGGTATGCCCAGCCCACACGACGCGATGCAAGCCTACCTAAATGTCCATGAAGATAAATGGGCGCTGGTCACCAATGGGCTATACCTGCGGATTCTAAGGGACTATCATCACACATATACCAAAGGCTATGTGGAGTTTGATCTGGAGGCCATCTTTCTTACCAGGTCTTTCAGTGATTTCCAGGCACTCTACAGAATTGCCCATGCCAGTCGGTTCCTGCCTGCGGACGCGGGCGAAGTTTACCTGGAGGAGTACTTCAAGCACAGCCAGTCTGTAGGAGAGAAGATAGGAGCCGGCCTCCGGAAAAATGTGCTGCAGGCCATTACGACTCTGGGCAACGGTTTTCTCGATGCCGAGCTGCTCTCTGAGCTTAAGAGCGACCCGGCCAAGTGCCACAAGTTCTACGAGGAGATCCTCAAGACCGTTTATCGTATCATATTCTTGCTTTACGCCGAGCAGCGGGGGATGTTGGGTGGCTCTGAAGAACATAACCTCTACTTAGAAGAGTACAGTCTCACCGCCTTGCGAGAGCGGGCAGCAAGTTATAGCAAGGCTGACGACCACAAGGACCACTGGATAGGGCTTAAGAATACCTTCAGAATCATCTGGAAGGGATCGCCTGAACTGGGGATTTACCCTTACAACGGCATGCTCTTCGAAACTTCTGACGAGGAATACACCTCAAAATACGACTGCAAGAACTCGGAGCTTCTTGGGGCCATCCGCTATCTCACTCTAACGGAGATAGACGGGACTGCCCGCAGGATCAGCTACTCCGAAATTGATGTGACTGAGATCGGAGCGATATACGAGGGGCTTCTGGATTATACTCCTCGGGTCATAGATCTGCCTGAAGAGATCGAAGGCATCCCTTATTCTGCCAACAGCTTCATCTTGGACCCCAGAGGCTCAGCCAGAAAGACCAGCGGGAGCTATTACACCCACCAGGACCTCGTCCAGGAACTGATCAAGAGCGCTCTGGAGCCAGTCCTGGTAGAGCGGCTTAGGAGCGCAGGTCCGGACAAGGAAGCCAGGGAGATGACTATCCTGTCAATTAAGGTCTGCGACATGACCAGTGGCAGCGGGGCCTTTCTACTTGCAGCCTGTAACCGACTGGCTTTGGAGCTGGCCAGAGTAAGGATGGAGCCTGCGGTTCCAGATGACGATGCCATACAGGAGGCTAAAAGAGACGTTCTGCAAAGCTGCATCTACGGAGTCGATCTAAACCCCATGGCAGTGGAGCTGGCCAAGGTCTCCCTCTGGATCAACGCCATGGTAAAGGACAAGCCTCTCAACTTCCTGGACCATCATATCAAGTGCGGCAACAGCCTGATCGGGGCAACGCCTGAGCTGATCGCTCAAGGGATCCCAGATGGGGCTTTTGATGTGGTTACAGGTGATGATAAGAAGGTCGCTAAATATTTCAAGGACATAAATCAGAAGCAGCGCAAGGGCACTCTGGATAAGTGGAGCAAGAAAGCCCAGTCAGGCTATGCTGAAGAGTTCGCTCGTCTTTCTGAAATGGATGAGGACTCGGTCAAGGGTGTTGTGGACAAGTGTCGGGCTTACCACAAGCTCAAGGACATCGAGGAGTTTCGCAGGAAGAAGTTGGAGGCAGATGCGTGGACTGCGGCCTTTTTCCTCCCGTTAAATGATACTCGGTCTCTGATGCCGACGACGGGAGAGGTCGCAAGGTTAGGCAGGGAAGGCGTTTCAGATGACGCCCTAACTAAACAAGTAGATGCTCTGGCTAAAAAGTACAGGTTCTTCCACTGGCATCTGGAGTTCCCGGAGGTCTTCGCTGCGGGCGGGTTCGATGTGATCCTTGGCAACCCGCCATGGGAAAAGATTCAATCTGATGAAGTGGAATTCTTTATCTACCTATCTCCTGAAATTGCAGATGAAACCGATGCAATTAAGAGAAAAACAGAAATTAATCGACTTAAGGATAATAACCCAAAATTGTCTGAGCTTTGGCTTGAATACAAGAAAGAAATCGAACTACAAAGCAAATTTATTATTAAGAGCAATCGACGTTCTTTATCAGCAAAAGGCAATCTTAATTTATATAGGCTCTTTACAGATCTTGCGAGAGAATTGATAAGAAATCAAGGCCGAGCTGGTTTAATTGTTCAAAGCGGTATTGCAACTGATGATCTAGGCAAAGAATTTTTTGCCGATTTAATGATTAAAGGGCAGATAGATAGCTTATATGATTTTGACAATACAGAAGGTATTTTTGATATCCATAGAATGATGAAATTTTCTTTAATAACATTAAGAAAATCAATTTCTAGAAATCCAACGAAGTTTGCATTTTTCTTAAAAAATGTTCGTGATATTCAGGATAAACAACGAATTTTTTCCCTTACCACCGATGAGATCGCCTTAATAAATCCAAATACAAGAAATTGTCCGATGTTTCGTGGTCAATTAGATGCCAAAATATCTAAGAAAATATATAGAAATTCTCAAGTTTTGTTGCGAGAAAGCCAAGAAGGTGAAAATGCCAAAGTATCATCTCATGACATAGATATAGATATTTGGGGTGAAATGTTTAATATGACACGAGCAACAAAATTCATTAAACAACAAATCGAAGAAAAAGGAAAATTTAAGTATCATGATGGTAACGTCCAATCAAACTATATCCCCCTTTACGAATCCAAATTGATACACATTTTCGATCATAGGTTCGGTACTTTTAAAGATTTGGATCACGAAACATGCAGGAAGGGTCATGCAAATGAACTTGAAGATTCTGAGAAAATAAATCCCGATTGTTGTGTAGAAACACGCTATTGGGTCAAGAAAGAAGATTTCATAAGTCGTATATCTGGAAGGAAAATATATAAAAAGTGGTTCTTTGGTTTACGAAGCATCACCAGTGCTAATAATGAACGTACAACGATTGGGTCAATAATACCTTACGTTGGAGTCGGCAATTCCATAAATTTGATATTAATCAATAGCTCTACAATTGCCTGCTATCTGCTGTCTAACATGACCACATTTGTATTTGATTTTGCATCGAGACAAAAAGTAGGGAATCAGAACCTGAACATATATATTATTAAACAGTTGCCGATCATTAATTATGATGTATACATCAAGTATAAAAATCCCAATAAAGAGCTGATTGGCCATAATATAATAAAGATCGCTTTGGAACTGACTTATACGACCTGGGACATCAAAGCCTTCGCTGACGATCTCTGGCGGGAGGCTGACGAGCCCCTCCGTGCCACCCTCAAGCAGCAGTGGGATGAGAACTTTGCTGAGACCGATGGCGGCCATGCGGGCGCAGAGCCTCCCTCCTGGGCCGAGATCGCCCCAGATGGCTTCCCCTATCCGCCCTTCAAGTGGGATGAGGAGCGGCGGGCCAGGCTGCGGGCGGAACTGGATGCGATCTATGCGCACCTGTACGGGCTGAGCAGGGAAGAGCTGGATTACATTCTGGAGACTTTCCCGATAGTGAAGAGGAAGGATGTCGAGAAGTATGGGAGCTACAGGACGAAAGAGATGATACTGAGATATTACGAGATGTACGATGGGAATTCAGCTAATAATGGCTTTCAAAAAGGTTGAATGTGTTTGGTGATTTAGAATCTGGCTATATATTTGATAGAATAAATGACTGGGATGTGATGCTAAATGACGAGAACCTGCTACATCGAAATCAAGCACCAACTAAATGCACAGCTAGTTCATTTTAGTCATAGCATTTCAGCGCTTGCTTCGAGCATAAAACCACTCCGGTAGGATAAACTATGACGCAATACGCTTATGATGTATTCATTAGCTATGAACACTCTGATGTGGAATTTGCCCGAGACATAGCAGGTTGGTTGCGCCTATGCAATTTTAAGGTCTGGCTTGCAGAAGAGCAACTTGTACCTGGCGAAAGATTTAGGGTAGGCCTTCAGCAAGGCATTCGCGAGAGCAGGGATCTTGTAGCTATTCTTACTCGATCATATATTGAAAGTAACTGGACGCAACGCGAGATAGATCTCGTTGATCTCTCCGCAGACCGAAATGTACTCGCAATCGTGAAGGGAGAGTTACCTCAAAACACAATAATAGATCAAGTATTTCTAGTTAATCAACGGATATCTTGGCGGAAAAATGGCTTTGATCCCGAGGGTATGTGGCATCTCCATTGTGGATTAGGTAGGAAAGCCCCAGGTCCATGTTCTAATTGGGCAGCAAAAGGCAAATCCCTCATTGTCATGAAGCCAGACACCAAATCCAGCTATTCACCTCCCTCCGATATATCAACTGCTGAACTTATTGAACGCTTGAGCCAATTCGTTAGTCCTAAAGATGCCAAGAGCCTCCTTTATCTTATTGACCGATGTCTTCTTGAAGCGTATCCTGATTGGATGAATTCTTTTAAAGAATTAGGAAGCATTATTGAAGGATTAGATAAATTCTCAGTTAAGCAGGCGGCAGAAATACTCTGGGCAATAGGACATGCCCAACGATCAGCTGTGTTATATGCCGCATTGAATCCGAGTCCTCATGATCGATTTGAACCTTGGTCTTTTTTGGACATGGGCTGCTATAAGCTGGCAAATTGGCTACTAGCGTCTTATTCATTAAGCGGCGAAAAGAAATCGGAAATCTGGTTTTCGTGGGCTTTATCAGATAAAGCTTGGTATTTCCTGCCAAAGATGGCCGCCAATGCCCCATCTGGTCCGCTGCAGGCACTCTTTATTAACCTCGCATCAAATGCTATTGAGCCTCTGATATCCTTTAAAGATGCCGAAGAAAAATTCGACTATAGTATTATGATTACACCATGGAATCATTTTCACCTCTGCTGGTTAGCACTTCGCCTTGGAGACATATCCTCGGCTACTGCACATGCTGACGCCCTCTGTAATGTAGCCCTACTTGGAGATGCGCGGGCAGGACGATTTCTGACTAGGTTGAGCAATTGGTCTTTATTTGAGCCTATACTCAACGAGGATCATAATAGAGAGATGATAGATAATGCAAGAAGACGCTTGGGTTTGATCCCTTCAGATGATCTGATAAAATTAAGACCCAGACTGGAAGAGATTTGGTTCCATTCTGCTTCCCTACGAAATCGACAAAATATCTAAAAAAATCCATAGACTATAATAAAATTCAGGATGAGCTTCCTGTAAATTGGTATGAAAACGGTACCATAAAGGAGATTTTAATGACTGCACAGGTACAAAGGCTGGACCCATTCGAGGCCCTAGATCAAATTCGAGATGCTTACAGAAAATACGTTGAGACCTTCCAGCGTTTCAAGAACCCCATGATCCAGGACTGGGTGGGGGATAAGCTGGCCAAGGGAACTCTCATCTTCAAAGGCCCCTACATCGAACTGAACCGCCGCTTTCAGGCTGGAGACTCCTTCCAGGATCTCCTATCCGAAGGCCTCCTTCATATAGACACTTCCAGGTGCTTCACAAGTAAGCCTGAGGATAAGAGTTCTCCCGTTGTGGAGCTATATCGCCACCAGTCGGAGGCCATTCGCAGCATAATCTCAGGGATGAACACGATTATAGCTACGGGAACAGGTAGCGGCAAAAGCTTCTGCTTCGGTATCCCCATTATAAGCGAGTGTCTCCGTCTTAAAGACAAGGGCGTAAAGGGTGTCAAGGCCATCATCGTCTATCCCATGAATGCCTTGGCCAACTCCCAGTATGATGATTTTTCCGTCCGTCTTGCAGGTTCCGGGCTGAAGATCGCCCTCTACACAGGAGACACCAAGAACTCCAGAAAAGAAGCATTGGCTGGTTATCTATCTCTTACTGGCAGAAAAGAGCCCCCCTACGACAGCGAGCTCATCTCCCGAGAGGAGATCAAAGAAACTCCTCCAGATATCCTCCTCACCAATTACGTCATGCTTGAGTATATCCTGACCAGATTCCATGACAAAGAAATCTTTCCAGAGGCGAATTTGGGGGTCCTCAAGTTCCTGGTTCTCGACGAGGTCCACACCTATACAGGCAGACAGGGAGCTGATGTAGCTTACCTCATCCGCAGGCTCAAGCAGCATACTGGAACTACAGGAGAACTACTCTGCATAGGCACGAGCGCTACCGTCCAGAGCACCGAGGGCGAGGATGCTTCCGTCGCTATCTCTGATTTTGCTACCAAGCTCTTTGGAGAAGAGTTTGAACAGGGCTCCGTTATTACAGAAGCCTATGACGAGCCGCTTCATCAGGGAAATGGAGTATTGCCTGACAAAGTCCTAGTCACAGATGATATGTTATCTTCTCTTGACGACTCTGAAGAAAAAAACCGAACTCTTGTGGAGGCTCTTCTCGGCAGCAAAATCCCCGATAATGCAACCTTGAGAACTATGGGCGAACTCCTGGGCAGTCAACGAACTGTCCAGTTCATAGAAAAGATCCTCTTCAAGAATTCTATGAGCTTGGCAGACCTTGTCGATGCCTACAGAGTCGATGTCAGGTCAGCCTGCACCGACGAAGAGTGCTGGAGAGAGCTGCGGGCAGCTTTTCTGGCAGGGATGAATGCGGAGATCGATGTTCGTGGCCAGAACCAGAAGCGCATAATCCCCAAGATCCACTCCTTCTTCAGCCAGGGCCGGGAGATAAAGAGCTGCATAACTCCTGATGCCCCTCATCTCAACGATGCCGGAGAAGTCACTTGTCCCGAGTGTGCTAAGAAAAATAAGAACCGCATCATAAAGACTTTCCCCCTGGTATTTTGCAGGGCTTGTGGCCAGGAGTACTACGGTGTGGAGATTGCGGAAGATGGCACCCTTCGGCCAAGAGATATCGATGATATCGATGTCGAAGGAAAACCTGCATACATATTTCTGGGCCGGCATGACCCAGAAAAGACCCCACCTCCTGACCAGTGGCTAACCAAGACAGGAAAAGTTCAGGGCAAGTACCAGGAGTATGCCGACCTGGAGCAGGCCGATTACTGTCCGGAGTGCAATAAGCTTTACATGAACGGTAGAACGGAGCCCTGCCTCTGCCCCTCAAAGATGAAGGTGACCGTTCTTCCCTATCCCTTCCTCTTTTGTCCCTCTGGGGGATGCGGTGTTTACTACGACCGCAGGCCCAGGGAGTTCAATAAGCTCTTCTCCTTTGGCACTGTGGGCCGATCCACGGCCACAGATGTCATAGTCTCCCATACCCTCAATGCCTTGCCTGAGAGAAAAAGAAAGATTCTGGTCTTCAGCGATAACCGCCAGGATACGGCTCTCCAGGCCGCTCATATGAACAATATCCAGAAGCGCTTGCACTTCCGTCGAGCTCTCTATAATGTCTTGGAAACCAAAGGGACAATGGAGCTGCAAGAGATCGGTGACGAAATCTTCAAAGTCTTCAAACGAGAGGGAGTTATGCCCAAGTTCTCTCGTTTTGGTGGGGGCTCTAATCTGATGATGGGTTCGAGCAGAGTTGAGGAGAATGCTTTCAAGGATTATCTGCTCTTCAACACGGTCATTGAGCTAGGCTCATCCCAAAGAAGAAATCAGCCCAATCTAGAAGATGTAGGCTTGCTCAGAATCTCCTACAGGAACATAGATAAGCTCGCCTGCGCTGCCGATTCCTGGAAGGAGGCACAAGAATTCTTAGACCTCAATCAAATCCAGCGAGAGGACTTCCTCAATGGCTTTTTGAACATCATGCGCCTTCGAATGGCCATCGCCTATGAGCATTTCCTCGATCCTCGCAGTTTTAAGACCAAAATCGTAAGCAAGCTAGATGAAGAGTCTCTATTCCACAATGAGCTTCGCATTGGTCAGCCCCAGGGTTATAGTGATGAAGCTGATAACACGACGAGAGATGCTCAAGTTCATCGTCTTACATGGAAGACTGGGCAGCTCATCTCTTGGACTACCAGGGTGCTTCAAGTTGACAGAGATCGAGCAGCTGAGATCGTTAGACTTGTCGCCGCCAACCTGGCAAATAACGGCTGGCTAGAACGGGTGCGGGTGAGGAACGTAGGCGAGCTGCTCATGATCAACACCAGCTCCATCCTGCTCTCCGTACCAGATGGAACTTCCCACAAAGTCTGCAAGAAATGCGGACTGGTCCACTACTTCCGAGAGATTAACCTCTGCACAGGATCAAAATGCCAGGATCTTGCAGAGAGATCTTTTGAAGGTAACTACTTCCGGTTTGAGTATATGCGAGGTTTTAAAGATATTGTTCCCTTAAGTGCAGCGGAACATAGCGGTCAAATCGATGGAGAGACTAGAAAGGACTTGGAGGTTCGGTTCCGGGACCCGGCTGATTCTCTCAACGTGATCGTCTGCACGCCTACGATGGAGCTAGGCATTGACATAGGAGAGCTTTCCGCGGTGTACATGAGGAACGTTCCTCCATCACCATCGAACTATGCTCAGCGAGCTGGGAGAGCAGGTCGCAGATCCCAATCCTCGATTGTAAACACCTTCTGCGGTGTGGGCTCTCGGCGAGGTCCTCATGATCAGTATTTCTATCGTTATCCCACAAAGGTAATCTCTGGAGAGATCAGTCCTCCCAGGTTTTTATTGGATAACAAGGCCCTGGTTATTGCCCATATCCATTCTCTTATCCTGGAGACTATCAGCACAAGAGTGCCTCAGAAGAATGGCGAAATCCTGGATATAGAACAAGACGGCATACCACTCAAGCCGGACTTCAAGGAAGATCTGCAATCCGCAGTTAAAGGTTCACGGACTGAGATCATCAAAACCATCCGAGACGCATTAAAGACGGAGATCGAGCGGTACGACTGGTTCGATGAAGCATTCATCGAGAAAACCGTAGATCGATTCGTCCAGGATTTCGACAGTACTTTTGGCTTTTTCAGAAACGAGTATCAAGACCTGCAAAGAATGCGCCATTATATCAATGCACTTGCGGATAGGGAACGTCTGCCTTACGAGACGGACGCGCGCAGGAGAGCCATCGAGAATAAAATGAGCGATATGCGTGACGGCAAAAAAGATTACTTCACCTACCGCTATCTTGCGAGCCGAGGATTCTCCCCCAATTATGGGTTCCCCACCAATACCACTTTACTCTCTTTAGACCACCGTAACAAACTGGATGTTGAGGAGGTCAGTTTGCAAAGGGATAGAGCAATAGCAGTTAGCGAATATGCACCAGGAAATAGCATATACTATCATGGCGGGCGCTATCAAGTCTCTGAAGCCAGGCTCAAGCTGCGTAATGGTCGGCCTATAACAAAGAATCTCCTCATCTGCCCTAAATGCAAGACCTACTACATGGGCGATGAGATTACGACCACAGGAGGAGCTTGTACCTGTGGGGCTTCTCTTCAAGATCAGCAGTCAATCAAGAATGCTATAAGTATGCCGGACCAATTTGCAATCAGACGCCATGGAATTACCAGCGATGAAGAAGAGAGGAGACGCAGGGGCTACAAAGTGAGCGAGCATTATCACAGAGGATCGGATGTGAGCCTCTGGGATATCCTAGATGGCAAGGATAAGATTCTCGCACTCTGCTATGAGCACAACGGTCGGATATTGAGGGTGAACACGGGAACGAGGAAGACTGAGGCAGACCATCAGGAGAATGGTTTCACACTTTGCACTGCTTGCAATCGCTGGATTTTTGGCGAGGAAAACGTGAAAAGGCATCTCGATCCCAACAATAGAAGTTATCACTGCTGGCGGAATGCTAAGGAGGAAGATTTAGTAAAAGACCTTGCTCTTTACACCGAATCCGGTCACGATGTGATAACTTTTGATTGTGAGCCTCCAAAAGAGATCCAACCTGAGGATTACGAGGCGTTCTATAACACCCTTGCCCAGGCTATCATTCAGGGCCTGCAGATAAGCATGAATATCGATGCAGGCGAGGTATCGACCTTCCTTCTTCCCAAAGATGGGGGAAAATTCGGTATCTTGCTTTATGAGAATGCAGAAGGCGGTGCAGGCATCCTTCATGCCATGCAGCAGACGGGAGTTATGCATGAGGTTGTCAACAGGGCGAGGGAGATTCTGCATGAGTTTGATCCAAAAGATAATCAATGTGAGCGAGCTTGCTATGGCTGTCTGTGCAACTACTACAATCAGGCCGTCCATGAAATACTCGATCGCAATCTTGTTCTTCCCTTCCTTGCGAGAATGGAGCAGGCCGAGATGACTCAGGTAGAGCCATCCACAGAAAGATATGGTGAGCTTCTTGAACTCTGCAAGTCCTCGTTCGAAAAGAATGTGCTTGAGGCTATGAGAAGACAGAAGCTGCGTCTGCCTACAGATGCCCAGAAGACAATTTACAATGGCGACGAGTCAGTTGCTCAAGCCGACTTCTATTACGATAATGACAGGTTGATCGTGTTTGTGGATGGACCGGACCATGATAAAGACTATGTAAATGAGAGTGATAAAGCGAAGCGTGAGAGGCTCGATGGGCTTGGTTATCGCGTCTTTGTCGTGAGATATGATGAGAACTTAGACGAGAGATTGGAATCTCTGGCGAAATATCTCGGGATGTAATAGAACTCATTTGGCTGGAGCTTGCCCCGGCCTCTTTAAGTTGGTAGACTCATGACCGAGCAAGATTGCAGAACATGGCGAAGGAGATCGGCAAGCTTCTACGATCCGATATCTGGTGGATCAAGAGGCCAGGGCATAGACAGCATCACGTAGGAGTCGATACAGTGGGTTTAACTGACTCAACGGCCACAAGGTCTACAAATGGGATCAAAAAGGACAAGATTACTTTGTCTTCGATAAAAATGAGGTGAATTCTGCGAAACCCGTCTTGGTGGATCGGCTCGCTTAGCCCCCAGCTCTATGATAGCGCTGCCAGCTTTAAATCGTGGTCAGGAGCACACTTCCTGATACTGCGTTTTTCAGCATTCCGGGGGATGCATGTGGTCTCCCGTCAGCAGATGAAAGTCCGGAATATCCAGATAAGACACGAGAAACTCGATTCTTCTTGAACTGAAAATTGGTAATGTGCGCAGAGTTTCTGCTCTCCGCTTAGTTTGGTCTATATCATTTCTTTCCATTTTCTCAAAAATGCCATAGAACTATTTAAGGGGGGTAAGGCAATAATCTATATGTAAAGACATATAGCAATACATTAAACAGGCATTAAAAACCTATAAAATGCCTAAATGCAAAAAGGGAGTGTATCCGCCGGTCCAAATTTGACCCCTCGCGCCGATCCGATTTTGACCCCTTA
>ENA-UOOR01003206-UOOR01003206.1-fermentation-metagenome-genome-assembly--contig:-NODE-3206-length-14874-cov-19.059586_pt1 | contig 14874 bp, 6 predicted proteins | sample MGYA00245780_ERZ724029 | MGnify/ENA primary metagenome ERZ724029 (study PRJEB28704, sample SAMN03018315) | fermentation metagenome | biome: anthropogenic terrestrial biome; feature: soil; material... | reverse complement strand
TTTATCAACTTTTATGAACTAAAATTGGCAAGTTAGCAACTTGCGAAACTTGAATAACTTATTACCCGTAAACTGGGATGTTGGGTTGATGTTTAACCGTGAAACAGGCGAGCAGTATGAGGTAAGCAACATTGCTGCGATAATGAAAGCGGTAGTTGAGGAAGAGTATTAATTTGAGACACTTTTAAGACTTTAAGTGGCAGGTCTAAAAATGTCATGCCGAATAAAATGAGAGACCTGTCACGTTGCCATAGTATGGCTTTGGAACAGATCCCTCATTTTAGTTTAAGACAATCCTATATAGTTACACTCACTTTCAGTGGTAACTCAGCTGAAGAACCTCCCACTAACACTTCAATGGTTCCACTCTCCAGTTGCCAGGCGTTGATGGCTTCGTTCCAGTAGCGGAGTTCGGAAACGGGAAATTCCAGTGTTACTGTTCGCTTACTTCCGGCACCAAGGGTTACACGTTGAAAGGCTTTCAGCTCTTTGTGCGGCCACTCCACTTTCGCATCAAGGCGGCGCACGTAGAGTTGAACTACTTCATCGGCTTCCATAGAACCCTCATTATTCAGATCGAAGCTGATTCTTATCACTTCATCGGCAGTATATCGGGGTTTATCGCTGCGAATATTGGCATAATTAAAGCTTGCATACGATAATCCGTGCCCAAAGGGATAGAGTACGGGAACTCCCTTGGTGTCGAACCAACGGTAACCCACCAGCAAACCTTCGGAATAGTGAGCCTTGGGTGAATGAACATCAGCGTTATACTCTGTTTCGCCCACGATGTCGTGACGGAACTGGGCCGCAAAAACATCACCATCGCTCACCACATCGTTCGAGAAGTTACCCAAAGCAAAAGCAGGTGAATCTTCCAATTTTAATGGGAAGGTAAATGGGAGTTTGCCTGAGGGTGAGATATTGCCAAGTAGCACATCGGCTAGAGCATGACCACCTTCCAACCCATTCCACCAAGCCTGAACAACAGCATTGGATTTTTCGTCTACCACACGCAAATCGCATGGACCACCGGATACAACAACAGTTACGATGTTAGGGTTTACTTCGGCCAGGCGAGCAATTATGATATCTTGACTAACGGGCAACAGAATGTTCTCACGGTCGATACCCTCGCTTTCGATAAACTTGTTGGTACCGGCAAAGAAAAGTACCAAATCGGCCTCGCGGGCAGTGGTAATGGCTTCGGCTAACAAAGTAGCATCGGGTGCTTCATCTAAGGTTTGGGCGATTTCGGGAGTTCCTGCTTTGCTGCCAGAAAACATGCCCATATAATGCTTATAGGCTTGCGCGTATTTAATTTCAATGTTATCACCAAGGCGGTTGCGAAGGCCTTGCAGCGGGGTGATTTCGTAAGGAGTTTTGGCGCCAGCTCCCATGCCACCCGAGGCGGTAGTAGCAATGGCATTGAGGCCTATAACAGCTATTTTTTTTGTGGTATTTATATTAATGGGAAGTGTGGTCTTTGTATTTTTTAGCAATACGATGGATTTGCTAGCAACGTTGTAGGCCACCTGTTGTTGTTCTTTTTGGGAAATCTTTATGGTATTGGCCTGTTCGTTTGGAATAGCCTTGATGGCTAGGCGGAGACGAAGAATTTCACGCACTTTATTGTCTACGATAGACTCGTTAAGTTTGCCGGCACGCACAGAATCTATGAGTGCGGGACCGAAATAATTATCGCCCGTCATTTGTACGTTCAACCCACCCAGCGCAGCACCCATAGTGCTGTGAGTTCCTCCCCAGTCAGACACGGTCATCCCTTTGAAGCCCCATTCACCACGAAGGATAACGTTGTTAAGGTGATTGTTTTCGGAACCATAGTAGCCATTCACTTTATTATAGGCCGGCATTACACTCATAGCACCGCCCTGCTTAACGGCTGCCTCAAAGGCTTTGAGATAGATTTCGCGCATAGGTCGTTCGGCGATAATAACATCAACGCTACCGCGGTTTGTTTCCTGATTGTTAAGAGCGTAATGCTTAAGGCAGGCGGCGGTACCAGCATCTTGCATACCCCGAGTGTATCCAACGGCCAATACGGCATTGAGCGCGGGATCTTCACTGAAATACTCGTAGGTGCGACCGCCAATGGGCAAGCGCTGGATGTTCATTGCTGGACCAAGAATGATATCTTTGCCACGGCGACGGGCTTCGGTGCCAAGAGCCAAGCCGTAGTTATAAGCTAGGTCGGCACTCCAGGTAGCGGCCAGTGCTGATCCGGTGGGGTAGTAGGTGGCCGAGTCGGTGGTCCAGTTCAGTGGCTGGAAACCTTCGCCAATTTCTTCGCGCACGGCAAAAGGACCATCGGCATATTTAATGTCAGCAATACCAAGGCGGGGAACGCCTTCTGACGACATGATGGTTTTGCTGTGCAGCATCTCCACTTTTTCCTCGAGAGTCATTTGGGCGATGATGTTGTTGATCTTCTCGTCATTCACTGTTAGTTTGTCCTGCGGTGTGTAGGAGGCTGGAGTGCTACAGGCAACCAGGGTGGCCGCGAACATCGTTCTAAGTACGGGTTTCATCATTTGTTTCATGGATTTATTGTTACTAATGTTTCTTCTTATATTCATTTTTTTGTTGGTTCAAGGATAATTCTTTTGTAGCTCGTTAGCGCAGGATGCCCCGTGTCGGTTACTTCGCAGATGATGTGAATACTTTTCCCTGCCATATCGGCTGGGGTTTTGATTCTCGCGTTTTCCGTATCAGCATTCACAATGGTAACTGCGCCCGAGTAGGTTCCTGCTTCGGGTAGCACCCACCAGTTGAAAGTCAACTGGTTGCCATCCGGATCGAACGATGCCGATGCGTCGAGTTTTACCTCCTTTCCAGCCTTCGGGCGCAGGATGATGGCGTCCGTCCCCTTCTGTTTGTTGACAATGACCACCGGATTCCGGTTCCCTGCCCCCTCCTTTGCCCAATCCATGCGGGCGGCAAAATCATTGAATATGGCCGAGTAGAAATAAGTTTCGTACTTCCGGGAAATTTCGTTTGCCCGCCCCTTCTGGTTGTTGTAGGTAAAGGTTTCGTTGTCGGGGCTCAGGCTCCATTCGAAATAGCCACCCCAACTTGCCTGATTGGGTTGCAAGGGATTACTCAGTCCGTTGGGAAGAACATATAAGAAGGAAGGGGTATCGCCTTCAACACCAAATTTATATTTTGGGTACACGGCTCCCAGATTTCCATGTCTTTGGATGTGTTTCTCGTATTCCTCCCAATTGGCTGCCCCTGTGGCGTTCTGATAGAAATAGGCGCTTTCATCCCACAGAAAGAGGAGATCGTCCTTAAATTCCCGCCGCAACCAATAATGTGAACTTATATCGAAAGGAGTACCCGCCTTCAGATCCCTGTCCTGGTCGGTAATGGCATACGCATGAACTTTGTTGAGGAAGGCCCGCAATTCTTTCGGCGTGCGTTGCTGCTGTACGCTCCACACGGCCTGTGCCAGGGTGTTTCCGCCACCCCATATACAAATCCACAAAGGGCGATCGTCGGTCTCGTTAGCCAGGTTGATAATCCACTCGCTGCCTGGCGAAACATTGTCGGCCCCGATATGTTCTAATCCGCGCTTTTTGCTGCCGTACATGGTTCGTTCTCTGAGGTACTTAGCGCTAGGCCAATATCCAATCATCTGTTTGCTTTCCTCGTCGGTCCGATGCTTGTACTGTCCGGAACGTTTCATCAGATTTGGCAGGTCTTTTTCGTATGCGTCGATGGCTTGATGGATGAGGCCGAAGAATTCATCACGCGTCCAGTCAAGGCTCCATCCGGTTGTATAAATCAGTCCCTCAATTTCGAGGACATCGGCATAAGCAAACAACCGGACTAAAGATTCGCTATCGTCGGTTTCCCAGCTTGAAACATCAGTTAGTATGACTACGCGGGGTTTGAGGTAGGGAGTGTCTTTCTTGAGTTCCTTACAAGATACTTGCGGAATAATTCCACAAAAACAAAGAAATAATACGAATTTTGCTTTCATCATTATTAGTGTAAAATTGGTTTTAGATTTAAAATATGGGTCGAAGTGATTCGACAAGGTTTTATGCGGATTTGTCTTTATACAATACCGTACATATTGCAAATGTAAAGCTAATTCCCCGCAAACCAGGTCGAAAATGTTGCAGATGAAAGGAAGTTTTGTATCTTGCATTGGAAAAGTAAAGATTTTATGCTGAAATATGCCTCTCATCAACTTAGAAATTCGCAGCATGTCTTTACACTCGCGAGAATAGAATTTCAAATTCAGTATGTGTTTCCATTCAGTCTGATAACTTTTTATCAAAATAACCCCTATCTCGAAACATTATCCCCTCTTGCCAGATACACTTTCAAAACATAGCAACCTGCTTGATATTGATGATTTGTGCTACATTTGTCCTCTCTACATTAATGCAATACCATGAAACAAACCATCTTATACCTACTAGCCATTTTACTCATACTGCAAGCCTGTAACAAGAAAAATGTTGCCAGCGAGTCGATACGCAAAGTTATTTCATTCAATCTTGGATGGAAATTCATGTTGGGTGATACCCCCCGCGCTTCTATTGAGAGTTTCGACGATAGTGCGTGGCCGTTTCTTAACCTGCCGCACGACTGGAGCATTGAGGCTGATTTCTCGATTGATAATCCTACTACGCCCGGTGGTGGGGCCCTGCCCGGCGGAATTGGCTGGTATCGCAAAACCTTTACGCCACCGGCAGCCGATAAAGGCAAGATAACCTACATAGATTTCGATGGTGTTTATTGGAACAGCACCGTGTGGATAAATGGCCAACTGCTGGGACAACGCCCCAACGGCTACATTTCGTTCCGCTACAATCTTACTCCATACCTCAAATACGGGCAGCCCAACACCATTGTCGTGCGGGTAGATAATAGTCAACAGCCCAACTCACGCTGGTATACCGGCTCGGGCATCTATCGTAACGTTAGGCTCGTAACTGTCAATCCGTTGCACATCGCCCACTGGGGCACGTACGTTACCACCGAAAATATATCCGCGCGAAAGGCCGATGTAAATTTACGCATCACCCTCGAAAACAACAGTGCCAACTTGCGTCAAGCCCAACTCGTATCTATAATTAAAGATAACGATGGGCAGATAAAGGCCCGCGCAACCACTTCGGTAACCGTGCCCAAAGACGAGAAGATAGAAACCACGCAGGCGATGATGCTTAACCAGCCTCAACTATGGTCCGATACGCAACCTTACCTCTACACCATCATCACACAGGTAATTGATGACGGAAGAATAATTGACGAATACAATACCCCACTAGGTGTACGTTCCTTTGCGTTCGATCACACTAAAGGCTTCTTACTCAATGGTGAGCCGGTGATAATCAAAGGCGTTTGCCAGCATCACGACCTTGGTTGTCTTGGCACAGCCGTAAACATACGCGCTATGGAACGCCAACTTGAAATTCTCAAACAGATGGGTTGCAACGCCATTCGCACTGCCCACAATCCGCCTGCACCCGAGCTTCTCGACCTTTGCGATCAGATGGGCTTCATTGTACAAAACGAAGCATTTGATATGTGGCACAAACGCAAATCGCCTCAGGATTACTCGCATTTTTTTAGCCAGTGGCACGAGCGCGACCTTGCCGACCTCATTCTGCGCGATCGTAATCATCCCTCTGTATTCATGTGGAGCATTGGAAACGAAATCCTCGAGCAATGGACCGATATGAACGTCGATACCCTTGATCTTCAGCAGGCCAACATTCTTTTTAACTTCGCCAGCAAGATGAATAAGGATGCACAATCTGACGATCTGCATGTCAATTCCCTGCTTACCATCAAGTTGGCCAATCTGGTTAAATCACTTGACCCTACGCGTCCCGTAACCTCGGGCAATAACGAAGCACGCCCCGTTAATCACCTTTTTAAATCCGGTGCGATGGAGATACTTGGCTTCAACTACAATCATAATCTTTGGTCGGAACTCCCTCAAATATATCCAGGGCAGAAATACATCATCACCGAATCCACCTCCTCGCTCATGACACGCGGATACTACGAAATGCCTTCCGACCACACCTTCACTCGTCCAGAACGCTGGGATATTCCTTACGAGAATCCTGGCAACCAATGTTCGGCCTACGATAATAGTTGCGTTCCGTGGGGAACCACGCACGAACACAGTTGGCAGCTCATCAAGAAGTGCGACTTTCTCTCGGGTCTCTACATTTGGACAGGCTTTGATTATCTGGGTGAGCCAACACCCTATTGGTGGCCCTCGCGTAGTTCATACTTCGGCATTATCGATCTCGCCGGCTTTCCCAAAGACATCTATTATATGTACCAAAGCGAGTGGACCGACACCCCCGTATTGCACCTCTTCCCTCACTGGAACTGGAAGCCGGGCCAAACCATCGACATTTGGGCATACTACAACCAGGCCGATGAAGTAGAACTGTTTCTCAACAACAAATCGCTCGGCAAGCGCTCAAAAAATGGTGACGACTTAAAGGTTTGGTGGCGCGTTCCCTATCAGGTCGGTACCTTGAAGGCCATCTCCCGCAAAGGTGGTAAAGAAATCCTCGTGCGCGAAATCAAAACTGCCGGCACCCCAGTCAGCCTTCGCCTTACTGCCGACCGCCAAATCATTTCTGCTGATGGTACCGACCTCTCTTTTATCACCGTAGAGGTGCTGGATACTGATGGATATCCTGTACCCGTGGCCAATAATATGATAAACTTTAGTGTTGAAGGTAATGGTTTCATCGTCGGAACAGACAACGGCAATCCAACAGATCATCTGTCGCTTAAAAAGCCTGGACGGAAACTGTTCAACGGGAAGGCCCTAGTGGTAGTGCAATCCAATGGCAAAAGGGGGAGTGTGGAGGTAAAGGCCACAGCGGAGGGGCTGAAAATGGCGAGTGTAACTATAAAATGTAAATGATCAATAACTCAGTATCATGAAACGACTTATCTTTCAGGTATTCATTTCCATAATCCTTGTCGCTCCTTGTATAGCACAGCAGGGACACAACAGCCTCACGGTATCACATGAACAAGTAAGTGGTTTTATTTATCCATTTCAGAACACAGCATTAAGTGATGATGAACGGCTGGACAATCTGTTATCGTTGATGACGATAGATGAAAAAATAAACTCTTTATCTACAGACCTAGGAATACCTCGCTTAGGCATACGCCAAACTGGACACTCCGAAGGTTTGCATGGATTAGCTCTGGGAGGCCCTGGCAACTGGGGAGGAATGAAAATGGAAAACTACAAGATGGTTTCCGATATGTACCCCACCACTACCTTCCCACAAGCATACGGACTGGGAGAAACGTGGGATACAAAACTGGTTCAAAAAGTCGCAGATATAGAGTCCACAGAGATCCGTTATTATGCGCAAAATGATAGATATCAGAAAAGAGGCCTTGTGATGCGGGCTCCCAATGCCGACTTGGCACGTGATCCTCGTTGGGGTCGTACCGAAGAATCTTTCGGTGAAGATCCACACCTTGTTGCCGAAATGACAGTTGCCTTTGTGAAAGGGCTTCAAGGCAACAGCCCTCGTTACTGGAAATCTGCCTCCTTAATGAAACATTTCTTAGCCAACAGTAACGAGGCTGGACGTGATTCTACTTCTTCCGATTTCGACAATCGCCTTTTCCATGAATACTATGCCTATCCATTCCGAAAAGGCATTGAAGAAGGTGGTTCGCAAGCTTTTATGGCAGCCTACAACAGCTGGAACGGCATTCCTATGACCGTACATCCGGTAATGGAAAAGATTCGCAAAGACTGGAACATGAAAGGGATCATCTGCACCGATGGTGGGGCGTTGAGTTTGTTGGTAAATTCACACAAAGCCCATCCTAATCTTACAGAAGGGGCAGTTGCTGTGGTCAAGGCTGGTGTAGGGCAATTCCTTGATAACTTTAAGCCCTATATATACGAAGCTCTTGAACAAGGATTATTAGCCGAAAAGGACATCGACAAAACCATCCGGAATAATTATTACGTTGCCCTACGCCTCGGCCTGCTCGATGGCACTCAGGACAATGTACCCTATGCGCACATCGGCGTTACAGATACCGTCTCCCCCTGGAATAAGAAGGAAGTGCAAGAATTCGTCCGTTTAGTTACAGCAAAATCCGTTGTACTGTTGAAAAACGAAAAGAAGTTTCTGCCACTCGATAAAAGCAAAATAAAATCCATTGCCGTTATCGGCCCGCGCGCGGACGAAGTGTTGCTCGACTGGTATAGCGGCACCCCACCTTATGCGGTAACCATTCTGCAAGGTGTTAAAAATGCGGTAGGCAGTAATGTGAAAGTCTACTATGAAGTGGCAAATGAAATGGATAAAGCAGTCGTTGCAGCCCAAAAGGCAGATGTAGCCATCGTATGCATAGGCAATCATGTGTATGGTACCGATCCGAAGTGGAAATACGCTCCTGTTCCCAGCGATGGAAGAGAAGCTGTAGATCGTAGAGCATTGACCTTGGAACAGGAAGACTTGGCTAAAGTAGTGTACAAAGCCAACCCGAATACAATTCTGGCGCTGGTAAGCAGTTTCCCATTCGCTATTAACTGGTCGCAGGAAAACCTGCCTGCCATTTTACATATCTCCAACAACAGTCAAGAGCTTGGTAATGGTCTTGCCGATGTGATCTTCGGAGACTTTAACCCTGCTGGAAGAACTAACCAAACATGGGTAAAATCAATTGCTGATCTGCCTCCTATGATGGATTATGATATTCGCAACGGCAGGACATACATGTATGCTAAAGAAAAACCGCTTTACCCCTTTGGGTATGGACTAAGCTATACTAATTTCAATTATTCCGATATAACGTTATCTTCCTTTACTATATCACAAGGTGAAGATATTAAGATAGCTGTAAACATCAGTAATACAGGTGAAATGGATGGAGAAGAAGTAGTCCAGCTATATGTATCTTTCCCTCAGTCGAAGATAGTAAGACCTGTTAAACAACTAAAAAAATTCAAGCGTGTCATGATAAAAAGAGGAGAAAACAAAACTGTTGAATTGACCCTCAATGCCGACAAACTGGCATACTGGGACAATGATAAAGATGCTTATGTAATGGAGTCGGGAACGGTAAATATTATGGTAGGTGCTTCTTCCGAAGATATCAGGCAAACTAAAAAAATACAATTTAAATAATTCAAGTTTCGCAAGTTGCTAACTTGCCGATTTTAGTTCGGTATGGCTGGGCAGACAATCCGGTTTGCAATTTGATAAATTTAGAAGGATTACCAGCTGTTCCATTCAGAACGGATAAATGGAACGGTATTACTCAGAAATAAATCTGACTAATTGAAATGTAAACAAATAAATATAAAAAACATATTATCATTACAGATACATACTCATACGTGGACACTTAGATCCACTTGATTTCTAATTGTTTATAATTGAGTTCTTTGACATTTTTGTAATCGCTTTTGTTAAGTATCTCTTTTACAGGAGACTTGTCGAGTAGAGAGAAACTGAGAATCTGTAAAATTTCGTAGATTGAACGGTCTACTTTCAGTTTGTTACCTACTATGGTCACCATGCAATAGGTGATGATTGCACAATAAAGCTGGATTTTCACGGCATTTATGGTAGTACCCCAGAAGGACTTTATTCTTAAATGCTGTTTTATCCATTTAAAGAACAATTCAACCTGCCAACGTTTCTTGTATAACAATGCAATTTCGAAAGCAGTTAGTTCTAGATTGTTCGTTATGAAGATGAATACTTTATTGGTTTCAGCATCATAATATTTCACTCTACGGAGTTTTTCCGGATATGACTTCAAGGATTTATATGTTTCCAGCTTTCCAATCTGGTCATATATCAACCCTGTTGTTTTATCCACCTTGTTGGAGTAAATTCTACGAAACTGCATGTTTTCCTTTGCTCTTGTAACGAAGTGAGCCTTACTGCAGTTGAGCTTGTAAAGGCGGGTAAAGTCTATATAGCCTTTATCCATGATGTAGAAACTCCCTGCTTCATAGGTAAGCGCATCGAGCATGTTAACATCATGAACTTTCGCGCTTGTTATCAGCACAAGAGATGGAATGGATGTCTTGACATCGTAGAGGGTATGCAACTTAATGCCGCCCTTGTGTTTGCGGAATTCTGCCCACCAGAAGACACTTAAACAAAGATCTATGGTGGAAGAATCGAAAGCATAAACGTTTCCGTCTACTTTGACTTCAAAATCATCCTTGTAGACAGAACTGCGAGCTTCTTCGATCAGAACATACGCGAACTCTTCATAGATCCTGTAATCCCTATTACGGTTAGCTTTACCAAGATTGGTACGGGTAACGCTTTTACCCAATCCAAGATGGTAATACTTCTTGTTATGAGCTTCCAGGCTAAGCATCAGGTCCCGCATGCTATCACGGGCTGTGAGCTGACCGAAGATCATGCAAAGCATCTGATTCCAACAGGTAAATGTTCTGATTTTCTTATTTCCGTCATACTTTGCGACAATAGTGTCAAAGACTCGACGAGGTAGAAAATCTGTAAGTTGAGCGAAGATATATTTCCCTTGATTCATTGTTTCTTGCTTTTGGGCAAAGCTAAAAACAAGTTTTCAATTGAAATCGTCACGCTCAAAAAAGATGCTTAACTATCCGATACACAATAATTTCAAAGATCGTTTTTTAATTTAAAGTGCCCACTAATGATACATACTGTTAAATTTGTATCGGCGCGTCAAAGATATTTGAAAAATGAATATCTTTGACATGTTTTAGAATGTAATTAAATCAATATTAATTGAAAAATAGCCACTGAAAATGAATATAATAAAGTTGTTTTTAATTATCACCCTGATAGGTGTAAATTCGATAGATATTTCAGGAGATAGCTCCTACATATTTTATCATTTATCAACAGAAGATGGACTTTCAAATAATTCGGTAAAGACTATATTAAGGGATAGTCATGGCTTTTTATGGATAGGCACTGAATTTGGTTTAAACAGATACGATGGGTATGGTTTTAAAACATTTTTAGCCCAACCTAATATGCCAAATTCAATGACCGCAAACAATATATTGGGATTGCAGGAGGATGGACTTAAAAATATTTGGATTGATTTTGGAGATAGTTATGCAGTCTATAACAGTGAAAAAAACAATTTTATTACTGATATAAATATAATTCTCAAAAAATTTAGTATTAAAACTAATGGCAATCGCAAGATATATATTGATAAGAAAAAAAATTTATTTGTTATAACTCTTAACGAAATATATTTCTACAATGTAGCTGCTAAAAAGCTGAATATTTACAAGTCCCCAAAATTCAATTTTTCCAATATTGAAGTCAGTGACGATTTAGGTAATTTGTACATAGTCGATTCCAAGGATTTATGCTGGCAAATGGAAAAGAAATCCGGCAAATTTAATAAAATAGTTTTGCCAACAGCGAGTGATTTTGATTATCAGAATAAGCGCACTAAAATCTTTGCTGATTCAGGTGGAGGTTTGTGGTTATATTCCGACAAGGAAGAATATGTGAATTTTAGACAGATCAATTCTTCTCTGTGGCAAAAAATCTATTTGAATTCCTCAATAAAATCACAGAATAACATATTATCAATTATAGAAGGACATAATGGTCAGATTTGGATTGCTACAGATCATAAGGGATTGTTTCTTTATGACAAGTCGACAAGCTCATTGATAAATATTACTTCAAACTCACTAAGTCCAACTTCAATCGCATCAAATTATGTATCTAGTATTTTAGTTGATAATACTGGAACATTATGGGTTGGATATATTAAAAATGGAATTTCTTTTTTCAATGAAAGTTTTCAGAATTTCATTAATGTACAAAACGATCAATGCCGGAATATCAGTCGAATTGTTGAACTTCGTAATGGGAATATACTTTTGGGGACCGATGGAGATGGAGTATATCTAACAAATTATAGAACTAATGCTGTAATTAAATTACCAATTCCTAATACGGCGATAACTGCATTGTTTGAAGATAATAAAGGACATATATGGATAGGCACGTATCAATATGGTTTATATTGCTTCTATCATAATAAATTGAAGCATTTTACGACAACTAACAGTAACCTGTCTTCAGATAATATCTGGGGTATTGTTGAGGATAAATATGAAAATTTATGGATTGGAACTTTAGGTGGAAAAATACATAAATATAATATCAATGATAATAAAAATTATTTTGAAACTCCATTTAAAGATACGAGATCTGTTTCAGGTATGTTTTATGATGGAGATAAAACTATTTATGCAGCCACAGGTTACGGACTTACCATAATTGATATTGATAAAAATACAAATCAGGTTTTTTTAGGTAATAAAAAAGGGAATCAACAACTTAACCAACTACAAATTAGTATTGTATATAAAGATAGCAGAAATCATTTATGGATTGGTACGAATGCAGGACTTACAATCTGGGATTTGAAAAAAGACTCTTTGTCTTATTTTGATATTTCAGATGGGTTGAGTGGTAATATCATTAGAGGAATTGCGGAGGACAATTCACACAATATATGGGTAACTACCAGTAAAGGGCTGTCTGTTATTATGTTGGATAATAACAATAGAATAAGAATTTGTAGAAATTTTTCGATTAGAGATGGTATTAAAAATGATTATTTCAATAATAATGCGATTTGCAAATTAAAAAATGGTAATATATTGGCTGGAACAACCGACGGGTATACTATCATTAATCCCCTAAAAGTGGCAGTAAGAAAAGAACCGTCGGCAAGGGTTTATTTAACTAAATTGATTGTTGCTAACACGGTAATAAATGTGGATTCTGTTTATAATGGTCACGTAATTTTAAATAAATCCATCGAGTCGATGTCTGAACTTAATCTGAAATATAATGATAGATTGGTGACATTGGAATTTACAACAGTAGATTTGATAAATGCCGACAAAGTTAAATATAGATACAAAATTGATGGATTTACCAATCAATGGGTAACAACCAAAAGGAATGAAATTGCAATAACATCCTTACCTACAGGAAAGTATAGATTGCTGATAGAAGCTTGTAATAGTGAAGGTATTTGGAATAATGAAGCAAAAGTATTGTTAATAAACGTTGCACCTCCTTTTTATTACTCTTCTTGGGCTATTATGCTTTACATATTAGTTGCTTTGGCAATTGTTCTGTTTCTAATTTATAGAGGACAACGAAGACATCAAATGAAACTTGAACAACAAATCAATGAAATGAAATTGAGGTTTTTTACAAACATTAGTCATGACCTGCGTACTCCTCTAACACTTATCATAACCCCTTTGCAAACATTATTAAAAGATATAACAGATGATAGTTTGAAGAAGAAACTTGAAGTAATGTTCAAAAATGCACAACAACTTTTGTCATTAATAAACTCATTACTTGATTTTCGGAAACTGGATGTGGGTGCTGAAGTACTACATTTAAAACCCGGGAATATTTTTGATTTGGTTAGAGAGATTTATTCTTCATTTGCTGTTTATGCCACAGAGCGAAAAATTAATTTTATATTGAACAATAGTCATGAAAACTTATGGGTGAAGTACGACCAGGATAAAATGTATAAGTCAATTGTGAATTTGTTGTCAAACGCATTTAAATACACTCCCAATGGTGGAATTATTAAATTAAACCTGTTCATAGATGAGACAGATGTCTGTATAAGTGTGTCTGATAATGGCATAGGTATCAGTAACGAGGATAAAGAATTGGTCTTCAATAGGTTCTACCAAACATCGAACAATTCAAGAAAAACAGGAAGTGGCATTGGGTTACATATAGTTAGCGAATATATCAAACTTCATAAAGGCTCAATTGACATTATTGATAATAAGCCAAGTGGTTGTATTTTTACTTTGCGTTTCCCGCTAATTGAAACTACTGCTGTTAAGGTTACTTCCGAGGATGAATATGTAGAAGAGTATCAAGACCCTCAGCATGAAGAAATATACCCGCAAATGCCTGTTCTATTATTTGTAGATGACAATCAGGATTTATGTGAGTTTATTCATGATAATTTGATGAATGACTATTCGGTACTCATTGCTAACGATGGACAGGAAGCATTGGCGTTCCTGACGCAAAATGATGTAAATATTATAGTAAGTGACATAATGATGCCGGTAATGGATGGGATTGAACTTTGTAGGCAAATCAAAACAAACATTGAATGGTCTCATATTCCTGTTATTTTGCTAACAGCAAAAACAGCCGATGAACATAAAATTGAAGGTCTCGAAATTGGTGCCGATGATTATGTTACCAAACCATTTAATCTGGATATCTTGAAGTTGAGGATATTGAAATTCTTTGAATGGAGTTTGAAATCACATAAAACGTTTAGACAAAAGTTGGACGTTAATCCTCACGAAATTACAATTACTACACTCGACGAAAAATTGATTGATAAAGCCATAAGTATTGTAGAAAAACACATAAGTGATACTGAATTCAGTGTTGAGATACTTGGTGAAGCTTTGGGCCTAAGCAGAGGACACCTTTATAGAAAATTAATGGCTATAACGGGGAAGGGGCCTGCGGAATTTATTAGGCTGGTGAGATTGAAAAGAGGGAAACAACTTTTGGAGAAAAGTCAGTTGCCAATTTCGCAAATAGCTTATCAGGTTGGATTTAACTCGCCTAAGCGCTTTACTAAGCAATTTAGGGAAGAATTTGGTATGTCGCCATCTGAATTTATCAGAACGCTGAAGTCTGGTGAGATAGAATAATATATTTATGCACCAAGCTGGTTGCAAAACAGTGCTAACGAATAGAAAAAAGTGAGACTGTAAAGTAAACTGTGTCAAAGAATAAATCATTTTTTTATTACTTTTAC
>ENA-UOOR01003204-UOOR01003204.1-fermentation-metagenome-genome-assembly--contig:-NODE-3204-length-14880-cov-9.109545_pt1 | contig 14880 bp, 12 predicted proteins | sample MGYA00245780_ERZ724029 | MGnify/ENA primary metagenome ERZ724029 (study PRJEB28704, sample SAMN03018315) | fermentation metagenome | biome: anthropogenic terrestrial biome; feature: soil; material... | reverse complement strand
GGATGGGCATCCGTGTCCTTCCGCCTCATGTGAACGAGAGCGGCATGGGATTTACTGTTGCCGATAAAAATATCCGTTTCGGCCTTCTGGCGATCCGGAATTTAGGGAAAGGTGTTATTGACGCTCTTATTGCTGATCGGGAGGCAAACGGAAAATTTACTTCTTTTTTTGATTTCTGCAAAAGGCTGTTTGACCATTTAAACCGGCGGGCACTGGAGAGCCTCATTAAATGCGGCGCCCTTGACGGATTGGGGGCGAACCGCAGGCAAATGCTGACAGGCTCCGGTTCCGTGCTGGATTATCTGTCCGAGGATCGAAAACAGAATGTTGAGGGACAGATTGGTTTTTTTGATAATGACGTTCAGTCCGGCAGGGAAGAATTCCGGCTGCCTTCGATGGAAGACTTCAGTGCTTCCGATAAACTGTCTATGGAAAAAGAGGTCACAGGCATGTATCTTTCCGGCCATCCCATGGCCGCTTATGTCGACTTGTATAATTCGCTTCATGCAGTTCGTATCGGCGATCTTTTAGACGAAGGGGGAGGCCGCCGCGACGGAGAGATGGTAACCGCGCTGGGAATTATCACCAAAGTTCGTCTGAAAGTAACCAAAAGCAGCAGCACCATGGCGTTTGTCCAGCTGGAGGATCTGTTTGGCTCTATCAACATGCTTGTTTTTCCGAAAACCCTGTCGGAATACGCTGAAATCATTGCGGAGGGAAGAATCGTAAAGGTTCTCGCCCGCGTCAGTATCCGTGAAGAAAAAGATCCAGAACTGATCTGTCAGACTCTTGAGCCGGCCCCTTCACCCCGCGGTGAAAAGGGAACGCAAACTGGCCGCAGATGCAAACGTCCCGGGCTGTACTTAAAAGTGCCTAATCCGGACAGTCCGCTTTACATCAAAGCGAAGAAGTATCTCGCTGTATTTGACGGCCCGACTCCTTTGTATGTTTATTTTTCCAACTCCCGCAAACTAATGCTTGCGCCGTTTTCCATGCGTGTCAGCGTCAACAATGTTTTAGTAAGAGAATTAAAAAAGCTTTTAGGGGATGCCAATGTGGCAATAGTTGACGGTTTGCAACAATAATCTATATATGAGATTGAATTGTCCATATTTTCCATGTCCTTTTTTCTGCTCTATCGACTATAATATTAAATAGAATTGCTCTTGTGGGAAAATGTTTTTTCTATAGTGCAAAGCAAAGATTCAGTGAAATTATTATAGGAGGACAAAAACGATGGCTACTAAAACAATTGCTGTGCTGACAAGCGGCGGCGATGCGCCGGGCATGAACGCGGCGGTGCGTGCGGTCGTCAGGACGGGCCTTTCCTATGGGATGCGCGTCATGGGAATCCAGAGAGGCTATAACGGACTGCTGAACGGTGAAATTGTTGAAATGAACCTGCGCACGGTATCCGATATTATTCACCGCGGAGGCACGATGTTATATACAGCCCGCAGCCCAGAGTTCAATACACCGGAAGGTGTCCAGAAAGCTGCGGATAACTGTAGGAAGATTGGAATCGACGGGGTTGTGGTGATTGGCGGAGACGGCTCCTTCCGCGGAGCCAGAGACCTAACCAATGCAGGAATTCCCTGTATCGGTGTACCGGGTACGATTGACAACGATATCGCTTCCAGCGAATATACGATTGGATTTGACACAGCGGTGAACACAGCGGTGGAAATGATCGATCGTCTTAGAGACACGATGGAGTCTCACGACCGGTGCAGTGTTGTGCAGGTTATGGGCCGGCGCTGCGGTGATATTGCGTTGCAGACCGGTATTGCTGTTGGTGCAACCAGTATCCTTGTCCCAGAGATACCATATGATTTTCAAAAAGATATTGTTGACCGGATGCGTTTCACGCAAAAAACCGGAAAACAGCATTTTATCATTGTAGTAGCGGAAGGTGTCGGCGGGGTTGACAAGCTGGCAAAAGATATAGAAGAGGCAACAGGAATTGAATCAAGGGCTACGGTTCTCGGTCATGTGCAGCGTGGCGGTTCTCCAACGGTGCGTGACAGAGTTGTCGGCAGTCAGATGGGCTCGCTGGCGGTAACACTTCTTTACAGCGGTAAGAGCAATCGGGTTGTTGTTATGCGCGGCGGAAAGATTGTTGATCTTGATATTACGGAAGCCTTGGATATGAAACGTGTTTTTGACAAAAATTTGTACGATATTGCACTAAGAATTTCAATTTAAATTTGTATGAAATATCAACAGGACCCTCCGGTTTTACCGGAGGGTCCTGTTTTACAATCTGCTTTAGCAGGTTTCGCAAACGTCTTGCCGTTTGGGAAACGAAAATCCGCGCGCTACGCGCGTGAGATTAAAAGCTTAAGCAAAGAGCATCACCTTTCTGATATAATGGCGAGTGTTCAAGCCGCCAACCAACAGAAGAAAGGTGATGCTCCATGGCAAACAGTTTAGCACATACAAAATGGGTGTGCAAGTATCATATCGTATTTGCTCCGAAATATAGGAGAGAAAGATTATTTACAATCAGCTGAGGGCTGATATTCAGAAAGATATAAGGGACTTATGCAAATGGAAAGGAGTAGAGATAATAGAAGGTCATATGATGCCTGACCATGTACATCTATTGCTATCAATTCCACCCAAATATAATATTTCCAGTTTCATGGGATATCTCAAAGGAAAAACAGCAACCATGATATTTGACAAACATGCAAACTTGAAATACAAGTTTGGTAATAAACATTTTTGGTCAACGGGGTATTACGTGAGTACGGTAGGGCTCAACGAGGCAACTATCGCAAAATATATTCGAGATCAGGAAAAGCAAGATCAAATTGAGGATAAATTGACGACAAAGGAATACCAAGACCCTTTTAAGGGTTAGCCGGTATTCAATCCACTACGGCTTGAACGAAGTGAAAGCCAGCGTCTTTTAGGCGCTGGCAATCTTATGCCCTTTTAGGGCTCGGTCAAGCCACCCGTTTTACGGGTGGTCATGACTTTCCATTGAACGGTACTCATTTGCCGGCTTTTTCAAGTGCTTCCCAGAGACCATTTAAATATGTAACGCCCAGCGCGCGATCATACAAACCGTACCCGGGGCGTGCTTTTTCGCTCCAAATTGCTCTTCCATGATCAGGGCGCATGTACCCGTCGAACCCGATATCGTGGTAAGCTTTCATAATCTGATACAGGTCAAGGGAACCGTCCGAGGAAAGATGGGCAGATTCGTGATAGGAACGGTCACCGGTAAAGCAAATATTCCGTACATGAGCAAATGGGATCCGTCCCATAGCGCCGAAATGGCGGATGAGCGCAGGGATATCGTTTGCACGGTTTGCTCCGAGGGAACCACTGCACAGTGTCAGACCATTGCAGGGACTGTCTGACATGCGGACAATGCGCTCCAGGTTTTTTCCGCAGGTGACGATGCGCGGCAGCCCAAACAGAGACCATGGCGGATCGTCCGGGTGAATCGCCATTTTAATTCCAGTTTCTTCGCAAACCGGGAGGATCCCATCGAGAAAATACTTCAGGTTCTGAAACAGCTGTTCTTCATCTACACCTTGGTACTGTTCCAGCAGGTTTTTCAGGGCGCCCAGCCGTTCCGGCTCCCAGCCCGGCAGTTTAAAACCATTGGAGGTTTGCGCCACGCGGTTGACCAGCTCTTCCGGCGTCATATCTTTCAGTAAGCTGTTGTCGTAGGCCATAGCACAGGAGCCGTCCGACAGGGGGCAGGCAAGATCCGTGCGCACCCAGTCGAAGACCGGCATAAAATTGTAACAGATCACCTTAACGCCCGCCGCCGCCAAGTTACGAATGCACTGCCGGTAGTTCTCAATATACCGATCCCGTGTTGGCCGGCCGAGCTTGATGTCTTCGTGAACATTAACACTTTCAATGACTTCAAGTGAAAGCCCCGCGTCGTTCACCTGCTTTTTTAACGCCATAATTTCTTCTTCCGGCCACACTTCTCCGACCGGTACATCATATAAAGCACCGACAATACCGGAAATCCCCGGAATTTGCCGGATTTGGCCGAGGGTGATGTTGTCGTCTGTTTCCCCGAACCAGCGAAATGTCATTTTCATTGCTTGTGTGTCTCCTTAATTTATTTTGTCAGGTGTTTCTTTAATGCTGCGGCCACTGCACCGGGGCCGACCGTCATTTCCCGGACATAATCTCTATGTATTGGAAGATTCCGAATCATTAGAGGTCTCTATAGGTATCGTTCGGAATGGCGAAGCAGGAAGCCCTTCCCGGTTGTAAAAATTTACGTTCCGCGGACTGTCGCTCCAAGCGTACCGTACGGAGAATGGTTTCGGCACTTTGCTGCATCTTACAGCAACCAGGTTGTTCTGAATATAGGCATCCGCAGGATAATAGATTCCATCCGAACCGGCCATCTCAAAATTATTCAGGAAATTTCCACCGCCTTTTGCGATCAGCCCTGAACCGATATGAGAAAAAGTCAAAAAAGCCTGGTCGCCATGAATCTGCATATGGTCATAGATGGGCCCCATTGGCTCCAAATTCTTTTCACCATAGGCCAGATTTTTTGCCGCCTGTGCCAGACGCTTTCCAACATCCTGCTTATTCAGCGGATGCAAGTCGTTCCACTCGCCGATATCAATGGTAACGGCCATAGCCGTTCCGGGTACGCTTAAAGTGTTTAACTGAGCTTCTCGCAGCAGAGGCCATTTTCCAATCGCGCAGTGGTTTTCCCGTTCCAAATAGTTTGGAAGCTGAACGAACAGAAAAGGCAGGTTTCCCTGTTTCCATCTTTTCCGCCAGTCCCGGACAAGGCTCTCAAACAGCAGCCTGTAATTACCTGGATGATCGGTATTTGCTTCTCCTTGATACCAGATAATTCCTTTGACAGTGTAATTCAGCAGGGGAGCGAGCATACCGTTAAACAGGCCCAGCGGTTTATACTGAAAAAAAGTTGTCTGTGGAAGAGGATCGGCCTTGGCACCAATGTGATATTTCCATGGGCCCGTCAGGTCGACCTGCCAGTCTCCGCTAAAAAGGCGGTACGGTTTTTCCGTAATAAATCCGCCTTTTCCTCGATTACTGATGACGCGGACGGTGATCGTGTTTTCTCCTTCTCGCAGCAGGCCGCCCGGAATCTCATATTTTCTGGGTGGATATTGATATGTTGTGCAGCCTACCGCTGTGCCGTTGACATAGACGCGGTCCCAGTCGACAATGCGGCCCATCCATATTTTAGCAGGAGTACCAGCCATGAAATCGGGGACTGTTATTTTTCTGCGGAACCAGATCGATCCGTTTGTAAACGGAACTCCTTTGTCCGCCCAATAAGACGGAAGCTGAATTTCTGGCCACTCGGAATCGTCATATTCTTGGGCGTACCATGGCGTTTTTCCGTTCAGACCAGGATCCCGCGCATCCAAAGAGGCATACCAGGAATTTTCTCTTTGACTTTCCGACTGTAGAATATTCTGCACGGCTTGCGAATCACGGCATTGATCCGCTTCTTTCAGAATGGCTGGAAATTTTTTCAGTGCATCCCGGCTGAGCCAGGCTTCCACAGGCGAACCACCGATTGCTGTGTTTATCAGGCCGATTGGAACAGAATAACTTTTATAAAGCTCTTTGGCAAAAAAGTAACCGGCAGCAGAAAACTGGAAAATTGTATGATGGTTTACCGGTTCCCAAAGGCCGGATTCCAGATCGCTGCAGGGATTCTGAAAATCATATTTCATTGGAACGCAGAACTGCCGGATATAAGTATTTTCGTCATTCGCAATTACGTCGGGATATTGGTCTTTGACTCGTGCCATTGGCAGCTGCATGTTAGATTGCCCTGAGCAGACCCAAACGTCGCCAACTAAAATATTTCGGATGACCTTTTGGAACGGATCCGCCGAAATTTCTATACTGTACGGCCCGCCAGCCTCCTGCGGGGGAAGAGTTGCTGACCATTTTTCATTCTGATCCGCAGTGGCTGGGTACGTATGATTCATAAAATGGACTTGTATTTTCTGTCCGCGGTGTGCCCATCCCCAAATGACGATTGGCTGTTTTCTTTGCAGAACCATTCCGTCACTCAGCAGTTTTGGCAGGCGGACTATTTCGTCTTTTCCTAATAATGTCATGCTGTATCATTCTTTCTGGTCGATTTCCAAAATTAATGCGCCGTAAGGCGGTATTTTGATTTCGCCGCTGTATGTTTTCCCGGAGATCAGGTCGGTCATGGGAGTATTCAACAATAATTTTCCCGCTTTATGTTCCAGTTCCAGTACAAACATCCCTTTTAAACCTTTGCCCTCCCTGGGTATGACAAGAAGATTTGGGGATGCTTTTGCGGCGGGTTTTACACCGGCCGCAGAACATACCGAAGAGAGAAGTTTCTGAAAGCTTGATTCCGAAGGAATACTGCCAAGGACAATGACCCGGCCTTTCCCGACTTTCTTGTCAGTGAGGCTGCAAGGCTGCTCAATTCCCGGGCATCTTCCGTGTAAAAGGCAAGGCCTTCGGCGCCTTTCAGTTCAAAACCGTCGAACCAGGCATGTCCGTCCCACAGGGTTCCGTCTTTCCACTCAGCCGGGAACAGATTTTCCCGGTTGCAGGGAATGCTGTATTTTAATGTGATCCCTGCAAAAGTTTCCAATGACCCAAAGGGTGAATGGATACACTTCGTTCCGCAGGCGGTACGGATGTCGGACAGCGGACCGACGATCCAGGTGCCTCCTCCCAGAACCCACATTTCTATCAGGTCACGCAGATTACCTTCGTCCAGGTTCAGCAAAAACGGTGTAAAAATCACTCGGTAACCGTCCAATGGCAGGCTCGGTTCCAAAAGATCAGGACGAAACTGGCTGTGAAGCATAGGATGATAAAATGAGTCCAGCAGATTTTCTTTATAATGAAATCCATCTAGAATGCCTTGGGAATCAAACTTCAGGCTGTTAGAACAGGAAACATGAAGTGCCAGTCCTGTTCTGACCGGTTTCGTATTCAGCAAAAATTGCTGTGCTTTTTTACAGATTTCGGTAACACTTTGAACTTCGCCATACATGTACATGGGTCTTCCGCTGGTGGAAAGGACGGAGCCGTGCATCAGTTCCTGTCCGCTCCAATGGGCGCGCCACAGTCAGTATAAATTGGCCTCACCCGCATCTCCGAGCCGGCTGACAATATGGTGCAGCCATCCGAACGTGTAAGTTCCCTCTTTCGGTTCCAGCAAACTCCAGGCAAATTCTCGAGGCGCACCACATTAATGCCGCAGTCTTTCATAGCGGCCAGGTCCGGTTCCACCTCATCATTTGGCCAGTCTTCCGGGTAGTAGGCCGCCCCTATGTAAGGAGGAAGTATTTTTCCCATTTTGTATCGCTCCTCTTCTAAAAAATCCATAAATCTGAATTCTATGGATATATTTTTCTCCCAAGCTGATCAGCAATACCTGTTTTTCGGTAGAAATAAGTGTTGACAACATCACGCCATTCTCTTGCATCCTCAAGTTGCAAATCCAGCCGCCGGAATACCTCTTCGTAAATTTCACCGTCGATTTTCCCTTTTAGGGTAAGCCATATTTCTTTCAGTTTTACAACGCCGTCATATCCGTAAAAATGGGTATTGTAAATATGCTGCAAAAGTGTTTCTCCATTTTTCAGCCGGTAGGAATAAGGAACGTGATGGAAAAACAGAAGGAGATTTTCCGGGCAGGTTTTCAAGTTTTCGAATATTTCTGCGGCCTGTGGCGGATACTGTGCGGTAAAACCTGTGCCGGTTGCTACGGTGCGGTCTACGCCGATTCCCTTGCAGTCGGCATAGTGGTAAGTACCCCACCGAGAATATTCGTAACCATCCACACTTGGCCCATAATGATGCTCCGGATTGACGAACCAGCCGATCCCGAGGGGGCAGGTATAATTTTCATAGATTGTCCGGGACTTCATAAGCATTCCGGTTATTTTTTCTGCTGCCGGATTTTCAGACCCAAATGTCAAAGCTGTCCATTCTTTTGCAATTTCTTCAGAAGAAAGTCCAGGCTGCCAGCACAGCCGGCCGAATCCGTACAGATTAGCCTGCGCCAGTGGATTTCCCGTCCAAAACGGACTGTCTCCCACGTTGGCCACGCCGGCGAGACCTCCGTGGCATGTGTGGAACTGTGTGCCGTCGAGAATATGGCTTACCGGAACGCAGCCTCCGTCTGCCCGCGTATCAAAATCCAGCGCTTCTTTCCAAATGGGGACAAGGTAACACAGGTCTTTCTGCTGGCCGGTATATTCCTGCGTAATTTGGCATTCCATGATTTGATTGGTGGAACGGAGAGCACCAAACAAGGGGGATACCGGTTCACGAATTTGAAAATCCATTGGCCCGTTTTTTATTTGCAGGATGACATTGGAATTAAATTTCCCATCCAGCGGCTTAAAATTTTCATAAGCCATTTTTGCGCGATCCAGAGAACGGTCCCGCCAATCTAGGTGACAGTTATATACAAAACAGCGCCAGATTACCAGTCCCCCAAATGGTTTCAGTGCATCTGCGAGCATATTTGCCCCCTGTGCATGGCTGCGGCCATACGTGTACGGACCGGGGCGGGATTCGGAATCCGCTTTAACAAGGAATCCCCCGAAATTTGGTATGAATTGATAAATAGTCTGTACGGTCTGTTTCCACCAATTTTGCACGGATTGGTTCAGCGGATCGGCAGTGGACAGGCCGCCGAGTTCTAGCGGAGAAGCGAAGTTCACGCTCAGGAAGGTACGGATGCCATACTGTGAAAAAATGTCGGTAATTTTTGAAAGATCCGGAAGATACCGTTCGGTGATCAGCCGGTTTCCTTCGGAAAATACATTTACATTATTCAGTGTAATGGCATTAATTCCCACTGAGGCGATTAGGCGGGCATAGTCTTTGATTCTCCGAAAATCTTTGCTTACCTGGTTGTTGTGAAAAAAGATAGAGCGTCCAGCGTATCCACGTTCGATGCTGCCGTCCATGTTATCCCAGTGATCCAGCATCCTCAGTTCGTTGCGGCAGTTTTGGGATGTTTCTGCTTCAGCGGGAGATTTTCCAAGTCCTATGCTCCTCAGCAGTTCAAAAACACCGTACAAAGTGCTGGTGTCGTGATTTCCTGTAATCCGGATATAGGGGAAAGGCTGACGCTTTTCCACCCGGATGGTAAACTGGTCTCCGGGGACCCCTGTGTTGGTTTCCAATAAAATACATGGCTTTTCAGGCAGGGAATGCGTTATTTCCGTCTGGATACTGAAGATTTCCCGCATAGCGCGGCTCCATTCCTCAGCTGCTGCGGTTAGGATTGGGCTTTCCCGAGGCATACTGATGCAGCCGCCAAATTTTTGAAACTCCCGGTTACCGGAATGAACCGCATAACTGCCATAGGAAAGCCAGCATTCGTAACCGTTTTTGCTTTTTTCCATTGTTCCGTCATCCTTCCAATAAGTATTACACCGGCAAAAAGATGTTTAGGAAATTTTTGAAAATTGAATCAGAAAGATTTGAAAATGTTACTGCATGATACTAGAAAAATGGTATAATGATTTTAGATCACACTGAATTTCTTTACAATGTTTACAGCGCGAAAGGGGAATTTTCATGAAGATTGAAGGGCTGCACGAAAAAGAAATTTTTGATGAAAAATTTCCGTTTCGTATGATTGTAAACCGGAACATTAATTTTGTTTATCCGCCTCATTGGCACAATGCAGTAGAACTGATTTATGTATTGAAAAATTCGTTTGTTGTTTTGGTTAATTCAAAAAAATACAGACTCCAGGAAAAAGATATTATGTATATTCCAGGAGGAGACATTCATGAATTTTGCAGCGAAACACCAACGGGAGTACGGATCTTTATCAATTTTGAATTTTCCAGCCTGAGTTCTTATATTAATGCAGAATGGATTTACACACAATTGCGCAATGTACGCCTGATTACGCCGGATGCCGGGGACTTGTATGAAAATATTGAGTCGGAACTGCAAAGGATGCTGAAGGAGCAGCAGAACGGCGGAGCGGCGCAGGAATTGTTTTATACCGCGCGTATGTTGGATATTTTGGTTTTACTTTGCCGCAGTATTCCATCTCAGATCCACATGGGAGATTTGAAAAACGGCGGAAGAAAAGATCTAGGCCTTTACAAAATCAGCAAATCACTGGAATACATAGAAAAACGGTATATGGAAGATATCCATCTGAAAGACATTGCCAATGCAGCTGGGTTCAGCGAATACTATTTTTCCAGACTGTTCAAAGAAATTACAGAGAAGAATTTTCATCAGTTTTTAAACGAATATCGGATTAAAAAAGCAGAAGAGCTGCTGGCCGATTCCAGCCAATCTATTTCCGAAACCGCGTATGCGGTCGGATTTAGCAGTATTGCAACTTTCGACCGGGTCTTTCGGCAAATAAAGGGATGCTCCCCAAAAAATTACCGTAAACTTTATGTCAATCAGTAGCTGCCTTAAAATAGAGAGGAAGCACCGCGCTTATTTTGGCGCGGTGCCCTTTTTTACCGCTGCAGTTTCAGCGGATTGCCTGTCACGAAAAATTCCGCTGACATTACTTTCATTCCAGTAAGTTCAGTACTCCTCGCGTCAGGCTGGGAACCGCCAACAAAGATACGGAATTTGCCTGGTTCCAGGATACATTCGCCATTGTCGCGGATCAGGGCCATTTGGCGTGGAGTTACCGTAAAACAGACTTCAGTGCTTTCCCCCGGATTCAGATGAACGCGCCGGAACCCAGCAAGCTGGCAAATCGGCACACGGACGCTGGCTTCCAGGTCTTTGAGATACATCTGAACAATTTCGTCTGCCTCCCATGTCCCACTGTTGTGGACTAAAACAGAAACTTGAAGGCTGGATCCAGCTGCAATGGAACTGCTGCTCAGAGAAAGACTGGAATAGGCAAAATTGGTATAACTCAGGCCATAACCAAACGGATAAAGTGGTTTGCCGTGATAAAAGCGGTAGGTTCGGTTTTCCATAGAGTAATCATGAAAATCTGGCAAATCATGGTCAGAACGGTAAAACGTTACCGGAAGTCTCCCGCTTGGAGAAAAATCGCCGAACAGCAGAGACGCAATTGCTCTGCCGCCTTGAGAACCCGGGTACCAGGCCTGAATGATCGCTTCGGTATGCTCATCTGCCCAGCTGACATTCAGAGCACTGCCCGAAAGAAGAAGTACAACAACCGGAGTGCCGGTTTCTTGAACGGTTTCCAGCAGTTTCTCCTGATTTCCAGGCAGTTCCAAATTAGCCTTGTCGCCGGAAGCAAATTGATTGGATGTATCCCCTTCCTCGCCTTCCAGGCTGGCATCCAAACCAAGGCAAAGAATTGCTACATCAGCACGTTCAGCAGCGGAGGCTGCTTCTGTGAGCCGGTCATTTTTTTCGGAGAGGCCGCTTGTACTGCTTTTATATAAATGGCATCCTTCCGCATAATACAGCCGTGTTTTAGGCAATATGGCAGCGCGGATACCTTCCAGAACCGTTACATACTCTGATGCCGTTCCGAAATAATTTCCTTTGAGTGCGTCACGGCTGTCAGCATTTGGCCCTATGACGGCAATAGAATGGATTTTTTCCCTGTTGAGGGGAAGAAATCCATTTTTATTTCTGAGAAGGACAAGAGATTTTTTTGCTACTTCCAGCGAAAATTTCCGATGTTCTTCGCAGTCATTCTTTTCATACGGAATCGAAGAAAAGGGAACATGATCCGGCTTGTCAAACATTCCAAGACGCATTCTTGTAAGCATCAGGTTGTAAACAGCGCAGTCGATCTGCTTTTCCGTAACCATTCCGGCCTGAAAGCCTTTCATAAGACTGGCAAAAGCACAGCCGCAGTTAAGGTCACAGCCATTTTTTACTGCAAGGGAAGAAGATTCTGCAATGTTTGCTGTAACTTTGTGATTTTCATTGAAGTCCCTGATGGCCCAGCAGTCAGAAGTTACATAACCCTTGAATTTCCATTCGCCGCGAAGAATATCGGTTAAAAGTGTTTTGCTTCCGCAGCAAGGCTCTCCATTCAGGCGGTTATAGGCTCCCATAACGCCGGCAACGTTTGCTTCGCAGACCGCTGCTTCAAAAGCTGGTAAATATGTTTCCCACAAATCTTTTTGGGAAACTTCAGCGTTAAAGTAATGACGTTCGCTTTCCGGGCCGCTGTGGGCGGCAAAATGCTTTGTGCAGGCGGCTGCTTTCCAATACTTTGGATCATTTCCCTGAATTCCCCGGATATAAGCAACACCAAGCCGTGCCGTCAGGTATGGATCTTCTCCGTAGGTTTCCTGGCCGCGTCCCCAACGGGGATCCCGGTCGATATTAATGGTTGGTGACCAGAATGTAAGACCCTTATAAATATCGTGGTCGCCCTTGCGCTGGAATTCCTGATATTTGGCGCGTGCTTCCGTGGAAATAATGTCTGCTACCTTTTGAAGCAAATTTTCGTCAAAGGTGGCAGCCATCCCGATTGCCTGCGGAAACATGGTTGACACGCCTGCCCGTGCGACGCCATGCAGAGATTCGTTCCACCAATTATAGCTTGGTACTCCGAGGCGTTCGATTGCTGGTGTGTCATACTGCATCTGGGAGATTTTTTCTTCCAATGTCATTCGTGAAACGAGATCTTTCGCCCGTTCTTCAAAACTTAGTTCTTCATTTTGATAGTCTGGAATATGGTTCATGAGGTAACCTCCAATTTCATTTTTGAAAAATGGAATACTGAGAGCCTAAATAGTACTGACAAGCATTGCCATTATTTCCTTCAATTTAAAATAAAATATCAGTATATTTTGTAATGTCCGCTGAGCATGAGCAATGCGAAAAAGTACAGGCAGTTATCATAATACCGGCGTTCTCCATGACGCAGCGGAAGTTTCCAAAAAGCCTGAAGGTAAACCTGTCTGAGGGGTTGTTCTGTAAGCACAGAAGCACAGGAAAGTGTTGACAGCAAACCATACGGATGCATAGCATTCCGATCTATTTTTTTGCCATTTGTTTCATAAACTTTGAAATTATCTAACTGAAGACCGTTCTGCAAAAAATACTTCTGAATTGCATTTGCCTGTGCGGACTGCCAAGGCTGTTTGCCAAACCAAAGGCTGTCCAGTGCAATATTTTCTGTGACCCGATAAGCGTCACTGTAAAAATATTCGTGCCCTTCCTGTATGCGAGGAGTTCCATCAAATTCTGCATAATCGGCCGCCATACCCGTTTTAGGGTGGCAGGCGCTCTGTAAATAATGGTCGCTGGCTTCTGCTGCTTTTTTCCATAAAACGTAATCGCTTTTATTACAGCATTGGGCGAACAGTCGGTAAAAATGGGGCAAATGATAGGAAGGATCACTGAAAAAACAACCGGGCACAAAAAGAATTAAATGATTATCCGGATTAATCATAGGAAAACCAATACCATCCTCACCCGTATGGAGCATGGCGTGTAAGATGCTGCGAGCTTGATCAGAATAGTCAAACGGAGGTTTGCTGTCTCCCCAGCGGTGAGAAGCAAAAAGCAGAGCCATCGCAAAATACTCTTCCCCGTCCGGGGCCGGCCCGGAAGACAATTTCACTCCGTCCGGTCGGACGGACCATGCAAAATAACCTGAATGTATACCTGTTTTCAAGTACATATACGTTTTTGTCCATTTCCAGAGCCGGTCAAAAACATTTTTCTGATCCATCTGAACTGCTAGCATCATGCCATAGGACATGCCTTCTGTACGGACATCATGGTTTCCAGTATCATAAATATATCCCATATTATTGCCAGTTGGAAAATAAATCCGTGTATTGGAATCTCCGAAAAAAAGATTATTCCAAACAAAGCCTATTTTTTTTTCGACTTCATTGTCAGATATACCGATTTCATGGAATAGATTGGTGTAAGGACATGCCGTTTTGGGCAAAAAAGCAGTCACTGCCTGCATCTCCTTCCTCTTTTGAAATGAATAATAGAATTATGTCAGTTAAATAAAGCATATACAAACAGGCAGTTATTTTCTTATCATTTTTTGCGGTATGTTTATCAGTATTTGCCAACAATATATATTTCAATATTCAATGCACAATTTTATGCATGTTATATATATTATTTTTTCAAATGAGAATATTAATTTTACAAAATAAAATTTTGATTGATATTCTGCTTTAATATCGAATTAAATTTGATAATTTGCTCAAAATTTGCTGAATACTTTTCAGCTTTTGCTCTATTGGAAAAAATATATTGCAAGAACTGATATTTATTGATATATTTATTAATATATTTATATTGATATATCAGTAATAGTATATTTAAAAATAATATAATTTATTTTTAATTTATTCTGTAAAATATGCCTAATCCGTATAATTCTCGTATCATATTTTTGAATCTACTCCTTGTTATTTCGGTCAACTCTCAGTTCAAGTGTTTTGTAACTCTATAAATAATAGCATGGAATGGGTGAGTTACGTTTCGTTGTTAGTAGTTAGATGTAGTGAAGTAATTTTCTATAATTTTTATAAATAAATTTAAATAATATGCGAGGAGGGCCATTAAATCCTGTATAAATGGAAACCCGTTTTAAGATGTCAGCAGGCATTCTTAAAAAACGGCCGTTGGCTTGTGCTGCTTTTTTGCGCAAATCGCAATCAACTTTTTCTTATCATTTTTTGTGGTGTATTTATCGGTATTTTCAGATAATATATATTTTGTTAGTTCAGTACTGAATTTTATGCATGTTATATATAATATTTTAAATTATCAGAATATAAATCTAAAAATCGAATTGAATTTAATCACTTTATCAAAATTTGCTGGATACTTTTCAGCTTTTGCGCTCTTGTGATCATTTTTTGCCTTATTTATAAAAAGTTATTGAAGAATTGTATCCTTTTACATATTATATAAGCATAGTCATTAACA
>ENA-UOOR01003203-UOOR01003203.1-fermentation-metagenome-genome-assembly--contig:-NODE-3203-length-14881-cov-3.162890_pt1 | contig 14881 bp, 13 predicted proteins | sample MGYA00245780_ERZ724029 | MGnify/ENA primary metagenome ERZ724029 (study PRJEB28704, sample SAMN03018315) | fermentation metagenome | biome: anthropogenic terrestrial biome; feature: soil; material... | reverse complement strand
ACAGGACTTAACCATGTCCTGAACCTAAAAACTCAACCATGTCCTGAATCGTACAGTTACTTGTTCCTAAGCCCTAACTCCTAACTCCTAACCCCTCACTCAAACAATGCCCTGCGCCATCATGGCCTCGGCCACCTTGGCAAAGCCCGCCACGTTGGCCCCCAGGGCGTAGTTGCCGGGCTGGCCGCAGTCTGCCGCCGCCTGATCAATGGCGCGGAAGATGCAGCGCATGATGCCGCGCAGCCTGTCATCCACCTCGTCAAAGGACCAGCTGAGGCGGGTAGCGTTCTGGCTCATCTCCAGCCCGCTTACCGAGACACCGCCCGCGTTGGCCGCCTTGCCGGGGGCATACAGCACGCCGTTATTCTGTATCAGCGCCACCGCCTCCTGGGTGAGGGGCATGTTGGCGCCCTCGGCCACGGCCACCAGGCCGTTGTCAATCATGAGGTGGGCATCCGCCGCGTCCAGCTCATTCTGGGTGGCGCAGGGCAGCGCCACCTGGCAGGGCACACCCCAAATGCTGGAGGCACCCTCGTGGTACGCGCTGCCGGGCACGCGCCGGGCGTACTCGCTGATGCGCGCGCGCTCCACCTCCTTGAGCTGGCGCAGCACATCCAGGTTGACGCCGGCCTCATCCACGATATAGCCGCGCGAGTCGCTCATCGCCACCACGGTCATGCCCATCTGCTGCGCCTTTTCGGCGGCGTAGATGGCCACATTGCCCGAGCCCGAAACCACCGCGCGCATGCCCTGAGGGCTTTTACCGTTGGCCTGCATCATGGCTTCCAGCAGATAGCACAGGCCGTAACCTGTGGCCTGCTTGCGCACCAGCGAGCCGCCGTAACATACGCCCTTGCCCGTCAACACGCCCTCAAAGCGGCCAGTCAGCCGCTTGTACTGCCCGAACAGGTAGCCGATTTCCCGCGCGCCCACGCCGATATCGCCCGCGGGCACATCGGTATCGGGGCCTATGTGTCGGTACAGCTCCGCCATAAAGCTCTGGCAGAAGCGCATCACCTCGCCGTCGCTCTTGCCCTTGGGGTCAAAATCGCTCCCACCCTTGCCGCCGCCCATGGGCAGGCCGGTCAGGCTGTTTTTGAGCACCTGTTCCAGCGCCAGAAATTTCATCACGCTCAGCGTCACATTGGGGTGAAAGCGCAGCCCGCCCTTGTAGGGGCCGATGGCGCTGGAAAACTGCACCCGGTAGCCGCGGTTTACCTGTACCTGTCCCGCGTCATCCACCCAGGGCACCCGAAAGGCGATGACGCGCTCGGGCTCCACAAATCGCTCCAATATTCCCGCGCGCTCGTATTCGGGGTGAGCATCCAGCAGCGGCCCCAGGGAATGCAGGATTTCCTCCGCCGCCTGCAAAAATTCGCCCTCGTGCGCGCACCGCGCCTTCAGGCCGTCCAGCACCTTTTGTGCGTAATCGTTCATGTGCTTGCCTCCCTCCGGGCCGTCAAGGTCCATGGGACGCATCGTACGCATTCTGCGCGGCGCTGGCAAGGGGGCAACTTGCATTTCTTGTGTACATGGGGCGAGCGGCTTAGGCGTGATTTCACTTTGACCTGTATGGCACTTTCTGCTATGCTCCCATCAGTTGAATTTTTCGTAGGAGGCACACATATGATATCTTTCAAACCCTTATCGTCCGCCGCGCATGGCTGCCCGGTGACCGTCGTCCTGCTGGGGGAGGGCCGCGAGCGCGATGCCGCGCTGCCGGCAGCGCTCGTACAGAACCTGAACGCCCTGTCGCTTAAGTCCGGCAAGGTGGAGAGCCTGCGCGCCGTGATGGAGGGGCAGGTTTGCACGCTGCTGTTCGGCCTGCTGCCCAAGGAAATGACGTACGATGCGCTGGAGGAGCTGACGGCCGAGGTGGTCAAGCACCTGCGCACCCTCAAGGCGGCGCAGGTGGATGTGCTGCTGGCCGATGACGCCCTGCTGACGATGAGCGGCGCGCTGTACAAGCAGCTGCTGCTGGCCGATGACGGCTTTGATCGCTACCAAACCACCGGCCTGTCCCCCATCACGCCGGACAAAAAGGACGACGATAAAAAGGAGCCCTTCGCGCCGGAGTTCACCCTGTACCTGCCCGAAAGTATCCCCCAGGTGGAGGAAGAGCGCAAGCTGCGCGAGGCCGCCGATATGACCATGGGCATCCGCGCCGCGCGCAGGCTGGTCAATGAGCCCGCCAACGTCATGACGCCGGAGCGCTTGGCGCAGGAAGCGTTGCAGCTGGCGCAGCAGCATGGGTTTGACATTGAGGTGTACGACGAGCGGCAAATTCAGGAAATGGGCCTCAAGGCCTTCTGGAGCGTGGCCAAGGGCTCGGACACGCCGCCGCGCTTCATGGTGATGCGCTACATGAACAACCCGGATACCGATAAGCTGCTTGCCTTGGTGGGCAAGGGCCTCACCTACGATTCGGGCGGCTATGCCCTCAAGCCCGCCGCCGGGATGGAGACCATGTTCTGCGACATGGGCGGCGCGGCCGCGGTTATCGGCGCCATCAGCGTGCTGGCCGCCTCCAAGGCCAAGGTCAACGTGGTGGCCGTGGTGGCCGCCTGTGAAAACATGATTTCCGGCCACGCCTACCACAACGGCGACATCATCGGCAGTCTGGCCGGCAAGCACATCGAGGTGGTCAACACCGATGCCGAGGGCCGCATCACGCTGGCCGATGCCCTCACCTACGCGGCCACCGTGCTCAACGCCGATCAGATTATCGACATCGCCACCCTCACGGGCGCTGTGGGCGTTGCCCTGGGCAGCGAGATCACCGGCGTGGTGGCCGATGACGAGGACATCTGGCAGGCGCTGCAGCAGGCGTCCCAGGCCAGCGGCGACAAGGTGTGGCGCATGCCCCACTTTGAGCACCTGGAGAAGCACAACAAATCTGAGCGCGCCGACATCAAAAACTCCGGCGGCCGCCCGGCGGGCACCGCCACCGCGGCGCTGTTCTGCCGCGCGTTTGCAGGCGGCAAGCCCTGGGGTCACCTGGATATCGCAGGCACAGCCTACCAATCCAAGGCCAGCGCCAAGGCGCCGCTGGGCGCCACCGGCGTGGGCGTGGAGCTGCTGACCCGCGCCGCCCGCACCCTGTTTGGTCAATAATCCCCAATTGTAACAATCCCGCCCGGCGCATGGCCCGGGCTCACCCAATACGGTACAATGCCGGCAGAGCGCAACAAGCGAATCTGCCGGTGTTTTTTTGACCTTATATCGGGCAAGCCGCCCCGGGCGACTTGTGCTATAATGTTCACGTCGTTTATTCAAGCATGTATGAATTCGGGGGACTGTATGCCACAAGCAATGGATGCGTACAACAGATGGCTTGCCTACGCGCACCTGGATGAACAGACGCGGGCGGAGCTGGAGGCCATCAGGGACAACCCACAGGAAATTGCCGACAGGTTCTGGCGGGGCCTTAGCTTTGGCACCGGCGGCCTGAGGGGCATCATGGGCGCGGGCACCAACCGTATCAACGCCTACACCGTGGCCAAGGTCACCCGTGGCTTTGCCAAATACCTCAACAGCATCAGTGAGCTGCCCAGCTGCGCCATAGGCTATGACAGCCGCAACGGTTCCCGCGCGTTTGCCCAGCTGGCCGCGGCCGTGCTGGCAGAGAAGGGCGTGCGCGTCCACCTGTTTGAGGAGCTGGTGCCCACGCCGATGCTCAGCTTCGCCGTGCGCTATCTGCGCTGCGATGGCGGCGTGATGATTACCGCCAGCCACAACCCCAGCGATTACAACGGCTATAAGGTGTATGACCGCACCGGCTGCCAGGTGAGCGACACGGTGGCCAGCGAGATTGCCGACCACATCGCCCGCCAGAGCGACCTGGTGATGCGCCTGCCGGATTTCGCGGAGTATCAGCACAAGGGGCACATCCGCGCCATTGGCCGCGATGTGGGCGACGCCTTTCAGGAGGCGGTGCTGCAGCACAGCCTGCTGATGCCGCCTGCCCCCCTGCACGTGGTGTACACGCCGCTGCACGGCGCGGGCAACCGGCCAGTGCGGCGCATGCTGGGCAGCCTGCCCAATATCCGCGTCAGCGTGGTGCCCCAGCAGGAAAACCCGGACGGTGATTTTCCCACAGCGCCCAAGCCCAACCCGGAGAACCCCCAGGCCATGGCTTTGGCCGTGCAGCTGATGGAGGAGCTGGAGGCCGATATCTGCCTGGCGACGGACCCGGATTGTGACCGCCTGGGGGTGGGCGTGCGCACGCGGGAGGGCAGCGTGCTGCTCACCGGCAACCAGGTGGGGGTGCTGTTATTCCACTTCATCTGCGAGGGGCGCACCGTGCGCGAGGATATGCCCCAGGGCCCCGTCGCCATCCGCAGCATTGTCACCACGCCCATGGCCGATGTCATCGCCCAGCACTATGGGGTGCAGATGGTTCGCGTGCTGACGGGCTTCAAGTACATAGGCGATAAAATCAACCGCCTGGCGCGCGAGGGCATGGCCGACCGCTTCCTCTTCGCGTTTGAGGAGAGCATTGGCTACCTGATAGGCACCTACGCGCGCGACAAGGACGCGGTGGGCGCCGCCATGATGGTGTGCGAGATGGCCTCCTACTACCGCAGCCTGGGCATGGATTTGGTGGCCGCCTATCAGGCGCTGGAGGAGCGCTGGGGCATCTACCTGTCGGCCTTGGAATCCATCCGCTTTGAAGGCGCGCAGGGCGCGGCCGATTTGAAACGGGTGATGGAAGCCCTGCGCCAGCAGGAGCAAATCATCGGGCTGGACATTGAGGAGCGCGTAGACTACCTCACCGACGAGACCGATTTGCCGCCCAGCGATGTGCTGACCTTCCGATTGGCGGGCGGACGCCACCTGGCCGTACGGCCCTCCGGCACCGAGCCGCTGCTCAAGCTATACCTTACGCTGCAGGGCAAGGAGAGCGAGCAGGCGCAGGCCGATATGGACGCATTCCGCCACGCCGTGCGCGCCATGATTGACAGCCTGGTGTGACGGGCGTTGTTTATTCCTTGTTCTGGTGCGCCGGTTGACCGGATTGTACATTGACCCTCCCTGCGTCCGGCCCTACAATGCCCTCATTAAAGGCGATGACCGGGAACAGGTAGCCCCGCGCCCTCCCTTTCAGAGAGTCCCCGGACGGTGCAAGGGGGCAGGGAACGCCGGGTGAGTACATCCTGAGAGCCGCAGGCTGAACATGGTAGTAGGCCGCGCCGTACACCCCACGTTACCGGGGCGGGCATGCATTGCCCCTGAGGCTGCCATTGGCAGCAAAATCGAGGTGGTACCGCGGATTTTCCGCCCTCTGCATTGGCAGAGGGCGTTTTGCATCCCAAGAACGAATTCAACCACCTATGCATCGATGTACTCGAATTCGCGCATTCGTTTGCTATCACCACACAACCCACCGAGAGGAGAACAACATGAAGAGCATCAGAACCATCATCACGCTGGCCCTGGTTGTATGCCTGTTGGCGCCTGCGGCGTCCCTGGCCGCGGCGGAGGAAAAGCCGCTAATTGGCATCATTCAGTATGTGGCGCACCCGGCGCTGGATGCCGCGCGCGACGGCTTTCTGGACGGCCTCAAGGAGCTGGGCTATGAAGACGGCGTCAACATCACCGTGGACACGCGCAACGCGAACGCCAGTCCGGACATCCTGAGCTCCATCGCCGATCACTTCATCGGCGAGTCGGCCACGCTGGTGCTGGCCATCGCCACCCCCGCGGCCCAGACGTTGGCCGGCAAGACGGAAACCATCCCGATTCTGGGTACGGCCATCACCGACTATGTGGCCGCCAAGCTGGCCGCCAGCAACGAGGAGCCGGGCTACAATGTCTCCGGCACCACGGACATGAACCCCATCAAGGAGCAAATTGACCTCATCCGCCGCATGGCGCCAGACGCCAAGACCGTGGGGCTGCTGTATACCTCCAACGAGGATAACTCCATTTTGCAGGCCCGCCAGGCCAGGGAGTATATTGAGGCCGCTGGCCTTGTCTATGAGGAAGTGACCGTCAACAACTCCAACGACGTGCAGCAGGCCGCGCAAAGCCTGGTGGAGCGCTGCGACGTCATCTACGTGCCCACCGACAACGTGGTGGCCTCCTCCATGTCCATCGTGCACGAGATTGCGGTCGCCCGCAAAATGCCCATCTTCTGTGGTGAAGCGGGGCAGATTCTGGGCGGCGGCACGGCCACGCTGGGCATCAGCTACTACAACCTGGGCAAACAGACCGCGCAGATGGCTGTGGACGTGCTCAAGGGGGCTGACATCTCCAAGATGCCCATCCAGGCGCAGAGCGAGTTTGAGTACACCATCAACAAAACCATGTGCGACCTGATTGGCCTGGAAATCCCGGCGGATTTGCTGCCCTTTGCCATTGAGGTGCCGTAATGTACTAATCCTGTACTTGTCTAAAACTTCGCGATTGGCTACCGTATCATACATTGTCGCTCGGTGAGGCCTGGGGTAAGATACGCACATTCAAAGGCGAGGATCGGGAATCATGGCCGCGTCCATCCCTTCAAGAGAGCCTCCGGTCGGTGCGAGGAGGCAGGGAAACACGGCGAGTTCATCCCAGGAGCCGCAGGCTGAACCTTCAGTAGGCCGAGCCGGTATCCCACCGTTACAGGGGAAGGCAATGTCAGTTGCCCAAAGGCCGCTTTGGCGGCGAAATTGAGGTGGTACCGCGGAACATCCGCCCTCTGCAATCAGCAGAGGGCGTTTTGTTTGATCAGTACGGCGATTGGTCACAATGGCCGTATCACAGGGCAAACGCCCAAGAGAGGAGATTCCTATGAAAACCCTACGGAAAAGCATCGCCCTTATCCTGGCCCTCACCCTCAGCCTGACGGTGTTTTCCGTTTTTGCTGAGCGGGACAAGCCCCTCATCGGCATCATCCAGATTGTGGACCACGTGGCGCTGGATGCTGCGCGGCAGGGCTTTATCGACGCGCTGGCCGAAAACGGCTACAAGGACGGCGAGACCGTCACGCTGGACTACCGCAATGCCCAGGGCAGCCCGGATGTGCTGGCCTCCATCGCCGATCACTTTGTGGCCGAAAACGCCAACCTGGTGCTGGCCATCGCCACCCCCTCGGCCCAGACCATGGCCGGCAAGACCGAGAGCATCCCGATTCTGGGTACCGCCATTACGGACTATGTGTCCGCCCGCCTGGCGCAGAGCGATGACAAGCCCGGCTACAATGTGTCCGGTACCACGGACATGAACCCCATCAAGGAGCAGATTGAGCTGATCAAGCGCATGCTGCCCGACACAAAGACCATCGGCCTGCTCTACACCGCCAGCGAGGACAACTCCGTCCTGCAGGCGCAGATTGCCCGCGAGGTCATCGAGGGCATGGGCATGGCCTACACCGAGGTGACGGTGCACAACTCCAACGAGGTGCAGCAAGCCACCCAGAGCATCATGGACAAGTGCGACGCCATCTACATCCCCACCGACAACGTGTTCGCCTCGGCCATGTCGCTGGTGTACGAGGTGGCCCTGAGCAATAAAAAGCCCGTCTTCGCGGGTGAAGCCGGCATGACCATGGGCGGCGGCCTGGCCACCCTGGGCGTCAACTACTACAACCTGGGGCACCAGACCGGCCTGATGGCCCTCAAGGTGCTGGCGGGTGAGTCGGTGGCTGATATGCCCATCGAGCGGCAGACGGAGTTTGACTATACCGTCAACAAGACCTTCTGTGACGCGCTGGGCATTGCCATCCCCGAGGACCTGCTGCCCTACGCCCAGGAGATGTCAGGCGCCAACTGACCCTGACCCACCAACCCCGTTACTACGCGCTTCCGCCCGGGTTGACCGGGCGGAGCGCCTGCGCGAAAAGGAGCCGCATGGAACAGATTCTGCTTGGCGCCCTGTCCCTGGGCCTGCTGTGGTCGGTGATGACCATCGGTGTGTACATCACCTTCCGCATCCTGTCCATCGCCGATATGACGGTGGAGGGCACTATCACGCTGGGGGCCGCCGTCACCGCACGGGTGATATCGCTGGGCGCCAGCCCCTGGCTGGGGCTCGCGCTGTCCATCCTGGCCGGCATGCTGGCCGGGCTCATCACCGGCCTGCTGCATACCAAGCTGGGCATCCCGGCGCTGCTCAGCGGCATCCTCACCATGATTGCCCTGTTTTCCATCAACCTGCGGGTGATGACCAAGGCCAACATCTCGCTGCTGCGCATGGATACGGTCTATACTCCGCTGATGAGCCTGGGGCTTAACAAGACGTGGGCGGTCATCGCGCTGGGGGCCATGTGCGCCGCGCTGGTGATAGGGCTGCTCTATTGGTTTTTCGGCACCGAGGTGGGCAGCGCCATCCGCGCCACCGGGGCCAACCCCAACATGGTGCGCGCGCAGGGTATCCACACCGATACCACCCTCATTCTGGGCCTGATGATATCAAATGCGCTGGTGGGCATCTCGGGCTCGCTGATTGCCCAGTCGCAGAACTACGCCGACCTGCAGATGGGCACCGGCTCCATCGTCATCGGCCTGGCCAGCATGATTATCGGCGAGGTGCTCTTTGGCAAGCGCAATTTCTTCCTGCGTTTCCTCAGCATGGTGCTGGGCGCTATCACCTACCGCATCATCATCGCGCTGGTGCTGAAGATGGGCATGCCGTCCGATGACCTCAAGCTGTTTACCGCCATTACCGTGGTGTTCGCGCTGTCGCTGCCCAAAATCAAGGGGCTGATCAATGGCAGACTGCGCCCGCGCAAGGGAGGGATGTAGCATGCTGCGTGTGCAGAACCTCACCAAGGTATTCAACCACAACACCGTCAACGAGCGGGTGGCGCTGGACAATGTAAGCCTGACGCTGGACGCGGGCGACTTTGTCACCGTCATCGGCGGCAATGGCGCGGGCAAGTCCACCTTGCTCAACTGCGTGGCCGGGCTGTACCCGCCGGATGCCGGCAGCATCTTCATTGATGACGCCAATGTTACCCGCCTGCCGGAATATAAGCGCGCTGCCTACCTGGGCCGTGTGTTTCAGGACCCCATGATGGGCACCGCCGCCGACATGAACATCGAGGAAAACCTGGCCCTGGCCTATCGGCGCGGGCGGCCGCGCGGCCTGCGGTGGGGCATCACCGCGCCCGAGCGCGTGCTGTATCGCCAAATGCTGGAGACGCTCGACCTGGGGCTGGAGACGCGCATGCAAAGCAAGGTGGGCCTGCTGTCGGGCGGCCAGCGCCAGGCGCTGACGCTGCTGATGGCCACCCTACACAAGCCGCGCCTGCTGCTGTTGGATGAGCACACAGCGGCGCTGGACCCCAAGACCGCCAAAAAGGTGCTGGAGCTCAGCGACCGCTTCATCCAGGATGGCAACCTGACCACCATGATGGTGACCCACAACATGCGCGATGCCATCCGCCACGGCAACCGGCTGATCATGATGTCGGGCGGCAGCATCGCGGTGGATGTGTCCGGGGAAGAGAAGGCGCGCCTGACGGTGGAGGACCTGCTCAAGATGTTCGAGCAAGCCCGCGGCACCGAGGAGGAAATTCCCGATCGGATGATACTCGGGTAACGGGAACCCGTTTTTTAGAGGCTTTGCTTTCCTTGAGTATTGCACGCATTTGTATTGAGAACTGTATGATATAGCATATGTTTTGATAAAAGCCCGGATGCGGTGAGCCCACTGCATCCGGGCTTTGCATTTACCGTCATTCGGCCTGGGCAGCTGCCTTCCTGAGCGCCAGGAAGAATAACACCAGCGACGCGCCCAGAATGATGTGGCTGAGGCCGGCGATGCCCGATATCGCCGCGTCCATGCCGCGCGACAGCGCGGTACCCTGCACCTGCAATACACCGCGCACACCCAGCATGACGGCCATAAACGGCAGGCCGATGTCGTGCAGCCGCAGAAACAGGCTGAACTGCCGCTGCTCTATCAGTGGAATCTGCCGTACAAACAGCGCCGCCACCAGGCACAGCAGCGCGCCCAGTGTTAGCAGGTGGGGGTGCAGAAAGGCCAGGGCGGTGCGGTCGGCAAAGCCGTTCCACTTGGTAAACTCCCGGTAGAACACGCCGGCGGCCAGGCCCGCCATGGCGTAGATGAAGGCGCGGTGAATCAGTTTCTTCATGGTTGTATCTCCTTGTTGTCTTTTCTCATGGCCAGGTAGCAGATGAGCACTGTCCACACATAGGCCATGGTCTTGGGAATCATCAGGATGCCGACGAGCGGGATGCTGTCGCCAAAAAGCACCACGGGGATATAGAAGGCAAAACTCAGCACGATGGTCAGCCACATGTGGCGGAAGGGGCGGTCATTATGCGCCCGGGCGGGGCTGCGCTGGTCCACGCGTTTTGCGGGAAGAGGCACAGCCCGATGCGCAGCGCGGCCAGCGCGTACAAGGCAATGGTCTCCCGGTGGCGTCCCTGCACATGATAGCGGGCGCGCCACACATGGTAGAGCAACAGGTAGAACAGCGTCATGGTGATGGAGGTGATGAACTTGCCGGTGCCCAGCGCCGCGGCATGGTTGGCCAGCCCATAGGTCAGCAGGGCATACGCCCTGGGCACCAGGTGAAAGGCATCCCCGGCACCCAGCGTGACGGCCATGATGCCGCTGAGCAGGTACTGCCGCCTGCCGCGGTGGTTGCGCAGCATCAGGATGCCGAGCACCGTTACGCAGGTTAGGTAGATGGCGTCAAACGCGGTTTCCAGGTTCCCTTGCATGGCTTTGATTCTGTCCTTTCCAAATTCTTGCCTGTCTGTGTGAACCAACATGAACAACGTTCATATTGGCGGTGTAAAGGCCCGCATGCCAGCGGGCGGGGCAATTTCTTAATACAAGGTCCGGCGCACCATCTCCAGCAGGGGGAGGATGCCCTCCTCCTTGCGCAGCACCAGCGAGACCACGGTGGAGAACAGCAGGTCCACCAGCCCGGTCATGGTGAAGGCGTCGTCAAAGGCATCCGGCCGCACGTGCGCATCCCTGCTCAATACGTCCAGCAGCCGCTGCTTGATGCGGTCAAAGTAGGCGGTCATCACCCGGCGGCCGCTTTCCTTGCTTTGTGCGGCAAAGCTGAACGCGTGCAGCGTGAAGAAGCCGGGGTAGGTGACGCTACTGCGCTGCAGGCTGCCGTACAGCCATTGCACCGCGTCCGGAAAACGCTCGAAATCGGGAGCCTGTTCTGACGCGGAGAAAATGTCGTTCCATACGCTCTCCACGGTGGCGGTTAACAGGGCGGTTTTGGAGGGGAAGTAGTTGTACAGCGACCCCAGGGCAATGCCGCAGGCGGCGGCCACGCTGCGCATGTTGATGGCGGCCGGCCCGTCGTTCATCACCAGCCTGCGGCACTGCGTCAGGATGGCCTCGCGGGATGTGACGGCGATATTCAGCGCGGTCCCCTCCTCTCCCTTGAATATGAACACTGTTCATTATAGCCGGTGTTTCGTTTCTGTCAAGGGGAAAAGGGTAAAGTGAAGTGTAAACAATGTGCCACAGCTTGATGGGCGCATTGACAGCAGGGGCGGCTTTTTCTATACTGGGCTTGCTTTTAAAGGAGGATGCTGTGTTTCGTAAACTATTGGCTCTTGGGTTGCTGGTCTGCCTGCTGAGCGGGTCGGCCGCTGCCTCGGAGCGCCCGCACTATATCACCCAGTATACCAACGGCAGCCGCGAGGAAAAGCGCATCGCCATCACCATTGACGATTGGTATGAGCCGGAGTTGCTGCCCGAATTTCTGGATGCGGCCAACGAGTATGGCTGCAAGCTGACGCTCTACCCCATTGGCATCAATGTACGCCCCAAGGAGGGTCCCTTCTGGCAGCGCGCCATCGATGAAGGGCACGAGCTGGGCAACCACTCCAACACGCATAAAAATCTGGAAAACGCAGGCCGCGATACCATTCTGGCGCAGCTGAACAACATGGAAAAGCGCCTGGAGGAAGCCCTTGGCCACCCCCACACCATGAACACCGTGCGTTATCCCTTCGGCGCGGGCCGCTTCAACGGCACCCGGGGTGCCTTCGCCAAGGCGGTGAACGATGCCGGCTACAGCCATGTGGCGCTGTGGGATATCGACTCCACCGATGCCAAGCAAATCCTCAAAAAGGTGGAGAACGGCAGCATCATCTTGCTGCACGGCCGCAAAAAGGACCTGCGCACCCTCAAGGCCATTTTGCCCGAGCTGCAAAGCCGCGGCTACGAGATGGTGACCATCTCGGACCTGCTGCACATCGCGCCAATCACTGCCGCCCAGCCCTGAGGGGTATCATTTAAAAAGCGAAAAGAAGCGCCGCCTGATGGGCGGCGCTTCATGCCGTCAAGAAACCAAAGGTTTCTTGACGGGCAGGAACGGTGGGCCATCCGCCTCTCACTTCGTTCCCGGGCGGCGGATGGCAGGGAAGCCCTGGCTTTGCCAGGCCTTCCGCCCCACCGCGCATGTCGCTGGGGCGGATTTCAATCAGAGGGCTCCGCCCTCCGAACCCTCCCTGATGATACTTCTTTGACAGGCTGGGGGGAAAGGCTGTGCCTTTCCCCCTCAGTTATGCCATCGTAGGCAGGATTACTGTGCGGTGATGGTTGCGACGGCGTGCTGTGCCGCAGTCCGGCCGAAGACAACCGCCACCAGGATTGCGGTGCCGCTGCCGAAATAGTGCTGATCAACAATCTGGGCCATGGCGCTTGCACCCGCGGCGTAGAAGCCGGGGATCACGTCGCCAGTGGTGCTGATGACCTGCGCATTCTGGTTGATGCGGGCGCCATTGTAGGTTTCGGCAATGTTCAGGCGCAGCCGCAGGGCATAGTAGTGCGGGCCCTCAAGGGGAATCAGGTACTCAGCCGCCTTGCCAAACTGCTCGTCCACACCCTTGCTGCTGGCCTCATTGTAGGTATCGACGGCGTTGCGCAACTTGGCGGGATCCATGCCTGCTTTTTCCGCCAGTTCTTCGATGGAATCCGCTGTGAAGGAATACCCGCCTTCATAGCCTGCCTCAATCCCTGCGCTGAACTTTTCAAAGGTGCGGGCATCCACAATCGCGAAGGTTTCGTGGAAACCAAGACCATCCGTAATGGCTGTGCGGTCAAAGGTATAGAGGGATTCGTTGGCGTACCTGTCGCCCTCCGGTGTAACCATCAGGATGTCCGGATTCTGGAAGCCGATGGACCCGGTGGTAACCAAGCTGCCGGGCACGCTGTAGCTCAGGTGATGCAGTCCGTCGGGACGGATAATCATATCCGCGCCTGCGGCCTTGGCCATGGTAAATCCGCCGCCGACATTCGGGTTTCCGGTAGCATAGCCTTTCACATTGGGGTTCAGCTCTGCCATCAGGTCGGGGTTGGAGGTATATCCGCCGGCCGCCAGGATGGTGGCCTTGGCACGGATGGTGATGGTATCACCCTGTGGGTTGGATGCCTTGGCGCCGACGACGGCGTCGCCATCCATGATCAACTCCGACGCAGGTGTCTGCATGAGCAACTGAATATTGCTGTTTTCCAGCACGCGATGTTCCAGCGCGGCGCACATGCCGCCACCCTTGCCCTGCGCATAGTGTCCGCGCGGGACATCACGGGGGGGCAGGAAGTGAATCGCCACGACCTGATCAAAGACAACGCCCTGATCCTTCAGCCAGTTGACTGCGTCAGCCGACTCGTAGGCAATCTTTTTGACCATCTCGGGTTCAATGGTTTCACTGGTCTGCACGGAGCGCATATCATTGTAAAAGCTCTCGAACGTATCCTCAACGCCCAATGCCTTTTGCTCGTCCGTCTCCGCTGCCTGGATAATGCCCTCTGAACGGGCGGCAGTGCCACCCACTACGGCGTTTCTTTCCAGCAGGATGACTTTCGCTCCTTGGTTTGCGGCCTCCAACGCGGCGGTCAGGCCGGTGATGCCGGCGCCAATGACCAGCACATCGGTCTCCAGATCAATCTCCTGGGCAGCAACCGGTTCGACGTCCTTTTTGATCTTCATGCTGTCGACATCGGCGCCTGCCTCGGACAGTGCGTTGGAGATGGCTGCCACAAACGCAGCTCCGCTCACCGTAGCACCGGATACGCCGTCCATCGCCAAGGACTGGTTCTTCAGGACATACGCTTTGACAATGTCAAAAGCGCCGGAACCAATGGTCATCTGCTCTGCCGATTCAAGCACGGCAATATCTGCCACCTGCCCATCCTGAACGGTGACCGAGACTTTGACCATACCGTTATGGCCTTGCGCGCTGCCTTCATAGGTGCCATCTGCGATAGCTGCGCCTTCCGCCTTGTTAACGAGCGCTTGGTTCATGCTGTTAGAGACGGCGGACAAAAAGGCGTTAGAGGTCACCGTGGCGCCGGCTACCGAGTCAACCTCGGCCGACTGCGCTTGCAACACAGCTTCCTTCAGCGTCTCCAGCGCGGTGCCGCCGATGGCGGGGGTTTCCCCATCGCCCACGACTGTCAGCGCCAGGATGCTGTTTTCGTCAAACTCCATGGATACTTTTACATCGCCACCGTAGCCTTGCACAGCGGCTTCATAGGTGCCGGGCGTATAAAGCGCGGCTGGCTCTGCGATGGCGCCGGTAACGCCAAACAGCATCACCATGGCGACGATGAGTGCGGTCCAACTTCTTTTGTTAATCATAAAAACCTCCTTGGCTTTTTATTCATTATATCTGACAATTCGCTTGCAAGCATAACAGAAAAATGTTAACCTAATGGCAAGTTATTACTTGTTATGAGGGTTCGCAATGACAGATAAACAAGTTGAAACATACATTGCTGTGGTGGAACATGGCTCGTTTCTGCAAGCGGCAAAAGCTTTATATGTTTCGCCGCAGGCAGTGGCGCAGCAGGTGACGAGCATTGAAAGGCAGGTAGGCGCACGCCTGCTAACCCGGACAAGGAATGGCGTGAACCCAACGAAGGCGGGGCTATTGCTTTACAAGGGCTT
>ENA-UOOR01003202-UOOR01003202.1-fermentation-metagenome-genome-assembly--contig:-NODE-3202-length-14884-cov-3.213501_pt1 | contig 14884 bp, 14 predicted proteins | sample MGYA00245780_ERZ724029 | MGnify/ENA primary metagenome ERZ724029 (study PRJEB28704, sample SAMN03018315) | fermentation metagenome | biome: anthropogenic terrestrial biome; feature: soil; material... | reverse complement strand
GGAAAGAAAATATTCTGCCGCCCGGCGCTTGCCTTCGAGTCCATAATAGATGGAGACGGCATCTGCGGGAAAGGCTGGCTGGTAATCCCCCTGCGGCTGCGTCGGCGCGGAAGTTCTCCCCAGATCGGAAAGACCGCCTAAAAAGCGTTCCACCCGCTCTACACTATCTTCCCCATCGTGAATTAACCAATGGGCAACTTCATTAGCAAGCGAACCGCTGTCACTTGGCAGATTTATCAGCTTCAATGTATCGGACAGGGCCTTCTTCTGATAATCCTCAGTGAATCGGCGGGAAAGAAAGGCTGCCATGCCCTGAGTCATACGGTTATCTTTTGGCATGAGCCGCTTTCCGGTGCGTAAACGGCTAATATATGAGGCATCCAGCGATACAGCGTGGGCCAGCGCGCTGTTTGAGGTTTTGGTAATATTCATAAGAAAGTCAAGCTTTTCAGCAAAAGTCACGGCAATTCCCCCTTTCATTCAGAATAGCAGATTACCAGCTGGATTGCAAGAAATAGCGGCATGGTTCATGCCACTATTTTGTCATTGCCAGATTGCTTCACTTTATTGATTTGATTTCTACTTTTTCCTATACTTAACATGAGGTGATGCACATGGAGCTTTTGGCGCGAATCAAGACTGGCTTTTTTGAAATGAGGCCCTACCGGCTGAAGGCGGAAGAAGGAAGTCTCTTGCTGATTCCGCTTCAGGAGAGTGGCGAGGGGGTTGTTGTCCTTTCAGAGGACGATATTCTATCCGTCACCCTAACGGAGGGGCGGCTTCCGGAGCTGGAGATACAGACACGCGATGTGCTGTATTCCGGCACCCTTGAGGCGGGGGTCTCCCTGTCCGAAGTTGTAAATCATCTGAAAGAATACCTGAATATCAACATTACCTGTGAGTATAAAGGAGGGGAAAGACATGCGTAAAAAATCATTATCCTGGCTGCTGATTGCGGCTATGGTGCTTTCGTTGTTTACAATGATGCCAATGACGGCGCTGGCAACGGATGCTACGGTGTGGACTGGAGAAACGGAGGATTTCTCCCTGCTTAACCCCTTGGAGGACAATGCGGTCGACAACCCCTATATTATTGATACAGCCGCAAAGCTTGCAAGTCTGGCCCAGGTGGTGAACGCCGGCAACAGCTATACGGGCGCATATTTTGAGCTTACCACAAATCTTGACCTTAACGAGCTACCTTGGTCGCCTATCGGCAACCCCACAAACGCTTTTAACGGCCATTTCGACGGGCAAGACCATGTCGTCGATAAGCTAAAAATCACCTCGGGAGCCAATTACACCGGCCTTTTCGGCTGTCTGGGCACAAACGCTGTTGTGGAATCCCTCGTCCTCACAAATGTCTCGGTGGCAGGGGGAGTGCATGTCGGCGCATTGGCGGGGGAAAATTACGGCCACATCCAGGGCTGCACTGTCAGCGGCTCGGTTTCCGGTGGCTTTGCAACAGGCGGTTTGGTTGGCCGTAATTACAACGGCCTGCTGGAGGACTGCCACTCCTCCGTTGACGTGACAGGCACAGGGGAGGGCACAGGCGGGCTGGTGGGCTATGCTGTCCGCACCCTTGATCAAGTGGCCGGGGTCTCCGTCCTCCGATGCAGCGCCACGGGGAGCGTCAGCGGAAACAATCGTACCGGTGGGCTGATCGGCACCCTCCAGGGCGGCGTCTGCCGCGAAAGCTTTACCGCGGGGAACGTCAGCGGTTCTTACCGGTATACCGGTGGGCTGACCGGGGTGATAGATGCGGCCAACGGCTTTACAACCCATGTCAGCGACTGCTATTCCCTGACCACCGTATCCGCGCCTGACACCCAATATGTAGGCGGCTTTACCGGCGCAAACTGGTACGCCAATGTCGCGAGATGCTATGACGCGGGCAGCGTATCCGCCGCTGGAGCCACAACGGTAGGCGGATTGACCGGCCTTTTCTATGACGGGGCGGTAACTGCGGACAGCTATTACGATACACAAGTTACTGGCCTTTCCGACAACCTTGGGCAGGGAGTGCCCAAGACAACTGCGGAAATGAAAGACCTTGACATCTTCACCAATTGGGACTTCCCCGATGTCTGGACCTTAAGCGATGATAACAACGGCTATCCGGCTTTAGCGTGGCAGGGTTACGAACACGGTTCGTTGCAAACCGTCGCCGACCTTATCATCGAAGACGCCATTGCACCGATTAACGGTGAAGCACCCAAAACAGCCGTCGCGGAGACCGATGAGTATACGGGAACAATTGCCTGGGCTGGCGACCCTACAACATTTGCGCCGGGCACAGCCTGCACAGCAACCATCACTCTGACAGCAAAGGACGGCTATACCTTTGACGGAGTGGAGGCCAATTCATTTTCTGTCCCCAGCGCCGCAACAGTGTCAAATGCCGCCGATAGCGGCGTAATCTCTGCAACCTTTAAGTCTCCGCCCGACGGATATATCACCGACGGCAACGGAATTATGGCATATCGCTACGTATCTAATAACTTTGATATCCATGGCACATATAAGGGCAACTGGGCAGATACTACCTGCGGCAGTGTTGGGTACGGAACAATATACATTTATAACGAAAGCGCTCCTATTAATGTAGCTGCTACAGGAGATGCCGTTGATGTCGGGAACGGCATAACAATGCAGGTTCAACCGAAGTTCTATGGCGGTGGCAGGTTCCTGCGGATTGTTTACACGCTCCATAACTCGGGCAGCGAAACTGCAACCGTAGATTTTGGCAGCCACGCAGATACCCAAATAGGTGGGCATGACGGGGCGCCAATTACGAAATCAGAAGATGGGCGCGGCTTCAAAATGGTAAATACCAGCGACTACTATCCTGAATTCAAAGGAGCTCAATTTAACTTCTTTGGCAACGGGACAATAGGCGTAACCGACGTGGATACATATTGGTTTGGATATTGGTCTTCAAGGAGAGGCAATGTATTTAATCAAGTGGAAACTGATTCATTTTCCGGGGACTCCGGCATGGCCTATTCCTGGAAAGACAAAACGCTTGCTCCTGGGCAAACGAGAACCTTCTCTGTATTGATCGGCATCGGCGATGCTGAAAGCGGCGACAATGTACCGATTGGGGTAAACTTCGACTCGCAGGGCGGCAGCGAGGTAGCCACAATTATTATTGATATGGCGGGTGATACCATCTCCGCTCCGATTCCTCCCACCCGCAATGGTTACACCTTCGGGGGCTGGTATACAGAGCCGGAATGCACCAACCAATTTAACTTTGCAGCACCGATTACTGCAACGATCACTTTGTATGCCCAATGGACACAGAACGCGCCTCCTTCCGGCGACTCCTACCCGCCCCCCCAATATCCCGTAACAGATATGAATCAGGGGACGCAGGTCGGCGGCCAAACAAGGTTTAGCAAAAAGAATGCGGAAACTGGGGACACGGTTATTATCACCGTAACACCGGACAAAGGCTATGAAACCGGCGCGCCCGCCGTTTTGGACAAAGGCGGAAACCCGGTTGCCGTTACGGACAATGGCGATGGGACATTTAGTTTCAAGATGCCTTCCGGCGGGGTTACTGTTAATACCAAGTTTTCCAAAATTGACTATTTCGATGATGTAAACGAGGACGATTGGTTTGATGAGGCCTCCTGGTTCTGTGCCGCGCACGGCTTGATGCAGGGAACCGGATACAGGCAATTTGACGGGCATATGGGCACGAATAGAGCTATGCTTGTCACAGTGCTCTACCGCCTTGCAAACAGCACCGATAGTCTTGAGAACATCTTCTCCGATGTGGAAGAAGGCAAATGGTATTCAGAAGCGGTTGCCTGGGCGGCACACAACGGGATTGTGCAAGGCTACGGCAACGGGAGATTCGGCCCCGATGATGCTTTAACCCGCGAGCAGCTGGTAGCTATCTTGTATCGCTATTCTGTGCTCATGAAATACGATGTTAGCAAGCCGAATGATCTGGATTCTTTCACTGATACTGATGTGATTTCGGAGTGGGCGTTGGAGGCGATGAAATGGGCGGTTGGAAACGGCATTGTGGAAGGTGTCGGCAATGGCCTCGTTTCTCCTGAAACGGGAGCAACCCGTGCTCAGTTTGCGGCAATGATGCAGCGTTTCTGCACCAGCTTTGTTAAGTAATTCAATATGATTGAACAGAGGAAGCACTGATTTGTCGGCGCTTCCTCTGTTTTGTAGGTGGCTATACAACAAGATGGGCTGAAACTTACCAAGGGATGACGTCCAACCGTGATCTTGAATTCGAACACACCTCCGGTGCAAAGCTTTTCCTTTTGGTATTCTATAAGCGCAGCCTGCATCCAAAGGGATGGCAGACTGTGCGTATCCATTTTTCCCTCGCTGTCTTGTTATGCCCATCGTATCACGGGACTGACGGGCTAAAAACGGACCCGGTCGAATGACCGGATCCGTTTTGCTTTTTTATCGCGAGGTTTTGGAGCTCATGTCAGAATTCCAGCATGACCTTCACCACGGGCTGGGGCCGTTTATCCGCCATTTCGATGGCTTCCGCGAACTTTTCGATGGGGTATCGCTGGGTCACCATACGGGAAAGATCCGGCATTCTGCCGTCGGCTATGGCTTTGCATATTATCTCGAAATCCTCGTACTGATACATATTGTAGGCAATGAAGCTCAGCTCGTGCTGCTGGTGGATCCGATAGGGGAAGCCAATGCCGTCCACCATCAGGGCGTGCTGCTGTATCGTGCCGCCCCGGCGGGTGATCTCAGCCGCCTGCTGGAGTGTGGGCTCGTCGCCAAAGGCCAGAAAGGTCATATCCACACCCAGACCGCCGGTCAGCTCCATGATCCGGTCATAGAGGCTCTCCCGTCCGCTGTTGACGGTATGCTCACATCCGAATTCTCTGGCCATCTGCAGATTGTAGTCCGAGATATCCGCCATGATGATGAGCTTTGGCCCATAGAGCTTCGCGCAGAGGAGATCGCCCAGGCCGATAGGGCCGCAGCCGATGATGCAGATAGTGGTGTCCTTCGTTATGCCGGCCTTGCGCACGGCGTACATGCCGTTAGCCACCGGCTCGATTAGGGCGCCCTCCTCATAGGACACGCTGTCGGCCAGCCGGACCACGGTATTTTCCGGCACGACCACATATTCGCCCATGGGGCCGCTCCAACCGTTGGAGCCCAGAACGTGCTTGGAGGTACAGACGTTATAGAGTCCGTTTTTGCAGTACCAGCACTCGCCGCAGCCGTACTGGGGCTCGGCTGTGACCCTGTCGCCCACCTTGCAACGCGTGACGCCCTCGCCCACCTCCACCACGTCGCCGGAGAACTCGTGGCCGGAGACCACGGGAGGGATGCGGAAGGGGTGCAGCCCATGGTAGGCATGAACCTCGGAGCCGCAGATGCCGCAGACACGGACCCTTATCTTAACCCAGCCGGGCTGGGTTATCACGGGCTCCGGCATATCGTCCCGGAAGTCGGCTTTTCGTATAGCTTCTATGTAACCTGCTCTCATGTTTACCTCCTTCTCACTTCGCCATCAGGTTTGGCAGAAGCATGGATATGCCAGGGATATAGGTGACCAGGATCAGCACGATGAGGCAGGCCACAACGAAGGGCCAGATCTTGCCGATCATCTCCTTGAGGGTTATGCCGCCCACGCCGCAGCCAACGTACAGGTTTGCGCCCACCGGAGGCGTCACCAGGCCGATGGCCAGGTTCACCACCATCACCGAGCCCAGATGTATGGGGTCGATACCCAGCCGCTGGGAGATGGGAAACAGTATGGGGCAGAGAATGTACAGCGCGGAGTTGGCGTCGATGAAGCAGCCGGCGATGAGCAGGATGATATTCACCATCAGCAGGAAGACATACTTGTTGCCTCCCGCGATGCTCACCAGCGCGGTGCTGGCGTCGGAAGCGATGCCGGTGAAAGTCAGGGTGTTGCCGAATACGGCGGCGCAGCCGATGATGAACATGACCACCGCCGTCTGGGAGACGGAATTTTTGAGTATTTCCATCACCGTCTTGAAGGTCAGGGACTTATAGATGAATATGCCCACCAGCAGTCCGTAAGCCGCCGCGACGGCGGCGGCCTCGGTGGGTGTGAATATGCCGCCGTAGATGCCGCCCAGGATGATGACTGGCATAAGCAGGCCCCAGACCGCGTCCTTGAAGGAATCCCAGCGCTGCTTGGCGGAGGCCCTGGGATAGCGCACCAGTTCGCGGCCCCTGGAGGTGATGGTCATGGCGATATAGAGCGCAACGCCGATCATGATGCCGGGGATGATGCCGGACATGAACAGGGCGCCGATGGAGGCGCTGGTGACGGAGCCGTAGACCACGAAGGTGATGGAAGGCGGAATAACGATGCCGATGGCCCCAGCCGTGCTCATCAGGGCCGCGCTGGTGGACTTTTCATATCCGGCCTTGGTCATGGCGGGGATCAGTATGGCGCCCAAGGCGGCGACGGTGGCCGGACCGGAGCCGGAGATCGCCGCGAAGAAGCAGGCCACGATGACGCAGACCATGGCCATGCCGTGGCGGGTGTGGCCCACCAGGGAGCGGAAGAAGTCGATGAGACGGGTGGAGATGCCGCTCTTGTCCATGATGTTACCGCCCAGGATGAAGAAGGGTATGGCCAAAAGCACATATTTGCTGGAGGCGGAATACAGGTTCGTGGCCACCATTGACAGGGGCAGGCCGCAGACAACGGTGGTGACGATGCTGGCGATGCCCAAACCGACGGCGATGGGCACGTTCAGGAACAGCAGAAGAAAGAAGACCCCAAAAAGTATCAGTGCAGTCATTGATCTTCCTCCTTCTTTCCGCGCAGACGGTAGTATATTCCCTGTATGAACCGTATCGCCAGGACACCGCAGCCGATTGGCAGCCACATGCCGAAATAGCATTCAGGCCACTGCATGCCCTGTGTACGGATGTTGTTCATGTATTCGTTCATGGCCATTTTATAGCCGTAGCGGATGCCCACATAGCAGAACACCAGCCCGCAGAGGCAGCCGAAGACATATACCCACTTCTCCACATTCTCCGGCATCCGCTCGGTGAGTATGGTCAGGCCCAGGTGGGCGTGCTTTTTCAGGGCGACGGCTGCGCCCACATAGGTGAGTATGACCAGACCAAGCTTATTGAGCTCCTCGACCCAGGGCAGCGAGGCCAGAAACACATATCTTGCCGCAACGTTTATCGTTGCCAGCACAGTCATGATGAACAGCATCACGCCGCAGATGTTGTCCTCAAGACAATTAAAGATCTTGATAGCTTTCTTCACATTATCCCTCTTTCGCGACAAAGTAGGACCTCTCGTTTTAAGAGTCCGGCTCCTCCGGGAGGGCGGGGGAGCCGGACGGAGATGCGTCTTATCTATCTGTATATCACTCGATGCCGAAGGCGGTGCAGGCGTCGGCACCGTAGGCCTCCTTGTAGGTGGTCATAGTGTCGGCGATGGCAGTCTTGAACTCCGCGATCTCATCCTCGGAGAGGGTATATATCTCGCAGCCGAATTCGTTGATGAAGGATTCTTTGATGGCGTCCTCGTTGGCAACGATCTGGGCGTTGGCGTCCAGGCAGGCCTGCTTGGCGCAGTCCTTGATGAGCTGCTGGGTGTCGGCGGAGAGGCCGTTGAACCATGCGGTATTGGCGGTCCAGGTGAATGCCTCGTAGGTATGGTTGGAGATGGTTATGTAGTGCTGGACCTCCTGAACGTTGGCGGAGTTGATGGTGCTCAGTGAGTTATCATGGCCGTCAACGGTGCCCTGCTGCATGGCGGTGTAGACCTCGGACCAGCTCATGGCTTGGGGGCTGGCGCCCAGAGCGGTCCAGAAGCCGTTCCAAAGGTCGCCGCCGGGGGTGCGGATCTTCAGGCCACTAAGGTCTGCGGGGCAGGTGATCTGGCGCTTGGAGCAGGTCATGGCCTTAAAGCCGTTGTGAAGCGCGCCCAGATAGGTCAGGCCGTGCTCGGCCAGGACGGAGGCGTCAAACTCGCCGCCGGCGCCAAAGAAGGCTTCCTGAGCCTCGTCATAGCTGCCGAAGGTCCAGGGCAGGCAGCTCACCATAAGGCGGTTATCCAGATTGGAGATGATGGAAGTGGAGTGGATGTCCATCTGGACGGTGCCGTCCACAACTAACTCAAGGCCCTTGGTCATGTCGCCGCCGGCAAGCTGGTCGTTGTTATAGACGGTGACCTCTATGGCGCCGCCGGACTCCTCCTCTATGTACTGCTTGAACAGATTGGCTCCAATAACGTCGTTGGCCTTGTCAGACTGGCCGTTGCAGGTCATGGTGATCTTCAGTTCGTCGTAGGTCGTTCCGCTCTGGGGAGCGGCGCTGCCGTCCACCGGCGGATTTGTGGCCGGGGCCGGGTCGCTGCCGCATGCGCACAGGGCAAGGCACATGACGGCTGCAAGGATGATCGCGATAAGCTTTTTCATTTTTCATTCTCCTTAATTTTGTTGATTATCGTGAACCGACTCTCTTCCCGCGTCGGAACCAACACAATCTATTTGAGCGCACTCAATGTCTCCACAATGTTTTCAACGGTTATCCCATTCATTGCGAGGAGGCGCTCGTAGGGGGCGGACATGCCGAAGCGGTCCTGGATGCCGATGCGCTTTACGACGCCCCGGCCCATGTCCGCGGCAACGGCGGAGACCGCGTAGCCCAGGCCGTTTATCACGTTGTGGTCCTCCACAGTGACCACCCTACCCGTCTCCACGAGGCAGCTTTTCACCGCCTCCACATCAAGAGGCTTCAGAGTGTGCATGTCCAGCACCCGTACGTCCATGCCACGGGCCTTCAGCTCGTCGGCGGACTGCACGGCCAGACGCACGGTGTCGCCTATGGCAATGATGGCGCCATCATTGCCCTCCCGGAGCTTCACGGCCTTTCCGATCTCGAACTCCTGTTCCTGCCCGTACACCTCCGGCACCGCGTCGCGGGTAAAGCGCAAATACACCGGCCCCCGATGGCAGGCGGCCGCCCGAACCAGCTTCCGGGCGCTGTTGTAATCCGCCGGCATAATTACCGTCATGTTGGGCAGTGTGCTCAAAATACCCATGTCCTCGATACACTGGTGGCTGGCGCCGTCGTTAGCCGGGGTCACACCGCCGTGGGAACAGGCGATCTTCACGTTCAGGTCCGTGTAGCATATTTCCTGGCGTATCTGTTCGCACATACGCATTGAACCGAAGGCCGCGTAGGTGACCACAAAGGGTATTTTCCCGCAGGCGGCCAGGCCCGCCGCCACTCCGGCGCCGCTCTGCTCCGCGATGCCCACGTTCACATGCTGCGCCGGCAGCGCCTTGGCAAAAGCTGTGGTCTTGCAGGATTTTCCGATGTCCACGTCCACGACGTATATGTCCGGGTCTTCCCTGCCCAGCTCCACTATCTCGTCGCCGAAGCCGTCTCTGGTGGCTATCATCTTCATGCCGTCACACCTCCGTCCAGCTCGCTCATGGCCAGCTCGTACTCCGCCTCGTTGGGGGCCTTGCCATGCCAGCCGCACTGATTTTCCATATAGGACACACCCTTGCCCTTCACCGTCCGGCCCAATATCATCTTGGGCCGCCCGTTTTTCCGGGCTCTGATCTCATCCAGCGTCTCCACGATCTGCCCCATGTCGTTACCGTCGATGTCCCATGTCTCAAAGCCGAAAGCGCGGAATTTTGCCGCCAGATCCAGCACCGGCATGACCTCGTCGCAGGTGCCATCGATCTGGAGATTGTTGTAGTCCACAAAGACCACCACGTTGTCCAGCTCGTATTTATTGGCGATCTGGGCGGCCTCCCAGATCTCGCCCTCCTGGCACTCGCCGTCACCCAGGACCACGAACACCCGGAAATCCTTATTGTCTCTTTTGGCTGCTATGGACATGCCAACGCCGCAGGCAAAGCCCTGACCCAGAGAGCCGGTGGAGATATCTATGCCGGGGCATTTCTTCATGTCCGGATGGCCCTGGAGGATGGAGCCCTCCTTCCGCAGTGTGTGCAGCACGCTCTCGTCGAAATATCCCAGCGTGGCAAGCGCCGCGTACTGTATGGGACAGACATGGCCCTTGGAGAGTATAAATCGATCCCGCTCCGGCCATTTGGGATCCTTCGGGTCTATCTTCATCTCCCGGAAATACAGCGCGGTCACAAAGTCCGCCGCCGACAGCGAGCCTCCCGGATGTCCCGACTGTGCCTCATATATCATTTTGACGACCTTGCGGCGCAGCTCATTGGCCCTGGCCTTCAGAGCGCGCAGTTCCATTTCATCCATGGGTCTCCTCCCTCTCCTTTCCAATGTAAGCCCGATCAACCCCGGAAAAATAAAAACATGGGTATTGCCAAGCCATCAACGCCCAACATTGGGCGTTGCTAGTTTATAAATACCCCTATTCTCACGATAAAGTCAACAATTAAATCTCTATCACACGCATAATTGTGCAGCATGCATCATTTTATTGAATGCTTCCAGTAAATATAACTATACTCCAGAGCGCCGCCCAGCGGCTCCTTACTTTTCCCCTCCAGAATGTCCAGCACACGGCGGTGGGTATCGACAAGGTACTGCCGGTTATTGTCCGCGTAGATGTTCTCCACAGATCGGACGCGGGATTCGTAGGTAAGGTCGGCCAGCACATCGTGCATCATCTTGACAAGGTCATTGTTTGTGGCGGAAGCCATGGCGTGATGCAGGGCGATGTCCTCTTCCGCGATCTCCCGCACGTCGTAATCCTCTTTGAGTATCTTCTCGCACAGGCTATCATAAATCCGCTCCAGCCTGTCTCTGGCCTGAACGGAGAGCCCCTGCTGCATAACCAGGTGGCTTATGCCGTAATCTATCATTTGGCGCAGGCCCAAAAGATCTTCCGCCGAGGATGTCTTGCTGTATATAATGCTGTACAGCATGGGATCCAGCATCTTTTTGGAAAAGCCGTTGGTGATGAACGTCCCCTCCGGGCGGCGGATCTCCACCACCCCGTAGGCGACCAATATCTTGATGGCCTCCCGAATTGTGTTCTTGCTGGCACTCATGGTCTCCGCCAGCTTAGCCTCTGTTGGGAGCTTATCTCCCGGCTTCAGCTCGCCGGAGATGACCGCATCGGTAATTTTATTGATAATGGCATCGACCATCGATTTTTTTTTGATAGGAGACATCAGAGTCTCTCTCTCCACCGGGTTCCCTGACTTCAAACACTCTTCTCCTTTCGTCTGGACCATAAACAGTCTTTTAATAATATCATTTCATAATACATAATTCCTGAGAATATTTCAACATTTTTCATTCAATCCGTTCAAAAGAACTTGTACCGCGAATTACCGGTGCATAAGATGGGTGCATAAAACCGCTTTGGCTTTTCATCATGTAAGGGCAGGATTACCAGAAATCTTATCCACTATAGTATTATCTGGCTCCGTTATACTCAAACGCTATTGCCGCCGCATCACCAAACGCGGGACAAGCCGCATTTTCTTACCCTGAAATTCTGGGATGTGTCAATAATCGGAGCATATTGTATGCGAACCGCAACAATCCCCACTCCCACGTCCTTGAAGGTAGCGGCGTCCCCTACGCGCCGCGTCCGGGCGAATGTATTTTCGCGCGAATCCGCATTATTGACCGTTTTATATCACAAAGTCATGGAACGCGTCCGTTATGCCCCGTTGTTCGTCGTAGAAATAGGTTTCGGCCCCGTCCCAGATCGCCTCCGGGATACCGTAGCAGGTTCCGGCTATCACGTTGGTGATAGCGACTATGGTGTCGCTGTCCACGCCCATGCTCATGGCGTTCCTTACGGCGTCCTCGAAGCCCTCGCTCTCGAAGAACACATAGCGGGCGACGGGCATCGTACCTTGAGAAGTGTCCGGAAACAAGGATTTTGCACCTGTCAGATTGTCCGTTTACGCCACCCTAACATGATTTGCACCACCTAAACCATAGGGGGGAAAACAAAAATTACATATGGGAACTGCATTTATCAGGGGATTTGGCGGGCTCCCGACAGACTGATGTCAGCCAGACACTTCATTCAGGGTATTTTTGGCATGATTGTGAGAAAGGCACGATATATGCATCATTTGAGTTAAATTTTAATGAACAGGTAAGTTCTTTGTATCCTTATTAGAAAAATACAGTTAAGGGCAAACTTGCCTAAAGGCAAGGACGCAAAGCCGAGGGTCTAAGGTGCGAACGCATGATGATAGCCTGGTTGCCATAAAAACTGCATATTAAATCTGCCCTTTTGCGGCAGGTTTTTTATTTTATCAAGACGACCGGGCATAGCTGATGTACTGACTTTTTACAACTTCAAAAGAATCATAAAAACGATGGGCTATTATTGCGCCCATTTTTAATTCAATACCATTCGAGCGCTTTCTCGGATAGGTGTTTTTTTGTTCCCTTTTTTGACTCCGGTTGTACTGGACAAGCCATCCGCCCACGCCTTGTCGTTGTTTCCGAGCACGATATAGGCAGTGCCATACTCTCGCAACATCTCGACAATCGCGGTTGTATTGATGTCTCCGGCATGAATAATATCGTCCGCGCCAGCCAGCTCGGCCTTGACCCGCTCCCGCAGCAGCCCGTGGGTATTGGACAGAATAGCAATGTGTATCATAGGGGTCCTTTCCATTGCAGGAGAGATATATCACGTCAGTCCTTTGTAATTTTCACCCCAACGCCGTTGACTTCAACGCCCTCGTCGGCCGGAATGAGGATATATTTTTTGCCGTCAATCGTCCTTGTTTTCACCAGATAACTATATTCCGGATCTACGGAGATTTTGACCTGGGATGTGACAAGTTCAAATTTGCCGCTGTCAATGATATTGCGCGGGTTGAGGGCGGCGACGCCGCCAAACGCCTCCAAGCACTTTTCCTGAAATACATGAACCTGCTTTTCCGGTATCCCGCTGCTTTGCAAAATCTCCCCAACCTCACGTGACGTAATGCCTAGAGGTTCCGGGTTTTTGCTCTCCTTATGCTGTTCAATGCGCTCTCGGATTTGCTCGTGCACAGCCTGTACCACATCATAGCTGCAGCTGTCCTCCAGCGCGTCGGTCAGCACATTTCGAAACGTCTCTTTTTGTTCGTCGGCGGACATGGGGGCCTCCGTATGGAACACGGCGTCGATGAATTCCTGATGGATCTGCGCCGTGTTTTTGGAATAGAACAGCGCATTATAAATGTTTGCCCTGCGGTCGTCAAAGGCGGGGAACAGAAATCCCAGCTCCGGCGGGGCGACAATCTGGTTCGCGGCATAGCCGTGAAACTCGTTTTCTCCGGAGAAATAGCCGAGCTCCGACTTCCCGTCCCGGACCGGGCAAACGGCGCAAATAATGTACGTGAAAACCGTATCGGAGGCATCCGCCTGGGTTTCGTCATCCTTCCCGCGGTAAGGAACATCATAAGCGTCGCAAGCCAGAAGAATTAAGTAATTGCTGTCCTCCATGTCCAGCGACAGGATTACCTTCTGATAGAATTGTTCTCTGGCCTCGGCATTCCCCAGTGCAGAGCTTCTGAGGCTGGTGAGCAGGCGGTGCTCCTCGCTGTCCTGTACCTGCCCGGTGGAAAACACAATATCCATCAGGTTTTTCCCAAGGCCTCCGGAGAGCGTTTTCTTGAACAGGCCCATATACTTTCCCAGTTCCAGCTCCGGCATAAGCCCCAACGATTCGTCCAGATACGAAACGATCTCTTTGGCGCTGTTGACGTAGCAGCCGTAAATTTTGCCGATGCTGTTTTTATTTGGCGCCAGACGGCGGCGGATTTCACCCAGTTCTTTTTGATTCATAGGAAACCTCACTGTTAGAGATAAAATAGCCATTGGCATGGCAAGTCCATGCCAATGAAAAATAAATTATATCACATGGAGGCTTCAAATTCTACACGCCGGCCGGCTCCTGTGTATACTTTGAAACGCAAAATCACAGAAAACGGCCGGGCTGGCTTATCATTTTGGGGCGCACTTTCTTAACATGCGATGATAGGTGGGCATATCTTCGGGGGCCGACGATAAAGCCTTAAGTTCCCCGGCCCGAATCATTTCTTCAATCCGCAGCGCCACCCAGGCATCGCCGATCCCAAGCCGGTATTTTCCAAGTACCCTCCCGACAACTCTCGCCTCCTGAAATTCATCGCCCTCCGCCGCAATTTCACGCAGGATAAAGCCGTCATAGAGCGTCTCAGGCATGCTGACCAACTGCCCGTTCAGCATGGCTCGCAATGGTGCGTTTTCTCCCCTAAGTGTCTGCCAATTCGAGGCACGGCCTTGTCTGAATGCTGCCGGAATGGGGGTTTCCAAAGACAGATACCGATGCCACTCCTCAGGCTCTGCCTCGCCCCATCCGCTTTTTTGTATCATCCTACCTGCTTCATCTGTTTCCCAATCCGGGAGCTTGACCATAAAAACCTGATTATCGGGTATTTCCCACTGGGTTAACTGATCCATAAACCAATAAAGCCCGCACAGTTCATCTGGCTGATTGCTGTACCAGATGCGAAGGGATTCTCCTGCTTTTGCACGCTCCCGAACCATATTCAGATTTTCATTAGCCTTTTTCAGTATTTGCTGAGACAGTTGATTGCTCACATTTTTCGGATAAATGCTGAATAAGTGCTCCAGCGTCCGCTCCCGCTTGCTGCCGGGTTCCTTCTCCGAAATATCTCCAACGTTCAGCGCCAGCCCAAATCCATAGATATCCGACGGATTCCCATCCAAGGGGATAGCAGTTTCCCATGCCAAGCGTGCTTTTTCTTCTGCTTCCCGCCGAGCCGCATCCAGTTCCTCTTTGGTTGGTTTGCTTCCATCCGTGTGGCTGACAATATGCGGGCAGGTTCACATACCGCTGAAGCCGTTCCATATCGTTGTCACCGGCGATAAAGTTCAGTTCTGAAAGTGC
>ENA-UOOR01003201-UOOR01003201.1-fermentation-metagenome-genome-assembly--contig:-NODE-3201-length-14890-cov-3.000674_pt1 | contig 14890 bp, 11 predicted proteins | sample MGYA00245780_ERZ724029 | MGnify/ENA primary metagenome ERZ724029 (study PRJEB28704, sample SAMN03018315) | fermentation metagenome | biome: anthropogenic terrestrial biome; feature: soil; material... | reverse complement strand
ATAAATACAGTAGCTTCCTTAAAATTTCTAATATCAAAGCCCGTTTCTCTGCATATTTTATCTAATCTATATATTAAAGTATTCCTATGAATGAATAATTTCCTTGCTGTATCACTTATATTAAGATCACACTTAATAAACTCTTCTATTGTAGTTATTATTTCACCATCAAAATTATCAAACTTATGACCGATTTTTTCCATGAGTTCATCCTTTACTTGTGGATTTATATTATACACTATCTTTTCCAATACCATTTTATCATACTGCAAAATAGTATCCTTTAGTGAAAATTTCTCACTTAGGAATAAACTTTCTTTTGCCTCACTATAACACTTCCTTAAATCAGAAACATTATTTATCTTCCCACTAATACTTACTATACATTTACAATATAAATCTGTCTCAATAGAATTTTTTATACTTTCTGCGTGATCTCTTGGTTCATCAAAGCAGCCTACTATTAATATATTATCTGCAAAAGTTGTGCATAATACTTCTTCATTTAAATATAATTCCTTAATTATATTTAATGCCTCTGAGCTATTATCCTCTACCTTCACTAAAAAAATATTGCTATCATTGTATAAAAAGGGTAACAGTTCTTTTATTTTATCCTCTATTACTTCTTTTCCATCTAACAAATCCCATAAAATTTCTTCTTCAGCAGATTTTAATTCTTCAAATTTATTTTCTATAGAGAACTTTAAGAGGAGTGTACAATTTTTGTATTCAAAGGGTATATACATATTAGCCAATTCATTTCCTAAATTAACCTGTAAACATAAGCTCTCTTTATCCATTGATAGGCTATCATATATGCACTCCCCATTTTCCCATACCAATTTAAAGTTAATTTTAGATTTCTTGTTTAATTCCTTTAAATATTTTAAAAAATTGTACAACAGCAATTCCCCCTATAATATTGTAATCTCACTTTCCTTATCAAATAGATGTATCTTATTCCAATCCATTGCTATTCTTAATCTATCCCCTGCTTTTGCTTTAGACGTTCCATTAACTCTTGCAATTAAATTAATGTTGTTCTTTGAAAGATAAATATAAGTTTCTGCCCCCATAAGTTCTGTTACTTCTACATTTGCCTCTAAGGAAGCTTCCTTATATTGATCTATAAATTCATCTTTATCATAAATATTTTCAGGTCTTATACCCATTACTATGTCTTTTCCTAAATATCCTTTTTCCTTGGCTATCTTTGCCTTATCCCCCGGTAGTAATATGGAGTCCTCTCCAAATACAATATAGGTCTTTTCATTTTTTTCTTCTAATTTTGAATCTATAAAATTCATCTGAGGACTTCCTATGAATCCTGCTACAAACATGTTAGCTGGATAGGCATATATTTGCTGAGGCGTGTCCACTTGTTGAATTAATCCATCTTTCATAACTACTATTCTTGATCCCATAGTCATAGCTTCAGTTTGATCATGGGTTACATATATAAATGTAGTTTGCAATTTTTTGTGCAGTTTTGATATTTCTGTTCTCATTTGTACTCTAAGTTTTGCATCTAAATTTGACAAAGGTTCATCCATTAAAAATACCTTTGGTTCCCTTACTATAGCTCTTCCTAATGCTACCCTTTGTCTTTGTCCACCTGATAAAGCCTTAGGCTTTCTATCTAGTAAATGTTCTATGTCTAATATTCTTGCTGCTTCTTTAACCTTTTCATCTATTTCGTTCTTTGGTATTTTTCTTAATTTTAATCCAAATGCCATATTATCATATACAGTCATATGAGGATATAGTGCATAGTTCTGAAAAACCATTGCTATATCTCTATCCTTTGGTGCTATATTATTTACAATATTCCCATCAATATACAATTCTCCCTGACTAATCTCTTCCAAACCAGCTATCATCCTAAGGGTGGTAGATTTACCACATCCTGAAGGTCCTACGAATACAATAAACTCCTTGTCCTCTATATCTAGGTTAAAATCCTTTACTGCAGTTACATTTCCAGGATATACTTTATAAATATGTTTTAATGATAAGCTTGACATTTAACTTTCCCCCTAAATCAATTTTATAATACCATTCTACCATTTTAAGAATTCTATTTCTATTTGCAAAAGTTCCAAAAGCAAGAAAACTAATTTGTACAAAAATACAATCCCTGGTATATATCCCTATCATCAAGCATTTTATCTATAGAATTTAGTATTTCCCACTTCTTCAGACTCCATTGCGGTCCTATTAGAAGATTTCTTGGTGCATCCCCCGTAAGTCTATGGATAACTATATCATCCCTAAGTATCCCTATGGCTTTACATATTATTTCCACATATTCTTCTTGGCTTAAAAACTCAAGCTGACCCTGCTCATATAATTTAACTAAGGGGGTCCCTTTTATAAGGTGTAATAAATGAAATTTTACTCCTTGTATATCCTTTGAAGCCAAATATTTCACAGTACTTAGCATATCCTCTTGTTTTTCTCCTGGTAATCCAAATATGCTATGCACTACTACATCTATGTTTCTGTCTCTTAAATTCTTTAACGCTTTTTCAAAAACCTCTAAATCATAACCTCTGTTTATTATTTTAGCTGTCCTATCATTAACGGTTTGTAATCCTAATTCTACCCATAAATATGTTTTATTATTTATCTCTTCTAAAAGATCTAGTACATCTTCTCCCAAGCAGTCTGGTCTTGTAGCAATTGCTAAAGCCACTACTCCTTGTTGATTTAATGCTTCCTCATATTTTTCCCTTAATATATCTATTGGTGCATAAGTATTGGTGTAAGCCTGAAAATAGGCTATATACTTACCCTCTTTCCATTTCCTTTGCATAATGGTTTTTATGTGTTCAAACTGTTGGTTTATAGAATAACTTCTGTCTCCGGCAAAATCTCCAGAACCTCTTTCACTGCAGAATATACATCCTCCTGTACTTATTTTTCCATCCCTATTAGGACATGAAAACCCTGCATCTAAGGATATTTTATAAACCTTTGACCCAAACTTTTTTCTTAAAAAATAGTTTAAATTATAATATCTTTTATCTCCCCATTTTTTTGTCATACATAAAAACTCCATTCTTTTTTGTAAAAATAATAAACACCCATAAACATTATAGTCTACGGGTATTCCTCTTTCAACATATGAAAGCATCTACATCTTTTTTACTTTAAATTCCTTTAAGTCCATTCTCCATCTTCCTATATATTCTCCTACGCTTTTATCAGCTCCAGCTCTAGGAACTACTTCAAAATTTAAAGCTTCTTTATCGAAGGAAGAAAATATTATATCTACTTTATCTATAGGATAATTTTTTTCAAATTCATAGGGAATCATTTCTCCCCCTTCTGAATGATAAAGCCCAATAGATTTGCCATATCCATCTTTACTATATTGAATCAATAAAAATTTTTCATCCCCAGAAAAAACCATATAATCTATTTTAGAATTTTTTAATAGATCCAATGCAGTAAACTCTTTTCCTACAGGTTTTTCTTTTACCAATCCAGTAGCTCCTTTTTCTCCACCAGTTGACCCTCCTTGTTGTGATTGATCATCTTTCTGTCCTCCCTGCACCGCCATGCTCTCATCAATTTTTATAATTCCTGCAAATGAATCCTTTTCATAGGTACTTATTGCTATACTATAGCCACTATATGAAAAAATCATAGGTCCATAATTCTTTTTTGACACTTCTATTTTATCTGTTTTTGCCTTATCATCCTTTGAAAAAGCATAATTAGGTATACCGCCTGGATCAATAAGTAAATTTGTATCTACATTGTTCTTACTTCTTATTCTTAATCTTCCGTTTTTAAGGAATGCTTCCTTATCAATGCTGGTATTAACATCACTTATTTTATAATCTGTATCCTCCTTTATAACCTTTAAAATATATTCTTCTAAAGAAGCATAGGGTTCTGACATATTCATTCTAGCTACCTTTATTCTAAATAGGCCCGACTTGCCAATCTCATTTATCTCTATTATATTATATCCCCTTATTTTTAAAGGCTGTTTATTTATTTTAGGTATATTTTTTGATATTTCTTTTGAATAAAATCTTGATACATTTTGGTAATCTTCTTTCATTAAATAATTCATATAACTATTAACTATATTCTCTGCTGCTTTTATGTCAAAGCTTTTTTCTATTTCTTTTCCTGCACTTTGTTTTTTATTATCTGTTTTGCATGCTGCAAAATTTATGGCTAACAATAATGATATAATATACAAAAAATATTTCTTTCCTCTCACCTTTCATTCCTCCATTCTACATTTAAATATAGTTTCCCACAAAAATAAATTTTTAATTTGTAAAATCATTATTTACAAAATTCTTTATATACTTATAAGAGATAGATTTTTATAAAGAATGAAAGGAGAATAGTTTTGTTTAAAAAAATAGGATTAATTTTTCAAATTTCAGCAGTTTTTATTGGTACAATAGTAGGTGCTGGACTAGCTTCTGGGCAAGAAATTACTCAATTCTTTTCTACATATGGCTATAAAAGTTTTTGTGGAATAATAATTTGCTGCATTATCTATATATTAACAGGATATATAATTACTCATTTAAGTATAAAATATAAACTAAACTCTTATAATGAACTTATTACTCTTGTAAGTCCAGGTTTCCTTGGGAAGGTTACAGATCTAACAACCGGAATGTTTCTAATAAGTAGTTCTGCAATAATTTTAGCTGGAAGCGGTGCTTTAATTCATCAATATTTTAAACTTAATAAATGGGTAGGAATATTGTTAATGGGTATTATGGCACTTATGGTTCTTTTTAGAGATACAAAGGGTCTTATAGAAATAAATTCTTTTATAGTTCCTTCACTAACCATAGTAATTGTTACTTTATTTATTTTCTATATATTCTTTTATGACAATATGAGCTTTTCATATATAAAAACCATACCTTACCATAAAAATAATTGGATCTTTTCTAGCTTTTTATATTGCAGTTTCAATATTCTTTGCTCTACGGGAGTTATAGTCCCTTTAGCTAAAGAAATACCTAATAAAAAATACATTTTTAGTGGGCTAATATTAGGTTCTATTGGATTAACTGTATTATCCTTAATAATAAATCTACTGCTAATTCTAAACATTCCCTATATTTTTGAATATGAAATTCCCTTGCTATATGTGGCAAATAGGTTTGGAAAAGCAATCCAGATTATGCTGTTAACTATAATTTGGTTCGAAATGTTTTCTACAGAAGTTTCCGATATATTCAGCGTTAGTAAAACTTTAGAGCAAACTTTTAAAATACCTTATAGGGCTGGCTGTATATTGATTTTTCTCATAGCTCTTCCTATATCTCAAGTAGGTTTTGTAAAATTAATTACCTTTTTATATCCTGCTTTTGGAATGATAAGCTTTATATTTATACTACAATGCTTAATATTTTACCTCAAAGATAGGTAGTTTATATTAAATTCATTGAGAAAGACCATTTATAGTTGTATAATTACTTTTTGGAGTTACACAATTATAATTATCCTTTAAACGAATGAGGTGTTATTTTGTTAAGTATGTTGTCCAAATGTGAGTTATGTCCTAAATCTTGCGGAGTAGATAGATTAAAGGATGAGTTAGGTTTTTGCAAGGGAGGCAGAAATGTAAAGGTGGCTAAAGCATGCCTTTATTATTGGGAAGAACCTTGTATTTCTGGCACTAATGGTTCAGGTACTGTATTTTTTTCAAACTGTAATTTGAACTGTGTCTTTTGCCAAAATCACCAAATTAGTCAAGAGAATATTGGTAAAGAAATTTCTATAGAAAGGTTAGCTGAAATATTTTTAGAGCAGCAAACACAAGGCGCTCACAATATAAACTTAGTTACTCCTTCACACTATGTGCCGCAAATCATAGAAGCTTTAAAAATAGCTAAGAGTAAAGGATTAAATCTGCCAATAGTATATAATACAAATAGTTATGAAAATGTTAGCACTATTAAATCGCTAAAGGGCTATGTAGATATATATCTGCCAGATCTGAAATATTATAACAATAGCTACGCTGAAAAATATTCTGGTGCAAAAGGTTATTTTGAATTTGCCTCAAAATCTATAAAAGAAATGGTATCTCAAGTAGGTCCTGCGGAATTTGATAATAATGGTATAATGAAAAAAGGTGTAATAATACGGCATATGATGCTTCCTGGATTATTATTTGATTCAAAAAAAATAGTTGACTATATTTATAATACCTTTGGTAATTCTGTATATATAAGTATTATGAATCAATATACGCCTTTAAACAAAGTAGATAATTTCCCTGAAATAAATAGACCGGTTAATCCTAAACACTATGAGGCTTTTATTGATTATTGTTTATCCATTGGTATTAAAAATGGTTTCATACAAGAAGAAGGAACAGTAAAAGAAAGCTTTATACCAGAATTTAATTTGAAAGGGATCTAAATAAAAGGACTCCATCTTCGGAGCCCTTTTATTATATGATAATTAGATTTTATATTTACCCAATTCATCTTTAAATGATTCAGTTATTTTCTTAAAATCATATATATTGGTTACTAATTTCTTTATTTCATTAGTATAATTTGAAACATTGGCACTTACTTCTTCTGATGAAGCTGAATTCTCTTCTGCACTTGCTGCCAAAGATTCTATATTTTCAAATATGCTTCCTATAGAATCAGTTTCCTTATTTAAATCATTTATAGTAGTAATCATTGATTCAGAAACAGATTGTACTGAAGTAGTAGCCTCATAGCTTATGTCTCTAACATTTTCAAGTTTTTTGGTTTCATTCTCCAGTGCGTCATATTGCCCATCAATTTTATCTGATAATGTTTTTGTTTCTTCTGCAAAGGTTACTAAATTAACATTGATCTCCTGTACAGCACTTTTCGTTTGTTCTGCAAGCTTTCTTACCTCTTCTGCTACTACAGCAAACCCCTTGCCCTGTTCTCCAGCTCGAGCTGCTTCTATAGAAGCATTTAATGCTAAAAGATTTGTTTGTTCTGAAATCTGTGAAACTATAGAAACTATATCGGTTATATCATTAGCTTTATTTTGAAGGCTTAAGCTATTATCCCTTACTTCTTGGAATTTTTCAAGAGAGTTTACTATATTTTTACTAGTATCCTTCACATATTCATAGCTATTATTTATTTTATTTAATGCTTCTTCTAGTTCTGTCTTATTATTATTTTCGCTATTAGCTATATTCTTTAGATTTTCTATATTCTCATTTAAAATAGTAACTGCATGTTCTGTATTCTCTGCTTGACTAACTGCACAATTTGCTACCTGCTCCACTACACCTGATATTTCTTCTGATGTATGATTCATTGAATTTGATATTCCATTTATATTGTCTACAAAAGTATTCATTTCATCGGTTACACCTTTAAATCCAACAAAATCTTTTTTAATAACATTTTTATGACCTTTTATTAATCTGAATAACTCCTCGAAGAAATCTCCTGTTGCAATATCACCATCCTCTAGATATTTATTTTCTGTAATCCTCTCTAATTCGGTTTTTATATATTCTTTTGGTCTCATAAGTAATGAGGTTGGTATATATACAATTATGGATGTTACTAATGATGATACAAGGGATTTAATAATGCTGTTTGGCCCTATAATTACAATATTACAAATAAATGATATTAAAAAAGTAAGTATGGCTACTTTCCCACTTATATCCTTTATAAATCCTAAAGACATTAATTTATTAAATTTAAATACTTTTTTGAAATATATATCATTCTCAAATTTCAATTTTAGTTTAAGAGAATTCTCTGTTCTTTCTATTTCCTGTACATCTATATTTTCCTTAAAATATTCCTTGCTGCCATCAGTTAATCCTAAAAAATAATCAAACATTGCCCTATCGGATTTATAGAAAAAAATAGCCTCATTATTTGATATTGGCTCAATTGTTACTAAAGGCGGCTTAGCCCCTGGAAACTTTTTAGTCATAACCACATGTACATCAAACAAAGATCTAAAAAAAGAATATAGATTTTCATGATCGAAAAATGCCGGAAAATCTTTATGAAAGGCAATTATATTATCTTTTCCTATTTTTCTCCAAAGGTCTCCTATACCTATATTTTTTTCTTTTGCTATATATCCTATTACTTCCTTAACCTTTTTGTCATCCACATTTTCCGCGGGAGTAAATATTCTATTGCTATCCCATCCTATAAATTGCATAGCCTTATCTACTGTGTTGTCATCATAAAGTTTCCTACAGGTTCTTATCCATGTAGCAACCACGGTTCCTTTCATATTTTTTTCCTCCTTAATTATACATCTTTTGTTAAAGGTCCTTGCTTCAAACCTTTTTGTTTTATATGAATAAATTTATATTCCTTTATTTTAAAACTTGCTAATATATTTAAATTATACCTCAATAACTATGTTTTTACAAAACATAAATGTTATAATTTCGGCAAATGTTAAGTATTGTTAGAATAGGTATATAATCAAACTTTTAGGAGGTATATTATGAAAAAATTTACTGCTATAGTGTTGTTACTTGTATCTATATTATTGTTCATACTATTTATCCCTAGGGAAAGAGAACATGCAGTAGTAGCAGAATGCTCATCAAATTATTCAAAAGTATATTTGGGAGATAAATTATATAAAATTAGGCTCCCACGGACATATTCTGTTGGTACGGTTATCAATTATAAGTATAATTTCTTTAAAATATTGAAGGTAGATGAGGTATCTCCTTTAACAGAAAGAGTTATGATTAAAAACAATGATTACTATGAGTTAGAAAAATCCGGTCCAGTAAAGTTATCAAAAAGTCCCTTTTATTATTATCTAGATAAAAACAATAAACTTTCAATATGCACAGATAGTAAATTAATAGTAGGACAAAATAATTCAAAAATTTATATGGGCAAAAAAAATGCATTAAAAACATTGATTATTACCCCTATTGATTTTTCATATATGAGAATAGGAATATCTACTAATAATTTTGACTCTATTTATCATAATCAACTGGAAATAACTTGCATGGAAGACTCTAAATTATATAATATTCAAGAAGGGAGTTCTATAAATATATCCAAAGGATCTAAAATAGCTATTGAAAAAGCAGCTAATGAAATTATATTTTCCTTTGGCAGCCAGAAAAAACCTTTTAAATCTAGAACTTATCTAAAAGGTGGGGACTTTAAAATAGACAGCTTAAAAAGAGGTAATCCTTCTTTTGTGCCATATTACTCCGGAATAATAGAGTTTACATTATGCAAAGATGGTATTTTAATGATTAATGAGGTTAATATTGAGGATTATTTATGCAAAGTTGTTCCTTCAGAGATGCCTTCTTCCGGTGGAATTGAATCTCTTAAATGTCAGGCTATTGCTGCTAGAACCTATGCTATATCTGATATGCTTCAAAACAGATTTGCTAATCTAGGATTCTATGTAGATGATAGTACACAAAGTCAAGTTTATAATAATATTGAGACAAATACCTTGGCTAGTAATTCGGTGAGAGAAACTTCCGGATTAATTATGACCAGTAATAATACCCCCATTGATGCAAAGTATTACTCTTCTTCTGGAGGCATGGCTACCACCTATGAAGATGTATGGTTCAATTCAGATGGTACCAGTGAAGACAAAAAGTATTATTTTAACGGCAGCTATATTCAAGGAGAAACTAATATTCCCCAATCAGAACAAGATTGGTTAGACTTTTATAAAAATAAGGGTCTAAAAGCTGTAGATAGCGAATCCCCTTACTTTAGATGGTATATTTATTTTCCTAAAGAAAGCTTAGAAAAAAGTTTAAATAAATCCCTAAAAATAATATTTGGGAAAAGAAAGGACTTTATAGAAATACTACAGAATAATAAAAAAATAGATACCCTACCAGAGCTTAAGGATTTAACAAATATATCCGTTTTGCAAAGGAGTAAGTTTGGCAATATAATGTGCATCTCCTTCAAATTTTCCAATGCTACAGTAAATGTAAAGGGAGATATTAATATAAGAAGTGCTATAAGATGTACCAAAGAATTTTCTGGAGAAATAATTCCAATAGTAAGACATAAAAAAGAACCCTTAATAAACAATAATCTTATTCCTTCCTCATTTTTCGCCATAGATAAAGTTAATGGAGGCTTTAAAATATATGGAGGCGGATATGGTCATGGCGTTGGTATGAGCCAATTTGGTGCCATGGAGCTTTCAAAAAAAGGTATGAAATATAATGAGATATTAGATAAGTTTTATAAGAATATAAAAATAGAAAAAATTTATTAAAATATAAAGCCATACCCCTTTAACGGGCATGGCTTTACATATCCTCTTATAAAATTATTTCAAGTCTATGAAGCTTAGCTATAACCTTTAAATCTCTCATTTCAATGGTTTTTGCCCTTACACTATTTGGATTGCTTATAAGAAGAACTTTATTACTATCTAACTTTTTTATTTGTCTAACCTTCCTTATGCCACCATACTCTATTAAACAAATACAATTATTCTCAATTTCATGGGTCATGTGGGCAAAAGCTAAGTCCCCTTTAGCCATTCTAAACCCTATCATCTCATCATCTTGTATCTCTATATAAAATACTTTATCTTGAGCATAGCCTTCAACCTTATTCCCTACCAATGGAAGCTGCTTTGAACCTAATGCTTTGTTTAGATCATATTTGTAAATGGGAATATTCTTAAGAACTGACCCAAAAGCCTCATTCCAGACCTCACTAACCTTTTCCTTTTTTGGCTCATTGTTATATTTATTATCTTTTTCTTCTTTATAAACTTCCTCTTCAAAGGACATAGTAATATCATTTAAGTTCTTCCCTAAAACTTTTCCTATTCTATCAATTAAATTTTGATTTATAACTTTTCGTCCCGATTCTACTTCATTTACAAAACTTTCTGATACCCCAAGCTTTTTCCCTAGTTGCTTTTGGGATATTCCAGCTTCTATTCTTAAACCTTTTATTTTTTCCCCTAATCTGCTCATTTTATCCACCTCGTAGCTCTTATATTTACTTGTTCATCTTTTGATTTTTATACCATTCTCTTTCTTCTATTAAGTGCTCTATTAAGTTTTTAAAAGTCCATTCTATAGATGTAGGTGTAACTACTGCAAGAATAGGCAATTCTGTAAAACCTTTTTTAAGTACACTTATAGCTTTATCTAGTTCTTTGTCACTAAAATTATTAAATAAAATAACTTTATCTTCAGGTATATCTAAATTATTAAACACCTGCAAGTTTAATCCCTTTAAAATATCTGCTATGGTCATATTAACCATGCCCTTTTCCACTAAAATATACCCTGGAAGATTATTTGTTTTAATTAAATCATCTATTATTTTTCTATCTTCCTGGTGAAAACCATATATCAGCATTGTTTTATTATTCTCCAATATGGATACACTTCCTTTCCTTTCATTTATTACCGCCTACCATATAATTATACAGCATTTTGCAGCTAATATAAAAACACTTTATTTAATATTCAGGAATGAACTTACTCCAAATCCTCCAAATAAAACTAATATCAAATTATATATTATTTGTTGTATACTGAATATGGTAATATCCTCTGTCTTCGCATATATTACAAATGATATTATAAACATAATCCCTTGACATATTATAAATAGTGATCTATTGCCCTGCGGAAAAGATATAATCCTATTCCAAAATAAAAAATGCATTAATATTGTATATATAAAAGCTGCTAAAAAGCCATTAATTTTTAGCTTATTTCCTGCTAAGTCAAATATGTTTACCCAAACCAAAGGCTCAAAAATACCATTTAATACCGTAAATATAATTACACTGATAATTAAGTCCTTGTTAATTTTGGCATAAGTAACTATATTGTATCTATTGTATAAAAAAGCACATATAAAAGTAACTAAAAACAAAATTATTATTTCCTTAGTTACCTTTTTGCATTGTGGTTTAAAATAGGGTAAACTTTTATACATAGTATATCTAAGTAAAATACCGCAGGCAATCCAATAAAAGATAGCTACTGCTATTGGCATAAGGGTTATCTCCATAAGCTGCTTGGCCGCTAGTGGAAACACAAATGTTACAAACCAGCCTAAATATTGCTTTATTCTTATATTTTGTTTAATGGGATTGATTGAATTCTTCATTTATATCACTCTCTATGCATATATTTTTTTACTATTATTATACCTTATAAAGAAATTTTTTATAGTATTAATCAGCTTTTATTGATTATAAGATGTATAAGACAGATAATCCAGTTGAATTTAATAAAAATAGAATATTACATAATAAAAAATATATTTCCCTTGCAATTTCTTTTTTTCAAACTTTCATTTTTTTATTGACAATGATTTATAATAATTATAAAATCAGGTGTATATTAATTTAGATAAATCAATATAAAAAATTAAATTCAATTAATTTTCTTATTTTTAAGGAGGTTTAATATGCTAAAAGACTTAATATATATGGTACCAAAAGAAAATCACTCAGAGGAAATACTCCATTCCCTGCTTAGTTTACATACCGAAATAAAATTTGTATCCTTTGTAGGAGTTGACTTGGCAGGGAATGATACAGATGAAAAAATACCGGTGTCCCTTTTTTTAAAGGATATATCCACTTTTTTAAAAGGCGCTGTACAAACTGACGGTTCATCAGTTTCATTCCCCGGGATAGCTAAGTTAAGTAATGCAAAAGTAGATATGATTGCAGATTTAGATGCAAACTGGTTTGTAGATTATAATTACGAGCACATAGATTTAGAAACCAATAAACCTATAGGTACCCTTCGTATCCCTTGCTATCTTTATCATGATAATAAACCTATAGATTCTAGACATATTCTAGAAAGTTCTATTGAACACTTTAAATCTTCTCTCATGAATTTATTAAAATCTCATACAGAAACTTTATCCCAATATGGAATTGAATATGATGATATAGAACATTTAGAAGTTACTTCAGCTACAGAACTGGAATTTTGGGTAAAAACCCCTAACGATAAAGCTGAAATAGAAGAACTTTCAACTTCACAAGTTCTCCATGAACAATATTGGACTAGAACAAGGGGTGTAGTAAGGACATCATTAGAGCAGTCACTATCACTTTTGGATGCTTATGGTTTGGAAGCAGAAATGGGTCATAAAGAAGTAGGTGGAGTTAAAGCTAAGTTAGATGATTCCGGCAAACTCACCCACATTATGGAGCAGCTAGAAATAGACTGGAAATACTCAAGCCCTCTTCAGGCCGCTGATAATGAATTATTGGCTAGAATAATAATAAAAGAAGCCTTTAGAAATAATGGCTTAGATGTAACATTTCTAGCAAAACCTGTTGATGGAGTAGCTGGAAGTGGTAAACATATACACGTTGGTATTGCTGCAAGATTAAAGAATGGAAACAAAATAAACTTGTTTTCAACTAATAAAAATCATTTTTTAAGTTCTATTGGTTATTCCTCATTAATGGGAATACTAAAAAATTATGAAGTAATAAATCCATTTATTTCTTCTACAAATGACGCTTTTAGGAGATTAAAACCTGGTTTTGAAGCCCCTATATGTATAGTTACATCAATAGGACATTCTGTAGAAATTCCATCAAGGAATAGAACAATCCTTGTTGCAGTAATAAGAGATTTACAAAATCCTTTTGCTACTAGATTTGAATTAAGATCACCTAATCCACATACCAACACTTATTTAGCTATATCAGCACTTTATCTAGCTATGTTAGATGGTATAAAGTATGCATTATCAAACAACAAATCCCAGGATAGTCTTTTAAAGGAGCTTTCAAAGAAACCTGGTGAAGATGCTGATTATTTAGAACAAGAAAGAGCATATAGATCAGAAGAAGACATTTTTGAAGATTTTACGGAAGAGGAAAGGGAAACTTACTTTGGTAAAGCTCCTGCTACAGTATATGAAAACTTAATAGCTTTTGATAAATATCCTGAAAAATTGGAAGTTATTAAAGATGGTGGAGTATTTACTGATGAAATCATAAATAGTTTTAGATTAGCTTCTCTAAATAGATGGGTTACTGAAATAACTAATAGGATTATAAATAACTGTATTGAAGAGATAAGAAGTTGCAAAATGCTTCATTCACTAGATAAGGCACTGGATTTAGATATCTCAAATTGGATGTCAATAAACGAATTAAGATATTATATTATGAAAGACAGCTATACTAATAAAAGTTTATTTACAAAAATAAAAGAAGCCGCTGATAATAAAAATTATGAAGAATTATCTAATCTGCAATTAGAATTGGATAGTAAAATGCATAAATTAAGAAATTTATATTCTTCTTATAAGAAAAACTTGTTAGATATATAACATAAAAGAGAAAGTATAGTAAATAATTTTACCATACTTTCTCTTTTATGTTTCAAAAATAATTATATTTATAAACTCTACATAAAAAACATTTCTAAAGTTTAAAAATCCCTTAGTGGAAAACTTTTAACCGTCATTTCTTTTCTATTATTTATAGGTTTCCAAAGTTCTATTCTTTCTATAGTTGCCATTCTTTTTATATTTTCATCTTTTGCGGTTTCACAAGCAGATAAATATTCTTTATTACTCCATTCTCTTATCGCGTAATTAGTATTAGCTAAAGACACATGTAAGTCCCAATTATCTATATTCTCTCTTACCTTAAATCCATGCATACTTAGTTTTTCATTTATAAGTCTTGTTAACCTAATTATATAGCCTTTATTATCTACTTTTAAGTTTACAGACTTATATGGAGGATCAAAACAAATTGCACCATCTATCATTACTTTAAATTTCTTATAAGGTTTTAAAATATCAGCAATTAATTTGCTTAGTTCCTCTATCTCAGGATCTTCTATAACCTCTAAGGTTATATGAAGCATGGGTGAATTCTT
>ENA-UOOR01003199-UOOR01003199.1-fermentation-metagenome-genome-assembly--contig:-NODE-3199-length-14900-cov-3.362277_pt1 | contig 14900 bp, 11 predicted proteins | sample MGYA00245780_ERZ724029 | MGnify/ENA primary metagenome ERZ724029 (study PRJEB28704, sample SAMN03018315) | fermentation metagenome | biome: anthropogenic terrestrial biome; feature: soil; material... | reverse complement strand
GCACCGTCAGGTTCAGGCGATTGTCAAACATGGTGAGAAGCACCCCTTCAAAGTCGATGTCGGGATTGTACATCCGCTTCACCTGACGCACGGTGGAAACCAGCTGACTAAGGCCCTCCAGCGCGTAGTATTCGCACTGAATGGGAACCAACAACCCCTGGGCCGCCGCCAATGCATTGAGAGTGATAAGCCCCAGAGAGGGGGGACAGTCGATAAAGATAAAATCATACTGATCCTTCACCGGCGCGATAGCCTGACGAAGGCGATAGGCTCGTTCCTCCATCTCCACCAGTTCAATTTCCACCCCGGCCAAATTCATATTAGAAGGAAGCAGGTCCAGATTTTGATAGCTTGTCCGAACCAGAACATCCTCGATGTTGGCATCCGCAATCAAAAGGTTGTATGTAGAAAACGCGGTTTGCCGCTTATTGACGCCCAAACCGCTGGTGGCATTGCCTTGGGGGTCCACATCCACCACCAGAACCTTTTTTCCGGCACGTCCCAAGGCGGACGCCAAATTGACAGCTGTGGTTGTTTTTCCCACGCCACCCTTCTGATTGGCTACCGCAATGATCCTGCCCACTTGCACCCCTGCCTTCTTTTTTTATGATCGTTAACCTGATTATGCCTTCTAGTATAGCATTTTAGAACGCAAATATCTACCCTGTTTTCTGTTCCACGTGGAACAAGGGGATAAAAAACAACAAAAGCCGTCCGAAGACGACTTTTGTTGCAATCAGCACAGGAGTATTTATACTAAATCCAAATGGATATAGTAGTGCGATTAATAGGCAGCCTCTTTTTTTCGATACACTGCTGCCTTTGGAACGCGAATGGTCATTTCCACAAACTCATCGGTTTCTGCCTTTTGAGAGTCCACCTGAATTCCGGCACTTTGCATCAGCTTGACGGCCTTGTTAATAGAGTTTAAGAAAATTCGCATATCTTTAATGATTACCAGCCGGGTGGAGGGAGTTTTGGGTTCCAGCTTGCGCAGGCAATCTGCCACATAGCTTTCGGTTTGCTCCACGTTGAACTTGTGCTTAATAATAAATTCAATGTGTTTAGGATCTTCAAAATCCGGCAATTTTAGAATTGCCCGTGCATGGCGCTCGGTAAGCCCTGCTTCCAGCATCCGATCCCGAAGGCTACAGGGATACCGCAGTAGCCTAAGCTTATTGGCAACTGTAGACTGAGCCTTGCCAATCTTCATGCTGATCTGCTGCTGAGTCAGCTCCAAATCCCGCATTAGCCGATCAATGGCAACGGCCTCCTCAAAAAAGTTTAAGTCTCTGCGCTGAAGGTTTTCGATCAGCGCCAGCATAGAACTTTGCTGGTCGGTGTACTCCTCAAGGATGGCTGGAATCTGGGAGCGTCCCAATCGCCGGAAGGCCATCAGCCGTCGCTCGCCTGCTATCAGCTCGTAATCTCCGCTTTCGTTAAGGCGCACCGAAATAGGTTGCAGCAGTCCATTGGATAGAATGCTCTGGCACAATTCCTCCAAGGCATCTTCGTCAAAGTATTGCCGGGGCTGATTGGGATTGGATAAAATTTCATTCACCGGCAAAAGAATCACTTTATTGATTTCCTTGGCCCGCTTTTTTATAAACGGTAAGTCCAACCCTATCACCTGCCCCCAGTTTCTACCATTTAGTTTAGCACAGAGACAACCCGTATTTTGGCGAGATTGGTCAGTCCTTTTCCGTCAAAAAAAGAAAAGACGCCTTATAATAAAGGCGTCTTTGTAATCTTGACTTTCTTTCTGGGGAACTTTGCCGAAGTTTGCGATGCTTTTTTAATGGCATACAAGGTTCGTCCCGAGTTGTCCGGCAAGGTGTAGACAGTGGCATCCTCCACCGTTCCCCCCATCATCTGAATGGCGTGGCGGGACTGCTCCAATTCCTCCTGGCTGTCCGGACCCTTCATGGCCAGAAACATCCCCCCGGTCTTGACAAAAGGCAGGCAGTATTCGCTGAGGGCCGGCAAAGACGCCACCGCCCGGGCTGTGGCCACATGGTACTGCTCCCGGTGCTCCTTCTCATGGGCAAGCTCCTCTGCCCGGCCATGAATACAGAGATTATCCTGACCCAGCTGCCGGGAAACCTCCTTTAAAAAGTTCACCCTTTTATTAAGGCTGTCCAGCAGCGTGAGCTGAAGATCCGGCCGCGCGATCTTCAGCGGAATACCGGGAAATCCCGCCCCTGTTCCCACATCAATGACCGTTGCGTTTTGAGGTATCTCGTGCCACCGCAAAATCAGGAGGCTGTCCAAAAAGTGCTTAATCAAAATCTCCCGGGGATCGGTAATGGCGGTCAGGTTCATCCGGCTGTTCCAGTCCAGCAGAATCTCCCGGTACTGTTCAAAGGCCCTGACCATGGTGTCATCCAGCAGTATTCCTGCGTCCCCAGCCATCTTCCTCAGCTCAGTCATGTGCCTTCCTCCCATGGCTTTCCAGCCAAATCATCAACACCGAAATATCTGCCGGGCTCACCCCCGAAATTCGGGAAGCCTGCCCCAGACTCCGTGGCCGAATGCTGCTAAGCTTCTCCCGAGCCTCCAAACGAATCCCGGCAACCTTTTGATAATCCATATCCTCCGGCAGCAGAATCCGCTCAATGCGGGAAAGTTCCTCCGCCTGAGCCAGCTGCTTTTTGATATAGCCCTCGTATTTAATGGAAAGCTCTACCTGTTCCACCACATCTGCCGGCAGCACCGGGCGACCCTCATCCACTAAAGCCAGAGACAGGTAATCCAACTGAGGGCGGCGAATCAGCTCCGCCAGCTTCACGCCCGTGGTGACAGGGGATGTTCCATGTGAAACAACCAGTTCGTTCAGCTCCGGAGTAGGGGAGAGGTTGACCTTTCTAACGCGCTTGAGCTCCTGTTCAATCAGCTCCATCTTGTGCTGAAAGTCTTTCCAGCGGCTTTGGGAGATCAGCCCCAGCTGATAGCCCAGAGGTGTGAGCCGGGCGTCGGCATTGTCCTGCCGCAAAAGCAGCCGATATTCCGAGCGGGAGGTCATCATCCGGTAAGGGTCCATGCAGCCCTTGGTGGTGAGGTCGTCGATCAAGGTGCCGATGTAAGAGCTGCTTCGCTCCAAAATTAAAGGTAATTTACCCAATATATAGTGTGTGGCGTTAATTCCTGCTACCAAACCTTGTGACGCCGCCTCTTCGTAGCCGGAAGTCCCGTTCACCTGCCCGGCGGTGAACAGCCCGGGAACTCCCTTGCATTCCAGATTGGGCCGAAGGGAAAGGGGATCCAGACAGTCGTATTCAATGGCATAGGCAGTCCGCATCATCTCCACCCGGGAAAACCCGTCCATGGAGCGGTAAAAGGCTATCTGAACATCTTCCGGCAGAGAGGAGGAAGCCCCCTGCAAATACATCTCGGCGGTATCCAGTCCCACCGGCTCCACAAACACCTGATGCCGGGATTTATCGGCAAAACGCACCACCTTGTCCTCCAAGCTGGGGCAGTAACGGGTGGAAACACCGCTAATGACACCGCTGTAAAGAGGGGAGCGGTGCAGGTTTTCCCCAATAATCCGATGGGTTTCCTCGTTGGTGTAGGCGATATGGCAGTCCACCTTATTGTTCAGAGGTTCCTTGGTCTCAAAGGAGAAGGGGACAATGGGCTCGTCCCCCGGTTGAACCTCCAGCCGGTCAAAGTCAATGCTGTCCCGGTGCACCCGGGCGGGAGTCCCTGTCTTAAAGCGTCGGATGGGAAGCCCCAGCTTGAGGAGGCAGGAGGTCAGGCGGTTGGCGGGCTGCAACCCATCGGGGCCACTTTCCCGCACGGTTTCTCCCACAAAGGTCTTGGCCTGAAGATAAGTTCCGCTGCACAAAATCACCGCCTTGGCCTGCCAAACCGCCCCGTGCTCGGTAACCACCCCGCAGGCCCTGCCCTTTTCATCGGTGCGAATCTCCACAATCTCAGCCTGACGCAGCAGCAGGCCCTTTTGCTGCTCCAGCAGCTTCTTCATGTGGAGATGATACCCCGACCGGTCGATTTGCGCTCGCAAGCTGTGAACCGCCGGGCCTTTGCCCCGGTTAAGCATCCGGCTTTGCAAGGTCATGGCGTCGGCGGCCCGGCCCATCTCTCCGCCCAAAGCGTCGATTTCCCGCACCAAATGACCCTTGGCCGTCCCCCCGATGGAGGGGTTACAGGGCAGATTGGCCACCGCTTCCAGAGAAAGGGTAAAGAGAATGGTCTGCATCCCCAGACGGGCGCAAGCCAGCGCCGCCTCAATCCCCGCGTGACCGGCGCCTATCACTGCAACATCTATTGTTCCTGCCTGATATTCCATCTATTCGCCCGCCAGCCTTCCCATACAACCGTTCTGATAGAGCTGCGTCAACTCCGCCTCTATGATCTGACCCCCAAGCTCCTCTTCGTGATCCAGATACACCTGAGTGTAATTGGGGGTGTACCCCTGCCAAAGCCCCTTGCTGTCCCGGTTTTCCCAGAGCACCGGCTGGATGCTTCCCAGCTGGGTCTGTAAAAAGCGGTGCTGGCAGTCCTCCACCGCCAAAGCCATGGCCTTAGCCCGGCGGGAGGCCTCCTGCTTCTCCACTTGAGTCATCAAAGCAGCGGGGGTTCCCGGGCGGGGGGAGTAGATAAACACATGAGTCCGGGCAAAGTTCATCTCCCGGACAAAAGCCTCACTCTTGCGGTACTCCTCGGGAGTTTCCCCGGGAAATGCCACCATCACATCGGTGGTGAGGGCGCAGCCGGGGAAGGCGCTGCGCAAAGAAGCGGCGATTCTTCGGTATTCTCCGGTGTCATACTGCCGGTTCATCCGCTGTAAGGTGTCGTCGCAGCCGCTTTGCAGGGAGAGATGAAACTGGGGGCAGAGCCCCGGCAGCTGCTTCCAGCGCTCCATCATCTTGTCGGTGAGAAGCTCCGGCTCCAAAGAGCCCAGCCGCACCCGGTCAATTCCCGGGGTATGACAGGCAAGTTCCAGAGCATCGGTAAGGGAAAGCCCCAGATCCAGCCCATAGCAGCTTAGATTAATCCCCACCAGCACCACTTCCCGGTAGCCCTGCGCCCCCAACAGGGCCAGCTCCTCCCGGATGTCCTCCAATGGCTTGGAGCGAATAGGCCCTCTGGCATCGGGGATGATACAGTAGGAGCACCGGCGCTCGCAGCCGTCCTGAATCTTGAGAAAGGCCCGGGTGCGGGAATGGAAGTTCCCCGTCTTCATGGGCTCGAAGGGTTCGCCAACGCAGTGGGGGAGAATCTTCACCAGACGCTCTGCTCCGGCCAGACGGTCCTGCACCGCCTGCAAAACCTGCCCCCGGTTTTTGCTGCCCATGATAATATCCGCCTCGGGGATAAGGGAGGCCTGATCGGGAAAAGCCTGCGGAAAGCAGCCGCAGAGCACCAGCACTCCATGAGGCGCCTGACGGCGAAAGCGCCGCAGAGCCTGACGGCTTTTTTTATCACCGGTGGCAGTGACGGTGCAGGAATTGATGACGTAAACCTCCGCCTCCTGTTCCGGCTCTACAATGGAAAACCCCGCCTCTTCAAAAGCGCTCATCATGGCGTGGCTTTCGTATTGATTCACCTTGCAGCCCAAGGTGTAAAAAGCAGCCCGCAGCTTGTTCAATGGAATACCTCCTTATCCCGGCCAGACAGAAAACCCTGTCCGCCCCCCTTATCTTTTTTAATGGCAGACATTATTATAGACTCTTTTTTAAAAAAACACAAATATCGGTTGACGCATTGGCCTTTCGCTGTTATATTGATAACAAACGGTATAATCAAGCAGAAGAACCGGTTCCGTCCGGAATTCTGCAATGAAGGAGGATACACTATGAAGAGCATCAACGTTATGCTGTCCACCATTAATGATGTCAAAGATTTTGTCTCCATTGTCTCCCAATTCGATTACGAGATTGATTTGGTCAGCGGCCGCTACGCCGTTGACGCCAAATCAATCATGGGCATCTTCTCGTTAGATCTTTCCAAGCCCATCAAGGTCAACATCCATTCCGATTCCCCCGACCCGTTTGTCGATTCCATCCAGAAGTTTATGGTGGAATAACCAAAGCTTCACCCTAAAGTCCGCAGACTAAACTCTGCGGACTTTTTCTTTTGCCTTCCAGCAGTCTTTAACCGAAACAGGGGAGAGCATCTCCCTTCCCTGTGGGAAAAGATACCGCCCGTTATATAACGGGCGGTATCGCTATCTCAGCATCTATGATTCATCGCTTTGGGTGCTTTCCGGCAGATCCTCCGCTGCCTGTTCTGTGGCAGGAGAATTTTCTTCTGCCGTCTCGTCAGGGGAGGCAAAGGTGCTTTCCTCAGACTCCAAAACTTCCTCCTCGGAGCTTTCTTCCAGCGTATCCCGGGGAGCCCGGGCCAGAGTAACCACCTTGCGGTCCCCTTCTACCCGCATCACCCGCACACCGCTGCCGTAACGGCTTTGCTGGGTGATCTCATCCACCGAGATGCGGATGATGATGCCGTCATCGGAGATGACAAAGACCTCGTCCCCTTCGTCCACCATTTTAACTCCCGCAACCTCGCCGTGTTTTTCGGTGTAATAGTTACGGATTCCCTTGCCGCCCCGGGTCTGGAGCCGGTACTCGGAAACGTCGGTCCGCCGTCCTTTGCCGTCCACCGATACGGTAAGGAGCAGGGAGCCGTCGTGGCGAATCCGGGCAAAGTCCACCACCTTGTCGTCCCCTTGCAGAGTGATGGCTTTGACCCCCCGGGAGACACGTCCCATAGAACGGGCGTCACTCTCCTGAAACCGTATGGCGTAGCCAGCCCGGGTAGCCACCAGAAGCTCGTTGTCTCCGGTGGTCAGGCGGACGCCGCAAAGCTCGTCCCCTTCATCCAGATTGATGGCGTTGAGGCCGCCGCGCCTCACATTGCGGTACTGGCTCAGGTGAGTTCGCTTGATGATGCCATTTTTAGTCATCATCACCAGATACAAATCCTCGTCAAAGCGGCTCATCTTGATCATAGCGGCAATTTTTTCGTTCCCCTCAATGGGCAGAAGGTTAACCACATTGGTTCCCTTGGAGGCCCGGCTGCTCTCGCCGATCTCATAGGTTTTCAGGCGGTAGCAGCGGCCGTGGTTGGTAAAGAACATAATATAATCGTGGGTGGAAGCAATAAACAGCTCCTCCACAAAGTCTTCTTCCCGCTGCTGCATACCGGAAATACCCCGGCCGCCCCGGCGTTGCGTCTTGTAGGTGTCCAGACCCTGAGCCTTGAGATAACCGTAGTGGGTCAGGGTAATCACCCGATCCTCTACAGGGATCAGATCCTCGATGTCCACTTCACCGGTGACGGTCTGAATCTCTGTCCGGCGGGGGTCGGCGTACTTCTTGCGAATTTCGTCCAGCTCTTCCTTGATCAAAGCCAGAATCCGGCCATGATCCGCCAAAATCGCCTCAAAGTTTTCGATCTTTACCCGCAGCTCGGCCAGTTCATTCTCCAGCTTTTCCCGCTCCAGCCCAGTGAGTCTGCCCATGGTCATCTGAGCAATGGCAGTGGCCTGCTCATCAGAAAGGCCAAACCGGTCGATCAGCCGTTCCTTGGCTTGGGGAATGGTCTTGGAGGTGCGGAAGATGTCGATGACTTCGTCGATATTGTCCTGGGCGATGACCAAGCCTTCCAGAATATGAGCCCGCTCTTTGGCCCGGCGCAAATCGTATTCCGTCCTGCGACGGATGACCTCGCACTGGAAGTCAATGTAGTGGCCAAGCATCTCCTTGAGGGTCATGACCTTGGGCACACCGTTGTGGAGAGCCAGCATGTTGACGCCCTCGCTGGACTGAAGCTGGGTGAAGGAGTAGAGCTGGTTCAGGGTGACCTGAGCGTTGGCGTCCCGCTTGAGGTCGATGAGAATCTCCATGCCCTCCCGGTCGGAGTGGTCGGCAATGTTGGAAATGCTGTCAATCCGCTTGTCTTTCACCAGCTCGGCAATGTGCTCAATCAGCCTTGCCTTGTTGACGGTGTAGGGCAGCTCGGTGATGACAATCTGCATCCGCCCGTTTTTGCCCTCCCGGATTTCCGCCCGGCCCCGCAGAGCAATCTTGCCCCGGCCGGTGGCGTAGGCGCTGCGGATGCCCGCCCGGCCCATGATGATGCCTCCGGTGGGAAAATCCGGCCCCTGAATAAACTGCATCAGCTCATCCAGCGTGGCCTCGGGATTGTCTATGAGGCAGTTGACGCCGTCAATGACCTCCCCCAGATTGTGAGGAGGGATATTGGTTGCCATACCCACGGCAATGCCCATACTGCCGTTGACCAGCAGATTGGGGAACCGGGCGGGCAGAACGGTGGGCTCCTGACGGTGATCGTCGTAGTTGGAGGCAAAGTCCACCGTCTCTTTGTCGATGTCGGTGAGCATGTTGATAGAAATCTTGCTCATTCTGGCCTCGGTGTACCGGTAGGCGGCAGGGGGGTCCCCGTCCACCGAACCGAAGTTGCCGTGGCCGTCTACCAGAGGATAGCGCAGGGAAAAATCCTGAGCCAGACGCACCAGAGCGTCATAAACTGAAGCGTCGCCGTGGGGATGGTAGCGTCCCAGCACGTCGCCTACTGTGGTGGCGCATTTCCGGTGGGGCTTGTCAGGGGTAAAGCCGTCCTCGTACATGGTGTACAAAATCCGACGGTGTACCGGCTTGAGTCCGTCCCGCACATCGGGCAGAGCCCGGCTGACAATGACCGACATGGAATAATCCAAAAAGGATTTTTTCATCTCGTCCTCAATGTCCACCTGTATAATGCGTTCGTTATCCAATTCCTGCATTCTATAACCACCTTTTGCGCACAGGAGCGCAGGCTATTGTTCCAAACTGTGGTGAAGATTCCTCTCCACCACCTCAGATTCAAAGCATCGGGTTTGTTACACGTCCAGATTTCTGACGTACCGGGCATTTTGCTCGATAAACTCCCGGCGAGGCTGCACCTTGTCGCCCATGAGGACGGTAAAAACTTCATCGGCAGCCGCCGCATCGGAAAGAGTTACCTGAAGGATAAACCGGTTCTCGGGGTTCATGGTAGTCTCCCACAGCTGCTCCGGGTCCATTTCACCAAGGCCCTTATACCGCTGAATATCCACCCGGCCGGTGCCTTCGGGATTCATCTCCTTGAGGAATTTATCCCGCTCCCGGTCGGAGTAGGCGTATCGCATATCCTTGCCCCGCTGCAGCTTGTAGAGGGGAGGCTGGGCGATGTAGATATGCCCCGCCTTGATGAGAGGCGCCATAAATCGGAAGAAGAAGGTGAGGAGCAACGTGCGGATATGGGAGCCGTCCACGTCGGCATCAGCCATGATGATGACTTTGCCATACCGCAGCTTTTCGATATCAAACTCCTCGCCCATGCCGCAGCCCAAGGCGGTGATAATAGGCATCAGCTTGTCGTTGCCATACACTTTGTCCAGCCTTGTCTTTTCCACGTTAAGCATCTTACCCCACAGAGGGAGAATGGCCTGAAAGGTTCTGTCCCGGCCCTGTTTGGCCGAGCCGCCGGCGGAATCTCCCTCGACGATGTAGATTTCCGTGGTGATGTTGTCCCGGTTGATGCAGTCGGCCAGTTTGCCGGGCAGGGAGGCGTTTTCCAGCGCGGATTTACGCCGGGTCAGTTCCCGGGCCTTCCGGGCGGCTTCCCGGGCTCTGGCGGCCCCCAGAGACTTTTCCAAAATGGCTCGGGCCGACGCTGGATTCTCTTCAAAGTAGGTGGTCAGTTTTTCGCTCACCACCTGCTCCACCAAAGTGCGGATGTCGGTATTCCCCAGCTTGCCCTTGGTCTGTCCCTCAAACTGGGCGTCCAACAGCTTGACCGACACAATGGCGGTCATGCCCTCCCGCACGTCCTCGCCGGAAAGATTGGCGTCCTTTTCCCTGAGGATGTTGTTCTTCCGGGCGTAATCGTTCATGACCCGGGTGAGGGCATTTTTAAAGCCGATCTCGTGGGTGCCACCCTCTCCGGTGTGGATGTTGTTGGCAAAAGAAAGGAGCAGGGTGTTGTAGCTATCGTTGTACTGGATGGCGATTTCCGCGGTGGAGCTGCCTGCCTTGGCGGAAAGAAAGATGACCTCTTCCTGAATCTTGACTTTGTTCCGGTTGAGGTGCTCCACAAAGGAGATGATGCCGCCGTCGTACTTGAGTCTGGTGGATAGCGGCTCCACACCCCGCAGGTCGGTGATGGTAATGGCAATGCCGGCGTTGAGGAAGGCCTGCTCTCGCAGGCGGTCCAGCAGGATATTGTGGTCAAAGGTGGTGTCCTCAAAAATATCCGGATCCGGCTTAAAGGCGATGCGGGTTCCCCGCTCGTCGCTACAGGGGGAGGTTTCCACCCCCGTCACGGCGATGCCTCGCTCAAACCGCTGATAGAAGCGGGTTTCGCCGTTGCAGACCTCCACCTCCAGCCACTGGCTCAAGGCGTTGACCACCGACGCGCCCACGCCGTGAAGGCCGCCAGACACGTTGTAACCTCCGCCGCCAAACTTTCCGCCGGCGTGGAGAAGGGTAAAGACTACCGTCAGGGTAGAAATCCCCTGAGTGGGATGGATTCCCGTGGGAATTCCCCGGCCATTGTCGGAGATTTTGACGATATCCCCCGGCAGAATCTGCACCTCGATATGGTCGCAAAAGCCTGCCAGAGCTTCGTCAATGGAGTTGTCTACGATTTCGTAAACCAGGTGATGAAGTCCCCGTGGCCCGGTGGTTCCAATATACATGCCGGGACGCTTGCGAACAGCTTCCAGGCCCTCCAGGACCTGAATCTGATTTTCGTCATAAATCTCCAGCTTGTTTTCCAGTTCGGGGTTGTTTTGCATATGGGTTTTCCATTCCTTCCCGATTCTATGATACTGCGGCCCTTTGGCCGGAATCTGCAACCGTTACAAAGCCGCAAGCTCCCGCAAAAAGCCCGCCCGTTTCTTAAGTGTGGCGGCGGCGATCTGAGAAAGATAAACCTTGGTCATATCTTTTTCATGACAGAGGACAAAGCTTTTAGGTATTTCCGAGGTAACCTCTACAATGCGGCCTTTTTTTTGAGCTTCCCGAAGAAACTGCCGGGTCAGCCGGGAGGTAGAGGTGTTGTCCAGATCAAAAATGCCGATGACATCCAAGGTGTTGATCACCGTAGTTTGCCCCAGATACAAATACACCCTGATTCCTCCCTTATTTCATCCGGCTCTGACAACACTACAAAACCTTACCGCCGGAAACCTGAAATACCCTGCCGCCATTGAGGGACTCAATCATCTCATCGTCGCAGCAGGTGATAAAAATCTGCCGCCCCGTGAGTTGATTGAGGAGATAGCTTCGTCTTCCCTCGTCCAATTCGCTCATTACGTCATCCAGAAGGACGATGGGAGGCTCTTTCATCCCTTCCTCGAGGATCCGGCACTCCGCCAGCTTGAGAGCCAGCACGCAGCTTCTCTGCTGCCCCTGAGAGCCGAAGGAACGAGCCGATTTGCCGTCCACCTCAATTTCCAGATCGTCCCGGTGGGGGCCTACCCCTGTTTGTCCCATTTTTATATCCTGTCCCCGGGACTCCCTGACCGCTTCTTCCATCAGGGCGGTCACTTCCCCCCGCTGGGGATTTGTCCCCACAGGCCCGCAGCTGGAAAAATACCGGGCGGAAAAGCGTTCCTTCCCGCCGGAAATACCCTTATAGACCTCCGCGGCGTAAGCGGCCAGCTTTTCGGCGTACCGCAGCCGCATCCAGGTGATGTAGCCGCCATACTCTACCAAGCTGCTGTCCCAGACATCCAACATATCCAAAAGCTGGGAGTTTGTCTGAGCATCCTTTAAGACAAAAGAGCGCTGCCGCAGGATTTTTTCGTAGGAGTCCAGTACCTTTTCGTACTTGGGGTAAGCCTGACACAGGGAGGTATCCAGCAGGCTACGCCGCTTTTGGGGCTCCCGCTTGACCAGCTCCAGATGGTCGGGAGAAAAGACCACGGCGCAAAAACGCCCGGAAAGAAGAGAGCGCCGGTCCAGCTTGATGCCGTTGAGGAGCGTCTTTTTTTTATCGCCGGTTCCGCTCAGCGTTAACCCCGCTGTCTGGCTTCTGCCTTCCGCAAAGAAGGAGAGCTCCAGCTTGGCCAGCTCGCCGCCAAAGCCGATGTAGTCGCTGTCTTTGGCTCCCCGGAAGCTTCTGGCTCCGGTAAAAAGCCAGAGGGACTCCAGCAGATTGGTTTTGCCCTGAGCGTTGTCGCCGCTGATGACGTTGACGGTTTTGTGGGGCTGAAGAACCAAATCCGACAGGTTGCGAAAGCCGGAAAGCCTTAGTTCTTCAACGTACACCGCCTGCTACCTCATACCGTATATTGCAGTCGGTTGTCTGCACCGTCATTCCGGGATACAGCTTTTTGCCCCGCATGGTGCAGACCTCCCCGTCCACCAGTACCTGACCTTCGCTTATCAGGAGTTTGGCCTCTCCGCCGGTGCCGCAAACACCGGCAAACTTTAAAAAGCTGTCCAGCTTGATAAAATCAGTGGTAATGGCGATCGGTTCAACCTTCATGTTTCAGCCTCACCGGCAGCACCAGAAAGAGGAACTCCTCTCCCTCCAAAGGCAGCACCTTGATGGGGGACAGAGGTCCCGACAGTTCCAGGCGCACCTCATCGCTGCCAGACGCCTTTAATGCGTCCATAATATATTTGTTGTTAAAGCCCATCTCCACACCTTCCCCTTTTAGAGTGCAGGCTACCTCGTCGTAGCTTTTGCCCAAAGGGGTGGAGCAGGAAATCTGAATGCTGCCCTCCGGGTCAAAGTAGATACGCAAGGGACTGCGCAACCGGTCGGAGATCAGCAGGGAGGCCCGCTCCACCCCTTCGATAAACTCCCGGGTGTTGGCGGTGACGGTGGTTTTGCCTCCTTGGGGAATGGATACCTTATAGTCCAGAAATTCCCCTTCCAGCAGGCGGCTGATGACGTTGTAATGATCGATGGAAAATACGATATGGCGGCGGCTCACCGTCAAGGATGCAGGATTTTCTCCGTCATCCTTCAAAAGTTTTACAATTTCTCCCAGCACCTTTCCGGGGACCACAAAGCTCATGGCTTGATCGCCGCCTACCACTTCGCTGCGCAGGGCCAGACGGTATCCGTCCACCGATACCACATGGAGAGTTCCTTCCGACAGATCAAACAGGCTGCCGGTGTGGACCGGCTTGGTGTCGGTCTGGGCAATTGCAAATAAGGTTTGCTCGATCATAGATTTAAGCTTATCCTGGGGAAGGGAGATGCTCTCTCCTTCTTCCACCCGGGGCAGCTCGGGGAATTCTTCCGAGGCAATTCCCATAATGGTAAAGCGGGCGGCGCCGCCCACCACTTCGGTGAGGAGTTTTTCTCCCACAGAGATGCTGACGTCCTCAGCGGCCATTTTGCGAATCATATCCGAGAACAGCCGGGCAGGGAGAACGATTTCCCCTTCTGCCAAAACCTGAGCGTCTATGGTGGTGGTGATACCGGCTTCCATATCGTAGCCCGTTAGGGTCAAAGAGTTGCCGTAAGCCTTGAGCTGCACTCCTTCCAGAGCAGGGATACTGCTTTTGGAGGCAATAACCCGGGATACATTGGTGAGAGCCTCTCGCAAAATAATCTTACTGCAGATACATTTCATTGGTTACCTCCCGGCGGGTTTTTTTTAACAAGTTTTTAAAACGCTCTGTTAGCAAAGCAAAGCATAATAATATTTAGTAGTAATAGTAGGGCCTGTTCAAATGTCAAAAGACCGGTGAAACTGTGTTTGCGAAAAGAAAAATCCACATTCAAGGGTTCTTCATAAGACCGGGAAAGAAAAGCCCCGGGGTGGAAAATAAATGTTCGCGGGGGAAACCCGTGGAAAAGCCCTTGTGGAAAGGGGAAAGAAAGTTCAAAATCCCGTGGAAAAGCCGGGGTGCAAAAATTTTCGTCGTGGATTGTGGAAAGAAGTGAATGGTTGAATGTGGAAATTCAGGGTTTCGGGGCAAAAAGGGATTAATTGGAGCGGATGTTTTTGATAATGTCCTCCACCGTCTCCTTGTAGCGGGAGTCTTTAGCCATGTTTTTTTCCACCTGCTGGACGGCGTAAACCATGGTAGAATGGTCTCTGCCGCCAAATTCTTCCCCAATGGCCTGCATGGAAATCTGGGTGATCTCCCGCACCACATAAACGCTGATCTGCCGGGCGTTGGAGACGTTGGCGCTGCGCTTGCTGGAGCGGATGTCGTTGGGGGAAATGCCAAAGGTTCGGCCCACCTCCGAGATGATCCGGTCGATGGTGACGGGAACGGGCTGGTTGTCGTTGAGAATGTCCCGAATGGTATTTTGCGCCACCATAATGGAAGGGGGGGAGTTTTGAAGCATCTGGTAGGCCTTTAGCTTCTTCACCGCGCCTTCCAGCTGGCGGATGTTGGTTTTCAGCCGGTTGGCGATGTATTCCGCCACTTCGGTGGGCACTTCAATGCCAATCTGCTCTGCCTTGCGGCGGATGATGGCGGTTCTGGTTTCAAAGTCGGGGGGCTGTACATCGGCCAAAAGGCCCCATTCAAAGCGGGTGCGCAGCCGGTCCTCCAGAGTTTTGATTTCCTTGGGCGGACGGTCGGAGGTGAGGATGATCTGCTTGCCTTCCTGATACAGGGAGTTAAAGGTGTGGAAGAACTCCTCCTGGGTGCTTTCCTTGCCCCCGATAAACTGAACGTCGTCCATGTGGAGCACGTCGGCAGAGCGGTATTTTTCGTGAAAGACCTTGGTGGTCTGCTCGGAAATGGCGTTAATCAGCTCGTTGGTGAATTCTTCCCCCTTGACGAAGATCTGCTTTTTTCCCGGGAAGCTCTTGGCGATTTCGGTGTAGACAGCGGTGAGAAGGTGGGTTTTGCCAAGTCCCGACGCGCCGTAGATAAACAGTGGATTGTAGGCGCCTCCGGGGTTGGCCG
>ENA-UOOR01003197-UOOR01003197.1-fermentation-metagenome-genome-assembly--contig:-NODE-3197-length-14914-cov-2.938758_pt1 | contig 14914 bp, 13 predicted proteins | sample MGYA00245780_ERZ724029 | MGnify/ENA primary metagenome ERZ724029 (study PRJEB28704, sample SAMN03018315) | fermentation metagenome | biome: anthropogenic terrestrial biome; feature: soil; material... | reverse complement strand
CCGTTTATTTTGTACGACAGATAGCTCTTGCTTGCTTTTCCCGGGCAGTAGTACCACACAAATACAACTTGATTATGACATTAAGTGACGGCGTTTTACACGCCAATTGCGCGATTAATGTTAAGAAAAGTAGGAAGATGAACAAAATAACTGCAATATCTTGATAAAAAATGAGTTGGGGAAGAAGGAGTTATTGCGGCAGGGGCGAATATATGTGGTGAAAAGTGGCGTGAAGTGGGTTGAAGTGGTACACTCTTAGCAAGGAGGGGAGAAAGATGCTTCTAGGTGAGTTTCAACATAGCTTAGATCCTAAAGGGCGCTTAACTATTCCCTCCCGTCTACGAGACGGATTAGGTGAACGTTTCGTAGTTACTAAAGGTTTAGATAGCTGTCTTTTTGTCTACCCCCTGACTGAGTGGACTGCCTTAGAGCTGAAGCTAAGAACACTGCCACTTACACGTGCCAATGCCCGTTCTTTTGTGCGTTTGCTTTTTTCGGGCGCAACTGAGTGTGAGCTTGATCGGCAAGGGCGTATTCTGCTACCTCCGAATTTGCGTGACTATGCTCATCTAGCAAAAGATGTGTACTTGCTTGGGGTTTCTAATCGGGTGGAGATCTGGGATAAAGGAATTTGGGAACAATATAGCGAGCAGGCCACAGCATCTTTTGAAGAAGCGGCCGAGCATTTGGATGACTTAGGTATCTAGCCGAGAGAGGTGGAAGAATGAGTTTTGTGCATGAACCTGTGCTATTGGAGGAAACTTTGCAGTTATTGGCACCTCATCCGGGAGAAATTGCAGTAGATTGCACTCTGGGAGGCGGTGGGCATACTAAGGCGATTTGGCAGCTAATGCAGAGTACTGGCCGCTTGATAGCTATTGATCAAGATTTGGCAGCCATCTCCCATGCGCAGGCTGTTTTGCCTCCACAAATTACAGTCGTACACGATAATTTCCGCAACTTGCGTTCAATACTACTTGCGCTCGGTATTTCGCATGTGCATCGTGTTCTATTCGACTTAGGTGTATCTTCTCCCCAACTAGATGAAGCTGAGCGCGGCTTCAGCTATCAGCAGGATGCCCCCCTAGATATGCGTATGAACCTTCAAGGCAATACGACAGCGAGTCAACTAGTGAATGAACTGTCGGAGGAAGAGTTAGCCCGTATCATATGGGAATACGGGGAAGAGCGTTGGTCTAAACGTATCGCCAAATTTGTTGTTTCGGAACGGACAGAAGAGGGCCCTATTAAGACCACGGGCCAGCTCGTGGATATCATCAAACGAGCTGTTCCTGCCGGTGCTAGGCGCGATGGCCCTCATCCTGCGAAGCGTACATTTCAAGCCTTGCGCATAGCGGTTAATAATGAACTCGATGTTCTTACTTCTGCGCTGAGGTCAGCTGTGGATGTATTAGCTCCCGGCGGTCGAATAGCGGTTATTACTTTTCATTCGCTAGAAGATCGTATAGTGAAGCAAACTTTTCGTCAATTAGAGCGCGGTTGTACTTGTCCCCCGCATTTGCCAATCTGTGTCTGTGGTAAGAAGCCTATGCTGAAGGTTATTACTAAAAAACCACTTGTTCCTAGTCAAAGGGAGATTGAGCGTAATCCTCGGGCACGCAGTTCAAAGTTACGAGTGGCCGAGCGTTGCTCTGGTTCTAGCTAAAAGGGGAGGTGAATAAGTTTGTTAGTAGCAAAACAGCCCTTATATCAACCACAACCGCCACTTCGCCAACCTACTCGGGTCTCTCAGAAGAAAGCGAAGGTCGCCAAAGTTACGGATGCTGATAAACGTTTAGTGTTAATGGCCTTGCTACTGGTTGCAGTCATGAGTTTCGGCATGATTTGGCGTTTTGCTTCAGTCAATGATCTCCAGACACGCGTCAATAAGTTGGAGAAGGGAATTGCTGCATTAGAGAATGAGAATGCGGCACTTACTATCGAACTCAGACAACTCAGTACACCTCGTGAGATTGAGGAGAGGGCCAACACAGAGTTGGGTATGCGGTGGCCTGAACAACAACAGATCATTAATGTGCTTGGAGAAACAGGGCCTGAGCATTAGCATCTGCAGCTCGTCGCGAAGTAATGCGACGGGCTGTGTTTAGAGAGGAGCATATATTCAATGCAGATAAGGCGCCGAATAGGTTTTACTTTGGTAGTTTTCATGCTATCTCTCTTGGCCTTGATTGGCAGATTAGCTTGGTTGCAGTTGATCAAAGGTCCTGAATTAGCCAGTAAGGCATTAGCACAATGGATGAGGGAAATTCCAGTAGAGTCAAAACGCGGTATCATTTACGACAGTAAAGGAAATGAGCTTGCTATTAGCGCTAGTGCTGATACTGTGGTTGCTCTGCCTGCCCAAATAGAAAAGGAGGCAGCGCCTCAGGTAGCAGCTGAATTGGCACGTGTACTGAATATGGATGTCAATAAAGTGTTAGATTTGATCACTAAGAAGAAAGCTGCGGTATATGTGGCACGCAAAGTAGACCCAGCAATTGCTCGTGAAATACGCGAGCTTGCGTTGCCGGGAATTACTTTTACGGAAGAAAGTCGGCGCTATTATCCCTATGGCAATTTAGCCTCGCAGGTAATAGGGTTTGCTGGTATTGATAGCCAAGGTCTCTATGGGCTAGAACTCCAATATGACAAGTGGCTACGAGGTAAGCCTGGTTTCTTACAGTATCCAACTGACAATAAAGGCCAAGAGATTCCCAACGCAACCCCTAGCTATGTTCCTCCTCAAACTGGGTACAATATTCACTTGACTATAGATCAAGTTATACAACATATAGTCGAACGTGAGCTTGATAATTTAATGGTAATGCATAATGCAGAGAGTGTATCGGCGCTTGTTATGAATCCAAAGACGGGCGCCATTTTAGCTATGGCCAACCGACCAGATTTCGATCCCAATAACTTCATGGCAGCAGTGGAAGCAACGGGATCCCAATCGGTATGGTTGAATCAAGCTATTTCCGGCGGTTTTGAACCTGGAAGCACTTTCAAAGTAGTTACTGCGACTGCTGGGCTTGAGACGGGTGTCGTAAAAGAGGATTCAACCTATTATGATAAGGGGTATGAAGTGGTCGCAGGGCATCGCTTGCATTGTTGGAAGCGTACCGGGCATGGTCAGGAAACTTTCTTAGAAGTGATGCAGAATTCGTGTAACCCTGGTTTCATCGATGTGGCACAGAAGATGGGTGCAGAAACCATGCTGGAATACTTGAAGAAATTCGGATTCGGTAAGAAAACAGGTATTGACTTGCCAGGGGAAGCCGTAGGCGTTATGTTTGATAAAGTTGGCCCGGTGGAGTTGGCAACCTTGTCTTTTGGACAGGGGCCATCAGTGACTCCTATACAGCAAGTGGCTGCTATGGCTGCCATTGCGAATGGAGGCAAGCTCATGCAGCCCTACATAGTAGAGAGTATTTACGACCAAGAGGGCCAGGTTATTGAGCAACGGGAACCTAAGACAGTGCAACAAGTCACAACTCCGGAAATTGCGGCGCGTGTAGCCGCTATGCTAGAGAGTGTTGTAGCCGATGGTGGCGGGCGTAATGCATATATTCCTGGTTTTCGTGTCGCAGGTAAGACGGGTACAGCCCAGGTTCCCAAACCGGGCGGGGGTTATTATTCTGACAAGTATATAGCTTCTTTTAGTGGGTTCGCTCCAGCTAATGATCCTAAGGTTGTGGTTTTTATCGCAGTACATAACCCAAGGGGTAAATATGGTCATTATGGTTCGCAAGTCGCAGGCCCTGCATTCAGGAATATGGCCGAAGATATTCTGTATTACATGGATGTTCATCCTCAAAGCGAAGCAACAAATGTGCAGGCTGAACTAGTGGAAGTTCCTAATTTAGTTAATAGCTCATCGACTCAAGCACTAGAGACCTTGCGTGATACAGGTCTTAATATCAGAATTGATGGCCAAGGTGCCAAGATTCTAGATCAAGTGCCCAAGCCGGGAGTTAGGATAGCACCTGGCTCGACAGTGGTTGTTTTCATGGGGGAAAAACCCCCTAGTGCCGGAGAGCCGGTATCCGTGCCGGATGTAGCTGGCCTTTCATTGCGTGATGCAAGTGTGAAACTATCGGCCATAGGTTTGCAGGTACAAGCGGTCGGGTCGGGCATAGCAATTGATCAGTCTCCGGCTCCCGGCACAGTTATTCCTGCAGGTAGTATTGTTACGGTTCAGTTTCGGCCTTAAGTGAGAAGTTACAGGAGGGGTATAGAATCCTATAGAGGGTAGTAAGGGGGCGACCAAGTTGCTACTAGCAGAGCTGGTTTCCGTCCTTGCGCCGTTACAGTTGTCAGGCTCGCTACAGAAGCAGATTACTGGCATCGTTTACGATTCTCGCCTAGTTGAGCCTGGCAACCTATTCATTGCAGTGCCTGGATTTGTTCATGATGGCCATGACTTCATAGCTGAAGCTGCGGTCCGTGGAGCTGTAGCTGCCATTATTTCACGCGAAGTGTTAGTACCGGAACAGTTAACAAGTATTTCTGTAACGGACTCGCGCAGGGCAATGGGTGTGGTGGCCGATCTCTATTTCGGTCACCCCTCACGTAAGCTGCGGGTAATTGGTGTCACTGGGACTAATGGTAAGACGACAACGACTTTTCTAATCGATAACCTCTTAAGGATGGCGGGGCACCAGGCAGGTATTGTGGGGACAGTACATGTGAGGGCAGGAGAACTTAGGCTAGAGGCAGTTCGCACCACCCCAGAGGCATTAGATCTACAACGTTGGTTAGCTAGCATGGTTGAGGCAGACGTATCTCATGCCATTTTAGAAGTTTCATCTCATGCTCTCGCATTGGACCGAGTTGTTGGTTGTGAGTTTGATATCGCCGTATTTACTAACTTGACACAAGATCATCTGGATTGGCATGGGGACATGCAGAATTATCTGGCTGCCAAAGCAAGGTTGTTTAGCGGACTCAGTTCTGGCAGTAAGCGGAATAAACTAGCCATTATTAACCTTGATGACCCGGTAGCTCCTTTGTTAGTAAGGGAAAGCAAGGTGCCAGTTATTACTTATGGTATTAAGCAAGCTGCTGATATACGAGCTGCAGAAATCTCTTTGACACCTCGGGGATCGAGATTTAAAATCTTACAGGCAGGAAAGTTAAGAGGAGTTACTAGTGTACCCACGCCAGGCTATTTCAGCGTGTATAACGCTTTAGCAGCTATTGCGGTGGCCTCGTTCGAAGGGGTAACATGGGCTTCTATTTGTGATATTTTGCCAGAGAGCGCGCCTGTTCCGGGTAGGTTTGAACCAGTTCGAGCTGGGCAGCCATTTGATATTATTATTGACTATGCCCATACGCCTGACGGTCTAGAAAATATCTTAAGAACTACACGGGACTTCACTAGTGGGCGTGTTATAGTCGTTTTTGGTTGTGGTGGAGACCGGGACCGCAGCAAACGTCCGCTTATGGGAGAGGTAGCTAGTAAACTGGCTGATACTGTAATTATTACGACAGATAATCCACGATCTGAAGACCCACGCCAGATTGTGGGAGATATCTTACAGGGCATTATGAAGAGTTGTGAAGTAATAGTTGATCTTGATAGGGCAAGTGCTATAAGACGTGCAGTTGCTTTGGCGGCCCCTGGTGACGCTGTGCTTATAGCCGGCAAGGGGCATGAGACCTATCAAGTATTTGCAGACAGCATCATCCACTTCGATGACAAAGAAGTTGCTCAACAAGCTGTGGAGGTAATCAGAAATGAAGGCATGGACTCTAGGCGAAATAGCTCGTTTGACAGATGGGGTAATAGTTAAGGGCAGCGAGGCGACGGAGATTACTCGGGTAGTATTCGATAGTCGGGCAGCAACGCCGGACAGCCTGTTTGTGCCCATTATTGGAGAGCGTGTTGATGGGCACGATTTTATTGCCGATGCGGCCGGCAGAGGGGCAGTGGCTACTTTGGCCGGCCATACTTGGCTAGAGCATAACCCTTTGCCTGAGATTGACGTAATTAGCGTTGATTTACCGGCAACGGCTTTGCAGCGATGGGCATATCGCCATTTGCAGGGACTTCAAGCTCATATCGTTGGTATTACTGGCAGTAGTGGCAAGACGACAACGAAGGAAATGGTTGCTGCTGTTCTACAGGCCAAATACTGTGTACTTAAGAATGAAGGAAATTTAAACACAGAAATTGGTCTTCCCTTGACTGTTATCAATGCTTTGCCACAGCATGAGTGGCTCGTTTTGGAAATGGGTATGAGCAGTTTGGGAGAAATACAACTGCTCACTCGTATAGCAAAGCCTGATATTGCAGTGATTACCAATGTTGGCGAGGCGCACATTGAATTATTGGGTAGCCGACAGAACATAGCGCAGGCAAAAGGGGAGATTCTGGAGGGTATAGCCTCAAATGGCATAGCCATTATCAACGGAGATGACGCCTTCGCTTTGTCACAGGTGCACAAAGCTCCTGATAAGGTCATCTACTTCGGCCTTGGTCCCAACCAAAGTCAAGAAAATCGACTATACGTCACTGACTTGCTCAATATGGGGGACCATTTGGAGTTTGCCGTGAACTGGCAAGGAGAAAAGCGTCAGCTAGTTTTTCCTTGGCCCGGCCAGCATAATGTTTACAACATAGCTGCTGCTCTCGCTGTTGGAGTAGCCTGTGGCATGTCACTTGGTGCTGCTGCTTGTGGTTTAGCTAACTATGCACCAGCCGCTAGCCGCTTGAATCTCAAGGAGATCTCTGGATATACGGTCATTGATGACACCTACAATGCCAATCCAACTTCTATGCAAGTAGGGTTGAAGGTACTGCTAGAGTATCCTCACGCCACACGCCGAGTAGCTGTATTGGGAGATATGCTAGAGTTAGGGGAGCTAGCAGAATCAGCTCACTTGGAATTAGGGGCAGCAGTAGCCAAGCGTGGAGTGGATGAGCTTATCACTGTTGGTCAGTTGGCTCGGAGCATAGCTCGCGGAGCCATTGTGGCTGGCTTGCCCCCAACAAGGATACGTTCTTTTGCATCAAATCAGGAGGCAGCTGACTACCTAAAAAATACTCAGCAGCCAAAGCAATTGGTATTGATTAAGGGGTCGCGAGGCATGTGCATGGAAGAGATAGTAGAAGCTTTGTCTGGGGTAGGTAAATAAGATGACAATAGAAATGCGTTTGTTCGGTGCAACGATTGTTGCTCTGCTAATCGGGTTAGTAGTTGGGCCTCTTATTTTACCCGTGTTACGCCGACTGAAAATACAGCAGACCATTCGTGAGGAAGGACCAGCTAGCCACTTGAAAAAAGGCGGAACTCCTACCATGGGTGGTATCATCTTTTTGCTCACCCTCATAATAACAGTGTTCATCTTTGTGCCAGTAGCGGAGCTTGATATAGCAGTAACCTGGCTATGGCTTGTGTTGGGCCTAGGTGTTGTTGGTTTCCTAGATGACTATATTAAGGTCGTTCGCAAACAATCGCTTGGGCTAAGAGCACGAGAAAAACTACTAGGTCAGATGCTGGTTGCGGTTGTTTTTTATGGGATGCTAAAGTATTTCGGGCATTCTCAAGATGTAATTGTGCCTATCTTCGGCTGGCGTCTGGCGCTGGATTGGTTATATCTACCTTTCATAATTGTGCTCACAATGGCAGCCGGTAATGGGGCTAATTTGACTGATGGCGTTGATGGTTTATTAGCTAGCACAGTAGTAGTTGCTTGCTTGGCCTATGTTGTTATTGGCCTTGCGACTGGGGTGGAGGTTGTTGCGGTACTAAGTGCGGCGTTACTCGGTTCCATGTTAGCTTTCTTGCGCTTTAACTGGCATCCTGCAGCCGTCTTCATGGGGGACGTTGGGTCGTTGGCTTTGGGTGGCGCTTTAGCCGGTGCTGCTGTTATTACCAAGACGGAGCTATTACTCATACCAATAGGCATTATGTTTGTAATTGAAACTTTGTCATTGATCATTCAAGTTATCTATTTTCGTAAGACAGGTGGCAAGCGTTTCTTTCGTATGGCACCTATTCATCATCACTTTGAACTAAGTGGTTGGTCAGAAGTGAAGATTGTATTTGCTTGGTGCTTGTTAGGTGTCGTGGGAGGCATTGTGGGGCTTTTGCTGTTGCCTAGCATGGGTTTTTAATTAACTAAGCTGGCGAGGGGGGTAGGTAGATATGAAACGGCGAAAACATGCTCCTGACTTCGTGTTGTTGGTCACTACCCTGTTATTGCTAGCTATTGGGATTGTCATGGTTTATAGTGCGAGCGAGTATGTCTCGCGTAACACCACGCGCACAGCGGAGAATCCAGAGGGATATAATTACTACGTAGTACGCAGGCAGTTAGTTTGGGTGGCCATAGGTCTGGTAGTAATGTTCATTGGTTCAAAACTTAATTATTGGCATCTTGCTCACCTAGCGAAATTTGGCTACCTAGCAACAGTCATCATGCTGATAATGGTCAAGATACCGGGTATCGGTGTGACGCGCTATGGTGCTACGCGCTGGCTCGGTTTTGAACCGTTTATTTTTCAGCCTTCAGAGATTGCGAAGTTAAGTCTCTCACTTTTTCTTGCTCGTTGGCTAGCTATCCGCGGAGACAGGATTGAAAGTTTTGTGCAGGGTATCTTGCCTCCGCTTCTATTTACCGGTACTATTTGTGGATTGATCATGTTGCAACCTGACTTGGGAACCACCATCTTGATTTTCGCAATCGCGGCTGTACTTGTTTTTGTCACTGGCGCGCAATGGAAACACATAATTTCATTAGCTCTTACTTCTGTATTAGGTATTATCGGCCTCATATATGTTGAGAAGTATCGTCTGGAGCGTTGGCTTAGCTTTCGTAACCCTTGGGCAGACCCTTTGGATACGGGACATCAGTTAATTCAATCCTTCTATGCTTTAGGCCCAGGGGGGTTGTTCGGACGGGGCTTGGCGCAAAGCATACAGAAACGATTCTACCTGCCTTTCCCTCATACAGATTTCATCTTAGCTGTCATTGGCGAAGAACTTGGTTTCGCTGGTGTATCTGTAGTTGTCTTGTTGTATGGGATTTTTGTCTGGCGGGGCTTAAAGATTGCGCTGAACGCATCGGATACTTTTGGTACCCTGCTAGCGACTGCTTTGACGGCGACGGTTGGCTTGCAGGCCATCATTAACATTGCCGTAGTGACAGGTAGTATTCCTACAACAGGCATTCCCTTGCCGCTAATTAGTGCGGGAGGTTCCTCTTTGATCTTCACTTTAGGGTCGATTGGGGTTCTGCTCAACATATCAAAATACTCGCGTGAATGACGGTGATAAGATGAGATTCTTACTGACTTGTGGTGGGACTGGTGGACATATCTATCCAGCTGTAGCCATTGCGAAAGCACTAAAGGCTCAAGACCCAGCCTGCGAAATCCTGTTTGTTGGAGCCGAGTATGGGATGGAGAAGGATTTGATACCAAGGGACGGATTTCGCTTGGAAACTATCACGGTAACAGGACTATCCCGCAGCAATCCACTGGCAGCTATTCGCAGCCTATGGCAAGCTGGTAGTGGTGTATTGAGAGCTAGGAGGATTATCAAAGCCTTTGATCCGGATGTCGCCATTGGAACTGGCGGTTACGTCAGTGGACCGGCTATTTTGGCGGCCTCTTTGGCAGGGATTCCTACTTTGATTCATGAGCAAAACGCTTTTCCGGGATTGACAACGCGGCTCTTGGCGCGTTTTGCTAGTATTGTCGCTGTCAGTCATGATGCCGCTGTGGCCCGCCTACCTAAGGCCAAACGAATAGTAGTGACTGGACTTCCTATCCGACCTGCGTTTTTTCAGACGCAGCAAGTAACAGCGCGGGCAAAACTCGGACTTCCTGCTGATGCTACCGTTATCCTTTCAGTAGGTGGCAGTGGTGGTGCAGAGAATATCAATCGGGTAGTTTGTCAGGTCGCGCCCCATTTATTGGAAAACGCGCAGATTGTCTTGCTACATGTAACCGGAGAAAGGTACTATGATAGTGTAGTTAATTGGGCACAAGCATTGGGTTGCCCCGAAGCGTGGCCTGAGAGGTGGCAAGTTATACGGTTTATGCAGGACATGCCTGCTGCTTTGGCAGCTGCAGACATAGTTATTTCTCGGGCTGGTGCTAGTACATTAGAAGAGATTATGGCAGTTGGCGTACCGGCTATTATTGTGCCTTCTCCTAACGTTACTGATAATCATCAAGAGCATAACGCTCAGGCTATGGCCCAACAGGGTGCAGCCATAGTAATTTTAGATAATGTTTTGACTGAGACGACTCTGTTCTCTGGCATTAAACGCTTGCTCGAGAATCCAGATGAGCTTAGGGCTATGGCTGAAGCATCTAGACAGGCTAGTCATCCGCAGGCGACTAGGGATCTAGCTGCTCTCGTCAATTCCTTACTATGATGTGGGCTGCAATGGGAGACAAGCCTGTAGTAACATTACTTTGCTCTTGGCCATAGTATGGAGATGTAGAGTGGGCGATAGAGGCAACATGATGAGAGTGGGGTGACCACATACCAATGGAAAGAATAGTAATCGCAGGGGGGAGACCGCTGAATGGTAAAGTGCGTATTGGGGGAGCCAAGAACGCTGCTTTGCCAATCCTAGGTGCAACATTGCTTACTGAGGCACCTTGTTTGATCAGGGAAATCCCTAATTTAACTGATGTTGGGGTAATGCGTAATATACTAAAGACCCTAGGTGCTAAGGTGGAGGTTGTTGGAGATTTGACCACTGTTGAGGCAGCAACGTTGACCTCGTTGACAGTGCCTGAACACTTGATGCGTGAAATGCGTTCGTCGATTATTGTGATGGGGGCTTTGCTAACTCGCTTTGGCACTGTCAAAGTTTCACAGCCTGGTGGTTGTGACATCGGCTCTCGGCCCATTGATTTGCACATCAAGGGGCTCAAGGAACTGGGTGCGGAAATTAGTGAAAAGCATGGCTATATCACAGCTACCTGCGATCGTCTACGCGGGGCGTCAATTCACTTAGACTTTCCCAGTGTAGGAGCCACGCAGAATCTAATGATGGCAGCTACGCTAGCAGATGGTGCAACTGTTATCACTAATGCAGCTAAGGAGCCAGAGATAGTTGATCTACAGAACTTCATCAATTCCTTAGGTGCCAATATTAAGGGCGCGGGTACGGATACGATTCGTATTGAGGGCGTAGAGAAATTACATGGGACTGACTATACTGTCATTCCCGACCGCATTGTCGCTGGCACTTATCTACTAGCCGGAGCAATTACGGGCGGCAAGGTTACGGCCTTGAATGTTATTCCTGAGCATCTTGAGTCTTTGCTGGCGAAATTACGGGAGATGGGCGTTCAGGTTACTGTGGCCGGCGATACTGTAACCGTGCAAGCCAAGCACCCGCTTCAGGCAATAGATTCACTACGCACTTTACCTTACCCTGGTTTCCCGACTGATCTACAAGCTCCAATGATGGCACTGCTCTGTTTGGCGAATGGGACTAGTATAGTTACGGAGACAGTGTTTGAAAGCCGATTTAAACATGTAAACGAGCTAAAGAGAATGGGAGCTAACATAAAAGTAAATGAGAGAACTGCCATTATTACAGGAGTTCCTGCTCTCTCCAGCGCTAATGTATCGGCCACAGATTTGCGTGCCGGGGCAGCTTTGGTGCTTGCTGGACTAGCTGCAGATGGCATTACTGTAATTGAAGACGTTCATCATATCTATCGTGGTTATATTGATTTGGATGTAAATCTGAGGGCGTTAAATGCTCGCGTTGAACGGATAGGTGACTGAATCTTCGCGACGATGAAGGAGGCAGTGTCAATGGTAGCTAAGAAAAGGGTCAAACTAGCTTTCTTGCTGCTGCTCCTTCTTCTATTCTGCTGGCAATTGGTACAAGCCCCTTGGTTTCTTGCTGTGCGTGAGGTAGAAGTCAGGAATATTTCTACTCTTAGCCCCTGGGAAGTGGAACAGATAGCCGGCGTTTATCGAGGTATGAGCTTACTGAAGATTGATGTAAGGCAAATGCGTCTACGTTTAGAAGCTGATGAACGTATATTACAGGCGGAAGTGAGACGGCGATTACCTGATACATTAGTTATTGCGTTGCAAGAAAATGTCGGGGTAGCAGCAGTTCCCTATTTCAGTAGCTGGTTGGAAGTGAACCAAGAGGGGCGGGTACTTTCCGTAACCAACCAGTTTTCATCTCTGAATCTACCCATCATAACTGGACTTAAGATGTCGGTTGTGAAGGTCGGAGAAGCTCTTGCTGATGCGGAGGGTTGGGAAATCGCCAACGCTTGCTTAATGCAATTACCCACTACCTTGTTAGGGCAGATCTCGGAGATTAATGTAGGAAAGCCAGATAGTATCGTTTTCTACTCACGTGATCCATTGCGGATTTTGATAGGCGATACAAAGAATCTAGCCCAGAAGTTTAGAGCTCTGTCGGGCATGCTGGATCGTATTCGAGACGATCAGAAGGATGAGCTGCAAAACGGGCAGTTGGATGTAAGTAGTGGACGAGCTGTGTTTATCAAAGGACCTTAGGAAATGGGGCTCGATATGATGAAAACTAAGACGCAACTGACGTTATCGTTTGTTGCTCTCCTGTTAGGATTACTGATAGCAGTTCAGCTGCGCTCTACTTCAGGCGTGTATAACGCTATGCCTGATTTACGCGTTACCGAAATGCGGGCCGTATTGATGGAAACTATCACTCAGAATCAGCTACTAACCCGTGAGATAGAAGAGGCTCGGGATAAGTTGCGTCAGTATGAGGCATCAGCGATGAAAGGCGAAGGTGCCTTGCTCCTCATTCAAAAGGAACTTGATAGTGCGCGTATGTTAGCTGGTTTGGTAGATGTTCAAGGTTCAGGTCTGGTGATTACCTTAACAGATAGTCAAGTTAGTAGTATGCCAGGAGATAACCCAAATGTATATCTTGTTCACGATGAGGATCTACTGAAATTGGTCAACGTCCTATCCGCAGCAGGTGCTGAGGCGATATCTATCAATGATCAACGATTGTTGGCAACATCGGAAATTCACTGTGCTGGCCCGACTATTTCCATCAATAATGTACGGGTTGGAGCTCCTTTTGTTATAAAAGCTGTTGGCAATGCGGAAACGCTAGAAAGTGCAGTTCGTATGCGCGATGGGATAGTAGATACGCTCAATTTCTACGGCATCGGTATTCAAGTGAAACGAGAAACCAATCTAGTAGTGCCAGCATTCAAACGACCCATTCGCTTTGACTATGCCCAACCAGTAACGGGGGGTAAGTAAGATGCTATTACCTATCATCGCCCTTCTGATAGGCTTCACCCTTGGCCAGTTTGCAGGATTGAGAATTCCTGCAGCTTTGGCAACTTACATGTCTGTGGCTCTGCTAGCAGCTCTCGACTCAGTGTTGGGTGGTGTGCGAGCCACTTTAGAAGGTACTTTCGATGACATGATTTTCGTGACCGGTTTCTTTAGTAATGCACTGTTAGCAGCTGCATTAGCTTTCTTGGGGGATAAGTTAGGCGTTAACTTATACATGGCAGCAATCTTTGCTTTCGGTGTGCGGCTATTCCAGAATTTAGCTCTTATTAGGCGTATTATTGTAGCGAGAATATCTAAGTGGTATAGACAGAAGTGAAACTGAGCAGATTGCCGTAGTTATTAATCGCTTTGCCAGATGTTTCTTGTGAACACGCCATGTTTTTCACAAGAATCTGTCAGGTAGTAACAGGAACCAAGTGATGTATGTGGAACTATTATAAGTAGGTGTAAGCTTTTTAGACTGGGTGATAAACAACTGGCTTGGGGTGAGCAGTTTTAAAGCCCGGATGGGAGGTGGGACAGTGGCCAAGAGAGACATAATTGCGGGTCTGGATGTAGGGACCTCCTCTGTGCGGTGTGCAATTTGTGAAGTAGATCAACGCGGCAGTTGGAACATAATCGGTTTAGGTACTAGCCGTTCGGAGGGTATAAAAAAAGGGGCAGTTGTTGATATCGAGAGCACGGTGGGTTGTATTCTAGAGGCAGTAGAGTCAGCTCAGCGCATGGCCGGCGTCACTGTAGAATCCGTTCATGTAGGCGTGCCTAACACGCACGCTTCGTTAGTAGTTACTCGCGGCATAGTTGCAGTTTCAAGCGACGACAAGGAGATAACCGAAGATGACGTCGAGAGAGTGCTGCAGGCGGCTCGCGTGATCAATTTGCCTCCTAATCGACAGATTATTGATATCATTCCTCGCCAGTACATAATTGATGGTTATGAAGGCATTCGCTCTCCGTCTGGTATGGCAGGAATTCGACTGGAAGTCGAGGCTTTACTCGTGACCGGAGCAATTACCTCAATTCAGAATTTGGTTCGTTGCGTAGAGCGAGCAGGTTTGCAGATAGAGTCTTTGATTCTGAACGCTATGGCTTTGGGGGAGTTAGTTTTATCAGCCGACGAAAAAGAGCTAGGCGTGGTGCTGGCAGATTTGGGGGGCGGGACCTGCGAGATCGCCTATTTTTGTAATGGGGCGTTGCAGTCTATAGGAGCGATACCTTTAGGTGGAGACCATATTACGAGTGATATTGCTTTCGGCTTGCGTACTAGTTTGGGAGTTGCTGAGCAGGCAAAGATTGAGCATGGTACGTTGCTGAGTGTGCCAGAGGATAAGCTTTTTACCATTCCTGATGTTGGTGGCGAAAATACTCGTGATGTTTCTGTGCGCAAACTTAGCACAATCATTGAAGCTCGTGTTCATGAGATGTTGAGTTTTATTAGTGAGGAGTTACCTAAGCTAAAAGTGCCGGAAGCAATTCCTTCCGGACTTGTTCTGACTGGTGGTGTTGCGGCAACTCAAGGTCTTGTGCCCTATCTACGTACTATGCTTGAGTGTAGTGTTAGGTTAGCTCAAGATGGGACTGCTGGCAGCGAGGATACGTCATATGCGACTGCCATA
>ENA-UOOR01003196-UOOR01003196.1-fermentation-metagenome-genome-assembly--contig:-NODE-3196-length-14927-cov-2.792832_pt1 | contig 14927 bp, 12 predicted proteins | sample MGYA00245780_ERZ724029 | MGnify/ENA primary metagenome ERZ724029 (study PRJEB28704, sample SAMN03018315) | fermentation metagenome | biome: anthropogenic terrestrial biome; feature: soil; material... | reverse complement strand
CCAAAGCGGCATCTACCATGTGATGGTTAGGGGAATTAACAAACAGGATATTTTCCTGGAGAACGAAGATTTTTTGCGTTACCTTGAGGTGTTAACCAAAGTTAAGCAGCGCAGCAAATGCATCCTCCATGGTTATTGCCTAATGAATAACCATGCTCATCTTCTACTGGAGGAAGGGGAAGAAAACGTAGGACAGGTCATGAAGCGCCTTGGTACTTCTTACGTGCGTTGGTTCAACAGCAAATACAACCGAATTGGCCATCTTTTTCAGGATAGGTATCGTAGTGAGGCCGTTGAAAATGACAATTACTTTTTAGTAGTCCTGCGCTATATTCACCAAAATGCAGTAAAGGCTGGCCTAACGCGCACATGTATGGACTATCCTTGGAGCAGCTACCCAGCATATACTTTGCCAAATCGAGTCAACAACAACCTAGTAAGTACCGAACTTGCTTTGGGCATGCTAGGGGGAATTCCTCAGTTCGTGAAATTCAGCGAGGAGGTAACAGATGAAGCGCCGGAGTTAGTATATGCGCCTCCAGCAAGCACCGAAAGCATCTTAGCCTTACTTATCGATCTAATCGGTAACAGACCTATTCATGCGCTTAAGTCTATGAAGATAGCGGACCGCAGTAGGGTTCTAAGCGAAGTTAAGGTTAGTAGTGGAGCAACAAATGAACTAATAGCCAAGACCACCGGCTTTTCAGTTTCAACAGTCAAGAGAATGACCAATGGAAGTGTGGATCAGACAGGAGGAAATTGAACTTTTAGAACCGTCCCCGAGGGGTCTCCCCGAGGGGGCAGAAAGCCCTGCCGGGGACCGGCAGGGCTGGGGGTGCTCTATTGGTTTAGTGTTTGAGGTTCTTGTGGGCGCGTTTGAGCATCTGGCGAATGGGGAGGTTGTAGGGGCAACGGCTCTCGCAAACGCCGCATTCGGCGCAGGCGGAAGCATCGACTTCCATCGTAGCATAGCGATCAACGGCCCAATCAGCCAGGTTATAGCGTGTAGCATAGCCCTCAAAAATAAACACTTGGGGAATCCTGATTCCCTGCGGACAGGGCAGGCAATATTCGCAACGACGGCAGAAGCCTTTGCCTAATTCTGCAACTTCTTGCTCTAGCAACGGTTTTTCTGCCTCATCGAGGGGGCGCCAATTGGCAGCCAGCTCGGCATTTGTCCGCATCTGCTCGGCGCTATCAACGCCGGGGATGACTACGTCAAGCAAAGGCTCGGCCAAGAGCTGTCTGATCGCCAGCTGCGGATGTTTGAACGAACCGCCGGCCAGGGGTTTCATGGCGATAGTTCCCATGCCCCGTTCTTTGGCCGCCTGGAATACCGGTATAAACTGTCGCTCAACGGCGTTCACCGGAGCCTGCACAGTAGCAAAAAGCCCCGTCTCGACCGCCTTAAGCAAGATTTTGTCGTTATGGCTGGTGACGCCGATATGCTTCACTAGTCCTTCCTGCTGGGCTTTTAGGAGCGCCTCCAGGGCACCGCCGGGTCCCAAGACCTGCTCTAATTCTGCCTCTTTGCTTACGTTGTGCAGTTGATAAAGATCAATTGAATCGATCTTGAGCATTCGTAAGCTAGTCTCGAGATCCCGCCGTGCACCGGCTGCATCTCGACTGGGAGTCTTGGAAGCTAAAACAAAACGATCCCGCACGCCTTGCAATGCCTGACCAAACTTCTCTTCGCTATCGGTGTAGCCCCGAGCTGTATCAAGGAAGTTGACTCCCATCTCTACAGCTACAGCGATGACTTCTTTGGCCACTTGTTCTCCCACCCGCTGAATCGGGATACCGCCAATTCCCATAGTGCTTACTTTGTAACCGGTCTTACCTAATTGCTTATATTGCATGCCTGTTCACCTACCTGTAGTTTATATAGATAGAATCTCTGACAACTGTAGTAATTCAGGGTCTAAGATATGCGGGCGCCCCGCAACTTCACTCATTGGCAGACTTATGATCTCCCCTCGTTGAACAGCAACCATTTGATTAGCACGCGACTGACGCAGTAACTCAACTGCATGATAACCCATGCGACTAGCCAAAATGCGATCCTGCGCTGTTGGCGAACCGCCACGCTGAATATATCCTAGCACGGTTACTCTGGGCTGCTGGCCAGTACACGCCTGAATATGTTCAGCGATAGCATAACCGGAACCGGCGCCTTCGCAGACTACGATAATCGAGTGTCTCTTACCACGTTGAAAACCGCGCTGCAAACGCTCACAAATTTGCCTATTGGTGACGAGAGCTTCCGGCACCACTCAGCACCGGCTGCCAGGCCAGCTGCGACAGCGATATGTCCGGAGTGTCGCCCCATAACTTCAATGATGAAAGTTCTCTCGTGAGAAGTAGCCGTATCGCGAATGCGGTCTATGGCTGCTACGGCGGTGTTAATCGCGGTATCGAAACCGATAGTTAGGTCAGTACCGGCCACGTCGTTATCGATTGTCGCGGGCACGCCGATGACCGGCATGCCACTCCTGGCTAACGCTTCTGCCCCTTGTAAGGAGCCATCACCACCGATAACGACCAGTCCTTGAATCCCTGTGGCCAACAAATGCTCATAGGCCAGAGCTTGTCCGGCAGCTGTAGCAAACTCATCGGAACGAGCCGTACGCAGCACTGTCCCGCCACGATGAATAATATCGGCTACCGATCCCAGTTCCAGTGGTTCCATATCGCCCGCCAGTAACCCGGCGAAACCGCGTCGAATACCAACTACCTGATAACCATGATAGATTGCGGTGCGTACTACTGCACGAATAGCCGCATTCATACCCGGGGCGTCACCACCACTGGTCAAGACACCAATTCTGGTTATAGTTTTCATCCCAGTCTACCCACGTGGTCGCACGCCCATAGCCTGACTGCAAAGCATGCGATTGAGTATTTCATGGGCCTCTGCTGCTTCCGATTTGGGAACCAAAAGCTCAATCGGACCGTGACTTACAGTTTCACCACCACCAAGTGCCCGCTCTGTAACCAGCAAACCTTCGGCGGTTAGTAACTCCTTAAGTCGCTTGGCAACATGTATGCTGGGTGCAATGTATATAACCTTCCACATTGAATTTCTATCTCCTTCGTATTGGCTTACAGTTTATTACTGGAATCCTAAACGCGGACGACGCATGACTCTATGCAAACTAGTGACATCATAGCATAGCAGCAAATCATCTCGCAACGACGGCATTCAGGGGACTAAGCGCCTACCTGACTTGTTGTTCATTAGATAAAGCCCACCCGTTATGCGCCAGGCGAGCGGAAGCGGCTGCAGCTAACCCGGCTACCAGATCGTCTAAGAAAGTGTGCACTGCTTGAGGAGCATCGTTAATGACAGATAAAATGCCCAACTTAGTTTTGTCGAGATAACCGAAGTTAGTGAGACCAATGGTACCGTAGACATTAGTAATTCCTAAGGCTAGCACCTCATCAATGCCATATAATGGCTCATCGCTGGCAATTATCGTCTGCAACGGCTCGGGCAACCGACCTTGTTCGGCCAGCACATCTAGTGTAATACCTGTGAGGAATGCGAACTGAACTTCTCGCTTCTCTAGAACGTTCTCAATGCTTCTCGTACACTGTTCTAACAACAAAGCCGGATAAAAAGGCCGCTGTAATGCGTACACCAAATCTGCGACATCTGCTAGGGAAACGCCCCGCTCTGCCATCAACTTGATAACTAGCTGTTTCATTTCAAGTTCACCCCAATTGGCGTGGGATCGAAAACACTTTCGTCAAGATAATCTATTCTCCCAGAGCCAATGAAGTGCTAACTGATGCTTCACCAAAAAGGTTCTTTACCTCATCCACCAATTGAACTGAACCATCACACCAAAACTTCTTGTCGGCCAGCACTATCTGCTGGCTACCATCTCTGCATAAATAAACCGGAATAGGACCGGGGAAACGGGCTAGTAAGACCTTTAGGTAACCAAGACGATCAAGCAAGTCATTGTTAAAACGCACCACTAGGGCTGCATCATCGGGCGCTACTCGCACGAGTGAATCGGCGATTACTGTTAGTCTTTCATCGCGATAGTTGATTTTTCCTTCTACAACTAGAATCCGATCGAGCTGCACCTGTGAACCATGTTTGCTGGTAGCCTCAGGGAATAAGACGACCTCTGCGCTACCGGTGTAGTCTTCCAGGGTGAAAAACATCATCGGTTTACCTGTCTTAGTGACAATCTGTTTTGACTCAACAATCCGCCCCCCAATAACGATTTTTTGACCATTTTCCAAGTCTGCCAACGCACCGATATCACTGGAAGTTTGCGCGGCTAACGCCCGACGATACTGATCTAGCGGATGACCGGACACATACATACCGAGCAGCTCTTTTTCCATAGCCAACAGTTCTTCCGGTGCAAACTCGGGTACATCCGGCAACTCGACTTCGATAGCCGGTGCGGAGTCGGCGACTGACAATAGATCAAACATAGACATCTGCCCATTCTGTCGGCTTTTCTGCTCGGCTGCCGCTTTCTCTAAACAAGTATCAAGTCCAGCCAATAGCTGGGCGCGGTTAGCATGCGTACCGGCAAAAGCCCCGCATTTAATCAAACTCTCAAGCACGCGCTTATTGACAACACGTAAGTCAATGCGACGGCAGAAATCGAGTAGCGATTCGAACTGCCCGCCCGCTTCTCGCTCCCGGATTATGGCTTCAATAGCAGCTATGCCCACATTCTTTACCGCCGAAAGACCAAAGGCAATCTTACCCTCTGTTGTGGCTGCAAATTTGGCTCGGCTGATATTTACGTTAGGCGGAACTATCTCTACCCCCATACGCTTACAGTCTTCCGTATAAGCCTGCACCTTATCAGCATCGTTGGCCACGCTAGACAGGGCCGCCGCCATAAACTCTGCCGGATAGTGTACTTTAAGCCAAGCCGTGCGATACGCCAAAACAGCATAGCAAGCGGCGTGAGCCTTGTTGAAGGCATACTTTGCGAACTCAGCCATTTCATCAAAAACCTGGTTGGCCAACTGCTCTGGCACGCCTAGCCGGACAGCTCCGGGCACTAATACCTTGCCATTCTCATCGACTGAGCCATGGATAAACATGGTGCGTTCTTGCTCCATTACTTCCTGCTTCTTCTTCCCCATGGCCCGACGCAAAATATCTGCGCGCCCCAGAGAATAACCCGCCAGACTGCGAGCAATTTGCTGCACTTGCTCTTGATATACCAGGCAGCCATAGCTGATGTTAAGAATTGGCTCTAGCAAGGGATGGGCATACTTTATTTTCGATGGATCATTCTTGTTCTCAATATACTTAGGAATTTGATCCATGGGTCCTGGCCGGAACAGAGAAATACCGGCAATTATATCTTCAAAAGAAGCCGGGCGCAACTGACGCATAAACTCACGCATGCCCCCACCTTCTAGCTGGAACACTCCCAGAGTCTCACCACTGCTAAGAAGTTCATAAACCTGGGGATCACCAAACTCCTGTTTCATGTCGATGACAACGCCATGGTTACGCTTGACCTCTTCTACCGCATCTTTGATTATCGTCAAAGTTGTCAGTCCTAGGAAGTCCATTTTGAGCAGACCCAACTGCTCAATGGTACCCATAGGGAATTGGGTCGTGACTGCGTCACCATTCTTGGCTAAGGGAACAACATTAGCTAGAGGCTCGGGAGAAATAACTACAGCGGCGGCATGCACCGATGCATGACGTGGTAGCCCTTCTAAGGCGCGACTGATATTGATTAATTTACGAGTTGTCTCTTCCTCTTCATAGGCTGCTTTTAACTCGGGTACCTGTTCTAGGGCTTCATTGATAGTAACCCCTAATTTGTTGGGAATTAGCTTAGCTACGCGATCGCCTTCCTGAAAACTGAGTCCCAGCGCCCGTGCCACATCACGGATCGCTGCTTTGGCCCGCATGGTACCGAAAGTGATAATCTGGCTTACATTTTCCGTGCCATATTTGCGAGCCACATATTCTATAACTTCACCGCGTCGCTCGTTACAAAAGTCGGTATCAAAGTCAGGTAAACTAACACGTTCTGAGTTTAAGAAACGTTCGAAGATCAGATGATAAGGTAACGGATCAAGACCGGTAATACCTAAAATATAAGCGACCACGCTAGCTGCACCCGACCCACGACCGATACCAACGGGGATATCATGCTCACGGGCGTAATTGATAAAATCAGCCACAATTAGAAAGTAGCTGGCGAACCCCATGCTTTCAATAACCGATAGTTCATAGTCAATGCGCTCGCGCACTTCTTGGCTGGGGTTGGGATAGCAATTGGGCAGTCTGGTTGCTACTTGATGCCGCAAATAGGTCTCTGGAGTAAACCCCTCGGGCACTTCATAAACCGGTAAGCGTGACACACCAAACTCGAACTCAAGGTGGCAACGGTCGGCAATAGCCACTGTGTTAGCCATCGCCGCTTCGATAATGTCATCCGGCAAATAGTGAAACATCGACGCGAGCTCGTCCTGAGACTTCAGATGAAACTCGGGCACGAAACGCATGCGGTTAGTATCGTGCACTGTTTTCCCTGTCTGAATGCAAAGCAACACGTCATGTGCCTCGTAGTCGGCAGCTTGTACATAGTGAGCATCGTTAGTGATAATGAGAGGTATGCTGAGCTCCTCATGCAGACGCACCAGCGCTTCGTTCACCTGTCTCTGCTCAGGTAACCCATGCTCTTGTAATTCTAAGTAAAAATTACCTACCCCAAAAATCGCTTGTAGGCGCGAAGCCGTCTCTTTGGCTTCATCGTAGAGCCCACGCATCAAGAGCGACGGAATCTGCCCACCGAGACAAGCGCTAGAAACAATCAGTCCTTCATTATATGTTTCTAATAGCTCCCAATCGACTCGCGGTCGATAGTAGAAGCCCTCAGTGAAACTTTTGCTGACCAGCTTAATCAGGTTCTTATAGCCGGTCTCGTTAGCAGCCAATAACACTAAGTGAAACTGACTATCATCTAATTTAGGCTGCCGATCGAAACGAGTACGTGTAGCCATATACACTTCGCAGCCGATAAGAGGTTTGATACCAGCTTTCTTTGCTGCCTGATAAAACTCCATCACACCGTACATGGTGCCATGATCAGTTATAGCAAGAGCCGGTTGCTGCAACTCTTTTGCACGCTGCACTAATTCGCTGATTCTGCCAGCGCCATCAAGTAAGCTATATTCTGTATGCACATGCAAATGCACAAAATCAGTAGACACAACATCACCCCCGCTTACTTCCTATACTGATTCTCGGCCACTTGCAGTATCTCCTGCTAATGGTTTGGGCAAGTGAGCGTCGCTCGCTTGGTAAATAAAGGGCAGAACCTAACATGGGTACTGCCAGAAAGTGCTTTTGACAGCGCAAAAGCTATTATGTAGACTAGGAACACAAGCCGAATCGAGCCAATTGGCTCGTACGGGGAACAAGCAGTGGGGTGAATCGGCTTTTGCCGTAGGGTCTGCCTTTCTCTCCCGAACCCGTCAACTAACCTCGGAGGCTTGGCGCAGAAAGGATGATCGCTAGTACTTAATTGCAGTGATCATCAGGCAACATGTCTTTCTCAGGTTGGCCAAGTGATCTGCAAAAACCGAGCCGTATTGTTGGCTCGGTTTCTTTTTTTCTCATTCTGAATCGCTGCGTAGGAGCTTTTGCTGTTTGCTCGGCGATTTGCTTGGACTACGCCTAAATAGCTGAGCGCGCCGCAGATGCGCCAAAAGTACCAGGATTGCTAGAACTAGCCAAGCGAAACTAAACCAACTGGGCAAGCCCAGACCAACGATGGCCGGCAAACGCGGTAAACCAATGATTACTAATAGTGTTACCAAAATAGCGACTAGATGCGATATGCGCCGGTATTGCACAGCGGATCACCCCTTGTCTAGGGTATGACCCTAGTTCGTACCTTAGAAGCAAAAGGCGCCTAAGCTAGGCGCGTTTCGTCGGCAATGACTTCTATTATCGAGATATCGCTGTTTCTACTTAGATCAAGTTCATAATAGTCGTCTAAATCCTCACCCTCCGCGTCATAAAGCGCACGCACAATAGGGCGAGTAGTAACTGGCTTGTTAACATCGACAACTACACCAATTACGCCTGTGCTCAGGCGTACTAAGGTACCTGTCGGATAGAAAGCAACTTGCTGCAGGAATCGGTGAACTATTTCAGCATCGAAAAACTGGCCACTTTGTTCTAGCAACAACTCAGCAGCCCTATGAGGTAAAAAACGCGGCCGATAGGCTCGATCAGAGACTAAAGCATCATATACATCGGCAACTGCCACAATACGACCATAAAGATGGATTTCTGAACCGGCCAAACCACGTGGGTAACCTGAACCATCCATACGCTCATGATGTTGAAAAGCAATATGGGCGCTGAGCAAGCCAATTTCTCCTTGCCGCCGCAAGATTTCAAAACCTGCACTAGCGTGCTCCCGAACCTGCTCGTATTCAGCGGGAGACAATGGGCCTGGTTTCTTTAGCAAATCGCTTGGGACAAGTGTTTTACCTAAATCGTGCATCAGTGCGCCAATCGCCAGCTCCCGTAACTGATCCCTCCGCAGTGAGCAGGACATGCCAATCAAGATAGCAAACGAACAAACGTTGACCGAATGAGCGAAAGTATAATCGTCCTGCAGGCGAATATCGAACATATTTATCAATAAGTCAGGCTTCGTGCTCAAGTCATCAATTAGCATATCCACTATGTCAGAGATGGCTGGGGTGTCTAAAAGGCTTCCAGCAATGAGACTGGTACAAGCTGTGCGTACCATGCGCAGGGCTCGCAGCCGTGTCTGCTCACTTAGGAAATCAACAGCATCGATATCTGGAAAACGCGGATCAACCACGTAGACTGAATACACGCCCAACTGAACTAGCCGCGCAATATAAGAATCTCGTAATCTCTGTCCTTTTGCCAAAAGAACCTTGCCGTCGGACGAGATTACAGACTGCGCTAGCTCCATATCTGGCCTCAAGTGCTTGGTACTAATGCGACGCAAAAGGTCTCCCTCCCCCCGTCTGTCACCTAACAGATATTAGTCATGACCGGGTGCATTTCCTGCAAAAGACGGGCGAAAAGCACGAATTTTGTCGCATATGAATCTAACAGACTATTAATTCGGCCGGGGAACAGGACTTTAGGCCCCCTTTGGCTTAATCATTAAGAGCTTTAGCACATGCTTGCGCTAATTCTGTTAGGGTAATCTGCCCGCTGCTGCTAGGCACAGCGCCTTGTGCAGATGTTGGTGAACCGCCGCCTTTTCCTCCATGCTGTGCCACGGTAGCCTTGAGCAAACCACCGATGGCTATCCCCATGTTGGCACTGGCTGCGGCAACCAGCCGATAAGGCTCATTGGGCAAGCCAAAATGACAATGGTTCCCCCCTGCTCGGTTAAGTAACTGGCCAGGAACTTAGCCTCAGCTAATGAGTGATCAGGCAATTCACTGACAATGCAAGCAACGTTTCCCAGAGGTTTGGCCGCAGCGCGCAAATCATTAGCTTCCAGGGTTAATACTTGCTCCCGTAAATGACTACACTCTCGCTCTAGTTGGTTGACTCTAGCCAGCACCCGCTCAACTGCCGGGACTACATTCTCCGGCGGTTCAGATAGTGATGCCGAAAGGGTAGCTAATTGGCTGTGTTTGTTACCATAGTCGCGATAGGCTCTTTGACCGGCAAGAAACGCAATACGCAAGTTCCCTCGCTTGTTTTCGCTTCCGACTACTTTCAATAGGCCGATTTCACCCAGGTCGCGCACGTGAGTTCCACCACAGGGACAAAGATCAAAGCCTGCAATCTCTATTAAGCGAATATCCTTGTCTACCTGCGGTAGTTTGCGCAATTGGGCAGCCGGCAGTGCATCGGGTGCTACCTCTTGGCAACGCACAGGTAGTTTACTGCGCAGAACAGCATTAGTTAAATCTTCGGCCTGCTGCACTTGCTCGGCAGCCAGGTTTCCTCCGGCCAGATCTATAGTGACCACCTGCTCTCCCAAATGAAAACCAACCGTTGTGGCCTGAAAGAGCTGCCAGAAGGCTTGGGAAAGCACATGCTGGGCCGTATGCTGCTGCATATGGTCAAAACGACGTAACCAATCGAGGCGTCCGGTAACTGTGTCGCCGATGGCCGCCGCTAGGTTTACTTGATGCCAAACTACCCCGTGCTCATCGATCTGGGTATCGGTTACGGGCCAATCTTGCAACCAGCCGTGATCTGCCGGCTGACCGCCCCCCTCGGGGTAAAAGGCGGTTTGGTCTAGAGCCACCCAACCGGGCTTAAGAGCTACTACTTTGGCCGTAAAGGTATGGGCGTAGGGGTCGCTGTTGTACAATTTGCGAGTTTGCATGGTTGCCTCCTTCAATACGCTTGTTCTAAATCTCTTGCTTGCTGTTCCCAACGGGCATACAGTTCCTGCAATTCTTGTTCTACTTGGCGACAGTGTAATACCGTTTCCTGTCCGCCACCTTGCTCATACAATGAGGGGTCAGCCATCTGGGCATATAGCGAATCTCTTGTGGCTTCTAAGTCGGCAATGCGTTGTTCTAGTTCAGCCAGAGCTTTAGCCAGCTGCTCGGGTTTGGGCTGGGCCGGCTCTTGTTTTGCTTCAACCGACTGGTGAACTCGTGGTTTGACAACCGGTGTCGGCATGGTTGCTAAAGTTAGTTCGTTTAAGAAATTCGCATAGTTCATCTTGTAATCTTTAATGTTCTCGCCGTTGAAATGCCAAACGCGAGTAGCCATGCGGCGTAGGAAGTAACGGTCATGCGATACGATGAACAGAGTACCGCTATATTCATACAAGGCTTGTTCCAACGCTTCCCGTGCCGGAATATCTAAATGATTGGTAGGCTCGTCTAATACCAGCACGTTGGCTTGTGTTAAGAGCAGTTTGGCCAGAATGAGGCGGTTACGTTCACCTCCGCTCAGTGTGCTGACCGGCTGAAACACTATATCTCCCACAAAAAGGAATCGCGCCAGATAGCTTCTGCCTTCTGCCGGCAGTAATTTGGTACCCTCTAGCAAACTCTCTAGCACACTCACAGCTTCGTCGGGCAGACGCAAATCTTGACTGAAGTAGCCTAGATCAATGCTGGCACCCCACCTAAGCCTGCCCGTATCGGCCGGCACTTCGCCCAACAGAATCTTGAGTAGAGTAGTCTTGCCGCTACCATTGGGGCCTATTAGGGCAATGCGCTCACGCAGTTTTACTTCGGCGGCGAAGTCCTTAAACAAGGGTTTGTTGGGATAGGCCTTGCTGAGGCCTTGAATGGTCAGCACATCGTTACCGCTGCGTCGCTTGGTATGCAAAGCAAGGCGCATCGACCTCTGTTTGCGGCTTAGGTGAATAGGTTCCATGCGGGCCAGGCGCTTCTCCCAGCTTTTAGCCAGCGTGGCGCGTGTCCCCGCCTTGAATTTAGCTACCAAACGTTCCAGCTGCTCTCGCTCGCGTTGTTGTTGACGCAGCATTAACGCTTGTCGCTTGGCGCGTTCTACTTTCTGCACCAGATAAGCCGAGTAGTTGCCTGTATATGCCACTAGATTGTGCTCACTCAGTTCCCAAATTTTCGTGACCACATTGTCTAGAAACTCTCGATCATGGGAAACAATCAGCAGAGCTCCCCGGTAGGTGGCTAAGTTGCCCTCCAGCCAGGCGATAGCTTCTACATCTAAATGGTTAGTCGGCTCGTCGAGGAATAGGATATCGGGTTGCTCGAGCAGTAGCTTAGCCAGGGCAACTCGGGTGCGTTGACCACCGGAGAGACTGCCCATGGGCTGTCCCCAAACCGGCTCGGGCAGGCCGAGGCCATTTAGGATAGTGCGCACTTGTATCTCGCTCTCATAGCCACCCAGATGTTCAAACTCGGCGTTGGTACGGGTATACTCGGCCATTACCTTAGCCAATTGCTCTGGGTCGGCGGCAATGTGGGGCAACCCCATCTCCTGCTCAAGTTGGCGTAGTTTGGCCTCGAGCTGCATGACGGCGCCTAGAGCTGAGCTAGCCACTTGCCAGACAGTCATGCTATCCGGCAGTTCGACGCCTTGTGTTAAGTAACCAAGCTGAGTTCCGTTGGCCATACTAATCTGGCCCTCATCATAATCTTCTCGTTGTGCCAAAAGACGTAAGAGAGTTGTCTTGCCGGATCCGTTACGCCCTATTAGCCCCACTCTCTCTCCGCGTTCTAAATTACAGTTAACGTCCACTAAAACTGGGTTAGCCGCATAGTATTTATGCAAATTGCGGGCGCTAAGTAAGCTCATGACAATCCCCCCTTGCTCTTTGATTCTATTGAACAATTAGCAAGCAGGCAAGGGAAAGAATGTATGTGACAGATGAGCAATCATCGCCATGTGCCCGGTGAGTAACTTTGGTGTGCCTTCATAGAAGCTTACAGAATGGAGCAATCTAAACTGCAGAGCCAGCTGAGCTGGAGAGGGGGGCTAAGATGCAACGACCACGCATCAGGGATTGGGGCATTAAAATCGGCTGTTATGCTGCCGGTAAGCATAATGCCATTACGGATGTAGCCGGGGTACGGGTAGGGCAAACAACCATAATTCAAGGTGAAGGCAAGCTTATCCGAGGTCAGGGACCTATTCGCACCGGAGTGACCGCTATTTTACCTCATTCGGAAGACTTGTTCCACCACCGCGTGGCCGCCGGTGGTTGCACACTCAACGGCGCCGGCGAGGTAACAGGGCTATCGCAAGCTCTCGAATGGGGCGCAATTGAAACACCGATTATGCTCACGAATACGCTCAGCGTGGGCCAAGTGCATAACGCGGTGCTTGATTACTTGCTGGAGTACTATCCGGACGCAGGCATTATCAGTGACCCTATCGTGCCTATAGTTGCCGAGTGTGACGATAGTCATCTTAACGATATTCAAGGTAGACACGTAACTCAGGAACATGTTTTTGCTGCGCTAAAAAACGCAACTACCGGGCCTGTTGCGGAAGGCTGTGTTGGGGCCGGCACCGGTATGATTGCTTTTGATTTCAAGGCTGGCATAGGGACCGCTTCGCGAGTTTTACCGCGCCGCTGTGGTGGTTTTGTTGTCGGTGTTTTGGTTTTAGCCAATTTTGGCCCCAGACATTGTTTCCAAATTGCGGGGTGTCCTGTGGGCCGCGAGATACCTGATTTAATCCCCGACCCTCATCCGGATGGGTCAATAATCGTGGTCATCGCCACAGATGCTCCCCTCATAAGCCTACAGCTAAAGCGAATAGCCAAGCGGGCGGCGCTAGGCATCGGCCGCATTGGTGGTTTCGCCAGTCATGTGAGCGGCGAATTTTGTATCGCCTTTTCTACCAGAACAATTTTTCCTCGTAAGAGCAGCAGCCTCACGGTGCAGCTGGAGCTTTTGCGTGACCAATACCTGGATCCGCTGTTCGAGGCCACTGTGGAAGCTACGGAGGAGGCTATCATCAATTCGCTGATGCAAGCGACTGATATGTGCGGGCGCGATGGCCATCTAGTCCATGCCTTGCCGCTGGATCGCCTCTATAGGATGCTCAAGAAGCAGGGGCTAGCCGATTAAAATAGGGCAGTTAGTAAGGCCGCGGTCTTGCTTTGAGCGCGTGTGGCCTCTATGCTGTAGGAATGAGCTCAGTTCGCGATGTGCTTTCGCCATATCTGCGGATACGGCTTTCGCACGAATCGGGGAAGCGCATTGCTAGCGCAATACGCTAGGGAGCGGCGGCACTCGCAAGCTCGGCCTATTTCCGCTCCTAATCCTTGACTCCCTCGCTCTTTGGTTTCAGGCCCCAATGCGCTTTACGCAAGACGCGCGGCCTTTAGATACCCGCTAATGTACCTTATCGTTTTTTTGACAGTTGCTAAGCAAGACCGCGGCCTTTATGTACTCTTTCGGGTCTATTGGTCGGCCTTTAGCTTCCCACCGGTGGCATAGTTATGGCGCTCCATATCGCGCATGATAATAGATACGGCTGTGGGCGGGCAGTTAAGGACCTCAGCGATTACCTCAGTTAGTTTCTGGGCTAACAGCCGCTTTTGCTCAACTGTTCTACCTTCTAGCATTTCAATCTGCACTATTGGCATCTCATTCACCTCCTCTGAGTGGGAGGGTTCTCCGCCCACACTGAGGTTTCCTGCCCGGCAACCTCACTTACGCTTCTTTCGTAAGCGATGTGACATCATACCACCAATGGCCCCGGCTTCTTGGGCACTCAGGCCGGCCCAGCCTACCTGGTTGATCTTCGCCAGCAACCCTAATTCATCAGCTATCTCTAGTTTCATCAGGTCCTTTGGGCTTGGGCGCTTGGTCTTTTTACTCTGCTTCGACGTAGACATAAAAACACCCCCTACTGCTTTATTATGGCTGTAAGGGGTAGTTTTTTATTTGTGGTTATGCTTCTCACTGCAATCGGAACACAGGCCAATAAACTCCAAGCGATGACCGGTAATAACACCCGAACAACAATCCGCAGCTAACACATCTAGCTCAGATTTGTATGGCAACTTTATGTCAGAAACACAACCGCACTGACTACAACGAAAATGATAGTGCGCCATTGGATTACCATCAAAACGATCTTGACCACTGCCGTAACTCAATTGCAGAATCTGACCCATGCCTACTAATGAACGTAGATTGCGATAAACAGTGCCTAAACTGATGTTCGGAAGACTCTCGCGAACCCGCTCATAAATCCAGTCGGCTGTTGGATGGCTCGTAGTGCTACGCAGGACATCTAGTATCAAACGGCGTTGCGCAGTCATCCTTTGAAAACCGCCCAAAGAAAGCGCCTCCTAATAATAACTATTACTACTTGTACTTTAATCAATAGCACCCTCGTTGTCAACAAGCTCTTGGCCGCTAGGTTGTTGAATACAGTCGGCGAAAGGCTCGGTGTAGTTGCTGACTACCTCCTCCCTTGCCTGTCGCACCTATTTCAATGCCGC
>ENA-UOOR01003194-UOOR01003194.1-fermentation-metagenome-genome-assembly--contig:-NODE-3194-length-14932-cov-5.318411_pt1 | contig 14932 bp, 14 predicted proteins | sample MGYA00245780_ERZ724029 | MGnify/ENA primary metagenome ERZ724029 (study PRJEB28704, sample SAMN03018315) | fermentation metagenome | biome: anthropogenic terrestrial biome; feature: soil; material... | reverse complement strand
TAATTTAACTTTTAAAGTACTTTTAAAGTTTTATTCGGACCTTTTTTTGGTCAGAGCTAGCATCATCCGGTAATTGTTTGATGTCTGTTCAAAATAGTATAAAATATAGGTGGTCTATTACTCGATTACCGAGGCATTTAAAAACCCCAACGATTATGATTCATGTGGGCCGCCCATTGCCCATAACAGCCTTTTGAACACGATCTGGGTAACTTTGTAAAGCTGGGCTGCGAAGATGTATTGAAGATTTACAAGCTGGCATTATAAAGTTTATTTACTTTTGTGCCATGGGCAAAAACATATGAGCATATAAACCAAAAAGGTGACGGAAGCGATTTTCTCCGTCACCTTTTTAAAATATTGGGTCAGATGGACCGGATAAGGCCGCAGGCCAGTCTTTTGCCGGCGCTTCCCGCAGGCTGGGTCCTGAAGTCGTCAGGACTCTGATGGATAATAACAGTCTTGTTCAGTACCTGCCTAGGTGTGAACCTGTCGGTAAAGAAGGCCAAAAAAGCATAGCCATTGCTGTTGGAGAACAGTACGGGCATGTCTCCCGCATGGAGGGGGTGGGGCTGGCCGGTGGGATTATAGTGGCCCATGGCCGACTGGAATGGATCTTCCGAACTTCCCACATCACAGGTGCTTCCTTCGTGGATATGAAATCCGAAAGGACCTATGGGCGGCGTTTTTTCAGTCCCTGATGTTATCTGCGGGAGATTATAAATTTCGGCAACGACCAATGTGCCGTTATGAGCAGCATAGAAGCTGACTGTACCGTTTATTTTGGGGGCTAAGGGACCGCCCATCATCTCGGCTTTTGCAGAAGGTGCTCGGGAAAGAATAAGATTGGAAAAAAAATTGGAGTTTTTTAATTTCATCATTGTTTTTCACTGCCAGTTAATAATACTGCTACATCCTATGCCCGAGCCGAGTAATCGGACAACTTACCGCCCCTAATCCAGCCCGACCATTCTCATCAGAAATCTTGCGTTAGAGGTCCTGCACCTGCCGGCATGAAGCTTATAGTCGAAATGGATCTGATTATTGGCATAGTTCTCGGTAAAATGGGCATTTGAAAATCTGGCCGGGTCCTCCCCTTCCAGATCACAGAGCTCATAGTCATGGGTGGAAATGAGCCCGATGGCAAAAGGCTTGTTAAGATTCCTGAGCACAATCTTTGCGCCGTCGATCCGATCTTTTGAATTGGTGCCTTTAAATATCTCGTCAATGAGGAAAATCATATTTTTTGCCTGCCTTGAATAATCAACGATCTGCTTGATTCTTAAAAGCTCGGCATAGAAGGTGGAAATGCCTTGGTTTAAATCATCCTGGTTGCGCATGGATGTATAGACCTGCATCAAGCCAGCCCGCATGTATTCGGCGCACACGGGAGCGCCCGCATAGGCCAGCACCAGATTGATGCCCACTGTCCGCAAAAGCGTCGTCTTCCCCGACATGTTCGAGCCCGTTATAATACCGGTGCCATTGATGGAAATATCATTGGCGATTCGTTCCGGATAAGGAATGAATGGATGAGATAAGCTTTTGGCGCTGAATTCCGGCTTTCCCGGCGCCAATACGGGATAGGAAGAAACCGGTGAAATCATCCCCATAACCGATAAGCCGGCAAGGGCTTCAAATTCCCCCAGTGCGTCAAGCCAGAGGCCGACAAGCCCTGCATTTTCCTTCTTCCAGTGAAGCAGCAGGCGATATAATTGCATATCCCATAAGAGAAAAGCGTTTAAAATAAAGTAAATCAAAGGGCTGTATTTAAAATCTATAAAATCCGAGATCGCCGCCAGACGCCCTACCCGGGCAGAAGCCGGCATCCCTTTTCCGGTGAGCCTGCCTGAAAGCTCGTTCAGTAATTCACTTTGAAAGCTCTCCTTTTCTATGAGCTCAAGGAGCTTCTGATAGGTCTCCAGCTCGTTTTTGTATTGATGGACCGGCTTCAAATGCGGAAAAACAGCTTTATAGCTCCAGGCAAACAGCGCCAGCTGCAGGATAATGCCCGAAAGCAGGGTAAAATACAGCCATGGAAAACCTCTTCCGGCAAAAACCGCTGAAAGAATGGTCAGCGCCGGAAGCCCAAACAGCAGTACCGGGCTCTTTAAAACCGCCGGCACCTTTTCCTTGCTCCTGATGGCATTCAAAAGGTCTTCAGGATCTTTGGCAGTTTTTTTCGCCAATGCACCCCGCACCGTTAATTCCTCTATAAAATCCAGCTTGTTCGAGAGCTCTTTTACAGCCTCCTGCCGCTTTATGATACTCTCCCCATTGAGGTCGGGCCGGGCTAAAAGCTGTGCAAGCCTGGTCCGGCCCTGAAAGGTATGAGAAAGATTCAGCAGCTGGAATAGCGATTTTTCACCAAAAATATTCAGATCGGCACCATAGGGGTGCCCCTGCTTTAAAAACTCGGCTCCGTTATCGGAAAAACCTGTCCATTCCCCGCTGATCCTTTTAAGAAAATCCTCATAAATGCCCTTTACAGTCCGGCAGCGCAGAAGTTTTTTCCGGATGCCGCCATGACGGAGCATTATGGCTATAAACAGGGAAATAAAGCCGATGGCGGCGCCTACGGCAAATCCCTGCTGTTTATTGTATAAAAGCAAGCCTGCCGCTAGAATTCCTGCCAAGAAAACCAGCAGCCTGTAATTGATATACCGGCCATCTAACTCCGCCAGGCGGCTTTCTTCCCTCTTTGCTTTTTCGAGCCGTTCTTTAAACTCTTTCTCCTTCATATTTCTAAACCTCTATTTACATATATAATTATTTGTTTGCCCTTTATTATTTGTATATAATCACCGGTCCCACTCATACTATCTAATTAGGGTCGGGTTTTGCAAGTTTAATCATCGGTTAAATTAATTTTACTTTAAATAAAAGCCTGAGTAATGACTTTTTATGCCGAAGCCATTATAATAATTAGTGTTTAGCTTGAAGACTATTGAAAGGCAGGATCTATGGATAAAAAAATCTTTACCCGGAGTTTTGTACTGAAGCTGATAGGAATTGCCCTTCTGGCATTAATCGCTGTCATCTTCTTAATTAAATTTTATCCTCAAATTATGGACCTTGTATCGGATAAGGAAAATTTCAAGGATTATATTCATTCTTTTGGCGCCCTTGGCTTTGCAGTATTTATATTTTTCGAAATTCTTCAAGTCATTATTGCCATTATTCCCGGCGATTTATTTCATATTTCTGCCGGATTTATATACGGAATGCCTCTGGGATTTATTCTGGCCTATGTTGGAGAGCTTCTCGGAGCCCTGATTGCCTTTGGTATTGCCAAATTTTTCGGCGCAGAAATTGTGAAAAAATTTGTCAGCGAAAAGCTGATCATTAAAACCAGCGAGCTGATCAACTCGGTAAAAGGCACCTTTGGCATTTTGATACTCTGCCTCATACCGGCCATTCCCAAGGATGTGCTGATTTATGTGGGCGGCCTGACTCCCGTCAAGCCTTCCCGGTTTCTGGCGGTATTTCTCTTAAGCAGGATACCGGACATATTTATAAAAGCCAGCGGCGGCGCAGCCATTTATGAGCGGGATTATAAATCCCTCATTATCATCGGTGCGGCATTCCTGGTGCTGATTAGTCTGGGCTTTCTCTTAAAAAACAAATTTTTGAAAAATCATAAGGAGTCCTAGCATGGCTCTGGAAATTGAGCGAAAATTTCTCATAAAAGATGACGGCTATAAAAAGAACTCCTCAAAAATCTTGTATCGCCAGGGCTATTTAGAAAGCGGCGGCGCCTGCGTCGTCAGGGTGAGAATAGCGGGAGAAAAAGCGTTTCTGACGGTGAAAGGCACCTCTAAAGGTGCTGTGCGTCAGGAATTTGAGTACCCTATACCTTTTTCCGACGGCCAGGAAATGCTGAAGCTGTGTGAAAAACCGCTCATTGAAAAAATTCGCTATACCGTTTTCCATGGCGGAATGACCTGGGAGATAGACGAATTCCTCGGTGAAAATGAGGGGCTTGTCCTTGCGGAAATTGAGCTTTTGTCTCCGGATCAGGCTTTCCCGAAACCCGGCTGGCTGGGCGAGGAAGTCACCGGGGATCCCCGGTATTATAACTCCAACCTCATCCATGAGCCTTTTAAATCCTGGCCTGACTCAAAGGAACAGTCTCCGTGAAGCGCTATTTAAAGATAACTGCTGCATTGTCTATTCAAAAATTTTACTCTCTTCTTTTAACTGGTTAATCAGTGACGAGTATTTCGCCATGGGGATAACGAACAGAACGCCAAAGATCAATATAACAGCCCTGATCACCCATGTCATAGGCACGGACATTGAAGATACACCAGAAATGAATGTCATAGCAATTAAACCGAACATCAGAAGAACTGCCCAACCATAGGCCCGCCTGACAGTCTTGCAGGTGTCCAGTTTATCCCGCACATCTGTATGTAATTCAAATGGCGCTCCATCCCTCTTTTTTTCTAAAATTAAAAGCTCTTTGTTAAAACCGCCGGGAGAGGTCGCAATCTGCCCCATACCTTTTGCATATGGCCGCCACCTTACTTTCCCATAAGAAAAATTGAGGTTGATGTTTTTAGTAAAAGTGCGAAAACCCATGCCTTCAAGATATCTGCAATAATCCTGTGCTTTGGAATAGGATTTATCCCCAACGAACTCTACGGTATATTCATATTCGCTTGGTCTGCACTCGTCAAAAATATAAGTCATTCTCCCACATTTCTTTAGCCGATAACCATGTTCAGCCATGTTGTTCAACCATTTTTCCTGTCCATCCAGGAAATCGAAAAAGTAACGACATACTGTTTTGCTCATTGATTTCTCTCCCCTCTAATAATAGCTGAGGCCAGTTTATAAACTTCGCCCATACGCTTCAATTCTTCTCTCGCTTTCTGTTTTCCGGCATCGGTTATAATATATTCTTTTTTATTGTTATCAGCTTCATTATCAAAAGGGGCAATCCATTTTTTCTTTGCCAATGCATTGATAGCCCCATATAAAGTGCCTGCACCCAAAACAACCCGTCCATTGGTTTCCTTCTCAATAAACTGCATAATGCCATATCCATGATTAGGTTTATACACAGCCAACAGGACAAAAAATGTTGTTTCCGTCAAAGCACCCCCTTTAATATTATCCCTCATACAAACCGCCCCCTGCCGTTATTACGTTTACTGTAATGAAATATATCACTAAACGTAATAGTTGTCAACAATTATTCAGCATATCGTTCCGAAAACTTGGTCGCGGACGGGCACAGAACCGGTACTGTCTCAATAATATAAATGTGAGGTGGTATGAATGAAGTGCGATTTTATCAAAAAGCAAACAATTAAAGACAAACTATATCATAACAAGGTTTTAATGGTCGATATCACAATTGATTATCCTTCCCTGGCACAGGGGTATGGCGAAAATGCCATGCGCTTTAATATGCACTACAGACAGAAAGCCCGCAAGAATTACCGTTATGCCTCCACAAACCTTTTTCAGGCAGCCGTAAAGCAATATAATCTTGCAATATCTCAAAACTTCCCCTTCCATAATTTCGAATTCGTAGAGGCTTTTGAACCCACTTACTGCAATAAGCCCCTGATAAGCCTGTACTATGACATCTACGAATTTACTGGCGGAGCTCACGGCAATACAACCAGAAGAGGCAATACCTGGGATATGAAAAAAGGCAGCATGATTACTATGGATGCCCTTTTTGTAAAAGGCTATGATTACCGGCCGGTTATTCTCAAATATATTAAATCCGAGGCCCGCAGAAGGCAGATCACCGGGATGGTAAACTTCTTTGATGACCTGGATGAGAATATAAGAAAATATTATGACGAAAAGAATTTTTACCTGACAGAAGAAGGGCTCGCGGTCTATTACCCCCTATATACCATCGCGCCCTATTCCGAAGGAATCCAGGTTTTCATCATCCCGTACCAAGTATTTGGCGATAACCTGAAATATAAACTTTAAAAGCTTTTTGCTTGGGCCCTGTCCCTTCAAAAAACAGACCAAACCCTAAGGGCAGGAGCGGCAATCGTAAAGGAGCGGATATACACCGCTCCTTTACCTCAACAGCAATACCTGTGGAAATCCCCTTCTCTTTTCACCCAGATGCCGGCGGAATTATTACTCCGCCGTCTTAAAGAACTGCTTTTATGGTTTTGCACGCGTCATTAAGGGTAAATTTAAAATAAAAGCATGATTCACCCGTCCCTACCGAACCTAAAGAGGAGGAGCTTTTATGTTCAAACGAATTATTGTTATCACGGGTTTGTCCGCCGATTCAGATGCCTTTACCAGCAGCCTTAGAAATCTAAGGACATTGGGCAGCGGGGAATGTCTTCTCCTTCGGTGCCTGACCGGCCAGGAAACAACCGACATTTCCTTTTCCTATTTTACCTCAGTGGTTGAAAAGAACCTCCAGAAGCAGAAGGAACAGCTTGAAGAATTAGGTTTTAAAACCGAATCAAGAATCCTGCTCGGCGCAACGGCGAACGAAATCAATGAAATAGCTTTGGGAGAAGACTATTCTCTTATTGTGGCAGGTGCAAAAAAGCAATCCCTGACCATTGAAGTACTATTCGGCAGCACTGCCCACAGCGTTATACGTTCCGCCAAAAAACCCGTACTGCTCCTTCGCCCGTCAGCAAATTCCAAGGAGCCGGCTGATCCAGAGAATGCCGGAGAGCCTTACTTTAACAGCCATGTCCTTTTTCCTACTGATTTTTCGGACAATGCGGCCAAAGCTTTGGATTATGTCCTGGAGATGGCGGCTGCCGGTGTCCGAAAAGTCACCCTATTACATATTCAGGACAAAGCCCGCATCAGTCCGCAGCCCGACGGCCGGTTAAGAGAATTTAACAGCATTGACAGCGACCGTTTGTTCGATATAAAAAAACGCATCCAGGAAAAAGCCGCTATACCGGTGGATATCCTGATCAAATACGGCTCGCCTTCGGCTGAAATTCTGAAATCAGCAAAAGAACTGAATGCAACACTCGTCATCATGGGCACCCGGGGCCGGGGTTTTGTAAAAGAGCTTTTAATGGGAAGCGTCAGCAACCATGTCGCCCACCTGGCAGATTCCTCGGTGCTGCTCATCCCTCTTAAATCCTAAACATCTGATAAATCCACCCCTCGTTAGAAAGGCCCCTGTCCTAAACAATAAGGATAGAGGTCTTTTCGATTTAGTCTCCATTTCCGCCGCTCAGCTTTTCAGCCTGATCGGTGGTAATAAGCGCATCTATGATTTCATCAAGATCCCCGTTCATAAACTGTTCGATCTGATAAATGGTATAGCCTATACGGTGGTCGGTGACACGCCTTTGAGGAAAGTTATAGGTTCTGATTCTCTCGCTTCTGTCCCCCGTACCCACCTGGCTTTTACGGTTTTCAGCAATTTCTGAATCATGCTTCCGCATTTCAAGTTCATAGAGCTTGCTCTTCAATACCTGCATGGCCTTATCTTTATTCTTATACTGGGAACGCTGGTCCTGGCAGGTAACAACAATCCCGGTGGGAAAATGGGTGATGCGGATGGCCGATGAAGTTTTGTTAACATGCTGCCCGCCCGCTCCGGAAGCTCTGTAGGTATCGATTTGAATATCATTCGGGTTGATCTCCACCGCCGATACATCGTCGACTTCAGGCAAAACAGCTACCGTCGCAGTGGAGGTATGTATTCTCCCGCTGGACTCGGTAGAGGGCACCCGCTGGACCCGATGTACGCCGCTCTCAAATTTCAGGCGGCTGTAAGCTCCTTTTCCTTCAATTTCAAAGACAATTTCCTTAAACCCGCCAATTTCTGTGGGATTGGAGTCGATAATGCCCACCGACCAGCCCCTGCTCTCTGCATAATGGGAATACATACGGAACAGGTCTGCCGCAAAAAGAGCGGCTTCATCTCCTCCGGCGCCGCCGCGGATTTCCACAATAACGTTTTTCTCATCATTGGGATCCTTGGGCATCAGCATGATCTTCAGTTCTTTTTCAGCCCGCTCTATCTTGCTTAAATCCTCCTTGATTTCAAGCTGGATCATTTCCTCCAGTTCTTTATCAGGATTATCCTCCAGCATGAGCTTTGCATCCTCTAAACTTTGAACATGAGCCTTGTATTCCCGGAATTTCTCCACAATCCCCGAGAGTTCGGTATGCTCTTTCATCAATTTTAAATATTGTTCCTGGTCATTTATAATGCCGGGATCGGCCAGCCTCATATTTAGTTCCTCAAATCGGTTTGCGATAACTTCCAGCCTCTCAAGCATACTTATTTTCTCCTTAAAAACAGCCTTTCTTTCAGTCTCTGCACATTGGCGTTGGCAATCAAGTCCCTGGGATAACCGAAATCTCTGACAAGCTCCAAGGCCTCGCCGCATTCGCCAATATCGGTATGGATATGGGAATCGCTATCTATGATAATACAAACATTATACTTAAGACATTCCTCCAAAAGCTTTGGATAATTTTGGGCGGCATTCAGCCTGAAAGAACCGGGCTTTAAAGAGGAATTATTGACCTCGATCAGCACGCCCGAATCTGCAGCGGCCCTGGCAAGCTCCGGATAATCCAGCTCTATCCTCCCATCATCAGGATGTCCAATGATGTTAACATATGGATTCTTCATACTGTTGATGATGGCCCGGGTATTTTCTTTTTTGGAAGAGGGCGTCAGGCAGGGCGTATGAAAGCTTGCAATAAGTACTTCCATCTGCTCCAAGTTTAAATCCTCAGTATCTAATGTTCCGTCATAACCAATGATATTTGCCTCCATACCCTTTAAGATCTCTACACCGTACATATATGAAGGGATCGCCTTCAGGTTGCTAAAGTGAAAGATGCCACAGCTGCCTGGCATCATGGGTCCGTGGTCCGTCATTCCGATAATCTCAAGTTCTTTTTCCGAGGCTTCTTTTGCGTATTCAGCAATGGTACTGTAGGCATGCCCGCTCGAAAGGGTGTGAAAATGGCAGTCAGCAACTAGCTTCATTATCTCGCTCCTTAATTATTGCCATAAAAATGGTACATTATATATATTAAACCGTTTTTTTTGGTTATCTATATCATTATAATTATACATAATTCGAGCCCGCATGAAAACAAGTTTGACTCTCGGCCGCTCATGTGGACAAACTTTGTATCGCGTTTGCAATCATTGGTATGACCTGTTTCTTTCTGGAAACCACGTCTTTGAAATATTGAAGATTATGGTCGGGAGCAGCATGAAATATTTTATTGATCAATGCCTTCTCGCTGCCGGTAAACAATATATAGGACCCCTCATCAATGATATCGGTCACCAGCAGCATCAGGAGACTGTACCCTTTGTTCTCGCATATTTTTTCCATATATTCAATGATGCTGTCCTTCTTTTCTTCAAGGTTCTTAATATCGCTGGAATTAATCTGCCCTATGCCGATTTTATACTTGTCAAATTTATAGTCTTTAAAATCATAATTCAAAATTTGCTGGGTGCTCATTTTACCGAGTGCCGAACCGACCTTGAACATGGATTCGGAAAACTTATCGGCATTGATATTGGCAATCTTGGAAAGCTTGGATATCATCTCCGTATCCTGATACGTGGAGGTGGGGGATTTCAGGTTCAGCGTATCTGAAATAATCCCGGCGCACAGAATGCCTGCAATTTTTTTGGAGGGCTTCATGCCGTTCTCAAAATACATGCCCGCTATAAGCGTCGAAGTACTGCCCACCGTATCGTTTTTGAAATAGATGGGATAGCCGGTCTGTATATCCCCAATCCTGTGATGGTCTATAATCTCCAGGATATCGGCCTGTTCGATGCCATCCACCGTCTGCATTTTTTCATTATGATCAAGCAGAATAATCTTTTTTCTTTTCTGGGATATCAAATGATACCTGGAAATAAACCCCTTAATCAGGCATTTATCATCCACTACCGGATAGCTTCTGTATCTGGTTTGCAGCATGCTGTCCTTGATGGAATCAATAAAATCATTGATATTAAAGGATACAATATTTGCCTTGGTCATAATGTATGAAATGGGTACGCTCTGGTTGATCAATCTCGCCGTGGTAAATGTATCGTAGGCGGTTTCCAATACCACGCAGTTTTTTTCCTTGGCCAGGGTCCGCGCCTCTTTTTCCACATGACCGCCGCAAGTGGCAATAATGCAACCTGCACCGGCCTTCACCGCTTCAATCTGAGTGTCCTTTCTGTTTCCTAAAAGGACAATATCGCCGTTTTCTATAAACGGCACCATACCTTCGGGGTCCATGGCCGCAATCAGGACCTTTCCGGATTGATGAAAGTGTTCTTCATCACCGCTTATCAGTCTGGCTTTTAAAGTATCGGTAATATTTCTAAGCGGTGTGCAGCTTGCCGACAGAATATTGTTTTCAAGAGCATTCATATAGCTTTCGGTGATATCCGACAAGCTTATTATACCCAGGAGCTTACCGATTTCATCGGCTACGGGAAGGATCTTTATATTATTTTTCCGCATAATGCTCCAGGCAGTTTTAATGGAAATGTCCTCCGAAACCGGACCGACAATGTCCATATTCAGGTCCGAGACCTGGGTCCTCACCGTTTCAAGAAATTTCGGTGCTTCGAGCCCAAAATAATTCAGAACAAATTCTGTCTCCGGATTAATCTCCCCTATTCTGACCGGGACCGCATTTACGCCAAGCTTTCCCTTTAGTTCCGCATATGCGATAGATGAACAGATGGAATCCGTATCCGGATTTTTATGCCCGGTAATATATACAATATCTTCCATATTGTTACCTCTTTAGCCTCTCAAGAACTTACAAGAACAATAAATATTTTAGCATGATACCTCAGCCATATATATAGTGAAAAGTATAGAACCTGCGGCCATCTTCATTAAAAGAACGGCGAATCCTTCCAAAATACGGGTAAAAAATAGGGACTGTCAGTCTGACAGCCCCTTTATAATTACGGTACCTCTACAAAAAACTATACTATTGAATTTGTATCTTCCTGGATCTCTTTTCAGGTTCCGCCTTAGGAAGGGTTATGGTAAGAAGCCCGTCCTTATAGGCTGCCTGAACCCCTTCATTGTCGATATTCGGCACATGGAAGCTGCGTCTGTAGGAACCAGTCTGGCGTTCTTTGTAGATATAGCCGTTATTTTCATTATCGGTCTCGCTCTTGATGTCTGCCCCAAGTGTCAAGACATCATTATCCAGATCAATGATGATATCTTCTTTATTGACGCCGGGAAGCTCTGCCTCTACAACGTACTCCTTTTCATTTTCTTTGATATCGGCCCGAATAGGGGTTGCCAGTGCCGACATTCTTTCAAAGAGCGGATCTCTGAAGAAGTCTTCAAAAAACCTGTCCAAGCCGAACCAATCATCTCTTTTTGCTACATTTGAGTTTCTCCTTGAATAAGGAACCATACCAAACATAAAAAGCACCTCCATTATTTACAATTTATAGATTAAAACTTTTACCTCACATAGTATATTATGTATTTGGGCTTATTCTTTTATTTATTGAAACACCCCCAAAATAATTTTTGCTCTTATTTGCTTTTGACTTTCTTTGACCTTGTGCTTTTATTATAAATTCTGCCGTCCAAACATTCAAATCCTGTTTTTGACTTTCTTTGACCTTTATAATGCCATATCTTTATTTGTCTCTTCTTTTCTCTTTTTTTCTTCTATTTTCTTCTATTTTTAAATATTTGATCTTTATACTTTATAATATTTCATAGACATTGAATTTGTTCTTGCCCGCCCAACGTTTTAAATCCTCACCTTTCACTATGCCGGTTAACAGAAAGGCCGCTGAAATGGTACCAAAAGCAATGGCTATAGAGGCCAGCATCTCTATTTTCCGGGGCATGTGCAAAAGTGCCGGAAGCTGTTTCAAAATCAGTGCTACCAATGCCCCCAGCAATGCTGCCGACAAGGGTTTTAAAAGCCACTCCCCCATATCGACGGCCATACCCGTGATCTTTGAAATCTTCCTGAAATTCAAGGAAACAGTGAGAATGCTTCCTGCAATGACACTATAAATATATGCATCGATACCCATCACCGGCATGCCCAGCCATATAACCAGCAGCCTTACGACACTGCCGGCCAGAGTATTGACCAATATAGATTTTTCCTGTGCAAGGCCGTTTAAAATGCCCAGCATGGTCTGCTGAAGGTATAAGAAAACTCCTGTATAGGAAAGAAGATGTAATATTCCCCCTACTTCCTTTCCCGGGTAGACCAGTTCGGCCAGCTCATAGCTGCAGCAGGCAAAGAAAGAAGTAAAAATCAGGCCCATAGTTAATGTCAACCGGATGGACTGGGATATTTGACGGTTGGCGACAGAAAACTGTCTTGAGGCAACAGCTCCCGCAATAGCCGGCACCAGCGCAGTTGCAAGTGCCCCGGGCAGCATGGACGGGAAAAAGACCAGCGGCGAGGCCATACCCGACAGACGCCCCAAAGCCTTTAGGCTATCCTGCATAGTAAGGCCATACAAGACGAGCATTTGGGGTATAAGCAGGTTTTCGGCCGTGCCGATAGCTGAGAGAACAAGCCTGTTTGTTGAAATAGGTATGGCCGTTCTGCATATTTTCTTTATTACCGGCATTGTCCTTTCCCGTGCGTTTAAACCCTTCCTCCTGGGCTTGGCAAAAAGGAAGAGAATAAGAACCACCAAAACATTGGCACATTCTCCCGCCAGCATGGCAATCACCGCCAAAAGGCACATGTTTGCAACACCCTGCCCCTTAAAGCGATCAAACAGCAGAATAATAACAGCAAGTTTTGCGATTTGCTCCAATATCTGGCCGGCAGCGTTGGGAATCATTTCCTCCCGGCCATAGAAATACCCCTTAAATGCCGAGGCTGCCGCAATGGGAGGAACAAAGGCCAGGATCCAGAGCAATGAATCCCGCGTCCTCTCATCCCCCGTAAGGCTTAAAACCAAATCCAAATTCAAAACCAATATGCCGCAGACAATGATTCCCCCGATTAACACCAGGCCCGCCGACAGGGATGCAATTTTGGCGGCCCTATGACTCAGGCGTCTTGAGGTCTCCTCGGCCACGAAACGGGATACCGCCACTGAAATTCCTGCAGAGAGCACCAATACCAAAAGGGAATAGATAGGAGTGACCAGCTGATAGAGCCCGAGTCCCTCCGAGCCTATACTATTGGCAATAAAAACGCGATAAAAAAAACCGATCGCCTTGACCAGAAATCCTGTTACCGTAAGTACAGCCGCATTGTACTTCAGTGAGCGCCGCGCCATTTGATCTCTCCCTCCAGCATTGGCTGCCCTTCATTCTATGAACGGTTCAGGGAATATATGAGAAGATCTGCAAATTGCCCTTTATGCCTCTATTTATTTTCAGGATTCATTTAAGGTGCCTTTATGTCTTTAGTCTAATCAGATATGCAGCGTTGGAATTTTTATTGCTCTGTTCTTTGCGTATTACCATGATTTATTGTGCAGACTAATGGAGGCAAGACGAAGGCAAGGGGTTTTTCTTAATTGATATTTTATTATTGAGGAGCAGTAAGAGTCTTCCATGAAGAGAAAAAAAAACGAAAAGCTTAAATTCAGCTTTATTCAGCTCACTTTTTGGTGTTCCTGGTGCGCCTTTACTTCTTTCGCGGCTTTATTTTTTAAAAGCATAGGACTTTCAAAACCCGAAATTGGATTTGCACTTTCCTTAAGTACACTGGGCGGTATCCTGGGGCAATTTATCTGGGGTTTTCTTTGTGACAAGCTTCATACCATAAAAAAGAATTTTATGGTCGCCAATCTTATCATTCTCGCCTCCATCCTATCCTTTCTGGTCATACGGAGCACTCTCTGGGTCTGGGTGATGATGTTTGTTTTGGGCTTTGCCCAGATACCCCAGCCCTCCATACTGGACACTTGGATCCTCAAAAAACTTCCCGGAAAGGAAGAAGAATACGGTCATATCCGCCTCTGGGCCTCCCTGGGCTTTGCTGTTTCTGCCCTAATCTTCGGATTATTGATCCGCCAATTTGGATTTACTGTAATGTTTATTGCCGCATCATTTTTTATTTCAATAACGCTGTTGGTATCTTTTCGGCTGGAAGACGCGTCGGAGGACCTCCGCTCCGGTAAAAACCTGAAAAAAAGCTTTAAAACCTTATTCACCAACAGACGGTATATATTTTTTATCGCTGTGTGCTTCATTATCGGGCTGGCCTTCCGTACCGTTCATTTGCTTCTCCCCTTGATCCTGGATAATGTCAAAGGAACTTCATGGGACTTGGGCCTTGCCTATTTCTTTGGAGTCATCACAGAAATCCCCATGTTCCTTGCCTCCAAGAAGCTTTCAAAAAAATACAGATCCAATATTCTTTTTCTTCTGTCGGTCCTGTTATTTATTCTCCATTTTGTACTGCTCATCCTTGCCAAGAGCCCGTTTATGGTCATTACGGCAATGTTTGCGCAAGGACTGGCCTTTGGCAATTATCTTCCCGCCATCAGGCTTTTTGTCAACGAAAATGCCCCTGACGATTTGAGAACCTCTGCCCAAACCTTTGCTGACGCTATCTGCAGCAGCCTGACCGGAGTCATTGGCTCGGCGGCCGGAGGCATCATTATTGAACGCCATGGCGTAAATACAGTTCTTTTCATTGGCACAGGACTTCTCAGCCTTGCTTTTTGCATTCTCTTGATCCATTTTCTTATAAGCAGGCGCCGGTCTAAAAACCAAAATAACCGTATTAATAATGATATTTTGAATTGATAATTTTTTCCTGGTTAATTGTCGAAATTTATTTGATATATTTAACCGCAAATTATGATATATTTATATTTAGAGTGCAATAATAATTTTGTTAATTATATTTGGCATACTTTTTTTGTGTTATTTCCTATTTAATAATATTATCTAGGTAATTGCGAAACTCTTGAAAAAAAGAGAGCCATATATAACTAATCTTGGTA
>ENA-UOOR01003190-UOOR01003190.1-fermentation-metagenome-genome-assembly--contig:-NODE-3190-length-14956-cov-4.833166_pt1 | contig 14956 bp, 17 predicted proteins | sample MGYA00245780_ERZ724029 | MGnify/ENA primary metagenome ERZ724029 (study PRJEB28704, sample SAMN03018315) | fermentation metagenome | biome: anthropogenic terrestrial biome; feature: soil; material... | reverse complement strand
TGGATGAAAGAAAACGAAGATAGGGTTGTTCGAGCAAAAACACTTCCTTTCTTCATCCAGAATAATTTACAATTTGTCGATAGCAACACAATCAAAGAGCGAAGCATTCTTGAATTGATGGAAAAGTCTAAAAGTGCGGAAACATCTGTCAGTTCCTTGTCGAATTCAATAGCTGAAAAGTTCGGGGGCTATTCAACACCGGTTAATTTCAAGTCGTACGATTCAATTAAAAGAAAGGCTAACAGCGATTATAATGGAAACGTCAATAAGATTCAGGATAGCGTAAGAACAACGATTATTTTACCTGAAAAAAACATCGAGAAATGTTTGGAATATATCCAAAAAAACAATAACTTTATACGTGTAAAAATACAGACTCCAGACAAATTTATGGGATATAGCGGAACGATAGCTAATGTTAAAACTGACATTGGTGTTATCGGTGAAATTCAGGTAAATACTGCAAAGATGATCTATGCAAAGGAATTACCCGAAGTGGCTAAAAAAATCATTGGCGAGAAAGCTTGGAACGACATAAGAAGACAAACAGGATTGCAGGGTGGTTTAGGTCATAAGTATTACGAAGAGTATCGAAGACTTAACAAGAATATCCCAGAGCAAGCAAAAAGGATGATCGAATTAGATAAATTATCAAACGAATATTATAAACATTTCAGATGAGTAACTTAAATTACATTCTTGAAAACCTTGAAAAGAGGAATGAGATTTACATAATGGATGATCTTGAAGATATCGCAGTCAGATACTCTCCGGTGGAAGAGGGTTACAAGAATTACGCCAAATTCAAAGGAGAGAAAGAATACGAAATATCAAGCACATCAAATGTAGTAGCCAGAGCAGATATGGGCGGTACAATCATGACTAAAGAGCAATACGATAAATATTAAGCACTGCGGACAAGGCTATTTGCGCATGAAACAAGGCGGTGGGATGCGAGTGGCAGACCAGCTTTATTAAGACGGATAACAACCGTCTTTTTTTATGCATATAACTGTGTGATATATAGTTAAACATTCTTAAAAACATGGTTTTCATGAAAAATAATTGCTTTAAAAGGTCGCTATTAACTTCCTTTTATGTATCTTTATAGTATCAAAATAACAACAATAGTAACTAACAATTAAAAAAATTAAAAATCATGAAAAGAGTAGCATTAACAGACGGAAGCGGAAGATGGTTCGATGCCGATAAGGCAGAAATGTATGAAGAAAAAACATTCTGGAACGGTAGCAATCACATTAGCAAGGCAACTGGTAGCCAGTGGAACCATGAGAAAATCTATATTACAGCTGGTGGTAAATTCATTATGTACTCGTGGTCAGACTATCAGGGATCACGTGATACTGTAGAGGAGATTTCTGATAATTATGCGGCTGCATGGTTTGCAAGGCAGGAATTTGATGATGATGATATTCCAGAAGTATTTCAATCTGGGGTTTTGGATTTGGAGATTAAATAACAAATGGCTCCGGAGATGTGGATGACATGTCTCTGGGGCTGACGATTAATAACATAATATTATGAATATGAAAACAATTTTGATTACTAAGAAAAATACTTATATTGTTTATGAGACTGTTCAAGATTCATAGGCGGGTTAGGGGTTGCGAGGCTGTTCCATTCATCTATGATTTTTCCAGAAGATCACGAAAAAGCGATAACTACAAAAGGACATACCGTTGCATGGCGAAGCACCTTAAAGGTTTTGAAGATTCTCGTGGGTTAAAACTAATGTCCAACTCTTTTTCGGAAAGCATGGCAGAGGATTTTGTTTCCTATCTTACTGAAAAAGGACTTGCACTTAATACCGTATCTGGGTATTTTGACAAGGTATGCTACATGTTCAGGAGGATGGGAAGGAGTGGTTTTGATGTTGATCATTCTTTCGAGTGTATCAGTGTGGATATGGAAGAGGTTATGAGTGTGTACATAACCTCGGATGAAATAGAAAATATATACATGATGAAAGTAACCAAGTCGCAGGAGATAATTCGTGACAGGTTTGTAGCTAATTGCCTGACAGGAATGAGATACAGTGACTTCTCAAAACTTACTCCATCTAACATACAGGGTGGGATGATCGTTAGGAAAACCCAAAAGACTGGAGAGCAAGTTATGGTTCCGATGCATCGAATTGTGAAAGAAATTATAAAAAAGTATGATGGTTTTCCACCATACATTAACTCGTCTCAGAACTATAATAAGTCGATAAAGAGGATATGCAGAAAGGCTGGGTTAACTGATAGGGTAATGATTGAGCGTACAAAAGGAGGCAAGGTTATCCGAAAAACATTCAAAAGGTACGAACTTGTGACAAGCCACACAGCAAGGAGGTCGTTTGCAACAAATGCATATATCGCAGGAATACCAACAGCAAGAATAATGCTAATAACAGGACACACTACCGAACAATCTTTTTTCAAATACATACGCATAGGGAAAAAAGAGAATGCAAAAACGTTGGCCGAACATCCATTTTTTCAATAAAACAGATATCCAAAATAAATACTTAATGACAGCAACACTACTAATTCCATATTTGGACTACACTCGTATTGAGTTAATAGAAAAAACAGGATGCCGATGGCTTGTTAGAATACTCGGCTCAGGCAAAGAAATCGAAGTTTACGAAGATGAATTTGAGTTAGATTGATAAATTTGTCAATAACTTTTATATAGAAAGGTCGCCGATAGCGATCTTTTTTGTTTATATTTGCACCGAGCTTGTGACACAGCTTTGGAGTTTGTGATGAACAGGCTCCAAATCATTAAAACGTTTTATAATGAAAACAAAAGTGTTACAAACTCTGAAACCCAAAGTTGCGTCGTTGGGGTTTACAAAAGAGGAACTTGAAAGTGTCGTTGAAACCATATCCGGAACTTTACAAGAAGATGCAAGCGAAGAGCAGATAAACGCACAAGTTGATGCGGTTATACCTTACCTAAAACTTTCTCAATCGGCAGTTACACGGATTGTAAATGCGAAAAAGAAAGAAGAACCACCCAAAGCACCCAAAGCGTCCACCACTACAAAGGAAGCTGATGAGGGGGCAGAACCGGAAGACAAGTTTGAAAAATTATTGAAAGTAATCGAGGCTCAGAACGAGAAGATCGATGCACTGGTAAATAAGGATGTCAAGACTTCAAGGCGTGAAGTTTATGTATCGAAATTGAAGGACCTTCCTGAAGCTATACAGAAGTCAAAGTTAAAAGACTTTGATCGCATGAACTTCAAGGATCAGGATGACTTCGATTCATTCATTCAGGAAGCTGAAACAGATATCCCGGTAATCAAACAAGCTATCGCTGATAGCGAGCTTTCGGAAATGGAAAAGCCATTTTTGGGGAAGAAGAACCAGAACGACGAAGAAGCATTCATTGAAATGATGAAAAGCATGAATTCAAAAGAAGAAGAGAAATAAATTTTTAAATATCAAATTATGCATTACAAAGAAACAGCACAAGCTGGCAACAGCTATCTGCATATGTGGGATGTTGCGTCCGAGAAAGCTTTCGATGGAGGTTTTCTTTTGACAACCACATCATTCCCGGCAGGTACTGAGATCGTACCGAAAGGGACGTTTCTCAGAGGTGATCTTGTTAATCGTACCGCAGTTCCGGTTAAGACGGTCGTTCTCGCAGCAGCCGTACTTACAACTGACACTGCGGTAAAGATCGAGAAAGGTCACAACCTTATTGCAACTGACAAAATCGGGACCGCTACGGCTTCCGTTACTGTCGGCACCATCGATACATCTGATGATGATTACGATGCTATCACCATTGTAGCAGATGCACTTGGTGCACTTTCAGAAGGTGACATTTTGCAGTCGCATGACGCCAGTGGCGTTATCGTGCCTAACGGATTACTTCATCGAGACGTTGAAATCGATGATGAAACACATTGCTCTATTGTATTCAGGGCAGATGGTATTGTGTCAAGCAGACTTCCCCAGCCGGTTTCTACGGCTATCGAAACTGCATTGAAGGATTGTCAATTTTTAAACATCTAAGATATGCTGAACATATTAGATCAAATACAGAAACCGAAAGCGTTTGATGCGTTCATCAACGAGAACATGAAAACATCTACCTATAGGGTAGGGTGGGATCGTGAAATGGAGGTTGAATACGAGGCATCGAAGACATACGCAGCTGCTACCGCAGAATATGCCGCAGCAATGCTTGGAACGGTGATCAGCGAGGGTGCTGCAAGACCGAAACGAGACATGCCCTCTATTGGAGAATTGAGTGGTACCATTGCCCGAATGGGTGACGAATGGCAAATCCCCAACGACCGACTTGAGAGGTACTATTATATGCTTCGTCGCTTGCGTGACAAGGCAAAGAACCTCACAGAAACACAATTAAAGGCTCAGTACCAAAACTTGGTTCGCTACCTGTTCAACCCCTATGAGTTGGCAGCTATCGCTCCACATCGCAGAATTCTTGCCCAGTATTGGGAAGGTTTGTCAGATGGTCAGGTAACCGTTGCGAAAACCAACAATGCCGGTGGTATCGTTTGGTCTACTCCTTTGCTTAACGGAATCGTTAAGAAGTTACTTCCGAAAGGTAGCGTAGTGTGGAGTACGGCAACCCTTGGCACTATGGACGTACTTGCCACCTTGCAACTTCTCGAGGATATGGCAGACGCAGCCGGCAAAACCGTGCTGAAATTCCGTGTCAGCAAAGCTACTGCTGCTTTGATCAGCAATTCAAGTCAGTTGAAGAGCTTGATCGGTATGAACCTGGGTAGGCTAAAAGCAGACACTACTCCCATGCTTGCGATTGATACAGTCAATTCGTATCTGTCGGCTCTGCAAAGACCGACCATCGAGGTAATAGATGAAAAGGGTGTCCTTAACACAGGATCATCTGTAAATCTGTTCAAGGATGGAAGAGTTGTAGCACAGTGCGCTGACAAGGTTGCTGTCCTAAAGGTTTCCGATCCTCTTGAAACGATCGACCCGATTCCTAACAAGGTGTACACTTCTTATTTCGACAACCTGATTTCTCAATGGAGGAATGACAACGGTCGTTATGTGGCTTACGAAATGTTTGCCTATCCAGTATTCACTGGAAAGAATGACGTGTTTATCCTGGACGTTACAACCGCTTACACTTAATCGTTATCGGGAATGACCTATCTTGAAGCAATACGAGAAGACCTGTATCCGTACCAAGTACGTAGCTCGCAGATTGAGCGGCAATGCTTAAAGCAGGGCGTATCTCCCAGTGACGATAGTATTGATGAAAAAACAGTTTCCATGTGTGTGTTGGAAATCCTCTCCCAAATGATCGCTCTCGGTGGCGTATCTGAGGGAGGGGTTTCTTTCTCGTTTGAAAGTGACAAGGCAAAAGATCGTGTCAGGTCCATCTGCAAAAGGTATGGACTTGATTATGGCGATTACATTCAAGTTGCAACAGTAACACGATTGGAATGAAAGGCTTCATTAACTCACAGATAGTTTTGCCCGGATACATTGATGATGATGGTGTTCCGGTTCCCGGATCAACCGATTGGGGTGTTGATGTCGAATGTATGTATTTCGCAAATGTCAATAACAACAAGGGCCGATATCCTGACGGAGTGTTTAAGCAAACCGCTTTCGAGATCACTACTGTGGATATGAGTTTCGATGCAAAGATAATCAGGCTCAAAGACAGGAAAGGTAATACAATCTGCGAGAAAGAAGTCCAGAGCCTGGAAGAGTTGGAGAGTGTGCAACGAATAAAGATCACGGTATGATTGAAATGGTTACTCCAATGGATGAAATAGACCGGATGATTGAAGAAGAAATCCGTAAATCTGAAAGGGATATCATCAAGAAGTTGTCCCATATCGGGGAATCGGCAATCAGCGAAGCACGTGAGAATGGCAACTATATGGACCAGACAGGAAATCTACGAAGCTCGGTTGGTTATGTAATCCTCAATAATGGTAAAACAGTTTTGGAGAACATCCAAATGAGTGAACGTGGAACAGACAGAAGCACAGGAGTGCAAGTAGCTAAGAATTTCATTCAAGAAATATCAGAAAAGTACAAAAATGATTTTGTGCTAATTGTGGTTGCGGGAATGGATTATGCTGTTTATGTGGAAGCGCTCGGAAGAAACGTTCTTTCATCCTCAAAGCTTCTGGCAGAATCATTAGCTAAGCAGTTGCTATGAAGAAAACAGGATTACAGTTTGAACAGGATTTCTTTAACGCAGTGAAAAATTCACTCGGGATCAAAGGGCAGTATCATAGGGATGGCACAAGGCCTCCTGGGAATGTTGCTACAAGCGAAGATTGTTTGGTAATCTATAAGACTGGTATTGATGGAGATATCCAAAAAGGATATGTTACAATTAACGTTTATGTCCCAAATATTTCATTTGATGGTCGTAAAATTAAGGACATTGGCAGATGTGGAGTCATTGAATCATCACTCAATGAGTTCGCTGAAACAGTCCGATTGGATGGATACATGATTGAAAGAGAAGGGACCATTAAAACATTTCAGGTATTTGAAACGGACGAACATTTCGTTCATTTAGAGTTAAAGTACAATTATTCAACATTATAAAAAAAAGTTATGTCAAACTTATCATGGGGAAAACCCACAATCAAATTGGTGAAGTTGGTGGACGATGAAATACCGGCTACTCCAACATATATTGATATGGAAAACATCGTTGCCGGTAGTACACAGTTAGTTCCTACGAAAGGAGCAAAACGTGAAGCGCCTTTAGAAGGTGGAGGCAACGCAGATGTCGCTTACGCAAAAACTACATATCAGTTGGTAACAGAAATATATGCAACGAAAGGAGCGACCAAACCTGTTGCAGACGATGAAGGTGTTATCTTGGACCACTACGCAGTGATGCTACAACCTGAAGATGCATCCGTTGAAGGTATCGAAATTGGTAAAGCCGTTCTTTCTGTAGAGGACAGCTATTCAGCTGAGATTGGAAAGAAATGGAAATATACAGCAGACGCTCTTCAGCCCGAAACAGGAAAGGCTGTTGAACATAAGGTAATAACATTCCCCACAACTCCTTAATAAGAGTGCGGGGTAATACCCGCACCCTTTTTTTATCGCACTATGGATATCGAGAAACAAATAGAGATAGCAGTATCGGATGCTGTCACTGAAAGGCCAATAAAGTTACAAGTAGGAAGTAGGAGATTTACTATAAATCCTCCCACAATCGGAAAAATGCAGATACTTTCCAAATACTACTTAATGTTGGATATTGACGAAGAACGCTTATTGGAAGAGCCACAATTAGAAGCCATGAGAGTTTGCAAAGACAAAGCAGATATAGTTACAGAACTTATGGCAGTAGCGACTTTCAACAAGAAAAATGACCTGTTAGACAGTGATAAGATAAACCAACGAGCCGAATACTTCAAGTGGAACAGTAAAGTTGAAGAATTTTCCACCGTATTGTTAGCGATTTTAACCCAGACACAGTACGAAAATTTTATGACCTCTATTCGATTGACACAGATATTAAGGCAAAACAAGCCGAAATAAAGAAATTGAGCGGTTCGAATAGAGTGATTGGCGGTCGCTCAATTTGGGGAGGGTTATTAGATGTTGTTTTACAACGATACCACTGGACATTGGATTATTTGATATGGGGAGTAAGTTACCAAAATGTGCAGATGTTATTAGCTGACCAAACAAGTACGACATCAGAAGAAGAAGTGATAAATGCTGACGATCCACGCAATAGAGAAAAAATAAAAGAAATGTTATCATGAGCGTTCACTATAACATAACTGCTAATAATGATGATTTTAAGCGGAAATTCGCTGAAGTACGCAGTGAGATAAGAAACAGTGAGGTTACCGCTCAGAATGCGTCCTCAAACATTCAATCATCTATCAAGAAAATGGCTGCTGGAATGGGCGGCCTTTTTGCCGTTCAGATGGGCCAACAGGTTGTTAACGATATCCAGAGGATCAGGGGAGAATTTCAACAGCTTGAAATTGCTTTCACTACAATGCTTGGCAGTAAAAAGCAAGCAGACGATCTTATGCGTCAAGCGGTTACCACTGCTGCAAAAACGCCTTTTGACCTAAATCAGGTTGCGTCAGGATATAAGCAATTATTAGCTTACGGAATTGGTGTCGAGAAGCTAAATGACACTCTTGTTACATTGGGAGACGTAGCCAGTGGTGTTGGTGCCCCGTTGAATGATATAGTCTATCTATATGGAACGTTGAATGCATCCGGAAGGGTTGCGTTGCTGGATATCCGTCAGTTTGCCGGAAGAGGTATTCCGATTTATGAAGAACTTGCAAAAGTATTAGGCATTGCCAAAAATCAGGTAAATGAATTTGCTACTGCAGGCAAAATCAGTTTTGAGCATGTTGAGCAGGCGTTCAAGAATATGACATCCGAAGGTGGCCGATTTGACAGCTTGATGGAGAAACAGTCAGCAAGTATTGTAGGGCTAAAGGCTAACCTTGGCGATGCAGTTGATACAGCACGAAACGACCTTGGTAAAAAATTGCAACCGCTATTTGAAAGCACGTTAAAAGCACAGATACATATTGCTGAAAACTATGAAGATATCGGTAAAACAATACTTGGGTTAGCCATTGCGTATGGTTCATACAAGGCAGTCCTGATAACTGTTTCAGCAGTTGAGAAGCTGAATATGCAGATAGTTCGACAGGCAGTTTTAGAACGCAAGCTTGCAGCTATGGGCATGAAGAATCTTTCAAAAGAAGCAGCTTTGTATATGGCAAGGACAAAAACACTTTCCATCGCAAAACAGGGATTGGGCAAAACCATGAAATCTCTACTCACTGCATTGAAACCGAACCCTTATGTTTTACTTGGAACGGCCGTTGCCGGCTTGACATTTACAGTATATAAGTTAGCCACTGCTGAAACTGCCGCTGAAGTTGCAGCAAAATCTCTCACAAAGGCACATGAAGAACGAACCAGAAAAATTGATGAAGAGCGCTCGAAAACAGAGGATCTTATCAGTAAGCTGAAAGATGAAACTTTGACGAGGAGGGAAAGGCAAACAATATTGGCTGATCTTCAGAAAATGTATCCATCATTATTTGGAAATCTGGATATCGAAAAAGCAAAGTATCTGAACCTGGCTGAAAGCATAAGGCAGGTAAATGAGCTTCTTGATGTGAAATCACGCATACAGTTACGTGATGAAATTCAGACAGCCGAAAATTTAAGAAAGAGATTAACTGACGGCACAGTCTCGTTGAAAGACAGGTCAGAAGCTAACTCCATCTTAGGTATTGGATGGGGGGAAAGCGTTTTTATTGATGGTATAAGACTGGCAAAAGCTCTCGAAAAGCATATTGAAGGTTTGAAAGATCAGGAAAATGATATTCTTCTCGCTTCTTACAATGCCGTGTCGAATGAAGAGAAACGGAACAGACTAATTGTTGAAAGGAATAAACTTCAGGATGAATACAATTCTATTTCAAAGATTGATACGACGTTTGGCGGTGAGTTTGCGAAAAATTCACAAATGGAGCAAATTGAAAAAAGGATTCTACTCATCAATGATCAGATTAAACAATACGGAAACAACGTTGAAACAGTTGTAACAAAAAACAAATCCTATTGGGAAGAAGAAAAAAAGAAAGCCGATGAGGCACTCGCCGCTCTTACAAGCGAAAACACGCAAAAAGAATGGAGTGATGCGAGAGCAAAGGTTCTTGCTGCACAAAAGGAATTAAGTCGGTACGACGTATCAAGTGAAAAAGTTGAAAAGAAAGACGCTTTTCTATTCTCGGAATTGACCGATGAGAATATTAATAAAATCATCCAGCGAGTCAAGGACTTCAATACAAAAAGACAGGAAGAGAATAAAAAAGCAATCACAGATCAGCAGAGAGCGGAGGAAGAAGCAAGGATTCAATACTTCATCGATTGGGGAAATTTCGAGCAGAAAAAGAATGCTTTGATTGACAAGTATGTTATTGAAGCAAAAAAAGTCGGAACAAAAGCAGAAAAAGACAATCTGTTTAAATCCCTGATGGAGGAACTGAATAACTTAGCCATTGGAGATTTTAAGAATTCTATCAACTTTGCAGACATATTTTCGAACATTGATGAAAAAAGTGTTGGCGCAATTCAGATATTACGAGACAAACTCGCTAAGTATATTGAACAGGCCGCAAACAGTATGACACCTGAGCAATTAAAACCACTCTCGGATGCTCTTATTGGAATGGATAATGTGCTCAAAGAAAAAAAACCGTCTCTTGGATTATCAGAATCTATAGCAACAGCAAAAAATGCCTATAAGGATCTAAAAGATGCCGAAGAAGCAGGGCTGAGTGATGAAAACATTCAGAAGTACAAAATAGCGTTCAAGGACGCAATGGCTTCAGTTGCTTCCCAGATTCAAAACACATTAGGTCACTTTAATGATTTTGGAAATATCGCAGTAGATCTGATCGGCAATCTGGCTGGTGACGAAGCCGGTGACATTGCTAATGATATTTTAGGTATCGCCGTTGGAGCAGGACAGGCGGGTGTTGGTGTTGCAAAGCTATTTTCCGGGGATATCATTGGTGGAGCTAAAGACCTCGCAAAAGGGATATCACAAGTTGTAAGCGGGATTGTCAACATGAATGATAAAGCGAAAGAAAGGAATATCGAAGACCTTCAAGCCGAAATCGATAAATTAAAGGACTCCTACGATGCGCTTGCAAAAGAAATCAATAAAGCATACAGCCAGGACGCATCAAAGCTAATTGAGCAGTCCAACGTAATGCTTAAGCAGCGACAAATTGCACTGAAACAACAGATTGCAGAAGAGAATGCAAAAAAGAAAACAGATAAAAACAGGATAAAAGAGTGGGAGAAAGAGTATGATGAAATAGGCAAGTTAATTGAAGATAACAAAGAAAAAGCAGTTGACGCTATCTTCGGTCAAGATGTAAAAAGTGCAATAAGCGATTTTACAAATGCTTACGTGTCTGCATGGGGTGCGGGAGAGGACAAGATCAAATCCACTAAAGATGCTGTTGCTAAAATGATCAGAGGTGTGATTACCGAGATGATAAACGCAGACTTTGCTCCTACGGTTGAGAAGTTACGAGAAAAAATAAACTACTTCCTTTCAGACGGAATTATTGACTCCTATGAACAATCACAGCTTGATAAAATTATCGAAGCTGAAACAAGCCGTATTGATAATAAATATCGGTGGGGTGACAAGTACATGGTTGATGGAGAGGAACAAGGTCAGGCAACATATGGAGCTTATGAGAAAATAACACAGGATCAGGCCGACAGGATTGATGGTAAACTTACCGGTGTTCACATGAACACTACTCAGATTCTCGAAACAAACAAGGGAATTAAGTCAACAGCGGATGAAACGTATAAACTTATCTTCCTGCAGGTTGAACACTTGGAGAAAATAAAGAACAATACAGGGTTATTGATAGATACAAATAAAAAGCTTGACAAGGTAATTGAAAATACGAACAAATTATGAAAATAATCGATGAAGCAATAAAACTTGGAGCATGCTCAAAAGTGAAAAATATAGACAATCTGAAAAAGGCTGTTTCTCTGTTTTTCTCACCTCAAGGCAGAGAGTTTTGCATTGATAATAATTATCCGTCGCTTGATGTTTTCAGGAGCTTTGGAGATTTGAGCAAATATAATGTGTTTGTTGATAAAAAAGTATCGATTATAAATAAGGATGTGGCACTTGTTAATTCTCATGGAGAGTTGAAATTTACTGAAGGATATCACTTTGTGATATTGATGCATGGAGCTACGGCTACCATCGAAGTAAATGAGATTGCCACGGTAACAGTTGAAGGGGAGGGAGGTAATATATGCAGGGAGAAATAACAATTAACGGTAAAGATGCATACACTACATGGGGCATCACTATGGATGATACTTCGGTAGCTTCGTTAATGACACCAGCTCCGGTAAAAGAATTTACGGAAAATAAATCACGTTCGATTGACGGCAAGCAGGTTTTAGTGAAAACTCCGAAAATTGATGAAAGAAATATAATGCTTTCTATCAATATTACTGCACCAGACAGAACTACGTTTCTCAGTCGTTGGAGTTTATTTTGTCAGGAGCTTTACACAGGACAGCTAAATATAACCACAATATACACAACCGGAACATTCAAGTTTATATATAAGGATTGTAGACAGATGGAGCAGTTTAATGGCAGAATAGGTAAATTTCTATTGAGTTTAAACGAACCAAATCCGGCAAACAGATGAAAATATTCAGAGGCATAAATGAAATATTGGACCTTGGATTCAATCCTGAAGGGATTGAGCGCAAAGAGTTGATGGTTGAACATACTGTTTCGTTCAGTTTCGAACGATCAGTTTATATAAGTTTGCAAAAGGGGGACAATATACTACACAATGGCAAGAAGTTCTACCTGAAGGATGACCATATACCAACTGTAAATAAGTCCACAAACGGCTTCGTGTACGATCTTGCGTTCTATGATATCATGGAACGGATGAAAGACATTAAGCTAAAATATAACGGTGAGACAGATTTCAAACTAACTGTAACCGGTGGACAGTTTTTGGATGTTGTTGTTTCTTCATTTTCGGGTATAACAAAAGGCAGTTTTCCGACAGATATAAAGGAAATTCATTTTGAGAATGTATCGGTTTTTGACGCTTTAAATCTGATAACGGAGACATATGATACAGAATGGTGGTTAAGCGGATCAACGCTAAACCTGTCAAAGTGCGAGTTTGGAGCTCCGGTTATATTACGTCTCGATACTGAATTGGAAGATATTTCAGTAAGTCAATCTTCTGAAACATTGGTTACAAGACTGTATGCAAAAGGTTCAACGAGGAACATTCCGAAAGGTTACAGCCAGGATAACAGGCTTAAATTGGCTACAGGTTATATAGATTTGATTCCAGATTTACCTGAGTCGAAAATTATAGAGGGTGTTCATATATTTGAAGACATCTATCCACGCCAAACTACTTCAATTGTTGAAGTTATTCAAGGATCAGTTGGTGATACCCCAATATTCACAATCAGAGGAAACAACGCTTTCACAATTACGCAAAATGATGTTATTCCAGGGCAACCCTTGAAAATAGCTTTCAACACAGGAAACTTAGCTGGAAGAGAGTTTGAATTGATTATCAGGGCAGATAACAAATTCGAAATTAAGTATATTCAGGATGGAGAATTAGTAATACCTAATTTAACATTAAAACCTGCAATTGGTGATGAATTTTTCTTTTTTAACTTTAACGCAGAAAGCGTACTACCGACGTTGATTTCTCAAGCTGAGAATGAGTTGCTTGTTGCAGCTCAGGATTACCTTTACAGTTTAGGAAGCCAGCTTGTTTATGATTGTGAAACAAGATCAATTTACTGTGAACAGAATGTAATCGACCTGGCAATTGGACAGGTGGTGACTATTCAGTCAGAGAATATCGGAAGTGTCACAACAAGAATAAGAGCATATGAGAAACAATTATTAAATAGTTTCGAATGTAAATATCAGGCAGGTGACTATTCTAAGTATTCAAGATTAAAAGAAATTGCAAATAGAATAAAAGATTCAACACCAGAGCTTCAGACATTAAAATCAACCTTGGAGTATGTTTTTCAAGATGGAATAGTTACAGAGTCAGAGCTGAAGTCCATCGAAGCAATATTGACAAATCTGAGTGTTGAACGTGGGCAATTGAACGCCCAATACCTGGTTATCCGTGGAAATGTTAATCTGATCAACAAAACACCTCTTGAAACAGCTTGGTCGAACTATCAGTCTGCATTTGTTGAAGTTGAAACTGCAATTAACAATGCCATTATCGACAAATTGATTTCTGATGCTGAAAAAGCTAATATTGACAATAAGATCTCAGTTTACTCGACACGCCTGAATGAGTTGTCAACTGCTTTGGAGAATGCACGGGATTCGATTGAGAATTATAAGAATCAGGGTGTGCTTGATGTTGTGGACCAGAACAAACAGTATTTGCAAGATCAAATTGATGGTGTGGTCGATAACTGGTTCTATCCGTATTCTCCAACTTTAGCGAATTACCCCGCTTCTGACTGGACTACCAATACCATAAAGGACAGACACATAGGTGATACTTTTACAAATACGGCTCAAGCCCCCGCAACGGATGCAGGGAAGAGTTGGCGTTTCGTCGTAAATGCGGGGGTGTACTCATGGACACAAATTGCAGACTCCGATGCCGTCTTGGCACTTCAAAAAGCCGCACAGGCACAATCAACCGCAGACGGGAAAAGCACCACATACTTAATTCAGCCAACTTCGTATAAACTTGGCGACATGTGGGTATTGGCAGCCGACCAAACCGTTAACGGCGTTGCTTACAAAAGTGGTGAAATCTTAACCGCCACGCAGGACAGCACAACGTTTGTTCAGGCTCACTGGGTTAAGAAAGTTCGCTACACTGATGATACGGCGGTGAATAATTTGGAGATTGGGGGGAGGAATTATTTTATAAGAGGTAATATAAATAATTTAGCGTGGACTCAGCCAAATAATATTGTTTCGTCACCTTCTGGTCGAGGGTTTTCATTCCCCGTGAAATCAGGAGATTATTGGACGTTGTATAGATTAAGCTCGGTCAATAATAGATGGAGATTATACTGGTTGGCCGAGGAACCTAAAGATGGCAGCCCCATTTTATCGATGGCATTCAACGGTGATTCAACAGGTGCGAATCACATCAACACCGTTATTGTTCCAGATAACGCCACTTGGGGGTTTATATATTTAAGTAATGCTGCCGATCAGGTTCCTGACATCATGCTCGAAAAAGGCAATAAAGCCACCGACTGGTCTCCCGCTCCGGAGGATGTTCAAGCCGCCATCGATGCCGCTGTAGTAAAAGCGACATACTGGTCTGTAAAAGCGAGCGCACCTGTAATTTACAAGGATGCCATCA
>ENA-UOOR01003187-UOOR01003187.1-fermentation-metagenome-genome-assembly--contig:-NODE-3187-length-14958-cov-2.628732_pt1 | contig 14958 bp, 10 predicted proteins | sample MGYA00245780_ERZ724029 | MGnify/ENA primary metagenome ERZ724029 (study PRJEB28704, sample SAMN03018315) | fermentation metagenome | biome: anthropogenic terrestrial biome; feature: soil; material... | reverse complement strand
AAAGGTAAACCTTCTGGGGAATTACCGAAAGGGGTTCCCCTTCATTTTAGCGTATGTTTTTTTACCGGACACCAGTGAATTAATATATACGAAGGATAACTTTTCTTCTTTGCAGTTCAAAGCCTCCTCCGTTCATACATTTATCTTCAATCAATTTACATGATCCTCCACAACCCCATTACACGGATATTTAATGACTTTTGTTATTGCTTCCAGATTTTGATAACGCCATTTATAAAACTTCTAATCCTCTTTATGTCGATCGACTTTTATTCCATGTTAATTAATTCATTACTTTTCCTTTTTCTAGCGCTTTATGAATATCCTCCTTAGAAATGTTATTTAGCTTTAAATATCGCCGTTCACCAACTGGGATAGTGATAAAGTGTTCATTACCAGACGAAATCACCTTCTCTTCTTTCAAATTTTTGTACAGTTTTACATCGGATACATTAAAAGGCAATTCCAACTGTTTGTCACCAGAAATGTGCCAATAAACCACATAATAATCCCTTTGTCTCTCAAATAAAAATGCTCTTACCTCTCTGTTTTTTCCTGCAATGTTATGAATTTGTTCATAAGGGATGAGTTCAAATTCATCCTGCTCGTTCATTAAAAGATGATGTTCCTGATCTGCATTTTGCAACATTTTTTTTTGTTCTTCTGTCAGCCAGTTTTCACTTCGCACCTCTTCCCATCTTCTAAAAACCTCTAAGTTATCCGAAGACCTTGCGTGTGCCTTTAAAAGATTCAAATTTGTTGAGAGTGAAACCGGGCAATCCCATGATGCTGCCAAGCTAGTCACAAACTCTATCATGTCAGGTTGAGTGCCAACTGATTTTTCATTTGGCAGAAAATAACCTAACCACCCGAAATTAACTCTCGAAAAATCGGCTTTCATCCGTTCTGCTTGTTTGGCAGGCCATTTCTTAATTTCATCTTTAAGAACTTCAGGACTGAAAACGTCAAATGCATTTCCTCCGCTTAGCATATGCCAGCTGAAATGAGACTTGGCGGCACCTTCCGAAAATATGGGCTCCTGTTCTAGTTCTTTATATACTTTCCATTGTGCGTAGGGTACATTAAACCAGAATGGAGGGTTTACACCTTCCGATCCATCGAAGTAGCAAAATTCAAATCCTGCATTATAAATGTTAGCAATCTTTTCGGCGATTTCATCCTGCAAACTGCTATTTTGATCGATGTATACACTCCTTTGCAATCCAAACTCACTAACATCCAAAAGTCCTATTATGGTGCCTTTTGGCAGAGCATTTACCGTTGTATTGTCAACACCTCTTACACAACCCACAAATTTATAGGGCCACGTAGTGGTATAATCTTCGTAAGAAATAAGTTCAGTTCCTACCTTCAACACCCTCATTCCGTCGGCCATCGTACTATTCTTGGGATTTTGCTCAACAAATATTTCGGTGTCATTAGCCGCAAGGGGTTTAGAAATGGTGAAATGTTTCAAGAGGTTCAGCCTATGATCAGGTATTGGAGTTACATACCTGCTATCCCTACCAATATGAGAGTGGAGAAAATGCAACCCAGTTGCTATACCCTCACTTTTTATCTTTGCAAGAAGTTTTTCAAGGTCTTCCCTGCCTTTAGGATATAAGTCTTTTCGAATGTCGTAATTCCCATTTTTGCTCCATGACGGACCACTTTCCACAATATCGTTATAATATATTTTCAATGTGCGAAATCCACCTTTTTTGGCATATTTAACATGTTGATCCACATTCTCGGGAGTAATACCTGAAGCGGAGTAGTAGGATGAGTTATACAATTCATGCTTGCGACTGGCCGCACCTCTCGGCAAATCGAAATCTTTTTCCACACGGGCTATATTATCCAACAGATTATCCGGGTGACATACAATCAATGCCGCACTCACATCCAATAGTTGCACATCTCGTTCTAACGCCGCATTCATAATTTTATAACCCTCTCTCTTTTCACTGCTTATGCGGGTGTGGATATCTGTAGCAAGCACATTCACTGCAACATCTTCGTCCCAATTCACGTTTAGCCACTCACCGAAATATTTTCTGTTTTTAATCGGCAATTGAATAAAATTCATCTCGAACACCGGTGGGATAATGCCAGTATTTACCCCCAGTCCGTAATCTTCATTCTCGAAAAAAAAATCTTTTACAGTGAAATTTATATATTGAGGAGTTATGTCAACGTTTATCCGTGCCTTGTAAAAGATCATCTCAAATTCAACAATTAATTCGTTGCCTTTTTTTATAACAGAATCTGCGTTAAACGTTAGCTTTTGTGTGGGGTAGGCAAGTTTGATTTCATTATGATAGGGCCTTTCCTGCGTAACCGCAAAAAAGGGTATATTATGACCCTGTTCAAGGCATTCCTCACCACTTGGCTTGTATATGAGACTCTTAGGAATACCATTACTTCCAATTATCAATTTAATCTCTTCATTTTCTATGACGATATCATTTTCTGCAGTTTTAGCATCCTTTCCGATACATGAGATTGAAAATAAGCAGACAAAAATGGGTAATAAAATATTATACTTGCTCATTGCTATTAATTTAAATAAGTTGTTTTGCTCGATCTAATTAATCCAACGCGGTTATACATATTATTCTTCGCAAACCAGTAACGAGTACCCTTTGCTTTTAAGCACATTAATTTCAATATAATTATTTTTCGTTATATAAGTCAAGGATTCTCTTTCAGGTGCAAGGTATACATTTTTAAATACTTTGTTATCGCATCTAAGCGAAATGTTCAAATTGGTAAGTTCTATCGGGTCCTCGATTATATGGGTTTTCCCCCTTGTTTCAGGAATATAGGAAAACAGGTGTATCATTTTACGCCCTGGTTGTTCTGTGACAAAAACCCGTGCGTACGAGGGAAGATTATTATTTTTAATTAAAGGATTTACCAAAAACTGTTTAAGAACATTGCTAAAGATGGTTCTAATTTCTACCGATGCTTTGTCAAAGTATCCTGAAAACAAGCGATGACTGAAGTGTGCCACTTTATTATGAATTGTCAACGCAGGTTTTTTTGTTAAGCGGTCGGGTGGATTATAATAAAATGCGTATTCACCATCCCACAATCTATTGTAATAGGGCTTGATCAGGAATGCTCCTATCACCGTTCCGTCCATAGGTTCCATGTCAATCCCTGAAGAGTAGAGCGAGAGAGGCATATCAGGCATATCGCGGTTATAATTTTCTGCTACCCAAAAGTAGGCCGGGTCAAAATCGTTTTCTCCGACATAGGTAACACCCCATTCCTTTTCAAGGGCAAACTGGTTTTTAGTAGCGTCTAGTCCTGATGACCCTGTAGATACTACCGCCTTTCCTTCGCTTAAATGCTTTTTCACGCGTTTGGCTGTTTCATCATCAAACGTAATGTTGTCGGGAAAAATTAAAACGTTGTATTTATCCCAATCAGATGCCATCGTTACCACATCAAATTGCTGCTTCAATTCACCCAACATCCTCACAGCACTCTTCAATTCTATGTCATCCCGAATATGTTGAATTGATTTAGGATAGACAATGGCTATTTCTGTTAAATTTTGTGCTCCTTCATACCATTCATCCTTGGATTGCAAATTTTTGTAAATTTTGCCGATCCTGTCAAGAACTGCAGTTTCTAAATCTCCTCTTGGATGAAAATGTCCTCCTACATTGGGTCGTGCCCCGTTGGCAAGCCCGTAAAGTAACTCTGACCTCAAGGCTTCTCTTGGGCGTAGTCCCCCAAAATCCCCCCAGTCGTAAAATCGTCCTGTCATATTCAGGATAGGCATATCACCCAATGTCCTAAGATAATGGACCATTACTGGCATGCATTCATATCCATCAGAAGCGGGTAGGCTTATAATATCAAAATAAGTATTGATACCAAGAAGTTCCTCATAACTGGGGTAGTTATTAGATATTAATAGGTCAGTGTTGATTTCTTTAGTTGCCAAGGAAATATCTTTTGCTAACCTCACTGCTGAAAATGCAGAAAACTTCTTCACCTCCTCCTCATTTTTCCAATCAATGCCCTTTTCTTTCATCTCTTTTACACATACAGGACAAACACAGGGATAATCAATCAGGCAATCGATCATCAACCCTGAAACTGGATAATAGCTGACGATCTCTTTAACCATTTCGATAAGATGATCCCGGTAAGCAGTGTTGTAGCACATGGTTCTCACATGGGGTGTAAAACGAGGTTCTCGCAGACTCCTACCGTCAAAATAAAGGGTTGTCCATTCGCGATGCAACCTGCCTTCCTCACTACTGATGCCTGCATTAAAATAGGCTCCTAAGAAAATATCCTTTTTTTTGCACGCGTCTGCGAGCCGGCCAAAAAGATCATATTTTAATGATGGATGCTTGATCCCGATCCTCGTGTTATAATAGGCCATGCCTTGATTGCAGCGGGCGTGGAACACCAAATAATCTATGTTGGCAGCTTTAATCCTGTCGGTAAAGGCTTCTACGTCGAAATTTGCTCCCACGTCGGGACAAGCAAGCATCGTATGATTGTCATAAAATAGGCTGTATTTTGGAGTATGCATTGTGTAGGATAATTAACGTGAATCGAATTAAAATATTTACACGAACCTTCCCTTATCTCGTTCTAATCTTACTCCCTCGCAAGGCATAGTACATTATATATAGGTAGCAAGGGATTGCTATCAAATAGGCAATCTTGTAAGAGAAGTTTTGTGCCATATAGCCGAAAACAAAAGGAATAATGCCTGCTCCAATTATACCGGAAACTAAGAGTGCCGAACCTGTTTTCGTGAATTTCCCCAACTCGGCTATTGCCAGTGGCCACACTGCCGGCCATAACAGCGCATTGGCAAGCCCCATCACCGCTAGGAAATAGATGGAAATGTCGGAAGGCGACAGTAAAAGGAGTATGCAAGATATAACTCCCAGTATGGTTGACCCGAAGAGAGCTTGTGTTTGGCTTAATTTTCTGGGAATAAGAATCATTCCAATAAGATACCCGACTATCATTGAAATGGAAACAATCCACACATAATTACTGGGATTCGATAACCCCAGTGTGTAAGCGTAATCATTTATGGTTCCCAAAGCTAAGTATTCAACACCAACTGTAAAAAAAATAGCTAAAACACCCAAAAGCAAATGAGGAAACTGCCATATGTTTTTTTTCCTGTTGGCATATGCTAAACTCACATTCTCCTCTTGTTTTTCCTGTCCGGGCTCCTCTTCATCCAATGCCTTAATTTCAGGAAGAGGCGCATAAAGATAAACTATACCCATAATTATCAAGAAAGCAGATAAGATGTAAAACGGGGTGATGATCGCAGTAATCTGGATATTTGCAAAATCAACGAATACCGCCAGGATTAAAGATGCCATCGCATAGAAAACTTTCGCATTAATCCCCATGAACGATATTCTTACCGCGGCACTTTCCGGTGGCCCGATTATCGATACATATGTACTGTAGGCAGCGGTAAGTAGGGCCTGCCCTAGACCATTAATAAACAAGGCAATCAAAAAAAGAGAGAAACTACCCGTCTTTGCCGAAGGAACAATAAGTAGAAAGCCGATTGCCATTAGCAGCAGCGCAAGGATCATTCCTCCTTTATACCCGGCTTTTTTTAGAATGTTACCAGTTGCCCATCCAAAGACCAGGTAAGCGGAAAAAGTAGCCACCATGATCATGTAGGACATTCCTGTGGTAACATGAAACGCCTCCTGAACGAAAGGGATAAAAAAGGCATTCACGCCCAATGCGAAACCGAGTACCACGTTCATCGACCCTACGATTAGCAGGGGAACAAGGTTGCTTTTTTTATTTTCACTCATCTTTCAATTTATAAAAAGATTTTTTCTTGTTTATTTTCAAATACTTACTACTTTGCTTATACATTATAATAACTCGTTCTATCTACGTGTATTTTGGGATTTCTGGATTTTTTTGATCGCATTAAAGACAGAATTCAGTGGTAATATTAACCTTCATCTCGGTGCCGGGTACTAATTTCTTGGGGGACCCGCCACATCCCTCGATTTCCATAAAACCAGCAGGGTCACAATACACGCTTAACTTTACTCCCTTTTCTAATGGTTCGTGCGAAGGCGGAGAATCAGAAATATCCACGTAATGCTTATCGTATGATGGTTTAGAGATATGTCGTTTAACACTGAATTCTCCCCCAAATTCATATTTTACCCATTCTACCTTTTCATCCATCGCTATTTGGAACCGTTTACTCGTACTCGTATCCACAATCATGTAAGGTCCCTTTATGGAACGTTGTTCCTCGCTGGAATCATACATGTCCCAAATATTCTCCTCATCAGTAACAGGGATTACCACTTTGCCTGAATTACCCGAATCAAATTGAGATAAGGATCACGGAGCCAGTGAGAACTCTTTGTTGTTTATTACTTTTCTCCCGATATAGCGGATAATTTCCGTCACATTCTGTACGAGGCTTTTTTCATGTGTTTCAATGGAGACATGCCTTTCGAATTCGCAGGGAATACCCGTTTGAAGGTTGTTTACCAAGTCTATTTCAGCTCTGGTAACGGCACTGTTTGTTGTATGGAAAATCACTTCCCATACAGCCCCGGTGATGGAGGGAGGCACACGCCAAACCTCCGTATTATACTCGTATCCAAACTTGGTTCCTTCGGGAGCAGGCCAAAGTGCATCACCACCCGGATTCTGATAGGTGTGTTTGTTAGAACGGTTTATAATCGCAGAAGGAACAACCCGGCTAATGACCTTGTTATTCACAACCGTAAATAACCGGCCTTCCATATCCAGTCCGACGATAACCCCGTTGTAATTAGACCCAATCAGATGTGAACGGCGATGCGACTTTGCTAACAAGTTAATTAGTTGCTTACCTGTCATCCTGTCTGTTTATTTACTTAGTCGATTTTTCAGATCATTCAAAATAAATTCTTTCGCCTTGTTGGCATACTCCATATTTGCTTTAACGGCGGATTCTGCATACCACTGCTTGCCATCAAATCGATTCATGTCCACTCCTTCCGGGGCGAATGCCATCATCAGGGATGTTTCCTGTTCACCTGCATGGTCAATTGGCCATTGCTTCTGCGCCTCTCCACTCATGAATGGCTCAACCCTGATCCAGCTAAATGGATCGGAACCCGCTTCATGCTCCTCGTAATAGTTGGCTGAATCGGTATCTTCACCCCACCAGCCGTCACCTTTTGTCCTTTCTTGATAGTCAAATATTTCTTGTTTGGCTGCTAATCTAAAAGCCAAATCGGTAGGCATGCCACTCACGAAATTCTCGCTTTGATGATGAAAAAAAACATGAATGTTCCGAAATCCTATCCTTAACAGGTTATGAAAAATTTGCCTTGCAAACTTGTTCAGAATACTGGCATCTATATGCATTCCGCCTTTTCTTTCAGGGCCTGCTACTGCATTAGAAGCATCGCCGTAGTAAAATGGCGGTAATAGAACCAGATCCATCTCTTTCTCGAGCATTTCCAGTGCACCCTGTACAACGAGGGTATCCACACCCGGGCAGAGATGCTCGCCATGATACTCGAGCACACCCAATGCCATGGCTATCGGTGTGTTGTTGTCGATGGCTTCTCTTATCTGATCCGGAAACATGTATTCGTATCGCATAATTTTCTTTTTTAGATTTCAATGTATTTTGCAAACTTTGAGGACATTTTATCAACCCCTCCTTCCTTAATAATCACTCCATTTTCCCAGCGCAATCCATAATCGTTCTCGTAAAAAAACGTATCTATCTGAAAAGTCATGTTTTCTTGTAATAGGTAATCCGAGGTTGACTCCATCCAGGGGCGTTCCACTTCCATCATTCCTATTGAATGACAGGGACCATAAAGAAGATATTGGGCAAATCCTTGTTTTTTCACCCATGATTCATAATCTTTTACCACAGAACCTGCGGATATCCCTGCACGAAGCATCTCTGTTGTCTTTTCGTGGGCTTTAAGTCCAAACTCTACCAGTCGTTTTTTTCTTTCAAGCAGCGGACCAATTGAAAAAGGCAAACCAACACTTGAACAGTAACCGCTTACCCGGGCACCGATGTTCAATTGGATCACTACGTTTCGAACAATTTTATTGTGGGTGGGACGAGAAATTGCATTGTTGGTAGATTCTCCACAAAAGCAATATAAAGAATGTCCCTCGTATTCACCCCCGTGTTTATATATTTCACGCTGGGCAATGCCGACTACCTGCAGTTCGGTCATTCCGGGTTTTATTTCATTCAGAATAGCTTCAATCGCAAGTTCTGATATTTCGAAGGCTTTTCGCATGCATGCCAGTTCATTTTCAGTTTTTACGTACCGCAGGGGCCAGAGAGTCATATCGGCTTTAACCAGCTCCATGGAGGGAAGTTGTTCTTTCAATGCCCAGTATACCGGAAGGGAAGTGATGGCGGAACCCACCAGTCCAATTTTTTTTAATCCTTTTGGGATATATTTCTTTACAAGTTTGTCGAATGACATAAAAGTCATGCCGGGGTTGTCTGGTTCAGCAGATTCCCTATATTCTTGTACCCGTTCGATATTTTTAAAGAAACTACGTTTGGAAGCGTACAATTCGCTTTCCGGTCCTACTAGAAGAACAGGTTCTCCTTCAGTGGGAACAAATACTCCTGCCGCTTCAAATACTGGCCAGTACTCGCTTAGGTATCTTACATGGGCGGTATCCGACTCGGTTCCATGTACAAGACAAGCATCCAATCCCTCTTTTTTGATGTTGAGCTGGAATTGTTTAATCCTCTCTTCAAATTCGCTTTGCGGAATCGTTGTTGTGTTCATAATATAAACTTATTTTTTTGATTTAAATCAATCTTAAAGATCATCTATTGTCGTCTACTTAATTTTTGATTTTTGGAGACTTCCAGCAACCATGTTATTCAAGTTTACCGATTGACCTATTACTCATTATTGATGTTTATTTTTTCTCGTTTCTCTATGTTTTGTAAAACATCCTTTTTGGTTAATAAAGCGGGACGCATCTTCTTCTCAGAAAGAAATTTCAACTGGTCGCCTATATGCTTGCTGCCCGGTTGTGTCGCATTACCGTAGCTTAATAGGACCACAGCTTTCACGCTTTCCCCGAACTCGGTCACCGCCACATAGGCGTCGCCATGGTAAGCATAATTTTTATTGCTTTCGTTGTCTGCGGCAAAGTACATCGTTCTGAATACGCCGTAATTGTGGGGCCCCCCGTTACCTGGAAATTCGTACTTGCCTACTTTGAACCTGTTGATCTCTCCCCAAGCGATATCCATCGCGCCGTATGTCGCTTCAACCTCCTTGGCCGCAAGCACTAGATTCTCCACGACACGTTTTGGATTGTTTAATCCCACCGGAGTGGTAAATGGCTTATCTGACCTCCATGGCGTGGAAATCATGCTACCTTCTAGCTTGTCGATCCACTTGGCAAATAGAACTGCTCCGCGGCTATCGACGTTGGTGGCCCTGTCCCACTCCTGTAGTATTTTAGCAGCTTTTACCGCAGTTGAATCTGGAAATTGTTCCACAGCGGCCAACAGATCGTTTAAAAATCGATCGGCTGCTTCCATACCCGTGTTCAACTTGTAATCAACTAATTGATTGAATTCGATTGAAGAATCATTCTTGATGAGATTAACGGCACGTTGTGCCCTTATATGGGTCGGTATATTCCCCGGCGACATATAGGACGGGTAATCGTTCGGAGCGAGTATAGTGGGATAGGTGGATGTCCAAGGTGGATCATTTGCATTTTGCACAAAACCCGATGGAGGATTAACCAATCTCGGAAGCTCCTCATAATCATGATACCTGTCCCAGATATACTTCGACTGGGTACCGTCTATCGTTTTATTCCAGAAATTCCAATCGCCTTCACTTCTTACGGGGACATTTCCATTAAAAAAATAGAGAATATTCCCGTCTTGGTCAGCGTAAATCACGTTGAACATTGGATTCTGTAACATTTTCAGGGCGTCTTCGAACTCGTTCAGGTTTTTAGCTTTGGCCATTTTATGATATTGGGTATTAAATAGGCTATTTTCGAGCCCGGCAATTCTAACAGCATAGGCTTTATCTCCTTTATCGCCGATTACAGGGCCATGTTCTGAATACCGGAGTTCAATATTCTCTTCTTTCAATGTTCCATCTTCTTGTAAAACTTTCAATTGAATACTCTTCTCTTGAAAGGAGACGACTTCGTCGTCAAGCAGATATCCGTCATCCCGTAGTGTCAATTCATACCTGTCTGATGCATCAATGGTGTTAACAGTATGTGTCCATCCCAAATGCTCGTTAAAAGCGATGTTTAACGTGGGAAAACCAATTAAGCTTACGCCATACGCGTTAAACCCCGGAGCGGTCAGGTGAGCCTCGAAAAATAGCATTAGGTCTCTCCAAGGAAGATGTGGGTTTGTTACTAGCATAGCGTTTCCGGAAGCCGACTTTGAAGGAGCAATCGCGTAAGAATTGGAACCAGGAGTAATTTCCTGGATGCTGTTGTGGATATCGCCTCCAGCAATAAAACTAAGACACATTACTCTTTTTTCATGGGCTAAAATATCTGTTGCTTGAACTGGTAATACCTGTTTCAATCCCTCATCTATTTTGTCAAGGTTAGCGTTTGCATAATCGTTAATGCCCTTCACGAATGCATCCAAATGTTGCTTGTTTTCGCCCTCGGCTCTTGCATAGTGGGCTTCTGCAGAATCGGGCAGGTTAAACAAGTGTATTTGTTTATCCGAGCTCAGGTATTCTTTACCGAGATATTCAGCAGCTTTGCCTCTTGCCTGGGCGTAAAGTTTTAACACAAGGTTTGCATGGTTGTGCATTTGCGACCAACCATGCGCGTAATACATTTCAACTTCGCTATTAGCATACACGTGTGGCACTCCCCAGTTATCCCAAAGTATTTCCGAGCCTTTCCGGGGGCTCGGATTGATACAGGAAGCATGAAGGATTATAAGACACACCGTTAACATTCTAATAGTAGATAACGGTTTAAGAATCATAACCAAAGTCTTTAAGATTTATATAAAAATAAAATCAGTTTAACAGATTAAAGAATTACTATTCTCTATATAGGCCAATCCGATCAAAAGGAATTTCAACATAACATAGTCTAAGGCGCAAATATGATTAAGTGGCTTATTTTCAGTATTGATTGTTACAAGCATATTTAAAATATTAACGCAACATACTAATCTATGATAATTGCTTTATGTTTTCCTTCTCCCACAATGGGTTGATCGACATCTTTAAATATATTCTGACGAAGATAGATATTCTCAGATCTCATGTCCAGTCGAACGCCTCTGTCAGATTTTGAAATCGAGTTCATTTCAATTATAGCATCAGAAGAATTAACTACTCTGATTTCACCATTGCTGTGGATAATGTTATTTCTTATAACATTACAATGGGCGAGTGATTTAGGTATCATTTGAGGGATAATCTCGAAATGATTCCATATCTTTTCTCCCTCCGTGAGCTCTTCTCCTGGTTTACTTCTTTCCTTTACATTCAAGATATCTACATTACCCGTAATAAGGAGTGAAGCGGGAGAGTGTGAATAGTTATTCCCCTCTATTATTTCAGTATTCAAAATCTGATTGTACCAAGTTGGTTGCATTCCCCACAAGCGCCCATTTCCACCCCAGGCTATAAAACCATTCATTCGTGTACCCGTGTTACCGGAGACAATATTCTCGATCGACATACCATATAACTGTACGGTACCTCCATCTTCGAATCTATTATTTGTGATTAAAATCCGTCCCCGGAAGGGAACAATGGAAAGAATGGATGTCTCATCAGGGTCAACTGTCCACGGTTCATCTATTTCCCAATCACGTCCACTGTGTTTTACTATCCGGCGATACTGACCCATCCCCTTTCCTTTGAGAATACAAGCTGCCATATCTACTCCATTGGTTGGATTTGGGGCATATCTTTTAAAGAGTGGATCTTTAGCCAGCAGCAGTTTCTTCCCGGAAATAGTTTTAAAGTGCCCAAAATAGGCTCCTCCCGTGGCATCAAAAGTGATTAATTCACGATCTAACCCATAAGCATTGGCAAACCGGTTGTTATTAAACAGTACGTTTTCTTGCCTATTGCCGAAGAAAGTCGCAACATCATTTCCGGTAGCCCCCATATCATGCCCTTCAAAGTTGTTATTCTCAAATATTAACTGGTTGGAGCATTCACAAGTGAATGCTCTGCGTCCATATTGAACGCGGTTATTCCGGAATACTCCATAGGTTGAGTTCCAGAATCTCATACCAATTGTACCTGCCAGTATATCACAATTGGTAATGGAAAATGACTTTAATCCGTTTAGATGTAGAGCGGTTGCTTCACTTTCTTCTTTGCCATTCAATTTTCTACCTCGGAAGTTCACTCCATCTTGAGCGCGTCCAAGCATATACATATGATTGGCTCGTATACGTACGTTATCCATTCTGAACTCTCCCTTCTCAGCTCTTATGAATGCATTGTATTGATTCTGACAATAGAGCGTCAAATCTTCAATTGCGAATTTATTACCATAAATTAAAGAATAACGTTCTTCGGGCTTATCAAGCCAGTAAATACTTACCAAGTCTTTTCGCTCTCCTCGTAAAATAGTATTATCCGGAATCATGAGTGTTTTTGATACATGATATTCACCTCGGGGAAAATAGAGAATACCACCCTTATTGATTTTGACCTGTTCAAGTGCGTTTTCCAATCCAAGAGTCTTTACATTAAAAACGGTTGAAGGAGCCGGATGATCTTTCTTCACCACAAGTTCACCACAGGATTCCCAGCTGTTCTCTCCTCCGTATCCGTTGTGAATCCATACATTGTAAGTCCCTGTTGGAACTTTTGCGGGCAACAAAGCTTTAACATTAAATTGATTAGCATAATCAACAGGAAGAGATATTGATTTTCCTATTTGATCAACTAGTTGTATTGTTGTTTTACCTTCTTTAAAATTTAAAGAATTGCCAGCAAGATGCACCCATCCTTCAGGGGAAGATGATTCTCCTAAATCACCCTGTATCCACCAACAATTTGGGGAGTTAAGAAAGACTGGATCGGAAGTCATATCTCCATCTACAATCCTGCAGGCGTAAATTCCTTTTTTCCAAGTTGGAGGTATCAAGAATTTGAAAGTATATTCTGTCTGATGCAACACTTGTGCATCAGTCCATTTTAGCCCTATTAATTCAATATTCGACTTCACATTTCCTGCATCTCCATCTTTCATTCTAACTATTTGCACTTTAGCTTTGGTTGAGAGATTCCCAGCCTGTAAAAGTACTGTCTCACCAGGAGCAACTGGTGATGAGGCCCATATAATGGCAGGTGATGAACCTGAATCTGCCGAAACTGAACTACAAAGAGAAATAGTTACAAAACAAAGTAAAAAAAACAATCTGTTCATAATATATTTTTTTATGATCTCAAAAGTTGAGTCCACTCCGAAAAGTCGGCAGGACATTTAGTTGATTATTAATTTGTTTTTATCCCGTTTATCATAAAGGGTGTTTTTTTACCCGAAATGTTCTTTGAAATATTTGCGTATATTATTAATATTCATTATCTTAGTGGTGTATTTAAACACCTGGACATGTTCAAGAAATCAGACGATCACCGGCAATTGGATGCTTTTTCCTCACCCACCGAGTATTTTAAAGACTCCACGAAGAACTATTACCTCAAGAATGACTCCTGGCATAACCAGTTCAGGAAACAGGTCGTGATGCGCGTGGACGAGACCGTCTTCAGCGTGCTTTACACCAGGGGAAAAGGTGCTCCCAACGCTTCCTTGCGGGTGTTGGAGGGGATGATGATCCTGAAAGAGGGTCAGGGCTGGAGCGATGAACAGCTGTTCGAGAACTGCAACTTCAATCTCCTTGTGCGTAGCGCCCTGGGATTGATGACCCTCGAGGATTCCGCGCCGGTGGCTTCGACCTACTACCTGTTACGGCGTAACCTGGTGGAATATGCCAGGGAACATGGAGAGGACCTGTTCAAGTCCTGTCAGGCACAGATCACCCGGGACCAGTTGCTCGAGTTCAACGTGAGTGGCAAGCAGGTGCGCATGGACAGCAAGCTCATCGGCAGCAACATAGCCTGGTACACCCGTTACGAGCTGATCCACGATACCCTTCGTCTGTTCATCGGGGAGAGAGAAGAGCACATCTTCAAGAGAAGCCTCACGAGGGATGAATTCTCCCTGATAGAGAGCATCCTGGATGAAACGGGCAACAAGGTGGTTTATCGCTGCACGAAGGCAGAGCTTGACACCCGGTTCGTGGCATTGGGCAAGCTGATGTACCGTCTTGTAAAACTCTTCAAGGCTCACGACTATGGTCGTTACGGTACTCTTAAAGCTGTTTTTGAGGAACAGTTCTCGGTAGGGAAAGACAGGATCGTTCTCCCCCTGGAGAGTGATCAAATCAGTACCCACAGCACGCAGTCCCCCCACGACACCGATTGCCACTATCGTGACAAGGATGGCAACAAGGTGAAGGGCTACTCGGTGAACCTCACCGAGACGTGTGATCAAAAGCAGGAAGAAGATGATGCACCACCGGTTTTGAACCTTATCACCGATACCAGCGTGGAGGTGGTTTCCGCTTCCGACAGCAGCTTCCTGACCGGGGCCTTGCAGCGAACAGGGGAGATACTGTCCGGGAACATCGAAAAGGTGTATGCCGATGGAGCCTATAACAGCCCCGTGAACCAGGTGTATTGCCAGGACAACGAAATCAACCTGCAGCTTACCGGCATGCAGGGCTTCCCCTCGAGATATGATCTGAAGCCCGATGGACAAGACCCGGACAACCTGATCGTAACGGACACCTTGACAGGTGAAACCATCCCCTCATACCCGTCTAAACCCATCAAGGATAAAACCCTGAAAAGATGGAGGATCAAAACAGGGGAAGGCAAGTAT
>ENA-UOOR01003186-UOOR01003186.1-fermentation-metagenome-genome-assembly--contig:-NODE-3186-length-14971-cov-2.907348_pt1 | contig 14971 bp, 13 predicted proteins | sample MGYA00245780_ERZ724029 | MGnify/ENA primary metagenome ERZ724029 (study PRJEB28704, sample SAMN03018315) | fermentation metagenome | biome: anthropogenic terrestrial biome; feature: soil; material... | reverse complement strand
CCCAGCAGGTTGCAAAAGCCCATGCCGCTCACGGTAATCACCGGGATCAGGGCATTGTTGAGGGCGTGGCCCACCACCACCCGGCTCTCCTTCATCCCCTTGGAGCGGGCGGTGCGGATGTAGTCCATGGACATGGCCTCCAGCAGGTTGGAGCGGGTCTGGCGGGTGATGAGCCCCATGGTGAAAAAGCCCAGCACCATAGCGGGGAGAATCAGGTGGGAGAAGGCATTGGCCAGCATTTCCCAGTCCCCCCAGGAGATGGCGTCCAGCACATACAGGCCGGTTCCTCCGGTGGGGTTAAAGATGCGGGGATCGATCCGCCCGCCGCTGGGAAACCACTTGAGCTTGCCGCAGAACACCGACATCACCAGCAGGGCAAACCAAAAGCTGGGCAACGAGACCCCGCTGACCGAAATGGCCCGCAGAATCTGGTCCGCCGGCTTGTTCTGAAAGATGGCGGAAAGGATTCCAAACCCTACCCCCAGCACAATGGCGATAATCATGGCAAAAATAGAAAGCTCCAACGTCGCGGGAAAGTACTGGGCCAGATCCTGCAGCACCGGTCTTCCTGTCCGGATGGAAGTGCCGAAATCGCCGCGCAGCATATTGGACATATAGACGATGTACTGCTCGTGGAGAGGCTTGTCCAGCCCCCATTTCGCTTCGTAAGCGGCGACGATTTCCGGGTCGTTCAGGGCGGTTTGGCTCAGGTTGGCCGCAACCGGGTTGCTGGGCACCATATGGGAGATTAAAAACACCATGACCGAAACTCCCAGCAGCAAAACCACCATTAAGAGCAGACGTCTGATCAGATACCGGAACAAAAAGGCACTCCTTTCTTCAAACGATGAGATAGGTTTATTGATAGGCAGGAACCGAACAAGGACCTTCCGCTCATTTGCTTCAACAAACCCTGATGCCATGCCGGAACGCCGCCTTGGCAGATTCCGGCACGGCATCCAAACAGATTCCGTTTCCTTAATTATTTGGCTGTCAGATCACAAAGCTGAATTTTGCACAGATCGTTGTAGGCAACGTTTTCCAGCCGGTCGGAGCGGTAGGCAAAGGTTTTGGGGTGCTGCAGCAGGAAGGCAAAGGGATTATCCTGATCAAACAGCTGCTGCAGTTCCTCGGCGTATTGGGCCCGCAGGGCGGGATCGGTTTCCACCTGAATCTGATTGGCCAAATCCCACAGAGGCTGATTTTCCGCCGTCAGTTCCCATTTGGTGCGGTTGCCGTAGGCGGTGCCATGCTCGCCGGTTCCCGGCAGGAAGGCAAACTGGTTGTTGATGTCGTAGTAGTCGGGGGACCAGAACATGACGTAGAAGGGCATGGAAGCATCCCGCATCTTTTCGTAAACCAGAGTGGCTTCCAGCGTCTCAATGTTGACGTTGATGCCGATTTCGGAAAGATCCTGCTTCACCTTCTGGGCAATGGTGGTCCACTCCAGACCCTCGGAGTTGTTGTTGGCGCAGGTGAGGGTGATGTCAAAGCCGTCGGCATAGCCGGCCTCCGCCATGAGAGCCTTGGCCTTTTCCAGATCCCAGCTGTTTGCATCCCGGGTCAGAGCGCCGGAAAAGCCGTTCTGCACAAAGTTGAGGGGAATGGTGCAGCCTTCGCCCCCCAGAGTGAGGTAGCCGGGGTAATCCAAAGCGTAGCGGATCGCTTCCTGTACCTTGGGGTTGGCCATCTCGGGAGAAAGGGCCTCATCCCGGTTCATCACCAAAAAAGTGATGAGGGCGGTGGCGCCGTTGGAAATGGCGATGCCTTCCTTACCCTCCAGCTGCTTGGCGGTTTCGGTGTTCAGTCCAAGGGAAATGTCGATCTCACCGTTTTGCAGGGCGGTGATTTGAGCGTCTACGCTGGGCATCTCCTTGAGGATGATGGTATCGATGTTCTTGCTTTCATCCCAGTAGTTGGGGTTCTTTTCCAGAACCAGCTGTTCCTTGGGAGTCCAGCTCTTAATAATGTAGGGGCCGGAGCCTGCGGAGGTGGTGTCCAGCCATGTTTTGGCTGTGTCGCCGCCGGTATCGGAACCGCCGTGCTCCTTGACTACCTCACTGTCCAGAATACAGTAGGCGTTGGAGGTCAGCTTTACCAAAAAGGAAGCGTCGGGCTCGGTCAGGGTAAACACCACGGTGGAATCGTCGGGAGCCTCTACCTTTTCCACGATTTTGACGTTGGAGTAGGCGTTGCTGTCCTTCATGTTCAGCACCCGGTTGATGCTCCAGACCACATCCTTGGCGGTGAGCTTGTTGCCGCTGGCAAAGACCACATCGTCCCGCAGAGGGAAGGTGTAAACCGTGTTGGTGTCGTCAATTTCCACTCCGGTGGCCACAGAGGGGACAGGAGTTCCCATGGTGCCGGATTCCACGCGGTAGAGCATATCGTAGGCCGCGTAGGAAATCATGTTGGCGTAGGGCTCATACATGTTGCCCGGGTCCAGAGTGATCAGGTCGGACTGAGCACCGATCACCACGGTGTTGGGCTGGGCAGGGGCTGCAGTGTCTCCCGAGCCGGAAGCATCGCCACTCGGGGGAGCAGTAACCTTTCCGCTGCTTCCGCCGGCGCAGGCGGCCAGCAGGGAGACCAAAAGACTGCAGGTTAAAAGAATCGCTAATATTTTTTTCATATGTACCTCCTAATATAATAAAGGATAAGCTCCTTTATGGATGTTGTTCGCAGAGATAACAGGAAACAAAATGCCCCGGCTCCACCTCTTGCAGCGAGGGCCGCTCCCTGCGGCAACGCTCCATGACATGAGGGCAGCGGGTGTGAAAGGCGCAGCCCACAGGGGGATCGGTGGGGCTGGGCAGATCCCCGGAAAGCACAATCCGCTGGAGAACAGGCTCCGCGCTGCCGTCATCAATAATGGGGATGGCGGAAATCAGAGCCTGTGTGTAGGGGTGCCTTGCGTCCTGATAGATATGGCCCGCCGGGGCAAGCTCCACGATCTTTCCCAGATACATGACGCCGATGCGCTGGCAACAGTGTTTGACCACACTGAGGTTGTGAGAAATAAACAGATAGGTGAGGCTCAGCTGCTTCTGCAGGTCCTCCAGCAGGTTGATGACCTGCGCCTGAATGGAAACATCCAGAGCCGAAACCGGCTCATCGCAGATGATCATCTGGGGATTGAGGGCAAGGGCCCGGGCAATACCCACCCTCTGCTTCTGGCCGCCGGACATTTCGTGGGGGTAGCGTTCCAGATATTGGCTGGAAAGCCCCACCATATCGCAGAGCTCCAGAATCCTGCGCCTGCGCTCCTCCCCTGTGAGCAGGCCATGAATGACAAAAGGCTCCATGAGAATATCCAAAATCTTCCGTCTGGGGTTGAGGCAGGAGGAAGGGTCCTGAAAAATCATCTGGGATTTGCACCGGAACTCCTTGAGCTCCCGGCCCCGCAGGCGGGAAATATCCTTGCCGTCAAAAATGATCTTGCCGCCGGTGAGGGGGTAGAGCCGCAGAAAGGTCTTGCCCAACGTGGATTTTCCACATCCCGATTCCCCTACCAGCCCAAAGGTCTCTCCTTTATCAATGGAAAGGGTGACGCCGTCCACCGCGTACAGGGTGGCTTTTTGCCCCCGCTCCTTTTTCACTGTAAAATGCTGCTTGACATCCTGTGCCTGCAGCAGAACCTCATTGTTCATGCTGTGTTACCTCTCGCTCCTTGTCTTCGAACAGAACACACCGCACCCACCGGCCGTCGGGCAAAGCCTTCAGCTCGGGGTGCTCCTTGCGGCACCGGGGCTGGGCCTGCTTGCAGCGGGGGTGAAAGCGGCAGCCTTCCGGCATTTGGCCGGCGTCGGGCACCATGCCCTCAATAGCTTCCAGCCGCTTGGTGGTTCCTGTCAGCCGGGGCAGAGCCTGAATCAGCCCGGCGGTGTAGGGGTGGAGAGGGTCCCGGAACAGCTGCCTGACCGGGGAGGTCTCCACCATTTCCCCGCAGTACATCACCGCCACCCGGTCGCAAGAATCGGAGACGATGCCAAGATCGTGGGTGATCATGATGATGCCCATATCCCGCTGCCCCCGAATATCCTTAAGAAGCCCCAGAATCTGGGCCTGAATGGTGACGTCCAGCGCCGTGGTGGGCTCGTCGGCGATGAGCAAATCCGGGTCGCAGGCCAGAGCAATGGCGATCATAACCCGCTGGCGCATTCCCCCGGACAGCTGGTGAGGGTATTCCCGCAGCCGCTGGGCCGCGTCGGGAATACCGCAAAGCTCCAGCAGCTCAAGAGCCTTGTCCTGAGCCTCTTTTTTGGAAAGCTTGCTGTGGAGCAAAATGGACTCCATAATCTGCCGTCCACAGGTATGTATGGGGTTGAGGGAGGTCATGGGCTCCTGAAAAATCATGGCGATGCGGTTGCCACGCACCTGCTGCATTTCCTGCTCGCTGAGGGAAAGCAAATCTCTGCCCTCAAACAGGATGCTGCCCTGCACCTGAGCCGCCGCCGGAAGCAGCCTCATCACCGCTAAAGAGGTGACGCTTTTTCCGCTGCCGGATTCGCCTACAATGCCCAAAACCTCGCCCCGTGCCACATGGAACGAAAGATTGGAGATGACGCTTACCGGGCCTTCGCCATTTACAAACTCTACATTCAGGCCATGCACTTCCAACAAATTATCCAAAAGACCTGCCCTCCCGCCAGGAATGCGCAAAATCGATTTTGCATCGAAACTGATTTAAAGCAGTAAAATGCTGGTTGTAAAAAAAAGGAGCTGTTCAATGACATCGTCATTTCCCACAACTCCACCGCTGTATTAAAACATTATACTGCGTTTAAATCTTTTTTTCAAGGGGAAGGGGAAAAGAAGGAAGATAGAGCGGTTTTTTGGCGTTTTATAGGGAAGGTTCCAGTCCCTGTACTCTTGTTTTCCTAACGGCAGAGGACCGGTGGGGCCTTGGGGCCCGGTTGGCCCACCCGGATCTCCCGCCAACCCGGAGGGGCCGGTGGGTCCGGTGGGGCCCTGCATCTCCGAGGAGGACAGAGCCTGCTGCATCTTGGCCTTCAGGAACAGCTGGTTGTAGGAAGCGCTCTGCAAAAGGCCCTGAACGCTCTCGTTGGTTTTCAGCAGATCGTCAATGGTAGCGGGGGGGCCGGTCAGGCCGGGAAGGGTCCCCAGCACATACTGAATTTTTTCACCTTCCGCGTTGATGATATGGCTGAGTCCAAGCTCCTCCATGGCAATGGATGACAGGATCTGATTAATGGCATCGTCTCGGTTGATATTGGGATTTTCGGGGAAAGAAGGTTGTGACAAGATACATCGCCTCCGTTATAATAATGAGTGACCTTCTACATTTTTGTTAGGATAAGCTCGCCCCGCCGTATCCGCAGTTCGTTTTTAGAGTGCGCCAGCGTGGAAACATGACAGGGATAGCGGCATGGAGGAATTTGGATCATGGTGTGTCCGGTCAGTCTGTTCTTCAGGCTCCGGGCTTCCAGATGAAACAGCTCAAAAGCGTTCACGCCTTCGGGAGAGATGACAAACAAAGCCACGGTTCCCGCTTTTTCAAACTCGCAAAGCTCGAAGGAAAAGCTTGCTTTGTACAAGCCGCTCTGGAACAATTTCAGGCAGGAGCAGTTTTTGGCAGATGGAGAAAGAACGGAAAAATGCCCCCGTGGCCGTGGGCTCCACTGCAAAGGGGTACCGGGGCAGTAGATGCCGGGCACCACTTCAAAGCACAGGAGAGAATTGCACATGGCCGGCGGTATGCAACAGCAATGGGAAGGGCAGGGGAAAGGCGGAACAGGGGAATTTGGAGGCCTCGGCGGGCAGGGGGGCCTCGGCGGGCAGGGGGGCTTGGGCGGAATGGGAGGAGGAGAAGGCTTTGGCAGATGCTCCAGTACGGAATCGGTTTTGTTTTTGAGAATCAGTTGATTTTGCAGGATCATTTCCAACAGTTTTGTGACACTTTGATTGATAGCCAACACATCTTCGGGCTTGGTTCTGCAGCCATTTTCATTTAGATGGCCGAGGATGTACTGAATTTTTTCCCCCTCGGCGTTCATGATGTGACTCAGAGCAACTTCCTCCATGGCAATGGAGGAGAGTATCATATTTAAAGCCTGCTCCCGGGTCAAATCGGGATTTGGAGTTGGCAATTCTGGCATTGACATGATACTTCACCTCTTGCATTAGGGTATTCTGTCCTTTGGCATAACGTGCCTTAACAGCGATGCCGGCAGCTTTTAGTTTACTTTTCGGACAAGAGTGTACAAGGCAAACAAACAGGTTTGCCCTGATATTTCCATCAAGGTGTGTCAAGTTACCATAGTTTAGAAAAAATAAATTTCTTCTAAATTCCAGGTGATAGGGGTCCTTTTTTTTATGCGGACTTTATTTTTTCCGTAAAAAATCCCCCCCGCCGGAATTGGACGGGAGGGGATTGCTATTCACGTTTGGGGAGATCAGTCGGTGTTGACTCCCAGCTTGTCGAAGACATAGAAGACGATGCCAAAAAGGATGCCCACAATGGCGCTGAGTGCCATGCCGGAAATTCCCACCTGCCCGATGTGGACCGTCAGTCCGGAAAGCCCGGCTACAAAGATCACCGAGGTCATCACCAGATTCCGGGATTTGCCGTAATCCACCTGGCGGTCCACCAGAATGCGCAGACCGGAGGTCCCGATCATGCCGTAGAGCAAAAAGGTGATGCCGCCGATGACGTTGCCGGGAATGGTGGAGATCAACGCGGAAAGGGGTCCGATAAAGGCCATGAGAATGGAGATACAGGCCGCCCCTGCAATGACCTGAACGCTGTACACTCCGGTGATGGCCATCACGCCGATGTTTTCGCCGTAGGTGGTGGTTCCCACTGCGCCAAACAGGCCGGAAATGGCGGTGGAAAGGTTGTCCGCAAAGTAGGTGCGGTGCAGCCCGGGGTCCTTCAGCAGGTCTCTGCCTACAATTTTTCCGGTGACGATCTGGTGGCCAATGTGTTCGGCGGCCAGCACCAGAGCCACAGGGGCAATGGTCAGCATGGAGGTCAGATCAAACTTTGCCATCACAAAATGGGGCATCGTAAAGAATTTGGTGGTCAGTATAGGGATAAAATCCACCATATCAAAGCAGATCGCGGTGATATAGCCGCTGACCAGAGCCACCAGCAGGGGAATCACTCCCAAAAATCCCCGGAACAGCACCGAGCCCAGCACCGCCACCAGCAGGGTGACGGAAAACACCACGATGCTGCCGGTGGTGGCGCCTTCTCCGGTCAAGGTGGCCCCGATGGCCCCCCCACCCACAGAAACTCCCGCCAACTCGAAACCTATCAAAGCAACAATAGGTCCCATAGCGGCGGGAGGAAGAAGAATATCAATCCAGTCGGTGCCGAACTTATAGATCACAAAAGCTACAATCATACCGATGACGCCTACAAACACGACTCCCCCCTGTGCGTTCTGCACACCACTTGCGGCCATGACAGTGCTGACGGGGGCGATAAAGGCGAAGCTTGAACCCAAATAAGCAGGAGCCTTACCTTTGGTAATTGCAATGAATAGAAGGGTTCCCACACCGTTCATAAACAAGACGACTCCGGGGTCAATGCCGAAAATCAGGGGAACCAGTACCGTTGCGCCAAACATTGCAAATACATGCTGAATACTCAACGGCAACATGGTCAGAAATGGTAAGCGTTCTTCTACCTGCACAATCTTTCTTTGACTCATGGATATTCCTCCTCTGGATGCATACACACAAATTGTCTTATTTTAGCATGATATGGAAAGGAATTCAAGAGGGATTTCAGAATTTTTTCGGCAGGAAAATATTAGCAAGAGGCGGCGGAACCCCACGGGAATCCACCGCCCAACCCTTTAAATATTACAAAGAGCCGCCGGAAAACCGGGCAGCTGAATGCTCTGCTCAAAGATGCCCCGAAAATCCATATGGTTCTGCAAGAACAGCTCTACCAGCAGGGGGTCAAAGTGCTTGCCACTGCCCCGGCGGATGATGTCCATGCTCGTTTCGTGGGAAAAGCTCTCCTTATAAACCCGCTTGGAGCGCAGGGCGTCATACACGTCGGCCAGAGCCATAATCCGCGCCGAAATGGGGATTTCCCCTCCCTTTAATCCGGCCGGGTACCCACTGCCGTCCCATTTTTCGTGGTGGCAGAGGGTGATGTCCATCCCGATCTGCACAAAGGCGTTGAGGTCGCACTGCTCCTGTACGCTGGCCAGAGTTTCGTGGCCGATGATGACGTGGGTTTTCATCACCTCAAACTCTTCCGGGGTCAACCTGCCGGGCTTGAGAAGGATGGCGTCGGGAATCCCTACCTTGCCAATGTCGTGCAGGGGGCTTGCGTTGGTGATGACCTCCACAAATTCGGCGTTGATCACCTGAGGATGCTCTCCCCGCTCCAGCAGCTTTTCCGCCAGCAGCCTGCAATAGGCCGCCGTTCTGCCAATGTGGTTCCCGGTATCATCATCCCGGGACTCCGCCAACTTGACCAGAGCAAAGATGGTAGAAAGCTGGGAGGCGGAAATGACCTTGACCTTTTCCTCCACCAGCTCCTCCAGATGGTCGTTGTATTTTTGCAGCTTCTCCTCGGCCAGCTTGGAAGCGGTGATGTCCTGAATGGTGCCATGAACCGCAACGGGGGTTCCGGAAAGGTCCCGGTGCATGACACAGCGGATGTGCACCCACTTGATCCGGTCCTCTCCCAGCATCAGCCGCAGCTGATAGGGGGGCGGCTCGATGCCCCGGGAAATACTTTCCAGCATAAGCTGGGCCAGAGGGAGGTCCCCCGGGTGGATGGTGTCGAGAAATCGCTGCAGTTCGCCTTCTTCCGGTTCCTCCAGCTCCAGCAGCTCCCCCATGGTGTCCGACCACCACAGCTCCTGGGTGGCAAGATCCAGCTGCCAGTTGCCCAAAGAGGCGATCTTCTGAGCCTCCCGGCGGCTGGCGTCGCTTTGTTCCAGCTGGCGGTTCTGAATCTCCAGCTGCCGCGAAACCTCCACATAGCGGGCCATTAGCTCCGAGACCAGATGAGTCTGAATCTGATAGTCCACCCGGTCGGCAAAATAGTCCAGCATAGTTTTGGCCTGCTGGGCGGAATCAGAACGTTGGGGGAGCCATTCGGCTTCCAGTTGCTTCACCGTGCCACCTCCTCCAGAAAGTAATCGATGCCAACGTTGTCCAAAGCCCGCAGCCGCTGGATAGCCACCTGCCGGGAGATGGGGGTGTGCAGAAGGCTGCCGTGCTGGGGAGCAATCAGGGAAACATCCAGTTCCCCGATTCGATCCAGAGCGTAGCGCAGGGCCTTGGCGGAGGTCATACTCCGCCGGTGGAAGGTCAGCATCCCCTGAATCTGACAGTGCTTGCCGGTATAGGGGCAGGGCCGGTTCACGTCACAGTTCCAGCACTGTTCCCCCAAGTGGGTGTACAGGCTCCAGTGATGGTCGTAGCTGCCGAAGATATCGCTGCTGAACAAAATCTTGGTTTTGGTATCGTAGGTCATAAAGCTTCCCGGCGAGTGGGAATACGGGGTGCGGATAAAGGTGAGCTGCCTGCCGCTGGAAAACTTAAACTCAAACCCAAGGGTTTCTATGCACTGCTTGGGGGAGGTAGAGGAGTAGTAGTTGATAAACAGGTTGTTCTCGTAGTGGGAGATAATTTTAAGCTCCTTGCTGTGAATCATCGCCTCCATATGAGGGATGTTGGCGCACAGGTCGGGGTCATAGTGGTGATAGATCAACCTGCAAATTTGGTTGGGAGCCACTCCCGCCCGCATAATTTTTAGCATCACAGTACTAAAGTCGCTGCGGCTTCCGCTGTCCAGCAAAACAGCCTCCTGCCCATCCACAATTAAGTAAGGGTTGCAGTGCAGCCCTGCATACGCATCGGCAAACCCAACCCAGTAGACTCCCTCTGCTATTTCGATGGGTTCATTATAATCAAGAGTTTCGTCAATCACTGGAAACTGTCTCCTTTCGTTGCGGCCGATGCCTTGCATACAGGAAATGGGGAATCGACAATACAGGCTATTTGTTTCCATAATTATAACACATTATTAGAGCATAAAAAGTGCATATATTTTCCACGAATAACAATTATTGGAAACAACGTTTGCGGACACAAAACCCTTCAAAAGAACAGGGAGAAACAGATCGTTTTGAAAATCTTGCTTTTTAATTGACAGAATCCCCCACCGGCTCTATACTGAAGGTAAGAAAAAATCCAACGGCTGCGGGGCGAAAGCCCCCAAGGGAAGCCGGGGGAAAATCCCGCGCGGAGCCGCCGCTGTAATGGTACCAGCCGCACTTTATGCGCCACTGTTGTAAAACGGGAAGGCAAAGCCGCGGCCATGACACCTGAGCCAGAAGACCTGGCCGTTGGATGATAGCCGCCAAGGCGGCATTCCACACTGCTGACGGGACTTCGGCCGGTGTGATGAGTGGGTGGCTTTTTGCCATACTTATCGCATCCTTTCCGGCGGGAGGGTGCGATTTTTCTATTTCTGGAGGTGGCCGGATGAAGTTCGAGCATTATATCGAAAAAGGGGGCAGGCGGCTGCGGTGCGGCTACACCACCGGAAGCTGCGCCGCTCTGGCCGCCAAGGCCGCCACCCTTAAACTCCTGACAGGGGAAGAAGCCCCCCGGCAGAGCATTGTGACCCCCTCGGGCATTGAGGTGACGGCGGATATTATCCACGGCTGCGCCCCGCCCGGCTTTGCCCGGTGCGGGGTGCGCAAGGACGCAGGGGACGACAGCGATGTCACCGACGACCTTGTCATTTACGCTGTCGTCCGCTTAAACCGGCAGCCGGGAATCGTCATCGACGGGGGAGAAGGGGTGGGCCGGGTCACCCTTCCGGGGCTGGAACAGCCGGTGGGAGCCGCCGCTATCAACAAAGGCCCCCGGCAGATGATTGCGCAGGCAGTGGAGGAGGTCTGCCGGCAGCAGGGCTATGGCGGGAGTATTTGGGTAGAGGTCAGCGCCCCCGGCGGGGAGGAAATCGCCGCCAAAACCTTTAATCCCCGGCTGGGCATCCAAGGGGGCATCTCTATTTTAGGCAGCAGCGGAATTGTGGAACCTCAAAGCGTGCAAGCCCTCATCGATACCATAGAGGTGGAGATGAAGATGCTGGCGGCTCAGGGCCACCGGGAACTGCTCATCACCCCGGGCAACTACGGAACCTCCTTCCTCGGGGAGCATCCGCCAAAACGCGAGCTTCCTCAGCTCAAATGCTCCAACTTCATTGGAGATACATTGGACTTTGCCCTAAGTCTTGGCTATCGGCGGCTGTATCTGGTGGGGCATCTGGGCAAGTTTGTCAAGCTGGCAGGGGGGATCGTGAACACCCACTCCGCCTATGCCGACGGCAGAATGGAGATCATCACCGCCCACGCCGCTCTGGCAGGCGGGGGAGCCCCTCTGGCCCAACAGCTGATGGCGGCCTCCACCACCGACCAGTGCGTGGAGCTTCTGGAATTTGCCCAGCTCCGGCAGCCTGTGATGGATTCTATGTTGCGGCGGGGAGTGTTTCACCTGAACCAGAGAACTCAGGGGCAAATAACATGTGAGCTTTTGCTGTTCACCAATCAGTGGGGGCCTTTGGCCTGGACTGCGGGCACGGCGGAGCTATTCGGCTTGGAGGTGCAGTGAAATGGTATACTTTGTGGGAGCGGGCAGCGGCGCCCCCGACCTGATCACCCTGCGGGGGGACAGGCTTCTGCGCGAGGCGGATGTGATCATTTATGCGGGGAGTCTGGTCAATCCGGCTCTGCTGGAATCGGCCAAAAAAGGCTGTGAGATTTACAACAGCGCCCTTATGACCTTGGAGGAAGTGGTGGCCGTCATGGAGCGGGCCCACGCCGCGAAGCAGATGACAGTGCGGCTCCACACCGGGGATCCCAGCCTGTACGGAGCCATCCGGGAGCAGATTGTCCGGCTGGATGCCCTGCACATTCCGTGGGAGGTAGTGCCGGGGGTTTCCAGCTTTTTGGGGGCAGCCGCCGCTCTGGGGGCGGAATACACCCTGCCCGGAATCAGCCAAACCCTGATCCTCACCCGGATGGAGGGCCGCACCCCCGTGCCGGAAGGGGAAAAGATGGCGTCGCTGGCCGCCCATGGAGCTTCCATGGCGGTATTCCTCAGCACCGGGCTGTTGGAGCAGCTGGAAGCTCAATTGCTTCAGGGAGCCTATACCGCCGAAACTCCCGCCGCCATTGTCTACAAGGCCACTTGGCCGGAGGAAAAAGTCCTCCGCTGCCGGGTGGGAACGCTGGCCCAAACCGCCAGAGAGCAGGGCGTCACCAAAACCGCCCTCATACTGGTGGGGGACTTTCTGGAGGAGGAAGGGGACCGCTCCTGCCTTTATCATCCGGAGTTTACCACGGAATTCCGGGAGGGAACCAAAGCATGAAGGTATTCCTCCTTTCCTTCACCCCCGGGGGAGAAAGATTGGGAGAAAGGCTGGCGCAGACTCTTGGCCCGGATGCACAGCACACCCCCTTTCACACCCTTGGCACATCGCTGAAGTTCTGGGTGGGGGAACGCTTTTGCCACGGAAGTGGCCTTGTGTTCATCGGGGCGGCGGGAATTGCCATCCGCTTAGTGGCCCCTTTCCTTCAAGGGAAAACAGTGGACCCCGCCGTGGTGGTTCTGGATGAGGAAGGCCGCTTTGTCATCCCTTTGCTTTCCGGCCATGTGGGGGAAGCCAACGCTCTGGCCCGGCAGATTGCCGCTTACACCGGGGGAGTGGCGGCGCTCACCACCGCCACCGACGTCAAAGGCGTCTTTGCCGTGGACAGCTGGGCGGTTTCTCAGGGGCTGCACATCGCCAACCCCGGCCGGATCAAAGAGGTCTCCCGCCGTCTGCTGGCAGGGGAGAACATCAAGATGTTCAGCCGCTACCCCATCCGGGGAGCTGCCCCCGCCGGGGTGACGGTGACGGACTGGGACTTAGACGCACAGGTGGGAATCAGCCATGAGGTTTCCAAAGATGAAGCTGCCCTCCATCTGATTCCCCCGGTAGTGGCGGCGGGCATCGGCTGCCGCAAGGGAACCTCCAAGGATGCCATTTTGTCAGCACTGGAACAGACGCTGGAAATCCATGAGATTCACCCGCTGGCTCTCTGCCGCATCTGCTCCATCGATTTAAAGAAAAAGGAGCCGGGGCTGCTGGAAGCCTGCCGGGAGTTGGGGATTCCCTTGGAGACCTTTTCCTCCGAAGAACTGGGAAACCTGCCCGGGGAGTTTTCTCCCTCGGCTTTTGTGAAAGAAATTACCGGGGTGGACAATGTCTGCGAGCGCAGCGCCCTTTTGGGCAGCCGGGGGGGCAGGCTGATTGCCCCCAAACAAATTGCGGGAGGCGTTACCGTGGCGCTGGCACGTTCGCCTTGGGAAGCCTCCTTCGAGGAGGAGCTATGAAAAAGCTGTTGGTGGTGGGGCTTGGCCCCGGATCGCCGGAGCGGATGACCATAGAGGCGGCTCATGCGCTGGAAAGCGCCGACATTCTCTGCGGTTACACCGGCTACATTGACCTGATTCGGGATCGTTACCCCGGCAAGGAGCTGCTTTCCACCCCCATGAAGGGGGAGCTGGAGCGCTGCCGCCTTGCGTTGGAACAAGCGGATAAGGGGCGGACAGTGGCCATGGTCTGCAGCGGGGACGCGGGAGTTTACGGCCCCGTTCTGGAACTGGCCCCTCAGTTTCCACAGGTAGAGGTTGAGGTAATTGCCGGAGTCAGCGCCGCCATGAGCGGCGGGGCTTTGCTGGGAGCCCCTTTAGGCCACGACTTTGCCATCATTTCTTTAAGCGACCTTCTCACCCCGTGGGAACTGATTGAACGCCGCCTGCGCACAGCCGCTCAGGGGGATTTTGCCATCTGCCTCTACAACCCCGCCAGCCGCAAACGTGCGGATTACCTTGCGCGGGCCTGCGATATTCTGCTGGACACCCTGCCGCCGGAACGGCTCTGCGCCGTTACCCGTAACATCGGGCGGGAAGGGGAGCAGGGCCGCCTGATGACTCTGCGGGAGCTGCGGGAATTTTCCGCCGATATGTTCACCACCGTCTTTATCGGCAACAGCCAAACCCGCAAGGTGGCCGGAAGAATGGTCACCCCCCGGGGGTACCGGAAATCATGAAGACACTGCTGCTGTTTGGAGGCACCACCGAGGGGCGAACCCTCACCGCATGCCTTGCCCGGCCGGGACTTCGGCTGCTGGTCAGCGTGGCCACCCAATACGGGCGGGAACTGCTGGAGGAACGGGAAGGCGTTGAAATCCTCAGCGGCCGGATGAGCAGAGAGGACATGATCCGCCGGATGGAAGAACATCAGGTGGGCTTGGTGGTGGACGCCACCCACCCCTATGCCAGCGGTGCGGGGCAGACCATTCGGGACGCCTGCCGGGCACAGGGCTTGCCCCTGCTGCGCCTGAGCAGGCCTGAAAGTCAGGTGGAGCACTGTGTGGCAGTTCCCACGGCGCAGGAAGCCACCCGGTATCTGGAAGGAACCGCCGGCAACATCCTCCTCACCACCGGAACCAAGGATCTGGAAACCTTCACACGCATTCAGGACTATCAAAGTCGCCTCTATCTCCGGGTGCTGCCTGCTGTGGAATCCTTGGAGCACTGCCGCGGCCTTGGTATCTCTCCGGGGCATGTTATGGCCATGCAGGGGCCATTTTCCAGGGGGCTCAATCGGGAGCTGATGCTCCAGTGGCACATTCGCACCTTGGTGACCAAGGACGGCGGTTCTCCCGGCGGCTTTGCCCAAAAAGCGCAGGCCGCCCGGGAGGTGGGGGCCACACTGGTGGTGATCGGAAGGCCCCGCCCCCAAGAGGGAATGACCCCGGAGGAAATCATAAAGGCGGTGGACCGCTGGATGGAGGAAGACAGATGAAGGTCAATCTCATCGGGATGGGGCCCGGCGGCAGGGAGCTTCTCACCCTGCAAGCTCTGGATGCTTTGCGGAAAGCCAAGGCGGTGATCGGAGACCGCCGTTTGCTGGAAG
>ENA-UOOR01003182-UOOR01003182.1-fermentation-metagenome-genome-assembly--contig:-NODE-3182-length-14989-cov-8.313312_pt1 | contig 14989 bp, 10 predicted proteins | sample MGYA00245780_ERZ724029 | MGnify/ENA primary metagenome ERZ724029 (study PRJEB28704, sample SAMN03018315) | fermentation metagenome | biome: anthropogenic terrestrial biome; feature: soil; material... | reverse complement strand
TGAACGGCAGGGCGGCGGTGGTCGTGCCCGACAACGTGCTGTTCGAGGGCGGGGCCGGCGAGGTGGTGCGGCGAAAGCTGCTGCACGAGTGCGAGGTCCACACGTTGCTGCGCTTGCCGACGGGCATCTTCTACGCCCAGGGCGTGAAGGCGAACGTGCTCTTCTTCGACAAGAAGCCCGGGCGCGAGAAACCGTGGACCGACAAGCTGTGGATCTACGACCTGCGGACGAACAAGGACTTCACGCTCAAGACCAACCCGCTCAAGCGCGAAGACCTCGACGAGTTCGTCGCCTGCTACCAGCCCGAGAACCGGCACGCGCGCAAGGCGACCTGGTCGGAGAAGAACCCCGAGGGCCGATGGCGGGCGTTCGGCTACGACGAGCTGCTCCAGCGCGACAAGGTGAGCCTCGACCTCTTCTGGCTACGCGACGAGAGCCTGGAGGACTCGGCGAATCTGCCGCCGCCGGAGGTGATCGCGGCGGAGATCGTGGAGGACCTGCGGACCGCGCTCGAGCAGTTCGAGGCGATTGAGGCCGACTTGGCGGGGAGGGGCTGATGGGGCCGTTTCCCGAATACGAAACAGCGGTAATGGCCTTCACGAGGGAGGCGATGATGGCAATGATGGAGGCGGGCGACGAGCTGTGGCGCACAATTCCCAAGGTTACGGTTCCTGATTTGCCCGACCTGCCTTCGGCCCCAGAAACCTCGTTCGCATACCAAGCTAGATTCAAGCCTATCGAAACAGTCTCTGTACTTGCTGTAGACGACTTGATCCATGCGAAGCTCGACGAGTGGAGCGTGATGATCTGGGAAATGGCTAGCCAATCGTTGAATCAGGTCATGCCTCAGGTATTCGAAAGTCTTGAGGGAGCGTGTCGGCAAGGGGGCCAAGTTGTTGACGCTAGCGGCGGCCCGCTAACCGTCGACCGGTTGCTCGACGCTTTGGAGCGGATAGATATCGATTTCGACCAGAATGGCGAACCAGAGCTGCCCTACTTAGTGACACACCCCGACTGCGTTCGAGCACTCCAGGAAATGAAGGTGACGCCGGCCCACGAGGCGCGTCGCCGTGCGATTCTTGAGAAGAAGCGAAAGGAATTCGATGCTCGTCGCCGCGTTCGAAAGCTGGATCGATTCGATAACTGAGCGGGGCTTCGACGAAGCCTTTCTCTCTCTGCTCAGGGCAAATGGCTATTACGACGTTCACTTCACGCATGGCGCCTATGAGAATGGGCGCGACGTAATAGCCAAGCTGACGGAGAACGGGCGCACGATTCAGTGCGCCTTTCAAAATAAGGCTGGCGACGTCTCGGGTGCCGGCTGGGACCGCATATTTAGCCAACTCTACCAGTTGGTCAGAATGCCGCCTGGCCACCCAGCGTTCGACCCGGCACTGCCTCGAAGATGTCTCCTCGTTACGACGGGGCGATTGGTAGGCAAAGCGCCGGCTTGCGCCGCGTCCTTTCGTCGCGACATGGCGTCCCAGGGTGTGGAATTCGACGTGATGGACCGTGAAAGGCTGATTGAGCACCTTGAGGGGACAGCGGCCCACGAGACGCTGGGCGGAGGCTCAAGGGCACTGGTGGAGACAATCGGCGCCATTGTCGGCGGAAAGGTCTTCGGCGCTCAACTAGAGCGGCTTTTCGTCCGATTGGTCCCGTCCAGCCCCGGAACCGATGCAGCGGCATGGCGAGCTCTCCTCGACAATTCCATCTGTGTTCGCGCCTTTTCCCAGCGCAATCTGCCGTTCCATGCGCTTACGGTGCTTCTCAATGGCATTCGCGTTGGGGCGTGCCTCGGATACGCCTCGGCAGAGCTCGGGCAAGCGGTCCTCCGAGAAGCGATGAAGTCATATTCGATTGTTGGCCGTTGTCTCTTGAAGGATTTTCTCGAGGCGCCGGACGACCCGAAACGTTGGTTAGAACTGGTTGGAGGAGGCGGCGCATCGTTTGTTACCTACCCGAGCGCGTGCCTCCGGGTTCTCGAGCTCCTCGGTCTGTCCGTTCTGTCCTTCCAGGAGGAAGGTCGTCAAAAGGATGCTGCCGAGTGTGCACAATTGCTACGCGCTGTTGTTGAGGGGCAACCGGGATGCGCCCATCCGATCTCCGACCGGTATGCCGGTTCGCTGTCCTGCGGACTCGTCGCACTTGCGGCGTCCGGTTTCGAGGAGACGTTTAGGGCCTTGCTCGTTGATTCAACCAATTGGCTGTGCACTCGCTACGAGTCGAGCGACGCTGGTTTGGCAAGCCCGTACGCTACGGTGGAGGAGGAAGTACGCACTTTGCTCGGGGCTCCATTCGAGGGGATCGAGCTTCCGCAACGAAGGGCATCGCTGCTTGCGATCGTCCTGGCGGATGCGGCGCACACGTTCGCGCCGGACATCTACGCCGATGTGGTCAACGACTTTGAGGCGGTAGGTATTATCGCTCAGGGCCTTCATGCAGAGGACAATGCCAGTGCCTGCCAAGTCGGAGGAACGCACACGCGTCCGCTGCTGAGAATCGCCTATCCAGCGACGGCGGATGAACCACTTCCGCATCATGCACTTCAGCGGACGCCCAGGACTCCTGAGCGGCTTGTTGGCCCATCAGCGTGCTTGGCGCTTGCGGCCCTAATTGGCGACCGCCTGTTTTCGGATTGCTACCCGCGAGTATCGAAGGGAGGCAGGTGCGCATTCGCTGCGGTTCAGTAGGAACGTAAAGGTGAATCGCTCGACTTCTGGCTACGCGACGGGAGCCTGGAGGACTCGGCGAATCTGCCGTATCCGGAGATGTTTGCAGAGATCGTCGAGGACCTGCGGACCGCGCTCGAGCAATTCGAGGCGATTGAGCCCGACTTGGCGGGAAGGGGGTCAGGACGGGGCGGGGCGCATGCGAGCGGCTCGCGGTCGGCTTGAGCGAACTAGCCAAGCGATCGAGCCGATCGCGGACAGAGAAGTGACGGTGGAGCGAGCGCGCCCCACCGCTCATCCCTTTATCCCCGCGTCTCCCGCCCGAGCGCAGGAAGCCGCTCGGCAGCGCCCGCCCAGAGCTCCTCGATGATGCCGTCGAGCCAGGCCGTGCCCGCGGCGACCTCGTCGTCCGACAAGGCCTTGATCGCCGCGATGTACGTCGTCCCGCCGGCTGCCGCTTTCTCGAGAGCCTCGAAGAGCTGCTCGGGCGCGGGCGTGCGCAGCGGCGCCTTGACCAGCTCGCTGCAGACCTCGGCGATGCGCTCGCGCAGGCGGAGGCGGTCCTCGTCGTCGGGGCTCACCTTCGCGGCCATCGCCTCCAGCCGCTTGCGCCGCTCCTTCTTCGCCGCTTCGAGCGCTTCGAGCGCCCCTTCGAGGACGAGCGGGCCCAAGTCCTGGGCGGCGAAGAACGGCGCGCGGGCGTGCGCGTACCACTCGCCCAGCGCCCGGAGTCCGGCGAGGTAGGCGATGTTCTTGGCGACGATGCGATACGCGGCGCGGTAGGTGCTGGGGACGAACGGCGTCCGGCGGGCGGGCAGGGCGCCGGTCATCACGAGCTGGCCCTCGGGGACGTCGTCGCGAAGCACGCTTCCGGCCGCCACCACGCTGCCGAAGCCGACGGTCACCGGCCCCACCGTGCCGCCCTGGCCGCCGAGGAAGATGGGCCGCTCGCGCAGCATCACCCCGCGGGCGACGTCGCCAAAGACCGACGGCGTCGTCTTGTCGCCGCTGGGGGTGAAGTTGAAGTGGATGTACGAGGAGCCGACCTCGCTGTGGTCCGAGCGGCTGGTGCCGCCGGCCATCAGGCAGTCGCAGAAGTTGATGAGGCTGCCGAGGGTGACGAAGGGAAAGAGGATGGTCTGCTTGAGGCCGACGCAGTGCGCGCCGCCCGCCTCCTCTTCGAGGATCGACCCTTCGCGCACGTGGTGCCCGAGGCTCAGGTTGGCCCCGTCGAGGAAGACCGACTTCGCGGCATAGCCGCCCTTGAGCTCGACGTTGGGGCCGAGCCGGCAGTCGTCGATGGTCTGCGGCCCCTCCGCGCCGAGCTTCACGCCGGCGGAGATGACGGTCTTTGCGCCGTAGATCCGGCACCCGGGATAGAGCTTCGCGCCGTCGCCGGAGATGCGCGCGGGGTCGACCTCGGGCCCGATGTCCAGGGTGAGCGGGTTGGGGATGTCGACTCCCTTGGCGAGCAAGGCTTCGATCGTCTTCAGGGCGCGTGGCTGAGTGCTCATCGGCTGGCTCTCCTTCTCGATGTCTTTCGGGCGGCGGCTCCTCGCCGCGATCGCGGCGGAGATTCGCGGGCCTCGACGCTGGCGGCAAGGCTTTCGCTTGCAGGCCAGCCCTTCAATCGTGGCGATGAGCGGTGTCGGCGGGCAGAGCGTCAGCCGAGCGCTCGGGGGTCGCGTGCCTCGAGTTCGGTTGGCGGTGGAGCGTCGTTGCTCGTCTGCTCGACGTTTATCGGCCTGCGGCGCCGGGCGATTGCGTTGCGTCCCTACCGGCCGCGCCCGCCACCCCGGCCGTGCCGACCAGGCCGTACATGGTCGAATCGGTTCGGGTGGAGCACACGCGCACGCTGCTTGGCCGGCAAGAGGCCGACTGTGGCAACGCCTGGGCTCTCCCTGTCTCTGTCGGACCAATCAGTGAGCACGCGGCTCGAGAAGCCGCAGAGTTGAGAAGTAGCTCCGGTGGAAACCGCGGTCGCGGGTGAGGAGCCGATCAGCACGAAGGAGGGCATGGGCACCAATCCGGAAGTCGGCGACCACTCGCGTCCTCTTCCCGCCGCGGCGCCGGTACTCGCGGAAGACATCGGCGGCAACGAGGGCGATCTCGGGGTCGAGCGGTTCAAATTCGATGTGCAGGTGCCCGAGCGCCGCACGTGCTCTGTTCGAGTCATCGAATGCGGCTGCAACCTCACACACGACGGGAACGCACGCGACTACTCGCCCGTCCGCCAGGCTTTGTCTGAGCAAGGCCTTTGAGGCCGAAGCGCCTGTCGCCGCCCAGGACGTCGATAAGAACGCTCGTGTCAATCGCGGTGATCACTTCTGGTCTCTGCCGCGTCGACCGGGCCCCTTACCTCCTCGAGATACTCATCGGTCGAGCGGCCAAGCTGGAGGATTCCATAGACCTCTTCCACCGGGTCCTTGGCCGCTGGAGTGGCGACAAGTCGTCCGTTCTCTTCGAAGAACTCGAGTACCGCGCCAGGCCGGATACCGAGCTTCTCGCGCAGCTCCTTGGGGATGGTCACCTGCCCCTGCTTTGAGACCAAGGACTTCATGAATCAAGGGTAGGGATGTCTCCGGGAGGTGGTCAAACAGGCGTCCAATTGGAAGCCGACGTTGGTGCGGTTGCAGTCCTTCCTGGGCTTCGAGCGACGGGGCGCAGAACACACGGATTCCAGCCGGCTCGATTGCCGTGCGCCGACTCGAAGCCCCCGAGGGCATGGGGCTTCCACGTGGAGCGGCGCGGCGCTCTGGGGAAAGGACGATCAGCGGGAGGAGACAAGAGTTGGGGCCGCCGCCGTCTCGGCGGCCTGCGTGGCGATGCGAGCGTGCTGTCTGTCTCTTCGATCCGCGCTCGCCCGACTTCGCACAGGCAGCCCGCTCGCGCTGTTCTGCTATAGAGCCACCTCGATGCCAGGAGACCAACGCGACCGAATCGTCGTCCGCGGGGCGACCGAGCACAACCTCAAGGGCATTGATGTCGAGCTGCCGCGCAACGCGCTGACTGTCGTCACCGGCGTCTCTGGATCAGGCAAGTCCTCGCTCGTCTTCGACACCCTCTGCCGCGAGGGGCAGCGCCGCTACTTCGAGGCCTTCTCGACCTACGCCCGGCAGTTCCTCGCCAAGCTCTCGCGCCCCGCGGTCGCGCACATCGATGGCCTCTCGCCCGCGCTCTCCATCGACCAGCGCGCCGTCGTCCGCAGCCCGCGCTCGACAGTCGGCACGCTCACCGAGCTCTACGACTACCTGCGTCTTCTCTTCGCCCGGCTCGGCCAGGGGCCCGAAGGCTTGAAGCTCGAGCGCAGGCTCTTCTCCTTCAACACGCCGCACGGCGCCTGCCCGGCCTGCAACGGACTCGGCGTCCAGGACCGCATCGACTCGGAGCTGCTCGTCGCCGATCCCTCGCGGACGCTGCGTGAGGGCGCGCTCGTCCCCACGACGCCGAGCGGCTACATCGTCTACTCGCAGATCACGATGGAGGCGCTCGATACGGTCTGCCGGGCGCACGGCTTCCACGTCGATATCCCGTGGCGCGACCTGACGCCCGACCAGCGCGAGGTGGTCCTGCGCGGCAGCGAGCGGGTGAAGATCCCCTACGGCAAGCACACGCTGGAGTCGCGGCTGCGCTGGAAGGGCATTACCCCGCGGCCGCGAGAAGAGGGCTTCTACAAGGGCCTGCTCACGGTGATGGAGCAGACCCTCAAGCGCGACCGCAACAAGAACATCCTGCGCTTCGTGCGCTCGATGCCCTGCGGCGAGTGCGGCGGCGCGCGCCTTCGCCCCGAGGCGCTCGCGGTGCGCTTCCACGATCGGAACATCGCCGAGCTCGCGTCGCTGACGCTCGACGCGCTGGGTGCCTGGCTCGAGGAGCAGCGCTTCGAAACGCGCGAGGCGCCCGTCGCCGAGCCGGTTCGGGAAGAGCTGCTGCGGCGTATCGGCGTGCTGCGTCGGCTCGGGCTCGGCTACCTGACGCTCGATCGCGAGTCGACGACGCTCTCCGGCGGCGAGGCGCAGCGCATCCGCCTCGCGAACCAGGCCGGCTGCGGGCTGCGCGGCATCCTCTACGTCGTCGACGAGCCGTCGATGGGCCTGCACCCGCGCGACAACCGCAGGCTGCTCGAGGTGCTGCGGCTGCTGCGCGACAACGGCAACACCGTCGTCGCCGTCGAGCACGACGAGGAGACGATTCGCAGCGCCGACTGGCTCGTCGACATCGGCCCCGGCGCGGGCGTCCACGGCGGCGAGCTGCTCTTCAGCGGCCCGGGCGAAGAGCTGCTCCACTCGGATGACGAGCGCCTCGACCGCAGCCGCACCCGCGCGTTCCTCACCGGCCGCGAAGCGAACGAGCCGCCGAAGGCGCGCCGTGCCGGCAACGGGCACTTCCTCCGCATTCCGAATGCTTGCGCGCGCAACCTGAAGGGCATCAGCCCCGAATTCAGGCTGGGAGCGTTCAACGTCCTCACCGGCGTCTCCGGCGCGGGCAAGTCGACGCTGCTCGAGGAGACCCTCGCGCGTTGGGACGGCGGCGAGCTGCCCGGCCGCGAGCGGCTCGACAAGGTGATTGTCGTCGACCAGTCGCCCATCGGGCGCACGCCGCGCAGCAACCCGGCGACCTACACCGGCCTCTTCGATCAGATCCGCGACCTCTTCGCCTCGCTGCCCGAAGCGAAGGCGCGCGGCTTCGACAAGGGCCGCTTCTCCTTCAACGTCAGCGGCGGGCGCTGCGAGGCCTGCGGCGGTGCGGGAAGCCAGCAGGTCGGGATGCACTTCCTCGGCGCCTTCGACGTGCGCTGTGAGGTGTGCGGCGGCAAGCGCTTCAACGACGAGACGCTCGAGATCCGCTACCGGGGCCGCAGCATCTACGACGTCCTCGAGCTGCCCATCGAGCAGGCCGCGGAGCTCTTCGGCGACCAGCCGAAGATCCACCGCATCGTCGAGTCGATGCGCGAGCTCGGCCTCGGCTACCTGACGCTGGGTCAACCCTCGACGACGCTCTCGGGCGGCGAGGCGCAGCGGGTGAAGCTCGCCTCGGAGCTGTGCCGGCCGTCGACAGGCGCGACGCTCTATCTGCTCGACGAGCCGACCACCGGCCTGCACATGGCCGACGTCCAGATCTTGCTCGCCTCGCTGCAGAGGCTGGTCGAGCTGGGCAATACCGTGGTCGCCATCGAGCACGATCGCGACTTCGTGCGCGCGGCCGATTGGATCGTCGACCTCGGCCCCGAGAGCGGGGAGGGCGGCGGACACATCGTCGTCGCCGGGACGCCGGAGGAGGTGGCCGCGTGCGCCGAGTCGCACACCGGTGCGGGGCTGCGCGAGGCCGGACGGCTTGTATCCGAAGGCCTTCCCCCCGCTCACCTCGAGCGTAGCCTCCCGAGGAACGAGGGAGGCGAAGTCGAGAGGCCCCTCGACTCCGGCCTCGCGAGCTCGGCCTACGCTCGGGGTGAACGGGGGCGGGCTTCTGTCTCCGAAGAACCGATCCGCCTCAAAGGCGTCTGGACGCACAACCTCAAGGGCATCGACGTCGAGATCCCGGCGAACAAGCTCACGGTGATCACCGGCGTCTCCGGCAGCGGCAAGTCCTCGCTGGCCTTCGACACGCTCTTCGCCGAGGGCCAGAACCGCTTCACCGACAGCTTCTCGACCTACGCGCGCCGCTTCGTCCAGAAGCTCGGCAAGCCCGACCTCGAGGAGGCCTCCGGGCTCACGCCGGCGCTCGCGATTCGGCAGAAGGTCGGCGCACGCAACCCGCGTTCGACCGTCGGCACGATGACCGAGATCCTCGATCACCTGCGCCTCGTCTATTCGCGCGCCGGCAAGCCGTTCTGTCCGGACTGCGGCGAGCCGATCGGCGACGCGGCGTGTTCGTGCGGCTTCGTCCCAACGCGACCGCTCACCGCTTCGCTCTTCTCCTTCAACGACGAGCGCGGCGCGTGTCCCGAGTGCAAAGGGCTCGGCCAGGTCTCCCGCTGCGATCCCGAGAAGCTCGTCGGCGATCCCTCGCACGCGCTCTGGGACGGCGCCATCGCCGGCTCGAAGCCGGGCGCCTACTACGGCGATCCGTTCGGCCAGCACATGGCCATCCTGCGCGCGGTCGGCGAGGCGCACGGAGTCGACTTCGACCGGCCCTTGGCCGAGCTCGACGAGCGCGCCCGCGAGCTCGCGCTGCGCGGCACCGGCGAGCGCGTCTACGACGTCGTTTGGCGCTTCAAGAACAAGACCCGCGAAGGCGAGCACCGCTTCCAGGCGAAGTGGCTCGGACTGCTCGGCTACGTCGAGGAGGAGTACGAGCGCAAACACGCCGACTGGCGCGCCGAGGCGCTCGACCCGGTGATGCACGAGGTCGCCTGCCCGGCCTGCGCCGGCGCGCGGCTCGCGCCCGAGCTTCGCGCGGTGCGCTTCGCCGACCTGCGCCTCGCGGAGCTATGCCGGCTCGACGTGCGCGCGGCCATCGCCTTCTTCGACGGCATGGAGGGGCGCCTCGACGAGCGGACCGCGAAGCTCACCGCCGAGGCGCGCCGCGAGATCGTCCGCCGGTTGCGGCTATTGGATGACGCGGGTCTCGGCTACCTCTCGCTCGACAGGCCGGCCTCGACGCTCTCCGGCGGCGAGGCGCAGCGGGTGCGACTCGCCTCGAACCTCGGGTCGGGGCTGACCGGCATCACCTACGTCCTCGACGAACCGACGGTCGGCCTGCATGCGCGCGACACCGAGCGGCTCCTTGGCCTGCTCAAAGGGCTGCGCGAGCTCGGCAACACCGTCGTCGCCGTCGAGCACGACCGCGACGTCATCCGCGCCGCCGACCACGTGCTCGATCTCGGTCCGGGCGCGGGCGAGGCGGGCGGGCAGCTCGTGGCGCAGGGCTCGCCCTCAGAGTTGACGGCCGATCCCGCGTCGGTGACGGGCAGGTGGCTCGCCGCCTCCACGGCGCTCGACCGCGAGCCGCGAGAGCTCGGCGAGCCGATCCGCATCCGCAGCGCGCGCGCCCACAACCTCGCGGCCATCGACCTCGAGATCCCGACCGGCGGCCTCGTTGCCGTCACCGGCGTCTCGGGCAGCGGCAAGACGACGCTCGTCTTCGACGTCCTCGCCGCCTCGCTTCGGGCAGGCAGGCCGGTCGGCTGCGCCGAGCTCTCCGGAGCATCGCCGGCGAGCCTCGTCGTCGTCGATCAGGAGCCCATCGGCGCCTCGAGCGCGAGCACGCCGGCGACCTTCCTCGGCCTCTTCGATCCCATCCGCGCCCTCTTCGCCAAGACGCCGCGGGCGCGCGAGCGCGCCTGGTCGAAGAGCTTCTTCTCGCTGCAGGGGAAGGGCGGGCGCTGCGAGGCCTGCGAGGGCAGCGGGCGCATTCGCTTCAGCATGGACTTCCTGCCCGACGTCGAGGTGCCGTGCGAGGAGTGCGGCGGGCGCCGCTATCGCGCCGAAGTGCTCGAGTGCCGGTGGGGCGAGAAGAGCATCGCCGACGTGCTCGAGCTGACGGTGAAGGACGCCCTCGCGCTCTTCGAGGGCGAGAAGGCGATCCGCAAGCCGCTCGAGGTGCTCGCCGAGGTCGGCCTGGACTACGTGCGGCTCGGCCAGCCGACGAGCACGCTCTCGGGCGGCGAGGCGCAGCGGCTCAAGCTCGCCGCCGAGCTCGCGAAGAGCGGATGCGGCGCGAACCTCTACCTCTTCGACGAACCGACGACCGGGCTGCATCCGGAGGACGCCTCGCGGCTGCTCGCGCTGTTCGACAGGCTCGTAGACGCCGGGCACACGCTCGTCGTCGTCGAGCACGACTTGGAGGTCGTGCGCCGCGCCGACTGGGTCCTCGACCTGGGGCCGGAGGGCGGCGACGGCGGCGGGCGGATCGTGGCGTCGGGGACGCCGGAGGCCATCGCGCGGGTGCCCGGTTCGTTCACCGGGCAGGCGTTGCTGCGCGCTGCCGCTCGACGATAGGTCGTTCGGAGTGGGCTCGCCGCGGATGCCGAGCTAATCCTCGCCGGCCAGCCAGCCGAGCGCCTCGCGCCACGGCCGGCCGTCGACGAGCAGCTCCTTGATCACCATCCCGCCGCGCTTCGAGAACGAGAGGACGAGCTCGCCGCGGCCCGCCATGACCGCGGCCTCGAGCTGCCGCGGGGCGTCTTCGGGGATGTAGTAGCGCTGCAGGTTCTCGATCTCCCCGACTCGTAGCCACGCGTCGCAGCTCTCTGCCGCGTAGCACTCGACGCGGGTGACGTGCTGCTCGTCCCCGAGCCGGTTCATGCAGAGGCAACAATCCACGCACTCGGAGTCGGCCGGCTGCTCTGCCCAATCGATCCGGTAGGTGAGGTAGTGCCCGCGCAGCAGGTCGCGAGGGTCGTGGCCGTTGATCTTGAAGCGCCATTCGCTCCCGCGCAGCGCCAGCTCTCCGCGCACGATGAGGCCGACCGTTCCGACGACCGGCAACAGCAAGGCGGCGAGCGCGGCGAGGCGTCGCTTCGTCCAGACCGCGCTCATTGGCCCACCTCTTCGGTGCGCTCGGCGTCGCTCTTGAACCCGCGCGCGAGCCGTCTCCAGAGCCAGGCGAGGCCGATGGTCAACAGGCCCCCGCCGATCATCGCGAGGCCGGTCTCCAGCAGCGAGCCGAAGAGCTCGACGTAGGCGATGACGACCCGCAGGGCGATGACCGCGGTCGCCGCGTTGAGCAGCCCTATCCTGCCGACCTGCTGGCAGGCGGCGGCGAAGGCTATCCAGACCGCGATGAAGGTGAGCGGGGCGAGGAAGTCGATGTCGGGGTGCGGCAGCAGCGCCACCGCCGAGGCGCCTATCGAGACGAGGATCGCCGCGCGGACCGCGCGGACCGCCGAGCGCGTGGGCTCCGAGAGGAAGGTCGGCGCACGCCAGGCGAGCAGCCCGGCCATCAGCAGCGGCACGGGAATCGACCAGAGGAGGTCGCCGTCGGGGTCGGCGTACCAGAGTTGCTGGGCGATGCTCGTGAGCAGCACCAGGCCGGCCCAGCCGACGATCTCGAAGGTCTTGGCGAAGTCGGGCCGTCGCGCGCGAAGCCATCCGGCGTTGCCGGCGAACAGGAGCGCCGCCACCTGGACGCTGTAGGCGCCAATCGCGAGCGCGAACATCGCCGGTTCGTCGAGGGACGAGGAGATCGCCTCGAGCGAGGTTCCCAGCGCTGCGTTCAGGCCGACGAGCCAGAGCGCGGCGACCAGCCAACTGCAGCCGAAGGCCGCGACCGGGCTCGCCAGGACCATCCACAGCACGAGCGCCGCGTAGACGTCGCCGCCGAGTTGGTAGACCTGACTCACCAGCGCGATGGAGGCGAGCGTCAGCCCGAAGTAGAGGATGACGAGGATCTCCCTCGCCCAGCGCCCTCGCGCGCGAAAGACGCCCAGCGCGAGCCCGGTGAGCAGGACGAGATCGAGCCCGAGCTTGACGCCCCGTCCCAGCGCGTCCCAGTTCGCGGCGACCACCGAGATGATCCCGACGGCCACGGTGAGCGCACCGAGCCCGCCGAGCGCCCAGACCATCAGCGGCCGGCGCCTGCCGCGCTCCCACGCGAGGATCCTTTCGACCGCCGCCTCGTCGAGGAGGCCGGAGGCACGCCACTGTTCGAGCTTCTTCGTAGTGCTCATGACGCCGACTGATAGCCCGCTCGCCCCCGCGTCGCCAGTCGCGTGTCGAGCGCGTCCGAGGTGGCTCTCGGAAGTCGGGCTGCACGCCCCTGGTTCACCTATCGGTCGGAGCTCGCGCGCCAAGCCGCGGGTCGGGAGTTGCCCGGGGTGTGGTCGTCGGGCGAGAAGACGGCCCAAAGCGCGAGGTCGGTGCGAAAGGTAGACGCCTGCCGGCTGGCTTGAGCGGCCGAAACCAGGTGGCTAGCTTCCTCGAAGGCAAGCCAGGCGCTCGCACGACCGCTCGAGGACCGCGAGAGCCTGCCGAATCAAGGATGCAACCCGTGCTCGATCGCATCTTCAAACTGCCGCTCGCCCAGCTCGGTCCCAGCCAGGTCGACTTCACCCAGCACAGCAGCATCCACGGACCCAGCCACTCGTGCCGCGTGCAGGCGTACACCGTCCTGCTGAGCTGGAAGATGGGCCTGGCCGACGAGCTGCCGGCCGCCTTCTGTGCCGGCTTTCTCCACGATCTGAGCCGGCGCCACGACGGCATCTGCCCGCTGCACGGCGGCTGGGCGGTCGAAGAGAAGCTCGCGCGCTACCTGCCCTTCTTCTACGAGCTGGGGCTGACTCCCGAGCGCGTGGGCAGCGTGAAGACCGCGGTCGTCAACCACTGCGTTCGCGAGGACCCGGAGCGCAGCCATCCGCACTTCAACGTCACCGCGCTGCTCAAGGACGCCGATGCCCTCGACCGTTGGCGTATCTGGGAGCCGCCCTCCGAGAGCTTCCTCAGGCTGCCGGCGACCGTGGGCTTCGTCGCCCGGGCGCGCGAGCTGTTCATCCGCACCCGCGAGCTCGAGTCGTTCGACCTGGTCTGGAGGCATGCGCTCGAGCTCTTCGGCGAGCTGTTGCCGGCCGAGCTGGTGGCGGTCGGCGGCCGCGCCTCGCGGGGCGGCTGAAGAGCCGTCGGGAACCCTCGAATCGGCCGCGCTTCTGCCCTATTCGTCGACGGGCGCATTGCTATGCGCCCTACCAAACTGCGACCGATCGCTTGGGTTCCGGGCGTCAGTCCAGGCTGCGTGGAGTCGAAGGGCCTCTCGACTTGCGGTCTCGCAGGCTCGGCCTTCGCTCGAGGTGAACGGAGGGGGCGGGCCGAGCTCAAGGAGATTTCCCGACACCTCTTGACCGCTCACCATCGCGCACACGAGCGCACCGCGGAAAGGAGCAGCCCCCGCACCTAGCTTTTCGGAAGAGGTTCTCCATCCATGCGCAGGCGGCACCCTTTCGCGATCCGGGTCTTCCTCTTCGTCCTGACCAACCTCGCGGTCCTGGCGGTCTTCGCGCTGGTGCTCTGGGCGCTGCGCGCCGCGGGCCTGTTCGACTTCACGCAGACCGGCTACAGCTACGGCGCCCTGCTCACTTTCGCGGCGATCTTCGGCTTCGGCGGGGCGCTCTTCTCTCTCGCCATCTCGAAGTGGGTCGCCAAGCGCATGACCCGCGCGCGGGTCATCGAGCGCCCGTCGAACGAGACCGAGATGTGGCTGCTCGAGACGGTCCGGCAGCTCTCGCGCCGCTCGGGGATCAAGATGCCCGAAGTCGCCATCTACCCGAGCAACGACATGAACGCGTTCGCCACCGGCGCGCGCCGCAACCACGCGCTGCTCGCGGTGAGCACCGGCCTGCTCGCCCGCATGAACCGCGAGGAGGTCGAGGCGGTGCTCGGGCACGAGGTCTCGCACGCGGCCAACGGCGACATGATCACCCTCACGTTGATCCAGGGCGTGCTCAACACCTTCGTCATCTTCCTGTCACGGATCGTCGGCACGGTCGTAGACCGCGCCATCTTCCGCACCGAGCGTGGGCATGGCCCCGGCTATCTGCTCACCGTGATCGTCACGCAGCTCGCGCTGGGGGTTCTCGCCTCGATCGTCATCTTCTGGTTCGCGCGCAGGAGAGAGCTGCGCGCCGACAGCGGCAGCGCCGAGCTGCTCGGCCCGGGCCCGATGATCTCGGCGCTCGAGCGGCTCAAGGGCTCGCACGGTCCGGCGCAGCTTCCCGACTCGGTGAAGAGCTTCGGGATCCGCGGCGGCGCGGGACACGGGCTGCGGCGCCTGTTCATGTCGCACCCGCCCCTCGAGGAACGCATCGCTCGACTCGAGGGGATGTGGGGCCGCGCCTAGGGTCTTCGACGGGACGCACCGCGGCTCGACGGGCCGCTCCGCATTGGGGAACCGCGGGCCGAGGCGAATCGAGTCGTCTGCGTCGAAAAAAAGGCGGGAGCGAAGCCGACGAGATCATCGGCTTTCGCTCCCGACAACGCTGCGGCGACCAGGTTTGCGCGGGCGGCGTTCGCAGCCGCCTTCGGGTCGCCGTGCGCTACGGAATCCTGGACGGGACTGGCCTGCTTGCCGGTTTCCCGTTCTTTTTCTCGTCCTTGGAGTCCTTCTTTGACCCCGGCGGCTTCACCTTCGGCTTGGTTGTTGGAGCCGGGGTAGGGCCGCGGGGCGCGATGACGGAGGCGGGCGGCGCCAGGCTCTTGCCACTGTTGCTGGGCTTAGGATTGTCGTTGCCGCGCTGATTACCGCGGTTGTCGGGCTTGGGCTTGTCCTGGCCGTAGTGATTGCCGCTGTTGCCGGGCTTGGGCTTGTCCTGGCCGTAGTGGTTGCCGCTGTCGCCGGGCTTGGGCTTGTCCTGGCCGTAGTGGTTGCCGCTGTCGCCGGGCTTGGGC
>ENA-UOOR01003181-UOOR01003181.1-fermentation-metagenome-genome-assembly--contig:-NODE-3181-length-14993-cov-18.894430_pt1 | contig 14993 bp, 9 predicted proteins | sample MGYA00245780_ERZ724029 | MGnify/ENA primary metagenome ERZ724029 (study PRJEB28704, sample SAMN03018315) | fermentation metagenome | biome: anthropogenic terrestrial biome; feature: soil; material... | reverse complement strand
AAACTGAGTTTGACCGCATTCTCTTTGAATGCCTTGTCAAAATGGGTTCTTTGTATTCTCATATTACACAAAAATAAGCGCTTATGCTTAACTTTGTGTCCCGGCTAAGTTAGTAATTCCATTTCCATTATCAGAAATATACATCATAGTAATGTTTACGGGCTTCTCTTCTCTGCTTTTTATGTACTTCATGACATTACCACTACAATAGCGTCCGTCAAAAGCTACATCCGGCCCCTGCATAAATTCTTCGTTAGTACAAGGAAGAAGTACCCATATTTTATTGCCATTATAATTAACTGTAGTTTTAGTAGCATTTTCTAAGTTGTAGATTGGCTGCCAATTTCCAACGGGCGCAGTATATTCGTAAGTGATATAGTTCATTTTTGCACTGTTATAAGCCCAATTCTCACCATAAAGTTGATAAGCAACGATTATTTGTGCATTATAATTTTCGATTGATTCACCTTGCAAAGTTAATTGCATGATAAGTTCTACCCTATCAGAACTTTCGATTGTATCTATGATAGTTGCACTCAAAATATCGGACAAATAAGTAAATTTCCAAAATTCAGTTTGTACTCCGATAAGGTCTGATTTTATCTTCTCGATACTTGGAATAGAAATTTTTATAGCGTTGATTTTATTGCTAATTTCTGTTTCCAGCGATTGATTTTTATCGTAATATTTCGATTTGTAGCTTGCGATTTGGTTATATGTCAAGTCAAAATTATCCAGCTCCAACCCTGCATATTTATTTCTTAAATTATTTCTTCGGGTTTCAACATTTTCGAAACAAGATTGAGATTGAGAGGAAATTGCTGATTTAAGCTCTCCCCACTTAGTTCTGGCCTGTTCACGTGTTGTAAAATTGTAAACGGAAAGTGAATCCACAAAAATGGAATTTACATTGCTTAAGCTCTCGTATTGCTTATCCATACAATCGCAATAAGCAGCCACAAGCCGTTTTGCGTCCTTTACAGGGTCGTTGCGAAGAAAAAAATAGTAAACAGCATACAGGCCCGCCAAAAGAAATGAGATTAAAATAAGAACAATCCTATATTTTTTGAGCCAACCTAATATACTTGACTTAACTTTTAGAAGATTATCCGATATCTGCTCTTTATTTATTTTTATTTTTCTTGTTGTTTGCTCACGCTCTTGCAACAGTTCTGCTTTCTTCTTGGCAAAATCTTCCTCGGTTATTGAACCATCTTGTAAAAGTTGATACCACTCTTTCAGCAATTTAGCTTTATCCGGTTCCATACGCTTACATATTGTTTAATATCTTGTTTTTTTGTTCGTTGTACTCTTCTTGGGTAAGAACACCTAAATCAAGCAGCTCCTTTAACTCTTTTAAGTGGGAAATCTTTTTTGTCTCTGAGCCCACTCCTTTGTCGATAGCTTTACCAATCGAAGAAACAAGGTTTTTTGCACCATCTCCGATTTTATCTGCAATGGGTTTTGTTTCAACATTTGCCATAACAGTGACTGGCTTAAGTTGGTTTTCAATTGCTTCTGTTACTAACTCTGCTTGGCCGGTCAACTTTTCTTCGGGTTTATTGAGAAAATTATTAACTACCACTGGAGTTGAGTAAGGACTCATTACAAAGCCCTTAGGATTTGGACCATATACATTGGTATAGGGCTGACTGCCTCCAAATGCCAAGAAAAACGGATTATAGAAAGGTATCAAAATCAACCAACCGCTATTTCCCAAATCGTGACTTCGTTTAACACCCGCTGCTAACGAAATCCACAGGGGAACAACAATTAATAAGAAACCCACAAGCGTTAGTCCACCAATTGTAACTATCAGCGGAACCAGTACAAACTGAATAAGTATAGCAGTTAACCAATACTCGGTTCTTCTTATTCTGCCATCAAAGGAAAAAATATTTTTAAACATATATCCTTAAATAATTGTTATACTACAAATTCAAATAGGGTTAATTATAAATTTCTTCTATTCTTTTTTCCTCCTCAGGAGAGATAACACGAATATATACAGTACCCATATCATTAAGATCCGACTCATAAATATCAATAATTTGTGTGCTATTCCTGAGCTTCAGTTTCGTTTGAGTTCCTCCTTCATCTTTTGAATATCCTATAGAAATAAAATATTTTTCTAACTCTTTAATCACAGAAACTCTCCTATATCTTCCATTACCAGTAAGAAAAATAAAAGTATGAAATTTGTTAATCCCATTTTCAGAAATAATATTCATTTCCAATTCAGCTCCTTCTGTTATTTTTTCGTTTTTTATAAAAGTTGCAACAAAAAACTGCTCGTTTTCATGCTTTTCTATCGTGATTTTCTTCTTTACTTCTTCGGCTGGAGTATATACACCAATCCCATGAACGGTATTAGCCGTTATTTCTTTTTTTATCCTATCAATAATGCCGTTGATGTCGAAATAATCAGTTGAAACACCGCAAAAATCAAAGTAAAACTGCTCTAAATACAACTTTTGAGAATGACTTAGGATACTCATTAAGAAGTCATCAGATATATCACTAAATTGAGGATTAACAACATATTTACCATCTTTTCCTATAAAACCAAATTTCTCGTTATTCATAACTAAAGCTAATTTACCATTGAAAGGAAGAGCAATGTCAAATTGTGGATTTATAACAAATTTCCCTTTTGTATCTATATATCCATATTTATCTCCAGATGCAACAGAGGTAATTTTGTTCCCGTTAAATGGATCAGCTCTGTCAAATTGTGGATTGATAATTATTATCTCATTTTTATCACACCATCCGTATTTATCATTTTGCATAATCAAATAATTATCTCCATCAATATATAAAAAGTCATACTGAGGATTTATAATTAATTTTCCTGTTTTGTCGATAACCCCCGTTTTTTTTCCTAATGCAACAACAGCTTTATTGTTAATAAAGTCCCAAGCAGAATCAAATTGATAATTTATAATTAATTTTCCTGTTTTATCGATATACCCCCATTTACCGTCATTATTTGCCACAGCACAAAGGCCTCCATTAAAATAACGAACCAAAGCAAATTGTGGATTTATAATTATTTTTCCCGTATTATCAATAAATCCCCAATTTTGAATTCCGTTTTCTGAAGTTATTTTAAATGCAGCCAAGTCTTCATTAAAAAAACGAACCTCTTCAGCCTCTTTGAGAGTAAATTTCACTTCACCTTTAGTATTTATAGCTGTAGGCGCTTCATTTTCTTTAACCACCCATGCCAACCCTTCAAAAAAAGGAGTGACATCCTTATATTTGGTAGGTGGGATAATATATTCCCCAATTTCGTTAATATAACCATAACTATTGTCGTGACTTAATACCAACGCCAATCCATCTCTAAAAATAGTAGCATCGAGAAATTGTGGGTTAATCACAAATTTCCCTGCTTGGTCTATATAACCATAAGACTCATCTATACTCACTGGAATTAATTTTATTTCCGTCGAATTTTGTTGAACATTCTGACAGGAAATAATAAACAGTGCTATGGAACCGATGATTACTGAGATTTTATTCATTACTTTTTTAAATTTATTTTAATGTATTCTTTTACATTCCGATTCTCAGTTTACTCTCTATATATATTATGTCACAAGTTTCCACTAAAAAATTAAGTTTTAATTGAATATCATTTTCATCCATATTAGTCTCTTTGAAGAAAATATCCCTGACAGGAGTTTTATCCAACAACGAAGCTCTCAAGACTCTCAAGACTTGGACATCTATTTTCGCTTGTAAATATCATTGTTTCAATGCTATATCTATTTAATTTAAAAGTTAAAGTGGACACAAGTGAACTTATATATTGATAAATTAAACTTATACAACATTTTTATCACCTAACGAATATTTTTTTGTCCACTTTTGAGCATCCTCTCATTGTTTTTGTATTTCCTTTTCGCAAAGTTAAGTTAAAAATCATTGCAAAAAATAGCAAATCCTTAAATGAAATGAGTCATTCATTGTTCGGTCAAACCCATTCATTATTTGGTATTATCTATTCATTAATCAGCAAAAAATATTTTTGAAAGAAAATATTTAAAGCAAATGTCGTTAGTTTTCAGGATTAAAAGATTAGTTTTTTGTTTGAATATTTTGTTGTTGAAATAAGAAAAGCATATATTTGTCCTTAATAAATTGGTAAATAACAAATACAATTTAAATTAACACTTTAGATACAACTTAACAGTTGAAGAATGCCGCACAATCAATGAAGGTTATCTTTACTTACATATTGATTTTGCTCTGTTTCGCGAACACAGGAATTGCACAAGAACTCACATTGCCCGGTTACAAGCAATACGGTTTGAAAGAAGGGTTGCCTCAAACACAAATCACCACGTTGTTTCAAGACAGTAGAGGATATATCTGGGCAGGTACAAACAATGGTGCTGCACGGTTTAACGGAGAAAATTTCTTTGCGTTTACCACTAAAAATGGATTTCCTTTTGGATACGTAAACAACTTTGCAGAAGATAAACAAGGGCGGATTTGGGTGCTTTGCAGGCATGGCATTGCTTGTATAAGCGGCGACAGCGTAGCTGCGTTTCCGCAAAATGAATATTACTTTGCTCAAGGTGATTTTACAGCTGGTGATACGATTCGGTTTATCGCCACCCGAAAAAAAGATGATAAACGAATGGTGGGATATTGGACAGATGGAGAGTATAAATTATTGGACTTACCCTTTATTGACCGGTATAAGGACGGGCATCTATTCACTTACAACGAGAAATTAGATGCTTACATCTTTAGCTCTGAAAAAAATATTTATCAAGTCAACCAAAACGAAGTGAAGTCATTTTCACATTCTTGTCCTTATAAAAACCATAAGCCTGCAAAAATCATCCGGCTGGAAAATGATTTTATTGTTTTTTATGTTTCATCCGACCTGAGCCACGTATTGTGTTACAGTTTTAATAAAACCACATCGGAACTTATAGCAGAATATAGTTTTGGAAAATGTTTAAAATATCCACCTGACAACTTACGCGAGCATATTTCATTTTTTCAAGGACTTTCAGCTCAAAATTTTGTTCAATATACCATAGAAAACGGAGAGATCTATCCGCTCAATGTTTCAAGGCACAATGTAAGAACAATACTAAAGGATAAGAACGGTGGATTGTGGTACGGTGCCGAAGACGGTTTGTTACGTATTTTTTCGGGTGCGTTTACAACCTTTAATCCCGCCCTTTTACCTGAAATATGGTCTGTAACCGAACAGCAGGAAGGCAGGTTTTGGTTTGCTTCTTTCTCTTATGGGGTAAAATCATTAAAAGACAACAAATTGAAGTCACTGTTGTTGAACGGCAAGGAAATACTCGGAAATTATTTTCATCCGGCAGTAAATGGCAACAATTCACTCTATTTTGCTCTTGGCGACGGTATTTTAAAATACATGCCAAACGGAAAGACGGAATTGTTAAATTACACATGGAATGACAATCCTCCCATTTGTTTCTATACCCATTACGATAGGGAGCGAAGACATTTGTTGGGCGGTTTTCGCGGTAACGTGGCCGTGTGGGACGATAACGACAAGCTCGTCCGTGAAATAGGAAGAGCAAGCGGAATGCCCCTAACCGGTTTTGTACATTGCATTGCACAAGATTCCGCATACAACTTTTGGTTCGGCAGTCCCGACATTTATCATTACAACTGGGATACAAACAGACTGAAACAATATGCTTCATCGGCGGAAATCATCAATTGTCTGGATGCAGCTACCGACCACAGTGGCAGGACATGGTTCGGCACCCAAAAAGGACTTTACTACTATGACAAACAAACCGACAGCGTAAAAATAATAAACGTTCCCGAATTGCAAAATTGGGTATTAATGGTTTTACCCATCGATAAATCCAGGCTTTTGTTATCACAACCCGACGGATTATATATTTTAGACTTGGATGAATTCAACCGAAATGGAAAAGTGATCTTGTCGTGTTACAACGAAGCCAATGGCTACTTAGGCGGAGAGCCGGGACAAGCAGGTGCATTTAAAGATTCACAAGGGCATATCTGGATTACGGGCACATCTGCGTTATCCAGATTGAATCCCAATCTATTACCCAAAAAAGATTCTCTCCGACTAAACCTCGTTTTCACTAAATACAACAACACGCCCATTCTTTATGAACAACACCAAATTAAACTGCCGCATAACCAAGAATCGGCAACCATTGTGTTTGATGCTGTTGCATTTAATCGACCAACACCTGTCGAATATAATTATCGGATAAATAAAAGTAAGAATTGGAGCGTTGCCCAAACCGATAATTACATTACGCTTATCGATTTACCACACGGGAAAACAACACTATATGTGCAAGCATCGCTGCAAGGTGTAAGCACGATATTTACTATTGTCATTTACGTTAGTAAGGCTTTTTACAACCAGGCATGGTTCATTCCAGGGGTTTTATTTTTGCTGTTACTGACGCTTATTATTGTGACACTCGTTTATGGACGGACGCAAACCCGTTTACAAAAAACACTCATGCGTGCAAAATATGCGGAAGCTGAGACCATTCAAGCACTAATGAATCCCCATTTTGTCTACAACGTGCTTGCCAATGTCCAATCAAAAATTCGCAATCTCAAAATTGAAGAAGCAGAACAATCTTTGCTAAAAATGGCTCACCTGATAAGGCGTTTTTTACATTTACCTGCTCAGGACATTGAAAATAATGACAATAAATCTGATATTCTGAAAAATACAGTAACTTTGGCGCAAGAGTTGGATTTATTACAGGAGTTTATCGATTTTCAACAATTGCTTTATCCACAGGAATTTATTTATTTATTCAGCATCGATGACAATGTTGATGTTGAAAAAATATATCTTCCTCCAATGCTGTTGCAACCTTTTGTTGAAAATTCCATCAGTCACGGTTTAATACCCAAACAAGGAGTAGGACGGCTGCAGATAGACATTTCGGCATTCAAAAAACAAAACAAAACAATTATCCGTATTATTGATGATGGTGTCGGGATAGAACAATCGCGCCAAATGCAAGATCAGTCCAAATTTAAATACCCTTCGCGTGGAAGAAAACTTACAATGAGACGTATTCATTTGTTGAATGAGTTAGGATTTAACATCGAAATTGAAACCGAAACATCCGAAAAAGGAACAACCGTGACAATTGTTTTATTAAAATCGGCCGAAAAGAAAACCAGAAATTAGATACAATGGAACCGGAGAAGCAGAAAGAAAAAGGGATTCGTGTAGTTGTAGCAGACGACATTGAGGATAGTCTTGATTTGGTTTGTTCTCTTATCAAGGAAGTTTGTCCGCAAGCCAAGATAATTGGCAAACACACCACCTTAAGCCAGACCCAAAAGACTATCGATTCGCTGCATCCCGATGTGGTATTACTCGACATTCAGTTTGTATCGGAAGGAAAAACAGCTTTTGATTTGCTGGAGCTGTATCGGAAGAATAATCAGTTTGCGTTTAAACCCATCATTTTCTCCGGTCATTGCGAAAGAGAATATTACGATATGGCATTTCAATACGGTGCGGTTCATTTTCTCCCAAAACCGGTTGATAAGGAAAGACTAAAAAATGCAATTGAACGGGTTAAACCTGAAAACAGGAATGAGACAATCTTATCCGCCAATATTCTGAAAAATACGCTGGTAATAAATACCGCCACCAGAAGTCATTTTATTTCACCCAAAGACATTGTTTATTTCCAAAGTAAGGATTCTTATACATACATCGTACTCGCCAACAAACAAGTGATAAAGAGTTCAAGAAACTTGGGATTTTATGAAAAACAAATTAAATCCTTTAATGATTTTTTTCGTGTTCACAACAACACCATTTTAAACTTGAACTTCATACAGGGGTTTTCAAATAAAACCGAGAGGGACATTATTCTTAAACCTCCTTTTGGAGAAATAAAAAGTTCACGGGAAAAATTCAAGGAGTTGTTGGAGATAATAAAAAGGAAGACCTAAAAAGAGGCTGTTTCAATTAATAAGATTCAGCTTTGCGTATTGAATGAAGTGTAATAGTTCAGACTTGATCTGACAGTGGGCATTTTTTAATTTATGGATTTGAGTTTTTTGAGACATAGCTGACCGGAATGGGAAAGTTGTAAGAGGTAACAGGGTGAGGAATCAGATTGTGAAGTATCTGATCAGGACAGGATGTACTAGGGTTCAAAAATCAATCTTTCTCGCTGATTTGCCGATCGCAGTATACGATGAGATTCGCACCAATCTCACAGAAGTACAACAGTGTTATGATAACGAAGATAGTATATTAATCGTTCCCATATCAACCGATTACCTTAGATCTATGAAGGTTATCGGACAGACACTGGATGTAGATTTAATTCTAAAAACAAAGAATACCTTGTTTTTCTGATGTTTTCCTTCTCGCTCTTTGAAATATTGAAAATAATTGAGTACTTTTGCAGCCTCTGAAAAAACGCCTTTTTTTTGTTAAATTAGGCGAATATATAGAAATATGAAGTCTTAAGATGCCTCTATACAGGTAGATATGGATTTACCTCACAGAAACCATCTTCCACAGAAATAAGGATTAAGACCCTATTTTTAAAGTGGGGAAACACAAACCGTACACCGTCACAGAAACCATCTTCCACAGAAATAAGGATTAAGACCTCATCCAACTAACTGGCACTGCTCCGTCTGACCAGTCACACAGAAACCATCTTCCACAGAAATAAGGATTAAGACCTCCTCGGTGATCGGATCAAATGTCATCCAACTCTCCACAGAAACCATCTTCCACAGAAATAAGGATTAAGACTCTGACACCTCCAACTCAATTGAAATATTTGGCAAATCACAGAAACCATCTTCCACAGAAATAAGGATTAAGACTTGTTCATTAAGACTTTTTCCAAACTTGTTAAGGCACAGAAACCATCTTCCACAGAAATAAGGATTAAGACTCCATAACTTTAATTTTTAAATGTTTTTAATTGCACAGAAACCATCTTCCACAGAAATAAGGATTAAGACTTTACCTTCTTTATTTTCTCCACAATGATAACCACACACAGAAACCATCTTCCACAGAAATAAGGATTAAGACACTTTCATGATGTTTTGTTTTAGAGTTTAATTAATTAATCACAGAAACCATCTTCCACAGAAATAAGGATTAAGACTCTGATGCAGACGTTATTTTTACAATTACATCCATAATCACAGAAACCATCTTCCACAGAAATAAGGATTAAGACTCCATAACTTTAATTTTTAAATGTTTTTAATTGCACAGAAACCATCTTCCACAGAAATAAGGATTAAGACTTTATTTTTGATTGTTTGTTTTGGAGCGATGATAACACAGAAACCATCTTCCACAGAAATAAGGATTAAGACTTTACCTTCTTTATTTTCTCCACAATGATAACCACACACAGAAACCATCTTCCACAGAAATAAGGATTAAGACACTTTCATGATGTTTTGTTTTAGAGTTTAATTAATTAATCACAGAAACCATCTTCCACAGAAATAAGGATTAAGACAAGAACAAACGCTTTATTAGCGTGATTGACTAACACAGAAACCATCTTCCACAGAAATAAGGATTAAGATTATTTGTATTTTAAATATGTTGTTATAAATTCATTAAATTGTGCTTATTGAATCATTTTTTATTAATTTTGAGAAAACTAATCTCATGAATCTCTTTGACTATTTCCAGCATCTTATCCTTACTGATGATCAACGCAATGCGCTGGAGAAACTGTATGATTTCCTGCAAGGTGATGAACAGGTTTTCATCCTCCAAGGTTATGCCGGAAGCGGTAAAACCACGCTGCTGAAAGGTTTTGTGGCGTACCTGCAATCAATTGATCGGCGATACCAGCTGATGGCACCCACCGGCAGGGCAGCAAAGGTGATCAACCAGAAAACTGGGCTCTTCGCAACTACTGTCCACAAGGGGATATACAGCTTTGCGGACCTGCAGGAGGTTGACGCAAAGGAGGAGGGTGAAGAGGGTTCCTTCTTCTATCAGTATAAGTTGTGGAATAATCCCATGGTCCATGGCTCCGTACTTATAGTCGATGAGGCTTCCATGGTGGGCGACAACTACTCGGAAGGTGACTTCTTTCGCTTCGGCAGCGGTCACCTGCTCACTGATCTCATCACCTACAGCAGGATAATGGAGACAGATACAAAAGGTAAGATCATTTTTATCGGTGACCATGCCCAGTTGCCTCCCATAGGGAATAGTTTTTCACCGGCACTGGATGCTGATTACCTGAAGGAGAAATTCAAACTGAATGTCTCTCAGGCAGAGATGAAAGAGGTGAAGCGGCAGGATGCTGATAACGGGATATTGCATGCTGCCACCAAAATCAGAAGATGTCTCACATCGGGCTACTTCACAGACTTTGACCTGAAAGAAAACAACAAAGATATTTTCAACCCGACTTATCAGGATTACCTGGAGCAATATAAGAGTGTGGAAAGCACGAAGGTAATCATCTGCTACAAGAACAAAACAGCGTTGGCATTAAACCGGTCGATACGTCTCGACAAGTTCGGCAGCGATCTTCCAATACAACCAACGGATACCGTGATCATTGGGAACAACAACTACCAAGCGGGCATCATGAACGGTGAATTTGGGGTGGTGGCAGAAGTCTCCCCATCGGTCGAAACCAGGGTGGTCAGCTTCAGGAAAAATGGGGGTAGGAGAGTTACGGTCAAACTGACCTGGAGGTTCATCACGCTCATTCTGCAGGACGAAGATAACCAGCTGAATAGAGTGAGCAGATACTGCCTGGATAACTACCTGTACGGTGACAACGACCTGCTCCCGGATGAAAGGATGGCCCTCTACATCGATTTCAAGAATCGCCATCCGGAACTGAAGAAGGGAACGGATGAGTTCAAGGAGGCACTTTCCTCCGATCCCTACGCCCGGTGTATCCTGCTGAAATTTGGCTATGCCGTTACCTGCCATAAGGCGCAGGGTGGTGAGTGGTCGAACGCTTTTGTCTTCTGGGACAGGGGTGTGAAGACAGATTTCAATTTCTACGAAGGAGCACAAGACAGGGTTGGGAAGACAAACGTGGACTTTTACCGCTGGGCTTACACGGCCGTCACCAGAGCGTCGAAAAGACTATATTGCATCAACCCCCCGTTTTTCACTTCGTTCACCGGTATGGTTTACGTGGAACCGGAGGTGCAGAGGGCTTTTAACGAACTCACAGCTGCTCCAGAGGAGATGGTTGAGATCGATTTCGATGAAATGTTGCCGGTGCTGGAGAGATTCAATCTTTCTGATGCTCCGACCCCCATACAAGATCACTTTATAAAACTATGGTACTATTTCCAAAAACAGTATATTGATATATCCGGGTGGGAGAGAATTGGGTACGAGATTCGCTATCATTTCAGGCGTGGGGATGAAACGGCTGCTTACATCTTCTGGGTGAACGGTAAGAATGATTTCAAGGCGAACTTCAATATGATGACGAAGCAGACCAATTCAAAGGTGCTTGCTGAAACCATAGCCGGATTACTTGTGCAGCCCATGCCGCTGACCGTGAAAAGGAACAGTGTTGCCGCCATCCTCTCAAAGGTGTCGTTCGATCTGCAGCTGGAGGAAAAGATGCCCTTTCTGGGAGTACTTTACAATCAGCTCTGCCGGCTCCTGCAAAAGGATGAAGCGATAACAGATATTGAACATCTGGAGTGGAAAGAGCGCTATACCTTCGAAAAAGAAGGGGAGAAATGCGTCTGTGACTTTCAGTACAACAAATCGGGGTTCTTTGGGAACGTCACACCATTACCTAAGAGATGTGCCGGAGAAACGTTGCCGGGAAGAATAAGGGAGATCGTTAACAAGATAAAAGAGGGAGATTATGTCGTTCAAGGAGATCAATGATTTACGAAAAGCGGGAAACCTGGATGAGGCGTTGCAAATGGTGAACAGGGACCTGGAAAGTGAACCCGACAGCATCTGGATCAAGCGTGCAGCCTCGTGGGTTTATTACGCCTATATCAAGGAGAATGCGAAACCGGAGAGTTATGAGGCTTTCATGGAGTATCTTCATAAGCTGAAAGAGCTGGATATGCCTGATGATGACAGGATGGTATTTGACAACGTTGCCTGGCAGGTAGGGAGCATGGTATTTGCACTCCAGAGGGAGGAGCATCCCGATTTCAGTAAGTATGATGCCATCTTTCGCATCATCAGGTCGTTTCATTTCACGGTGCCTTCCGAGGGTTACTCCTTCCTCTTCAAATCGTTTATCAAACTCTCAGATACCTGGCAGGGTTTTCTCGATTTCGCGGACTGGTGGAATCTGGAGAATTTCCGACCGGAGGATTACCTCAAAGAGGAGTTGAATGAACGCAAGATACCATCTCTCGCCGAACGGGCCTACACGGTTTATGCGAGAAAGCTGCTGGAGGGAGAACCGGTAGATCAGTTCGGCAACAACCGAGCGATCGACAGAGATAGAATCAACGCCTTCCTGCCCGGGTTGGAACAGTTGATTGAACAGCACCCGGACTTACTCTACCCGCCTTATTACAAGGCAAAACTGTTGCTGTTGATGGGGGATGAAGAAGATGCGTTGTCCGCCTTTTTGCCTTTTGCCAGGCAGAAGAAAAATGAGTTCTGGGTGTGGGAACTAATGGCTGAAATATTCCACGATGACGATGAACTACTGATGGCTTGCTATTGCAAGGCGTTGAGCCTGAGAACGCAGGAGGATTATCTCGTGAAGATGAGACAGGCGTTTGCTGCTTTCCTGGTGGAGAAGGAAATGTACGACGAAGCGAAAACGGAGATTGAGATCGTGGTGGATACGCGTCAGAAGAAACAGTGGGGCATTCCCCGGCAAATTGCTGGTTGGAAGGAGGAAAGCTGGTATCAGTCGGCCGAAGCGAAGCGGAACAACAAAGATCTCTACAGTAAGTACAGGGGCAAAGCGGAGGAGATTCTGTTCCGGGGCTTCCCGGAAGTGGTCGTGGTAGTGGAGTTCGTGAACACCAACAGGAAGATGATTAATTTCGTGAAGGACAGGCATACAAAAGGTTTCTTTAAATATTCCGGGTTGATTGACCGCCCGGTAGTGGGGGATATCCTCAGTGTACGTTTCAACGGGGAGATTCAGAACGATTTTAACAAGGCGTTGACGGTAAGAAAGTGTCAGGATGATGTTGAAACGGAACTATTAAAATCTTTCGAGGGGACTTTCCAACAAATGTCAGGCAAAGATTTCGGATTCTGTGACCATGTATTTATCGATGCCGGGATCCTTAACAACTTAGACCTTGCTAACGGAGATCACATTCACGGGAAGGCGATAATTTCCTACAACAATAGGAGGAAAGAATGGGGCTGGAAGGCCATCAAAATAGAAAGTTAAATATTAGATGAACATCTTTTCAGAACTCGTGGGTTGGCGGTCGATTTCATCGTCAACCAACTTATCCCTCAACTTATATCCAAACACTTTTAATTTCCACATCATGAGCCCAACAAAAGAAAATGCGCTTTATCTGACCATCAAATAGAGTTACTTCAACAAGATTCTTCAAGGCAAAAAGAAGAAAGAGTACCGGGAGATCAAGGATACAACATTTCGTAAATACCTTAATATATGGAGCGAGGGAATATCGGCTTGTATTATAACGATAGTCTGACAGATTCAGATCCCATGGATGAAATTTTCATCTGTAACAATGGTGTCTATCCCTATGTGCCGAAAGAATACAAATATCTGCAGCTTGCAGCAGGTTATGCTAAGGACAGTGGCACCATGGTGGTGAAAGTGGAGGATATCTCGTTTGAACTGCTAAAAACATCTGATTATTACTAAATTAATTCCACCCCATGGACCAACCCAAACTGGAGCGACTGCTCCGACTGATGAAACTGCTCACGGCCAACAGCTACCTGACCGTGGAGAATATCGCGGAGAAATTAGGCATCACGACCCGCTCGGTGTACCGCTACATCGATACTTTCCGCTCAGCAGGATTCGTGATCAAGAAGAAGAATGGATGCATCCGACTCGATAAGTCGTCGCCCTACTTCAAGGATATCAGCGAGCTGATTCACTTCACCGAAGAGGAGGCCTATATCCTGAAGTCGGCCATCGAGAGCATCGACGAGAACAACATCCTGAAACAGAACCTGAAGAAGAAGCTTTACACGGTCTACGACTACAAGATCCTGGCGGAAACCATCGTTAACGGCAGGCACAGCAAGAACGTGCGCCATCTGGTGCAGGCCATGGAGGAGAGACGGACCGTGATCCTGAAGAAGTACGCCTCATCGCACGGCAACGATATACGCGACCGCAGGGTGGAGGCATTCGCCTTCACCACCAACTACGAGCAGGTGTGGTGCTACTGCCTGGAGGACAGTGATGTGAAGCTCTTCAGAGTCTCTCGCATCGGAGAGGTGGAGGTCCTGCAGGAGCCGTGGCAGCATGAGGCGGCTCACCAATCGGGCTATATCGATATCTTCCGGATGCACAGCAATGTGAAAATGCGGGTCATCCTGAAGATGGGGCTTCGCTCGTCGAGCCTCCTGATGGAGGAGTTTCCGCTGGCTTCGAAACAGATGAAGAGGATTTCGGACAATGAATGGATGCTGGATACCGAGGTCTGCTCTTACGAAGGGGTGGGGCGCTTTGTGTTGGGCCTTCCGGGGGATATCTTGATTATCGACTCTCCTGAGTTAGTGCAGTACATTGCCACTCAGGTTGAAAAGATAAAGGCCTCGTTGTAACTTAACATAGAAACTGTTGCAATTTTGATCTTGGTCGTGTGTTGTTAAATAGATCCAGCAATTTCAGTGGTTGATTGAACTCAAAAAACATAATTTTAATATTTAGCTGTACCATATTTGTACTGCATATTTATAATAAACAGATAATCATATTATAATACATTCTGTATCGGAAAGTAACCAGGTAAAATAAAAGGTAGCAAACAAATGTCCAAAGCACTTA
>ENA-UOOR01003178-UOOR01003178.1-fermentation-metagenome-genome-assembly--contig:-NODE-3178-length-15011-cov-5.189623_pt1 | contig 15011 bp, 12 predicted proteins | sample MGYA00245780_ERZ724029 | MGnify/ENA primary metagenome ERZ724029 (study PRJEB28704, sample SAMN03018315) | fermentation metagenome | biome: anthropogenic terrestrial biome; feature: soil; material... | reverse complement strand
TTTGACCCTAAACCCTCGGATATTATCACTATAAATAATGCTGATATATTTATTTATACCGGAAAATATATGGAGCCCTGGGCTGAGAAAATAATTCAAAGCACCGACAGTGACAGCATAAACATATTAGATGTATCAAACGGTATAACTCTTGAAAAGGAAGAACACGAACACGAGGAAGATGAAGATGAACATGAGAATGAGGAAGATGATACTGAAAATTCCGGGGAGCATGGGGGAGACGGGCACAATCATGAATATGACCCGCATATCTGGACCAGCCCTGTAATGGCTAAAAAGATGGTTGACAACATAGCGGCTTCACTTTGTTATGTTGACTCGGAAAATGCATCATATTATAAATCCAATGCTGAAAATTACAAGAAACAGCTTGATGAACTTGATAGCGAATTTAGTGATATAGTAAGCACCGGTGTGCGTAATAAAATATATTTCGGAGGAAGGTTTGCCCTTCATTATTTCACGGAACAATACGGATTGGAACACGAATCAGCTTATGACAATTGCTCATCTGAAACAGAACCTAACGCCCGTGACATTGCCCAAATTATAGATGAAATCAAGGAGAATGAAATTCCGGTAATATATTATGAAGAATTGACGGATCCGAAAGTTTCAAGAAGCATAAGTGAAGACACAGGTGTGGAAATGCTGCTGTTTCATTCATGCCACAATATATCAAAGGATGATTTTGAAAAGGGTGTGACATACCTGGACTTAATGAAACAAAATGCTGAAAATTTAAGGAAAGGGCTTAATTGACATGACACTAATTGAATGTAAGGGTTTAAACCTTCATTATGATAATCATCAGGCCGTAAAAGACGTAAGCTTTTCTGTAAATGAAGGCGACTATCTGTGCATTGTCGGGGAAAACGGCTCCGGAAAAAGCACATTGCTGAAAGGACTCCTGGGACTCAGGAGTCCCTCCTCAGGCTCCATTCTATTTAATGGAATAAGGCAAACACAAATAGGATATCTTCCACAGCAAAATCCCGTGCAGAATGATTTTCCTGCTTCAGTCTTTGAAGTTGTGCTTTCGGGCTGTCTCGGCACAAAAAGGTTAAATCCTTTTTACGGCAGGAAAGATAAACAAAGGGCTAATGAAAATATAGAAAAATTAGGAATTGGAAATCTAATAAAAATATCGTACAGGGATTTGTCAGGAGGACAGCAGCAAAGAGTGCTGCTTGCCAGAGCCCTTTGTGCAACAGAAAAGCTTTTATTGCTGGATGAACCTGCCTCAGGACTTGATCCTGTTGTAACATCAGAGTTATACCAGCTTATTGAAAATCTTAACAAGGAACAGGGAGTAACGATAATCATGATTTCACACGATATATTAAGTGCTGTAAAATACGCCAATATTATTTTGCACATGGATACATCTCTGAAATTTTTCGGAACTGTTGACGAATATAAAGAAACCTCTGTTTTTAAACGAATGATAGGAGGTAATGTATGATTAACATTCTTAATGAGCTGTTTTCTTATACTTTCATAACCCGCGCGCTGCTGGTTGGAATCCTGGTTTCTCTGTGTGCATCCATGCTGGGAGTAAGCCTGGTATTAAAAAGATACTCCATGATTGGAGATGGGTTGTCTCATGTGGGCTTCGGCTCTCTGTCCGTGGCAATGGCATTAAATCTGGCACCACTTCAGGTTTCAATACCAGTTGTAGTCCTGGCAGCGTTCCTGCTTTTAAGAATAAGTGACAGCGGAAAAATTAAGGGGGATGCTGCAATTGCTTTAATTTCCAGCAGTTCTCTTGCCATAGGTGTTATTGTTACCTCGCTTACCACAGGCATGAATACGGACGTATGCAACTATATGTTCGGAAGTATACTGGCGATGGAAAAAAGCGATGTCTATCTGAGCGTAGTATTGTCTGTGATTGTATTGGTATTATACGGTTTGTTTTATAACAAAATATTTGCGATTACCTTTGATGAGAATTTTGCCAGGGCAACCGGGACGAAGGTGGAAAGATACAATATGCTGGTAGCTCTTTTGACCGCTCTGACTATTGTTATCGGAATGAGACTTATGGGCGCTTTGCTCATATCAAGCCTTATCATATTTCCCGCCTTAACTTCTATGAGGATATTCGGAAGCTTTAAAGGTGTAATAATCAACTCTGCCGTATTGTCAATGATATGCTTTTTTATAGGAATCGTATTTTCATTCCAATATAACATCCCTGCCGGAGCAAGTGTTGTTGCCGTAAACCTTATGGCATTTATTGCAGCGGCTTCCTGGGGAGCCTTTAAAAAAATCGGGAGGTTAAAATAATGAAGGCGCTATTATGTTCCATTTTAATCATCATGATTCTATTTACAGGATGCTCGAAAGAAAATAAAACAGAAAAACAAACAAATGAAACTTTTGAACAAAATGGTGAAACGAACAAAGCAGACAATTCCAAGACTCTCACAGAGCAGGTAATGGACAATGAACTTAAGAGTTCCCTGAAAAATGCTGAAGGGGATGAAATAATACTGAAGGATAAGCTTTTTATATCCCAGTGTAATGATATTTACCTTAACCCTGACGAATACATGGATAAAACAATAAGATGGGAAGGTATCTATACGGAGTCAACAAATCCTGAAACAGATGAAGTCTATAAATTTGTCATACGGTACGGACCCGGATGTTGCGGAAACGATGGTACCGCAGGCTTTGAAATTTTATATGAAGGAGAATCTCCCAAGCTGAATGACTGGGTTGAAGCTGTGGGAAAAATTGAAATGATAGAGGAAAACAAAAGCCAATTTGTTGCCATACGCTTGTCTGAACTTAAGGTATTGGATGTCCGGGGTCAGGAGTTTGTATCAAACTGACACAGAATTTAGAACTGTATTTTTATATTGAAGAAAAAACCTTAAAATGATATAATAATCAGGACATTACAGTGAGTAGAAAGTTGGAGGAACATGAACCAAAAAATAAAAGAGGTTGTAAATACGGAAGATACAAAGCTTTCAGGAGATAAAATTATAGAATTAAGGAATAACAACGAACAATACTTTATTATGAACGGAAGAAGAAAATCCTATCACATCTTAACCTACGGCTGTCAGATGAACGAGCATGATTCGGAAAAAATAGGCGGTATGCTTACATCCATTGGCTATGAGGAAACTGATGATGAAAAAAATGCGGATTTAGTCATATTCAACACCTGTCTCATAAGAGAAAATGCCGAACTCAGGGTTTTCGGAAAGCTCGGAGAGGTAAAGGGCTTAAAAAGAAACAGACCGGACATGGTAGTGGCTGTGTGCGGCTGCATGATGCAAAAGGAAGAAATACGCCAAAAGCTTTTAAAATCATTTTCTTTTGTGGATATAATATTTGGTACAAACACCATACAGGAGCTTCCCGGATTAATTTATGATGTGGAGGTTAATAGTAAAAAAAGCGTTGATATTATAGACAATACAGAATTAATATATGAAAATATGCCCAAAATAAGAAAGTTCAAGTACAAAGCACTGGTAAACATAACATACGGCTGCAACAATTTCTGTACCTACTGCGTTGTACCTTATGTAAGAGGAAGGGAAAAAAGCAGGCTTCCTCATGAAATTATTAATGAGGTAAAAACGCTGGCAGAAGACGGATGCAAGGAAATAACCCTGTTGGGACAGAACGTTAACTCATACGGAAGTAATCTTGAAGATAAATGCACTTTTTCAGATTTATTGTATGAACTGAATAAAGTAGACGGCATTGAAAGAATACGCTTCATGACTTCACATCCCAAAGACTTAACTGATGATTTGATAAAAGCAATCAAGGAATGCGACAAGGTTTGCAACCATGTACATCTCCCGGTCCAGGCAGGAAGCAATAAAGTTTTAAAAAGAATGAACCGCCATTACACCAGGGAACATTATTTAAACATTGTGGAAAAATTAAAGAAGGAAATTCCGGATATTGCAATCACCACAGACATAATTGTAGGATTTCCCGGTGAAACCGAAGAGGATTTTCTGGAAACAATCGATATGGTTAAAGAGGTACAGTATGATTCGGCATTCACATTCCTTTATTCAGTGAGAGAGGGCACGAAAGCAGCGGAAATGGAAGACCAGGTACCTGACGAAACCAAGCACGAAAGATTTGAAAGATTGCTGAATGTATTGTATCCCATAGTTCTGGAAAGAAACAGCCGATGTATAGGAAAAGTATATCCCGTATTGGTTGAATCGGTCAGCAAAACCAGTGAGAACTACCTGACGGGGAGAACTGAGCACTTCAGACTGGTACATTTTAAAGGAAGTGAAGATTTAATCGGGGAAATTGTCAATGTTAAAATAACAAGTGTTAAGACCTTCCACATGGAAGGGGAGACAGAACAATAGAAAGGCGGTAAAAATGGCAAAATTTACACCTATGATGGAACAGTACATGAGTATAAAAAGTCAACACACGGACTGCATACTCATGTACAGGCTTGGTGACTTTTACGAAATGTTCTTTGAGGATGCAATAACTGCTTCCAAAGTTCTGGAAATTGCACTGACCGGTCGGGACTGTGGTATGGAAGAAAGAGCGCCTATGTGCGGTGTTCCCTTTCATGCAATCGACAGCTATATTCCAAAACTCATAGAAAACGGCTACAAGGTTGCCATATGTGAGCAGCTTGAAGACCCGGCAGAAGCAAAGGGAATTGTTAAGCGTGATGTTGTAAGAATTATAACGCCCGGCACAATAATTGATCAGAATATGCTTGAAGAAAAAAGCAATAACTATTTGTGCTGTACATATATAGACAAGGGCTTCGGAATGTGCTATGCGGATATTTCAACCGGTGATTTGTATGTTACGGAGAGTATTTCACTCAGTGATTTTGATATTAACAGCAACAAGAGGTTTGATTTATTAAAAGAGGAAATCTTTAAAATTAACCCTTCCGAAATAATATCAAATGCTCTGACAGGTGTTGAATCGATTGATTCAACGATGAGCTGTTTAGATATTTTGAGTTACAATGAATATAAATCACTTATTTTGAAGCATTTCAACGTTGTGTCTCTGGATTCCTTCGGTCTGTCTGATAACAATTATGCGGTTATGTCACTGGGTATGCTTATCAATTATTTGTATAAGACCCAGAAGACCTCTCTGGAGCAATTGAACAAGCTTCATTTCTACAATGTAGGAGAATATCTGTATCTGGATTCAAACACCAGAAAAAATCTTGAGCTCATAGAGACAGTTAGAGGGAAAAAAGGACAGGGTACCCTATATAATGTTCTGGACTACACGAATACAGCTATGGGCGGACGTCTCTTAAAAAAATGGATTGAGGAGCCGTTAAGAAACATTGGTCTCATAAATAGCAGGCTGGATGCGGTTGAAGAGCTCTATAACAGTGTTATGGTATCCAACAACATGAAGGAATATCTAAAGACTATATATGATATTGAGCGGCTCATAAGCAGAATTGTGTACGGAAACTGCAACGGCAGGGATTTAAATTCCCTGAAACAGTCTGTTTCCAGTCTGCCCGACTTAAAATCAGAAATATCAAATCTGAAATGCAAAATGTTTGCTGATATTTATGAAAGCTTTGATACTTTAAATGATATATACGAGCTTATTGACAAATCAATCGTGGACGAGCCTCCTGTTTCAGTAAAAGAAGGCGGAATTATCAGGCAGGGCTACAACAATGAACTGGATGAAATAAAGGAAATCACAATCAACGGAAAAAACTGGATTTCAGAGCTTCAAAGCAAGGAAAGACAAGCGACCGGCATCAAGAATCTGAAAATAGGATACACAAAGGTTTTTGGATATTATTTAGAGGTAACTAAATCCTACATGAATCTGGTTCCGGATTATTACATCAGGAAGCAAACATTGGCAAACTGCGAACGATATGTTACTCCCGAGTTAAAGGAAATGGAAGCCAAAATCCTGAATGCCGACGAACAGCTTATGAAGCTTGAATATGATTTGTTTCTTCAAATCAGGCAGCATATAAAGGAGCAGGTTGTAAGAATACAGGAAACAGCATACAACATAGCGGTAATAGACGCTTTAAATTCTCTTGCCATAGCTGCTGTGAAAAATAACTATATAAGACCTGAAATGAATAATAAGGGGTATATTAAAATTACTGACGGAAGACACCCGGTTATTGAAAAAATAATGAAAAACGAAGTATTTGTTCCTAACGACACCTTCATAGACAACAAGGAACAGAGAATGTCTATTATTACAGGACCAAACATGGCAGGTAAATCAACCTATATGAGGCAGGTTGCATTAATTGCTCTTCTTGCACACATAGGAAGCTTTGTTCCTGCTAAAAAGGCTGAAATATGCATATTGGACAAGATATTTACCCGTGTGGGAGCTTCGGATGATTTATCCCAGGGTCAGAGCACATTCATGGTTGAAATGAGCGAGGTTTCAAACATACTCAACAATGCTACTGAAAACAGCCTGCTGATTCTGGATGAAATTGGACGAGGAACAAGCACATACGATGGGTTAAGCATCGCATGGAGCGTAGTGGAATACATTACCAAGAAAATAAAGGCAAAAACCTTGTTTGCCACTCACTACCATGAGCTTTCAGAGCTGGAAAGCAAGCTGAAAAGTGTTAAAAATTACAGAATCCTGATAAAAGAAACCGATGATAAAATAATATTCTTAAGAAAAATAGCTGAAGGAAGCGTGGACAGAAGCTACGGAATTCAGGTTGCCAATCTTGCGGGACTTCCTGACGAGGTTGTTGCAAGGGCAAAGGAAATATTAAACCAACTGGATGAAAGTGATATAAACAAACCCTTTGCCAAAAAGAAAAAAGACAGGATTACTGATAATTTCCAGGTATCAATGTTTCAGGGCGATCCGATGGAAAGAAGTAAAAACAAGGAGTACAAGGACTTGACGGACAACATTAAAAATATAGATATAAACAACATAACTCCCGTAAAAGCATTTGCTCTCCTGAACGAATTAGTAGAAAAGGCTAAACACATTTAAGGCTAACCATATTTAAGAAGGTATATTATGACAAAAATACATTTGTTGGATAATGAGACAATTAATAAAATAGCTGCAGGCGAGGTTATTGAAAATCCCAGGTCAATAGTTAAGGAGTTAGTAGAGAATTCCATAGATGCAGGCGCTGATGAAATAATTGTTGAAATTAAAAACGGCGGTAAAAGCTTAATCCGCATTACGGATAACGGAAAGGGCATTGATAAAAATCAGGTGGAAGATGCGTTTAAAAGGCACTGTACAAGTAAAATTCTTTCTTCCGATGATTTAAGCTCTCTTCATACTTTAGGATTTAGAGGTGAAGCCTTGGCAAGTATTGCTGCTGTGGCTCATGTGGAAATGATAACCAGAACCAAAGAAGCATTGCTTGGCACAAAAATAACCATTGAGGGCGGAAATATTGTATCAAGGGAAGAGGCGGGATGCCCGGTAGGTACAATTATTACTGTCACAGAACTATTTTACAATGTTCCCGCAAGAAAGAAATTTTTAAAAAGCGATGCTTCGGAAAGCATCAATATTAATGAAGTAGTTGTTTCTCTTGCGCTCAGCAAGGAGAATATTTCATTTAAATATATTAATAACAATAACGTTGCATTTAAAACGCCTAAAACAAATAATTTCTTAAATACCATTTCAAGTCTTTACGAAAAGGATTTGTATAATTCGCTGTTAGAGGTTCAATTTGACAGCAGCAAATTAAAAATTACGGGCTTTACAACGAATTTAAATTATTACAGAGGCAGCAGAAAGCTTCAGATAGTCTTTGTAAACGGACGATACATAAAGCATAAAAGGATGAGCTACTTTATTGAAGCAGCTTACAACACACTGCTTCCTAAAAACAAGCATCCCGCATGCTTTTTAAAGGTAGAAATAGACCCCTCATTGGTGGATGTGAATGTGCACCCTGCCAAGACCGAAATTCGTTTTCAAAACGAAGAGACTGTGCTTAATGAAATTAAGAGTGCAATTTTTTCAACGCTGCATTCAAACAGCATTATTAAAGAAGTAAAAAAGGAAACAATATTACATGACAGCCCAAAATCAGAAAATGTTAAGCCTTCTATCTTTGAAATTACAAGTGATAATGAAGAACAAAGAGCGGATTATATTTTCAGAGAAATTAACCAGGATGAATACAGCAATTTGAAATTTACGGAAGTTAATTTAAACATGAATCCTGAAAATATTTTTGATGAAGCTATAAATAAAACATGCGAAGAGGAAAAAGAACATTCTAAAGAGGAAGCTTTAAAGAGTGAAGCTACGGAAAGTGAATACGAACCACAGCAGCAAAGTTTTATTGAAGTTGAAAAAGACGGACGAAAGCTTCCTGAGCTTTCGGTTGTTGGCATATTGATGGATACCTACATAATATGCGAAAATATTGAGAAAACTGAAATGTATATGCTTGACCAGCATGCTGCGCACGAAAGGATAAACTATGAAAGATTTTTAAATCAATACAATTCAAGAAAAATCGTTCAGCAGGAACTTTTGATGCCCGAGGTAATCAGCCTATCCTATGAAGATTACTACACAGCCGTAAATAATAAAGAAATATTTGAAAATTTAGGTTTTTTTATTGAAAACTTTGGAATAAATGCTATACTGATAAATAACATACCTGTTATTTTCAAGGATTCAAACATAAGAGATATATTTTATATAATTCTTGACGCTTTGAAAAACAGTGACAGTACAGATATAAACCTGTCTATTGACAAGATAATAAAAAATGCATGTGTTAAGTCGGTTAAAGCGGGGGATAAGCTGCATATTCAGGAGGTCAAAGCGCTTTTAAATGATCTGGGCAAAACAGATAACCCCTTCACATGCCCTCACGGAAGACCGGTGATAATAAAGATGACAAAATACGAAATTGAAAGAATGTTTGAAAGAATACAAAATTAGAGAGAATTAATAGATGAATAATAAGATAATAGTAATTGTAGGGCCCACGGCCGTTGGAAAAACATATGTATCTGTTGAACTTGCGAAAAGGCTTAATACAGAAATAATTTCAGCGGATTCTATTCAAATTTATAAAAAGATGAATATAGGCTCTGCTAAGATTACAAATAATGAAAAGCAAGGAATAGTTCATCATATGATAGATATAGCAGATCCTGATGAAAATTATTCCGTTTCTGATTTTAAAGAAGATTCCGAAAACATTATAGACAGCATGCTAAGTAACGAAAAAATCCCTATTATAGTAGGCGGAAGCGGTTTATATGTTAATTCTCTTGTTTACGATTTAGATTTTGGAAGGGTTAAATCAGATGATAAACTGAGAGATTACTATAATCAATTTGTTATGGAAAATGGGGAAGATTCACTATATGAAAGGCTTAAGCAAATCGACCCTGAGTCGGCGGATAAAATTCACAAAAAAAATATAAAAAGGGTTATACGTGCTTTAGAGGTATACGATATAACAGGGACTAAATTTTCTGAACTGAACACAGATATTAGAAAACCAAGCAATAAATATGAATGTATTTTAATTGGACTTTCTATGAACAGAAAGGTTCTTTATGAAAGAATTAATCAACGTGTAGACAAAATGATTGAAGATGGTCTGATTGAGGAGGTAAAAAGCCTTCTGAATAAAGGATATACTAAAAATCTTGTTTCAATGCAGGCTATTGGATACAAAGAAATAATCGATTACCTTGAAGGAAATTCCACCCTTGAAGAAGCTGTAAATATACTTAAACGCAACACCAGAAGATTTGCTAAACGGCAATACACGTGGTTCCTGAAAGATGAAAATGTGAAATGGTTTGAAATAGAGGATATTAAGCAAATTGATTTGACTGTTGATGAAATATATGATTTTTTAAGCAAACATATATAAGGAGGAAAGTATGAATAACATTAATTTACAGGATTCTTTCTTAAATACCGTAAGAAGAGAAAAAATAACCATTACAGTTTTTTTAAATAATGGATACAAGCTTACGGGAACTGTAGCCGGCTTTGACAACTATGTGGTTTTCATTGAAACAGATAAAGGTCAGCAGTTGGTTTACAAACATGCAATTACATCAATACTGCCTTTCAGGCAGGTAAAACTATTTAACAATGAAACTATAGAGGAGTAATAATGTCGACAGAAAATATATTATGTAAACAGTTTGGCGTTAGCAGAACTGTTTTTGATTATGTGAAAAAAATTGAAACTGAAATTAAAGAAAAAAGCTTTGGGAAAATAGAAGAAATCAGAGAGTATAATCAATACAAGGTCATAAGCGCCATGCAGGAGCATAAGCTTGATTACACTAATTTTTATTGGAATACCGGTTATGGCTATGATGATCCGGGAAGAGAGAAAGTAGAAAAAATATTTGCCTCTGTTTTTCATACTGAGGATGCATTGGTGCGTCCATCAATAGCATCCGGAACTCATGCTTTATATTTAACACTGTCAGCTCTGTTAAACTATGGAGATGAAGTCATTGCAATATCAGGGCGCCCTTATGACACAATGCTTACAGTTCTTGGGCAAGAGGGAAACGAGCCAGGCAATTTAAAGGAAGCCGGAGTAAACTATAAAGAAATTCCTCTATATAACAATGATATAGACTGGGAAAGTGCGTTAAAGGAAGTAACGATGAAAACTAAGCTTTTGATGATTCAGCGTTCAACCGGCTACAGCTTCAGGCCAGCCTTGACTTTGGAAAAAATAAAAAATGCAATAGAAAAAATCAGAGAGGTTTATCCCAACATTTATATAATGGTCGACAACTGCTATGGCGAGTTCATAGAAGAAATTGAACCGTCAGATATAGGTGCGGATGTTGTAATAGGCTCTTTAATTAAGAACCCCGGCGGTGGAATTGCACTGTCGGGAGGATATGTTGCAGGTAAGAAGGTTATTATTGACAGAATAGCCAACCGTCTGACAGCTCCCGGAGTAGGAAGAGAAATAGGACTTACATACGGAAGCACAAGAAACACATTGCAGGGATTATTTTTTGCTCCTCACATAGTATCAGAAGCTTTAAAGGGAGCGATTTTATTCGGCGGAGTGTTTAATTCACTGGGCTTTGAAATAACCCCCACATTAGATGATAAAAGAAGTGACATAATTCAGGCAATTAAATTTAATAATAAGGATATGGTAGTTAAAATATGCGAGGCGGTTCAGGCTGCATCTCCGGTGGATGCTCATGTGTCTCCCGTGCCGTGGGAAATGCCGGGATATACAGACCAGGTTATAATGGCCTCAGGTGCCTTTGTTTCCGGTTCCTCAATTGAATTAAGCGCCGATGCTCCCATGAGAGCACCATATATAGCTTATATACAGGGAGGTCTATTTTATGACCATGCTAAGCTCGGAGTGATGCTGGCACTTGAAAAGATGATGGAATTTGAAGAAATTAAGAAAATGGTTAATAATTAATGTTGTAAGTAATGGGAAAATATTATAAAATATATATGAATAGGTAGAACAGGGTATGGCTGACCATCCTGATGAAAGGAGGTAACTCTTTCATAGGAGGTGAGGCTGATGTCTATATTTGAAGCGCTAACATTAATGATTGCTTTTGCAACATTAATAGCAGTAGTTATAAATGGAAATGGACAAAAAAAGTAATTACCCTGTTGGCGCAGAGTAATTACATACTGATTTAAATCCATATTTAGGTCAGTCAGCGCTGACTGCCTATTCTTATCTTATGTATATTATAACCAATTTATACGATTAAATCAACAGTAAACTTTAAAATTATTTTTCAATATTTTCTTACAACAGCTTTCACAACTCCCAGTATATACGGCTCCTTAACAAGTATGGGATCCATTGAGCTGTTTTCAGGTTGAAGACGAACATGATCTTTTTCTTTATAAAAGGTTTTTACAGTGGCCTCATCATCTATCAGTGCAACTACTATATCGCCGTTATCGGCTGTATTTTGCTGGTTAACAACTACATAATCGCCATTCAGTATTCCGGCTTCAATCATGCTTTCACCTTTTACCTTTAAAACATATGATTCCTTGTTTCCCACAAAATCAATGGAAAGAGGGAGTGTATCATCTACATTCTCAACAGCTAAAATTGGTTTGCCCGCAGCAACAGTACCTATAATCGGTACATTAACAATTTCTTTTTTTGGCATATTGCAGCATATATCATCAACATCAATTAGTTCAATAGCTCTTCGCTTATTATTTCCCTTTTTTAAATAGCCCTTTTCTTCTAAAGTATTTAAATGAGCATGCACAGAAGAAGTAGAACTTAAACCCACAGCTTTGCAGATTTCGCGGATAGATGGGGGATATCCCCTTAATGTTAATTCGTCTTTTATGTACTGTAATATTTTTATTTGCTTATCGCTTAAGCCTTCATAATTCATAGGTTCACCCCTTTGTTTTTCTATATTTTAACATAGAACATAAAAAAAATCAAACATTTGTTTGAAAAAAATAAAAAAAGTATTGACGGCGAACAAAAGTTCTGTTAAAATCAATGTAGAAAATATGTTCGAGGTGCATTATGATTCTACTAAATAAATACAAGGTTACCGATATTAAAAAGTTTAAGCGATTTATTTCCATGTCAGTATTGTTTATAAGTATCTTAGTTTTTGCGTCAATGGCTACCTTGAAGGCGTATTCCGAAAATATACCTCAATTTAGCTATATAAGAGTAGAGAGAGGGGATACGCTTTGGTCTATAGCATCAAAAAATATGGAAGCAAAAGATATTAGAAAAGCTGTTTATGAAATTTCAAAATTAAATAGCATTAAAAACTCTTCCATTTATCCCGGTGACATAATAAAATTACCTGTTGACTAAACTGAGTAATTTATTGAAATTTCCATATTTTAATATGGAAATTTTTTTTGCCAATTCGATATCTATGTGTTATAATGAAATTTGCCATTTATATAAAAGGGTGAATTGATATTTTAAATGGATTCGAATAAATGAATAAATAATGTTAGGAGTGATGATTATGGATTCCGGCCCTTTACCTGAAACTAAAAAAATAAAGAAGTCATATTACGGGAACCATAATCATTTACTCTTATAAGATAAGGTTCCCGTAAAAAATTTGGGGTATTACCCTGTAGGAGGGAACAAAATGGATGAAAAAATATTAATGGATTTGATCGAACGAAAAAGATATATTGAACTAAAAGAAAAGCTGTCTGAAATGAATGCTGTAGATATTGCGGAATTACTGAATCCCTTGGAACATCCTATTACTTTATTGATTTTCAGAATGCTGCCTAAGGATATGGCAGTTGAAGTCTTTTCATATTTTTCATCAGAACAGCAGGCAGATATTATTAATGCAATAACTGATAAAGAGTTAAAATATATACTTGATGAATTATTTTTTGATGACATGATTGACCTTATAGAAGAAATGCCTGCAAACCTGGTAAACAAAATTTTAGCTAACTCTACACATGATGAAAGAAAGTTAATCAATCAATTTTTGAAGTATCCTGCTGATTCTGCAGGCAGTTTGATGACTATTGAATATGTGGAGCTAAAAAAAGAAATGACTGTAATGAAAGCCCTTAAGCATATAAAAGATATCGGCTTGAGCAAGGAAACGGTATACACATGTTATGTTACCGATGACAACAGAAAACTTGAGGCTATTATATCCTTAAGATCTCTGGTAGTTTCAGATGATGAAATTGTTATTAAAGACATAATGCACGAAGACATAATTTATGTCAATACTCACGATGATCAGGAAACCGTAGCAGGTATATTTAAGAAATATGGTTTTTTGGCATTGCCTGTGGTAGATATGGAAAATCGTCTGACAGGTATAATAACGGTAGATGATATAATGGATGTTATGGAGCAGGAGGCAACAGAGGACTTTCAAAGAATGGCCGCAATGTCCCCTTCAGAAGAAACTTATTTAGACTCAAGCGTCCTTACTTTAGCAAAGCAAAGAATTCCATGGCTGTTGATATTAATGATAGGCGGCGCATTTACAGGCGGCATCATTTCAAAATTTGAAAATGTTTTAAGCGCAGTTGTGGCACTCACAGCATTTATACCAATGTTGATGGATACAGGCGGCAATTCGGGAAGCCAGTCATCAACCTTAATAATACGTGGACTGGCAACAGGTGAAATAGCACTAAAAGACATATGGAAGGTTTTGTGGAAGGAATTCCGCATAAGCTTAATAGCGGGAACTACATTAGCAGCGGTAAACTTTGCAAAAAACATGCTGTTTGATAAAGTTGGAGTGTTAGTATCCCTGACAGTATCCTGCACCTTAATTGTAACAGTAATGGTTTCGAAAATTATTGGAGGCGTTCTGCCATTATTGGCAAAAAGATTAAAACTGGATCCTGCAATTATGGCGGGTCCGCTTATTACAACAATAGTAGATACAATAACCTTGATGGTATATTTTACAATTGCATCTATGCTGATGCAATTGTAGTTGAACTTAATATAAATATTTTAAAAAGATGCACAGATTTTATGCATCTTTTTAATTTTCGTTTAATGGGTTATGTTTAACGGCATCACGCAACTGGTTTTTATCAATATGAGTATATATTTGTGTTGTAGAAACACTTTCGTGTCCAAGAATTTCCTGCAAGGCTCGTATATCCACATGACCATACTGATACATAAGTGTGGCAGCAGTGTGGCGCAGCTTATGCGGTGAGTAGTGCTTACCAGACAGACCTGCTTCATTCAAATATTTATCAACCATGTGCTGTACACCTCTTTGTGTAAATCTGGTTTTTCTGTTGCTTAAAAATAATGCATTTTCATGACCGGGCTCAGCCTCCGGTCTTACGTTAAGATAATCTTCCATTGCCTGAATACAGACATCATTAAGATAAATTGTTCGTTCCTTGTTTCCCTTTCCTACAACTGTCAAAGTATCACCTTTAATTTTATCTATATCTATTCCTATAAGCTCGGATAATCGTAAACCGCAGTTCAAAAATAATGT
>ENA-UOOR01003176-UOOR01003176.1-fermentation-metagenome-genome-assembly--contig:-NODE-3176-length-15025-cov-2.604542_pt1 | contig 15025 bp, 10 predicted proteins | sample MGYA00245780_ERZ724029 | MGnify/ENA primary metagenome ERZ724029 (study PRJEB28704, sample SAMN03018315) | fermentation metagenome | biome: anthropogenic terrestrial biome; feature: soil; material... | reverse complement strand
TGAACGTCGCAAGTCTAAATAGCGATGCTTAAGCCGCAGTGTCTCGTCGGCATCCACTTCCGGCTGAATATAAAAAGGCGGTGTCTTCGATTCATTTAACACCTCTAAATCGCTCAGATGAACTTCTACTTCCCCGGTAGCCATAGCAGTATTAACCCCACCCTCAGGGCGCGGGGCAACTACGCCTTTACAGGCCAACACATACTCTCCCCTCACGCCTTCTGCTGCCGCAAATGCCTGAGGCGCTTGCTTTGGGTCAAGGGTCAACTGTATTAAACCGCTACGGTCACGCAAATCGATAAAAATTAAGCCACCCAAATCACGGCGCTTTTGTACCCAACCTAATAATACTACCTGCTTGCCAACATGGCTTAGCCGCAGATCACCACAGTAATGAGTACGCTGCCATGCAAATTGCTCACTCAAGGTTACTCTCCTCCACTCTAGACCAAAAAATCATTGAACAAAACGGTTACTTTTTTGCTCCTCTAAAATAGTCGTTGACTCCCCATGTCCAGGGTGAACAACTGTTTCCCCAGGCAAGGTCAGCAGACGCTGCAGTGACGTTTTTAAGGCCTGCCAATCGCCACCAGGCAGGTCATAGCGACCGAACGATCCGGCGAATAGAGTATCGCCGGAAAAGAGCACTCCCTCGCCCAGCAATGCAATGCCGCCTGCGGTATGCCCGGGGGTGTGCAGCACCTCAAAAACCAGTGACCCCAGTTGCAGTGTTTCACCGCCGGTCAGTAGTTGGTCGGCCTCAGGTAACGGCTCGGTAATACCCACGTAACGTGCGATCATACTGTCATGCTCGGCCAGAAGGTGAGCATCTAAGCGGTGGATCAATGCTGAGGCCTGTGTACTTGCCTTAGCTGCCCGAAGACCGCCTACATGATCAGCGTGACCATGAGTCAACACTATGTATTTAACATGCCCCTCAAAACCATCTAGAATTTCGGCAATACGCTCAGGACGACCGGCCGGATCGATGAGCATTGCCTCTTTGCTAGCTTGCTCCCAAACTAAATAGCAATTGGTCCCGAGCGGCCCCATACGCTGTTTCTTAACTTGCATCAATCTGCCCCCTAAAAAACTCGCTTACTATCTAATAGGACGGTAACCGGTCCATCGTTATGAATCTCTACTTGCATCATTGCCTGGAAAACTCCGGTTGCCACTGCCACTCCCAAGCCCTGCATTTCAGCTATGCAGGCAAGATAAAGCTCCTCCGCTAATGCAGGCGGGGCAGCTTTACTATAGCTAGGACGTCTCCCACGACGAGCATCACCATGCAAAGTAAACTGAGATACTGCTAATACAGCACCGCCAACATCCTGCAAGTCTAAATTCATCTTATCGTCTTGATCACTAAAAATCCGCAAACCAACTATTTTCTTAGCAATATAAGCGGCATCTTCCTGAGTATCATCAACACCGACGCCAAGTAAAACAACCACGCCGCGCCCGATACTAGAGATTTGCTGTCCATCAATACTCACACTGCCATATGTGACACGCTGAACTACGGCTCGCATGCCTCCTCCTCTCTGTACCGCGATAAGGTACGGTTAGTTTACTGCACGCCCGGTGCTGATACTCGTTGTACAGTGAAAACGTCACGAATACGCCCTAGGCGCTCTTGTGTTGCATGTAAATGCTGTCTGTCTTTTACTACGATAGTAAAAGTTAATATTGCCGTACGGTTTTTCTCTACACGTGCTTGCAACGAACTAATGGAGATGTTCGCCTCCGATAGTAGCTGTACGACATCACGTAGTAAATCAGGCCTGTCTAATGCAATAAGCTCAATACGCACAGGGTACGTTGCTTTATCCTGCTCGTCCCAATAGACATCAATCAGACGCTCAGGCTCGTTTTGCAGCGATTTCGCGTTAGGACAAGTGACGGTGTGAATAGAGACGCCACGCCCACGCGTGATATAGCCAATAATCTTATCGCCAGGGACTGGGTTACAACAACGCGAGAAACGAATCAACGCTTCAGGCAAGCCTTTCACCCTCACACCAGTTTCAGTATGAACAGGACGCTCGGGCTCAATAGCAGGAATCTCAATCAGGTCTGTTGCTGTTTTCCCTTGCTCTTCCCGATAGTCGGCCACTAATTTCTGCATTAAGGGAATCAGTGAGGTGCCCCCATAGCCCAACGATGCGTAAAGGTCATCCAGTTCCAGCAGATTCTGTTTGCGCCCAAACTTGAGTAACCTCTCTTCAGTCAGCAACAAGTGAGGCTCAATGCCTAGGCGTCCAACCTCTTTTTCAAGCATCTCCTTACCTTTGCTTATATTCTGCTCGCGCTGCTCTTTTTTGAACCATGCTCGAATCTTGCTCTTGGCACCCGATGTGCGCACCATTTTCAGCCAGTCCTTGCTAGGCCCTCTAATCTTGGTCGAGGTAAGTATCTCAACAATATCGCCATTCTGCAATTGATAATTATGAGGTACAATGCGTCCGTTAACTCTTGCGCCCACACAGCGATGGCCAATATTGGTATGGATTCGATAAGCGAAGTCGAGCGGAATTGAACCGGCTGGGAGGTTGATTACATCACCCTTAGGCGTGAAGACGAAAACCTCATCTGGATAAAGCTCAATCTTAACGCCATCCACAAACTCCTGCGCGTCACGCAACTCCTGCTGCCATTCCAGAATACTGCGTAACCATGAAAACCGCTGAGCAAGTTTCTGGTCTGCCTTGCCCCCTTCTTTATATCGCCAGTGAGCAGCAATACCAGTTTCGGCCACACGGTGCATTTCCCAGGTGCGAATCTGAATTTCTAAACGTTCGCCGCGATCGCTAATAACCGTAGTATGCAACGATTGATACATATTGGGCTTCGGCACCGCTATATAGTCCTTAAATCGACCTGGAATCGGCCGCCAAATACTATGAATCAAGCCTAATACCTCATAGCACTCTTTGACTGTGTTCACAATTACCCTAATCGCCGTCAGATCGTAAATCTCCTCGAAAGTACGACCGGCTTGCATCTTGCGGTAAATGCTATAGAAATGCTTCGGTCTCCCGGAAATATCTGCTTCGATTTCAACATCCTTCAGTCGTTCTTTGAGGTCAAGCATTGCATGATTAATGACAGCTTCACGCTCATCTCGCTTGCGATCAATAAGCTCGGCAATCTCGCGGTATTTTTCAGTGGGAGCTGGAGGATGTCGCTTTCCGTTTTTTGAAGCCAAAAAACGGAAAGCGACATCCTCCAGCTCCCACTGAATGCGGCTAATCCCTAGTCTACCAGCTAAAGGTGCGAAAATATCTCTTGTCTCTTGCGCGGTTTCCTTTTGTTTATCGCGTGGCCTGTAATTCAGGGTGCGCATATTATGCAATCTATCTGCTAGTTTAATCAAAATTACCCGCAGGTCCTCGGCCATTGCCAAGAACATTTTGCGCAAGTTTTCAGCCTGTCGTTCCTGCTTATTGAGGTCCTCCAAACGGCCTAATTTGGTAACTCCATCGACTAAGCTAGCTATAGTCGGGCCAAATTCCTCTGCTAACTCATCTAAAGTAACGCCAGTATCTTCTACTACATCATGCAGGAGTGCGGCAATAATCGTATCCGTATCTAATCCTATCTCGGCTAGAATAATGGCAACCCCAAGCGGATGAATAATGTAATCTTCGCCAGATGCGCGTAGCTGCCCGGCATGTGCGCGGGCAGCAAAAAGATAGGCCTGCTCTATTTTAAGGAAATCGGCTTGCTTATTATAACTCTGTATTTTTTCGAGCAACGGGACTAATTCTGGTGGAAACATAATTTCACCCTCTTGCCTACGAGTGATACTCCCTCTAATTTGATTAGCTAATACTGAAGCAGTGAGATCACCGGATATTTCTTAAGTAAGTCCCGCCCCTGTAAATCCAGTAGTTCAATCAGAAAAGCTGTTGCAACAACTTCCCCGCCTTCTGCTTCGACTAGTTTGATAGTGGAAGCGATTGTTCCCCCAGTGGCCAGCAAATCGTCTAAAATTAGCACTTTTTGCCCCGGCTTAATGGCATCAGCATGGATTTCTAATGAGTCGGCGCCGTACTCTAACTCATACGTAATAGTACGCTTACGCCCAGGCAACTTACCGGGCTTACGAGCAGGCACAAACCCCTTCCCTAAAACATAAGCCAAAGGAGCGCCTAAAATAAAACCACGCGCCTCTGGTGCAACGATGACATCAAAATCATAGGGCTCCAGCTTAGTCTTGAATTCATCCACTGTTTGTTTCAAAGCCGCAGCATCCTGCAAAAGTGGTGTTATGTCACGGAAAATAATGCCTGGATGCGGAAAATCGGGAATGTCACGGATCTTATCATATAAATTCATCAGAAGGCCTCCTTCTTTGGCATCTAATCTGTGCAAACAGAGTTTATCCTGAAACTTGATCAGAAAGCAAGCTGCGAAGTTTGCGAGCTATTATACCACCTGCATCCGGCCCGCGTAACCAATCAGTCGCGTCTGCAAAAGCGGCTAGCTTAGCTTGAGCCTGGCTGAAAGTTGGTGACTTGGTGAGTTCCTGGCGTTCGGGCGGCTCTGGTAACCAATTTACCCTCACCCCCTCACTGCTACACGCACACTCTGCCAAGGCCAGTTCCTGTAGGACCTGCAGATGAAAACCAATCTGATCTGGTAAACCTAGGAAACCATCAGCTCGCATAACCTGGCACAATTCATCCCAACACCAACGAGATTGATCCCGAGCTGCTTTAAGACCGCGATAGAGAGTCGCCATCGCAGAACGATTCGGACCATTTTGTGCTAGAAAATCGAATGCCCGGTCAATGTCATTCACATTATACAATAGATGAATTCTGTGATGGTAGAGAGTCTCCTTTAAATCACTGGCCAAACTAGCCAAACCAGGTTCGCCCTGTGGACTATCCAACCATACGAGATCACTATTTGGAGCAAGCGTATCCGCCGAAACCGACTGCCATCTGCCATTCAGCAACCGCAAATATACCGGCCCCGGCTGCCAAAAAAACTGCGCTAGCCCAAGGCGTTCTTGCAGGCGTGGTTTTGTTTCCAGGCAAAAAGCTGGCCAGAAAACAAGCAAAACAGTCTGCTCCTCTGCTAAGAGGGATTGCAGATAATCATCTCGATTAGGTATAAACCGAGCATCATAAATAGCCACACTATCAGCTAGGTCAGGTGGACGCCAACTTCTAAGATGCAATACCAGACGTTCATACCCTTGCCAAACATTTGCTTGTGGCGTATAGGCTACGTCCAGCCAGTCCGTTTGACGAATCTCATCCAATTCTTCACCACGCCGCCAAGCCAATACCTCCCACGGTAATCCTCCACCCTGCATATCGAGCTTCAAATGCTGACCTTCCCTGCCGATCGAACGTGCTCCACCAACTCGCCAGCGCTTGCTACAGAAAACCGGCTCTGGATGCCCGGCCCCGAATGGCCCTAATTTTTCTAATGAGTGCACCAAGTCTAGAGTTACTTCTGAAGGATCAAGTTCAGCATCTAGGTAAACGCGAGGCTGTAATTCAGCAGCTTCTAAGCTTGCTTGCACATGCAGGTTGAGCGCGTCCCGTAGTTCAGGAATGGCTGCGACAGGCAAACTAAGCCCGGCAGCAGCACGATGACCTCCATAGGATGTTAGTAGAGCGGCATGCTCGCGCAAGCTGGCAACCAGATCGTAACCAGGGATGCTACGGCCTGAGCCATGCGCTTGCTCTGCTTCTACCGTTAGAAGAATGGTGGGTCTATGATAGCGCTCGACTAACCTTGACGCCACAATACCGATAACCCCCGGATGCCAACCTTCCTTGGCTAGAACGATGCACCAGCTTGCTTCCGGAGCCAATTGTGATGCCATCGCATCTGCTTCCGCAAAAATACTCTGCTCAATTGCCTGCCTCCTAGCGTTGAAATCACCTAACTTTTCCGCTAGGACAACTGCTTCGGTATCATCTTCGGTCAGCAACAGCTGCAAAGCCGTATCGGCTTCATTGAGCCTGCCGGCTGCATTGAGGCGAGGAGCTAACGTGAAGGCTACCTGCCCAGACTTAAGGGCAGTTGGCTCTATGCCAGCTGCAGCTAACAAAGCCCTAATGCCTGGCCTTTGACTGGCTCGCAGGGACTCCAAGCCAAAACGCACCATTACCCGATTCTCATCGAGCAATGGGACTACGTCAGCAATAGTGCCTAAAGCTGCTAGATCCAAGTACTTAGCGGCGGCTGCTAAGCCTCCTAACGCCTGAACCAGCTTAAGAGCAACACCTACGCCAGCAAGTTCCTGAAAAGGATAATCGCTATCAAGCTTAGGATTAATAACGGCTATCGCTTGCGGTATGCACTCAAGGTCGGGTGTATGATGATCTGTCACAATCACATCCATACCTAAACTACTTGCAAAGGAGACCTCTTCTTGAGCGTTGATACCACAATCAACCGTAATCAACAGTTCTACTCCATGAGCAGCTAATTCAGCAATAGCTTCTCGATGTAAACCATAACCGTCGTCTAGTCTTGCAGGAATATAATGGCACACAGCCACACCAATTTCTCTTAAATAACGCATTAGCAAAGCCGTAGCTGTCAAACCGTCAACATCGTAATCTCCGTAAATTGCTAAATATTGCTGCTTCTCTATCGCCAATCTGATGCGAGCCACGGCTGCAGACATATCAGGCAATAACCAGGGGTCGTGCAGATGACTAAGATCCGGATACAAGAAACGCTGCATAGCTGCTTTTTCTTTTATCCCCCGTTGCAGCAATATTTCCGCAGCAACCGGGTGCAAATCTAAATTTGGTGCAATCTTGCGCGCCACCTCTCGCTCTCTTTCCCTAATTTGCCAAACGGCAGATACTCTTTCAGTATGCAACTACCTCACCCTCTTCTGCCTAAAAGGATTCACCTCGACTAAGTGGAACTCCTGCTAGGTCGCGTAACTCAGTAGCAAGAAGGCAGGAGATTAATTATTTTTACAATGTTGGCAGGAACGCGCCCAATTACGTCCAATTTAGAGTATAGCATTGTTTCCCATAAGAGGTCCCAAGGAGGTTTCTAAAACACAATGAACAACGCGCCTAAATTGAGTAGCCTACGCAACCGCATGACCCTGACAGTCATAGTTCTTCTGACTCTCGCGATAATTGTGGTCAGCATTTCCCTAAGTACTACTGCTAAAAACACTTTGGCCGGCATTGTTCGAGAGCAAGCAATGACCACTGCTAGGGAACTAGCCAATAGGATTGCTACAGAAATAAGCTCGTATCAACGTCAACTACAGACAACCCTTACCCTGTTCGACGCAGATAACCTGACCAGCAAGGAGTTAGAATCATTTTTGGCTCGGAATCCTCAGCTAGCTGGCGTCTTCTTGCGTCTAGGAGATGACGAGATACATGTAGGCAATCCTTGGCCACAGCTGGGGAGCTTATCGTTCGATGAAATTGTCTCAGGCGTTGGTAATCCTGTGTTAGATGATAAGGCAAATTGGCAGATACCGATTTGGCAACCGGTCAAGGATCAAGACGATAACGTTACAGGATTATTGGGGTTTATGGTGTACCTAGACCCCTTTACGTCCCGTCTGCAGACAGCCGGTGGTCAGGTTACGATCATCAATCAGGATGGTGAGGCTGTGCTGAGCTCTGAACTCAGAGCTATTATGCAAGGCGACACGCGAAAAGGCGTGACGCACGGCGCTATAGGTGAGGCTATACGAGCGGCTCTATCTGGCAAAACCGGCGTTATTCCATTCGCACTCGATGGTAATAACTGCCTACTAGCCTATGCACCAGTGGCAGAAACTAACTGGGGGCTCACGCACCAGATCCCATACAAGGAAGCAGCTTATGCCCAAAAAACGGGAAGCAGTAACTTAGTTATTACTGCGCTAGTTTGTCTACTGGTCATGGGGGGCGTTGTCTATCTCTATGCCGGGACTTTAGTCAACCCTATCACTAAACTTTCTGCAGCAACTTCCGTTTTAGCAAAGGGTCAGCTAGATCAACAAGTAGAAATTACTAGCAGAGATGAAATCGGTGTGCTAGCTGAAAACTTCAATGCAATGGTTAGCAGTCTACGCAAACTCGTCGGCGGTATGGGTAGGGCTGCAAGTGAGCTACTGGCCGCTTCGAAAACCTTAGCTTTTACAGCTAAGGAGGCTGGCTTTGTCACCGAGCAAGTTAGCGCAACGATTCAAGAGGTGGCTTCCGGTGCCGCTCGATTGGCCGAAGAGGCAAGGCAGGGCAGTGACCTAGTTGAAGAAATGGCCGGCTCAACAGAGCGTATGCTAAGACAAGCTACAGAGACCGGTGTAAGTAGCATGCAAGTTAAAGAAATGGCAAAGGCGGCACTAAGTATAGTAGATGATCAGAATCGAGCTGCGGAACAGACGGTTGCTGCCGTAGATAGCGCTGAGGCAACAATTAGGCAGCTAAGTAGCTACTCGGAAGAAATAGGACGCATTGTCGAAATCATAGGAGGCATTTCCGGCCAGCCTGACTTGCTAGCTCTCAATGCTGCAGTAGAAGCGGCTCGTGCGGGTGAGCATGGGCTGGGCTTTGCCGTGGTAGCTGAACAGGTGCGCGTGCTGGCTGAACAGACAGATAACTCCACCAAAGAGATAACCGATCTAATCAAGCGAGTTAAGTTGGGGACAGAAAAAGCAGTGCATGAAATGAATACTAGTCGGAAAGCTGCCGCGGATACACAAGTAGCTGTCCAACAAACAACAGGTGCATTCCAGAATATCGTAGTAGCCATTGAGCAAGCAGATAAAGAAGTAGCTGGCATCACAGCTGAATTAGAAGCCTTGAGAAAGCATACGGATGCCGTAGTACAAGTTATCCATGCCGTAAGTGCCGTTTCAGAGGAAAGTGCGGCCTCGGCGGAAGAAGTAACAGCTGCCTCCGAAGGGCAGACATCGCAAATTCTGCAAATCGGCAATGCTGCCAACGACCTCAGCCAGTTGGCCAATCAGCTGCAAACCGCCATCGACGCCTTTAGGCTGAACAGCTGACCCTCGGGGAAGGTTCTAAACGTTCTTCTAAAAGTTCACTTTTCTATCAAAGGAAAGACCAGCGGTGGCATAATCCGCTGGTCTTTAAACTTTCTGCCAAGCTCTGCTGCGTTCCCACTCGGCGATGTTCAGCAGACTGATTGTATTTAATTCATCAATTACATGTAGACTACCGGATGCTATGTCTGCTACTTTGCGCAAAATGCTATGGTTTGGCTGCAGCCCTACACAGCAGAGATGAAATTGTGTTTGTTCTCGAAAAGCTTGTGCCGCCTGCAAAGCATCATGCAAAGGATCGCTCTGTTTGTCGCCTAGAGTGGGAATACCATCTGTAACTAATAATAACAGCCCAGGACGTCGACAATGCGCACTCACGTGCTCAGCAGCCTTCCGCAAACCGGCTGCTAACGGGGTGAGTCCTCCTGGCTTGATTGTGTCTATGCTTTGGCGTATCAATAGTCTATTGCGGGTAAAGGGAGTAACAACGTTTATAGCCTGTTCTTGAAATGTAATCACAGAGATGCGATCACGGCTGCTTTGTACCAAGTGTTCCGCCAGATTTTTAGCTGCTTTCATCCGCTTTCCCAGCATACTGGCAGAGGCATCTAACAACAGACAAATATCGATACCACTTCTAGCCTGACGCTGTTCAAAGCGTAGGTCAGCCGGCCTAATGTTCCAACTATCGCTCTTGCGGGCAACCTGACGGGTGAGGGCACTAGTAACCGTTTGACTAACTGCTAGGTGCTCGCCGCTTCCCTGAACCACCACCCGGCGAGCAGAACCTTGCCTCACCGTATCTCGTCTGGAAACGGGACCAAAGCTGCCTAACTCATTGGGCCCCTGACGTGCCAGTAAAATACTCTGTTGGCGCAAGGCAGCTTCCAACTCCCGCGCGTTGGCTAACAGGCGTCTACTAAGCTCCACACCTGCTTCAGTGAGCCGATAACGATTAGCCTGCTTGGCCACAAGCCCATATCCCTCCAATTTGACCCAAGCGTCAAATAAGCGCGCTTCGCGTGGAAAACAGGAATACGGACTATGATAAGGTACACGCCCCGAGCGATCAATTTCTTGCATAATAGCTAAAAGTTCCTGCAAGTCCTCCAAATTCTCCATGATATCGGACACCGCCGCCAATTCGTAGCCATACGCCTAATAACGGTTGCTCACGCAAGAATGTATCAGTAAACGCCGTATAGGGCGACATGTCTTCCGGCTGAGATCCTGATTTGCTTTGCTCATGTTGGACATACTCAACAAGGCGCAATTCAAAACCCTGCTTTTCAATGGCTTTTTCTACGGCAGCAACAATAAAAAAGATGGCCGCCAAATCGCCATTTGCTAACTTACCACTGAGATGAACGTGATTTAAGTGTGCTTTCTTAACCGATTCTTTCTGTCCATACAATTGCGAACCGGTAACTCGGCCACCCCCCACGCCTGTCTGTACATCAAAGTAATTGGCTAGTTGGTAGCGCCTGTTAGCCTGTTCATACCCGAGCTGAGCCCCTACCCCTTGGGCATACTGCTCCAGGCCCCGCTTAACTGCTTGGGCAATCGACTGCGGTTGCACCTTACCGACTGAATGGAAAACATCAACGTGAATAATCTCCTGGGCCCGCTGTCGATGGTAAAAAACTTGCCCTGCATCTGCATTGGTGATGATAGTTACAACCTCAGGCTGATAAGGATCAACTGTATGCACTTTGCGACTGCACACAGCAGCCTCACCCAGGCGGCAACCAGAGTCAGCTCTCAGATGCCTCAATAGCTCGCGTTGCTTGGCAAAGTAAATATCACTTATCACGCCCAAGCTCCACTTCGCCCATTACCAGCCGCGACTCCGAAACTGCATCAAGTGGCAAGGCCGCATTAGGCGGGGCTATGATAGTAACCAATTCAGGATTGACAAGATTGGCATCAATGAGAGCGCGTCTTGTTTCCTCATTACCCAACGGCATAGGAGCAGGTGTTGATACTGGTAAAACAGTTTGTGGGGTAGCCTCCTTATCTTCCGCGCCCGGTTCTCGTAAAGAACCGAACAGTCGACTGAGAAAGCCACGGTTATTACCTCCCGCGTCGAGAATACTCTCCTGGGGAGCTACCTCTTTAGCCTCTGGCACATCCTCGGGTGCGGAGCGACTATTATTTAGCACCTCCATGATATCTCCCAATACATGGGGCGCAACGCGGTGCTTAAGTGCAAGAGGAATTACTGCCCGCAAATCTTCCCTATCGACTTCGTTCTTTCCACCCAATGCGGCATGCACTTTTGCAGCCAATGTAATCGCTTCTAGCGCTCTCAAGCTCTCCAGCCCATGATCTAGGTAAACGTTAGCCAAAAAAGCTAACAACTCGCTATTGAGACTCTGCTTAGCCATGCGCTGCAGCCCACCCATGAAACGAGCAGCTATTGACTGTTGTACCTTACCTGTCTCTACCTCATCTAGCGCTTCCGGTTGCAGAATGGCCATAAGAGTTGCGTGACTGGTAGGGCGTTTTACTCCGACGCATAAATCAAAGCGATCAGCTAGCTGGCGGCGAATGCCTTCCAGAGGACCTGGATCTTCATCTGGGTTAGATGCTGCCCAAACTGTCACTAAGCTACTAATTTCAACTTTAGGTAAGCCGGGATCTTCAATTTGCAGACGGCCCGGTTTCGTCCCCATTACGTCTAGAAGAATATCGGCGAGCTCCGGTGAAGTGTCGGCCAGGCGGTTTATCTCGTCTATGAAAACAATACCCCGATGAGCTTGAGCCAAAGTACCGGGCAACAAGGCGGCTTCAGGATGGGCACGGCTCACTAACTTTTCTAAGTCAATTCCCCCAACGATAGTGGCCACCTTTGCTGAGTGAGAAATCTCTAAGAAGGGCATCGGTATCCATTCACTGCCCAACTGAGCTAAAGCTGCCTCATCGAGGCCAGCATGTTTCGGACAGTGTGGAGCCTTTGGGTCACAATTGTATAAGCAACCCCTCACCCGTTCAATGCGTGGAACAATGCTTCTGGCAGCTCTCAAGATGCTGGTCTTACCAGTACCACGCAAACCTTCAGCATGGATATGCAGTGGCACTTTGCTTTGAGCCGCCAAAATAGACATTTCTACCGCCTGAAACAACGAGGCATTGTCTGGATGACGTACGAGACTAACATAATCCCTAACCAAATGCATCTCCCCCAAATAGTTCATTCCCTGTTCCCGGGTCCTGGCATATTTTGTCCCAGGTAGCGCCAAAAAATCCTAAGTTTTGGGCCTGTTGGGCAGACTATTGTGAGTAAGGGGGTGTATATGCTTTGGAATATCCAGCCATCAACCTAAGCCTCGAAGCACTCAAGGCACGTGAAGGCAAGCCACTAAACGACTGTGATCTAGCGGAGTTTAAATTTCTCATTGACAGCTATCAGCCAGGTGTTGGTGGGAGCGGACGTTTTCGTGACCAGGCGCAGGTCATAACCTTTCAAGATCTCAACGAGCTGGCAGAGATATTGGTCAACCAAAGCGACCTAACTGCAGAGGCCTTCTACTATCCTGACGCCCTAGCTACCTGCGGCGAAATAGAGGAAGAGTTAGCAACTGACGGCATGACCTGCAACTGGAAAGACCAGATGATCATCTCAGAGTTTACGGGCCGACACCCGGCTCGTGCTCGCGTTTGTTACTACTACCCAAAAGATGCGGAGGCTATAAAAGCTATTGCCGTGCTGCGCGACGGTACAACCATCGCTGATTTTCGGCCATTACAGAACAAGTAAGGGACATATGGCAAATGCCAGCGGTTTTCCGCTGGCATCTGTTTCCCCTATAGAACTACCTACGCTTCGAGCTCTGCTAAACGTGCCTCCACGCGCTGGCGCTTTTGTTGCCAGTCGGCCAGCTTCTCGCGCTCTTTCTCTACAACTTCGGCTGGCGCTTTCTTGACAAAGCCAGGGTTAGCAAGCTTCTTCTCGCCACGCAGTACCTCACTGTTAAGCGTCTTCAGTTCGGCCTGCAGGCGCTCAATCTCCTGATCAATATCAATCAGGCCGCTGAGAGGCAAATAGAGCTCCGCTCCTGTTACTACAGCTGTCATTGCCCGAGAAGGCTTGGCGTCCCCAAAGCGACCAATTAGCTCAGAGATGCCCGCTAACTTATGAAAATAAGGTGCGGCCTCCTGCATCAGTGCTTGCTCTGCCGCGCTAGCGGCGTGAATATGACACTCCACCCTGCGGCCAGGCGCTACACCTAATTCAGAACGAGTATTGCGTACCGCCTTAATCGCTTCCATAACCATGTTCATGGCCCGCTCGGCCGCTTCGTCTGCTAGTTTCGCCTCATGGATGGGCCAGGGGGCAATCATGATGCTCTCGCCTGCCTGCGGCAAGTGCTGCCAAACCTCTTCCGTAATGAAAGGCATGAACGGATGCAGGAGGCGCAGCGTCTGCTCGAGTACATAGGCCAAGACCGATTTTGCCGTAACCTTAGCTGCTTCATCCTCGCCATAGAGGCGGCTCTTAGCGATCTCGATATACCAGTCGCAGTATTCATTCCAAGTAAACTCATATAGACTGCGCATAGCTTCGCCGAAATTATAGGCATCAAGGAATTGGCTCACATCCTGGGTGACCTGGTTAACCTTGCTGAGAATCCAGCGATCAGCCAGTTCTAGGTTGTGCCGGGTATCTATTTCCTCAGCCTTGAAATCGCCTAGGTTCATGAGCACAAAGCGAGACGCATTCCAGATTTTATTGGCGAAGTTGCGTGCCGCTTCGATTTTCTCCTGATAATAGCGTGAATCGTTACCCAGAGTTGAGCCAACTAGCAAACTCCAGCGCAAGGTGTCAGCACCATATTGCTCGACAACCTCCAGGGGATTGATGCCATTACCGAGTGACTTAGACATCTTGCGCCCCTCGGCGTCGCGAATGAGCCCATGCAGAAGCACATCTTGGAAAGGTACTTCTCCCTTGAATTTGAGCGATGTAAAGATCATCTTTGCTACCCAGAAAAAGATTATGTCATAGCCCGTAACAAGAACGTTAGTCGGAAAGAAATAATCCTGTTCAGGCGTTTTCTCAGGCCAGCCTAGCGTGGAAAAAGGCCATAAAGCCGAACTGAACCAGGTATCCAATACGTCGGGATCCTGCTCCAGCCGCGTTGATTGACACTTGGGGCAGCTGGTCGGGTCTTCAGTGGCTACGATTACCTCGCCGCAATCTTGACAATACCAAACCGGAATGCGATGTCCCCACCATAGCTGGCGCGAGATACACCAGTCATGCACATTCTCCATCCAATGATAATAGATGCGCGTGAAACGCTCCGGCACAAACTTGGTTTCGCCTCGTTTGACTGCGTCAACAGCCGGTTTAGCCAGTGGCTCCATTTTCACAAACCATTGTAGCGATACCAAGGGCTCGATCACACTATGGCAACGATAGCAATGGCCAACGGCATGTTGATGCGGTTCTGTCTTGACTAGGTAGCCGCCGCTGGTTAGATCAGCTAATACAATTTTTCGAGCTTCATAGCGATCTAGGCCTTCATACTTGCCTGCCTCCGCCGTCATCTTGCCATCCTTGCCAATGACAACAACGTGAGCTAACTGGTGCCGCATCCCGATGGCAAAGTCATTAGGGTCGTGAGCTGGAGTAACCTTAACGGCACCAGTACCGAACTCGGGATCAACGTAAGCATCGGCAACAATAGGAATAGCACGCTCCATGAGCGGCAGCACCGCTTTCTGACCTACCAGCGACTGATAGCGTGCATCATCGGGGTGCACGGCGATAGCGGTATCGCCTAACATCGTTTCTGGCCGCGTGGTAGCAACTTCAATGAAGCCCGAGCCATCTTGGAGAGGATAGCGCAGGTACCAGATATGGCTATCGTGATCTTCGTGTTCCACCTCATCATCCGAAATTACCGTCTGGCAGCTAGGGCACCAGTTAGTAATGTAACTACCACGATAGATGAGGCCCTGCTCGTAAAGCCGTACAAACGCTTCGCGCACCGCCTTAGAGCAACCTTCATCCAT
>ENA-UOOR01003173-UOOR01003173.1-fermentation-metagenome-genome-assembly--contig:-NODE-3173-length-15057-cov-2.879483_pt1 | contig 15057 bp, 14 predicted proteins | sample MGYA00245780_ERZ724029 | MGnify/ENA primary metagenome ERZ724029 (study PRJEB28704, sample SAMN03018315) | fermentation metagenome | biome: anthropogenic terrestrial biome; feature: soil; material... | reverse complement strand
CGTCTTACTCATTGCAATGCTGCCAGCAGTGGAACTACGGGGAGCGGTACCTATTGGAGTAGCCTTAGGCATGCCTTTAGGCGAAGCTTTCTTAATTAGCTATCTCGGTAGTCTCCTACCTGTTGTGCCACTAGTGTTACTGATTAGGCCATTCATCAAGGCGGCCATGCGTTCTCCGTATTGGTATCGTTTTGGCCGTTGGTTACAGAAATACTCGTTGCGTCGTAGTCAGAAAGTACGCCGATTTGGAGCGTTAGGCCTATTTATCATCGTTGCTATTCCCTTACCGGGCACCGGAGTCTGGACGGGGTCGATGATTGCTGGGTTGCTTGGTTTGCCCTTGCGCATGGCCCTAACCTCAATTGCTGCCGGCAATTTAGTAGCTGGTTTGATCGTAACTTTCCTGACGCATCAATTGGGATGAAGGCCGTTTGCATTGACATGCGCAGGTAATGTTATTATCATGTTTAGGACAGGGGAAGCAATTATGCGCGATATTTTGTATCGGACATGCTATGAGAATTAGACAGGAGGGGTGCAAGTGTTACAGGAGGGCCGTTATTTCTTTACTTCTGAGTCAGTTACAGCGGGTCATCCGGATAAGGTTGCCGATCAAATCTCTGATACAGTCCTTGATGCAATCTTAACCTTAGATCCGCAAGCTCGGGTTGCTTGCGAAACGGCGGTTACTACTGGCATGGTGCTGGTAATCGGTGAAATTAGCACCGATTGTTATGTAGATATTCCTAAATTGGTACGTGAAACGATTAAGGACATTGGCTATACGCGGGCCAAGTATGGCTTTGATGGAGATACTTGTGCCGTCCTTACGTCAATAGATGAACAATCTCCTGATATCGCTATGGGTGTAGATGATGCCTGGGAGCTGAGAATGGGCGCTGAACGCGATGAAGCAGCGGCTATCGGGGCGGGAGATCAGGGCATGATGTTTGGCTTTGCTTGCAATGAAACGGCAGAATATATGCCCTTGGCTATTTCTTTAGCTCACAAACTTGCTAAGCGCCTCGATGACGTACGCTGTTCTGGCGTAGTACCCTACTTACGACCGGATGGTAAGACACAGGTAACTGTTGAGTATCAAGGCTATACTCCGGTTCGTGTTGATACAGTGATCATCTCTGCTCAGCATAAGCCAACAGTTAGCTTGGCTACTATTCGAAAAGATATTATGGAGCATGTAGTTAAACCAATCATTCCAGCTGCCTTGCTAGACGATCGTACTCGCTTCTTGATTAACCCTACAGGCCGCTTCGTTGTAGGTGGTCCACAAGGTGATGCTGGTCTTACCGGGCGCAAAATCATAGTAGATAGCTATGGCGGTTATGCTCGCCATGGTGGCGGTGCATTTTCTGGTAAAGATCCTACAAAAGTAGATCGTTCTGCTGCCTATGCTGCGCGTTATGTAGCTAAGAATGTAGTCGCCGCTGGTTTAGCAGAGCGTTGCGAGCTGCAACTGGCTTATGCCATAGGGGTGGCTCAACCAGTGAGTATTATGGTGGAGACGTTTGGTACTGGCCGGATTAGCGATCAGCGGATTGTTGAGTTGATCAGACAGCATTTTGACCTGCGCCCGGCTGCTATCATTCAGAACCTTAATTTGCGTCAGCCGATTTATCGTCAGGTTGCGGTCTATGGTCATTTTGGGCGCAACGACTTAGATTTACCATGGGAACGGCTAGATAAGGTGGACGAGCTAAAGGCGGCAGCGAAACTTTGTAATTAGTAAGTCTCGACAAAAAGGCGGGTGTTCCCGTCTTTTTCTTTTGCCTTAATCTGGTCTGTAAGAAGGACAGCATAGTGTTTAAGACGAATAAACATAGTGGTTTATTTTCTGTGCCGTTTTTTGAGTGTTTTTGGGGCAGGGGTGTGTTCCTTATACTAAAGTAGGAGGTATCCCCAGGCATATGATTGATAGTAAGAAATTAGATGACATTATCAATAGAACGATTGACGCCATTGATCAGGGTAAAACCGAGATTTTCGAGATCGCTGAAATGGCTAGGGCTGAATATGCTCGGGTAGAAACGCAGTTAATTGAAATTAAAGAAGCTGCTGAGCAAGTGATTCAGCAGGTTGATGACAAGGAGAAACAGTTTCGCCACGCTAGGATACGTTTGATGGAAGTGAGCCGTGAGTTTGGGCTACATTCTGAAGATGGTATTAAGCGGGCATATGAAGAGGCTCAGGTTGCTCAACTCGAGTTAGTTGTGCTTAAGGAACGTGAAGCTCAATTGCGTTCGCAACGCGACGAGCTAGAACGTTCCCTGCGCAACTTACTATCAACCGTTAAGAGAGCAGATAATCTAGCCACACATGTTGGCGTGGCGATGCAGTATTTACGTGGTAGTTTGCATGACCTTGGCGACCAATTGGATGGTATTCATCAACGGCAACAGCTAGGTGTGCGTGTCATTAAGGCGCAAGAAGAAGAAAGGCGCCGACTTGCTCGCGACATTCATGATGGCCCGGCTCAAACTTTGGCTAGTGCGGTTTTGCGCGTTGAGATTTGCGAAAAATTGCTTGACAGTGATACCGAGCAAGTGCTGGAAGAACTGCAGCAACTGAAAGAATTAGTGCGTCTTAGCTTGCAGGATATTCGCAAGCTAATTTACGATTTGCGGCCAATGATGCTAGATGACTTGGGTCTGGTGCCCACCTTAAGGCGTTTTGTGGGCGATTTTAGCACTAGCTGTCAGACTGACATTGACTTCTCGATTCTCGGGCATGAAAGACGTTTGCCTATGCATATTGAAGTAGGCATTTTCCGCATCATTCAAGAAGCTCTAAATAACGTCTGTCAACATGCAGAGGCTCGTATGGCTTCTGTGCGGGTTGAGTTTGAAGCGATGTCGGTTGGTATTATGGTCAAGGACGATGGGTGTGGTTTTGACGTCAATGAGACCATGCGACGAGAAGGAGATCATTTTGGTTTACTTAGTATGCGAGAGCGGGCGGAATTACTACAGGGAACTTGGCAATTGATCTCAGTTCCGGGTCAAGGAACAAGAATTCAAGTGAGGGTGCCGATTAAGGAGGCGGGTAGTTAGTGTGTATTGACTTGTTGTTAGTAGACGACCATAAGCTATTTCGTGAAGGATTGCACCGCATCCTTGAGCTAGAGCCCGATTTCCGCATCGTAGGTGAGGCAGGCAATTCTGTTGAAGCGATGTTAATCCTAGGAGAGATAAATCCTGATGTGATTCTGATGGATATCAATATGCCAGGTGGTAGCGGTATTGAAGCTACTCGACATATTAAGTCTCGTTATCCTTATGTCAATATTTTGGCCTTGACAATTCATGACGATACTGAGTATCTATTTGAGGTGGTGCGAGCTGGGGCTAATGGCTATCTGTTGAAAGACGTGGAACCCCTTAAGTTATGTGAGGCTATTCGTACTGTGGCTGTGGGGGGGGCTGTTGTCAACGCTGGTCTGGGCGATCAGTTGGTCAAGGAGTTTGCCCGTTTGTCAGAACAGCCGACAGCTAATGAGTTAGTAACCGATCAGCAGATTTTAAGTCCGCGCGAACTAGAGGTATTGCGCCTCATGGCCCAGGGCTATACCAATCTACGAATTGCCACGGAGCTCTTTATTAGTGAAAAGACGGTCAAGAATCATGTAAGTAGCATCTTGCGTAAATTAGGTGCAAAAGACCGTACCCAGGCTGTGGTGCAGGGAGTGAAGCTGAAATTAGTAAACATTGGGTAACTTAACTTGTGTTAAGTTAATAGCATATTTAGAGCCAATTACATACTATATAGCACCCCAAATCTTATCAGAAGAGGTGGTGCTATTATGCTCTGGTTCACGCTTGTTGGTGTCATGTTGCTAATGGTCTGGGTTTTGTGGGTGTTATACATAGTCAATCCGTATGGGCAGGTTGCTATCAGCTTGTTGCTGCGAGTTGAGCAGGCAGAGCCGTGGATAGACCCTTTCTTGCGCACAGTCTGTTGCTTGTTTGGTCAAGCAAGTCACTTAGTTTTGTTGGAGGTTTGGGTTTTGGCTGCCGATGAAGGTCAGATGGAGCAGCGCATCGTACAGCGACTCCAGCAAGCGCAGCCTACATTACGTTTTTATGGCAATGTAGTTGATATAGGTACTTTTATACCCCAAGCCCAAGGACAAGTGCTCTGGGTTTTCGATATGATTGAACATAATACCCCGGTAACAGTCTTGCAAGCTCTGGAGCAATTGCTTATGCAGTCTGGGCCTCGATCGCCTGGGTCTATAGTCCCAAAAAGTAGCCCTGTTTAGCTTGTTTTTTTTGTCACATTTGAGCCTTTGGCATTATTCGCCTATGTCGACTTTTGTGTTATTCTGTATGCAGAAAGCAAACACCAGATGAACACCCTAAATACCCCAAGTTACCTAAGGTTTAGGAGCGGTGTTATTGAGCTAGAATCTAGCAAAGTTGTGGCGAAAGCCCCCCAAGCTCATACGCCTCAACTCATAACTGCTCCTGAGAAATTCCCCAGCCCTACTTAAGGCCCACAAGTAGGGCACTTTTTTTTGCCCTGATTAAGGTACTCGACTGGCAGCGAAGCAGGAATTTGCCATACTTACGTGTAACAAATGACTTGTAAGGGCGGTTTGCGCCCTAAAGGAGGTGGTAGCGATTGAACAGTTGGTAGGCAGCGTAGAGCGCATTACTTTTCGTAGTGAAGAGACTTTCTACTCGGTTGTGCGTTTGCGTTGTCGTGGACAACACGACTTAGTGACGGCTGTCGGTACCTTCCCTCAATTGTCGGTGGGTGAAACACTCAAGATGCAAGGGGAGTGGACTTTGCACCCTGAGTATGGACGCCAGTTTAAAGTAGAAAACTATCTGGCTGTCGCTCCGGCCACCTTGACCGGTCTCATCAAGTACTTAGGATCTGGCTTAGTGAAAGGCGTTGGCCCGGTTACTGCCCAGCGGATAGTTGAGCACTTTGGGTTAGACACTCTAGATATCTTAGAGAAAAACCCAGAGCGCTTAGTTGAGGTTGATAGATTGAGCCCTGCAAAGGCCGCTGCCATCGGCCAAGCTTTTGCTGAGCAGACTGACATCCGTGACATGATGATTTTTCTGCAAGGACATGGCGTTTCTCCGGGCTATGCAGCCCGCATTTACCGCCATTTCGGCAGTGAGGCCCGGCAAGTCATAGAAGACAACCCCTATCGCTTAGCCGATGAGGTTTTTGGTGTTGGCTTTAAGACAGCCGACAAACTGGCGCAAGAATTAGGGCTGGCGCCCGAATCTGAGGCACGGCTTATTGCAGGGATCAAGTATGCGCTAGGTCAGTTGGCCGATGCCGGTCACACCTCATTTCCGTTGGCCGACTTTTTGCACGAAGCAGCAGCCATTTTGGAGGTTAGTGCCGAGCTATTGCCGCCTGCCTGCGCTACGCTACAGCAGAAAAAAGAGATTTTCTTAGTTGAAGTTGATGGGGAATCAGTTATTTACTTAGCCCCTTTCTTTTTTGCAGAACAAGGCGTGGCTAAGCGCCTTGCCGAATTAGCACAAAGCCCTAGACAACTGGAGTTGGATTCGGGGCTTGAGCAGGAGCTGGCTGTCTTAGAGCAACAACAGCGCCTACATCTGGCTCCTGAGCAACGTGAAGCTCTAGTGGCGGCACTGCAGCACGGGATCACGGTAATTACAGGTGGCCCGGGCACCGGCAAAACGACGATCGTACGCTCATTGCTGCAACTTATGGCAGACAGACAACGCCAGGTCTTACTGGCAGCACCTACCGGTCGTGCTGCTAAACGCATGACAGAAACGACCGGTACAGAAGCCAAGACAATTCATCGCCTGTTAGAATACACCTTTGTGGAAGGGCAGGGTATGGCGTTTGGACGCAACGAAGATAACCCCCTAGAAGCCGATGTAGTTATTCTTGATGAGGCCTCAATGATAGATATTCTACTTATGTATCATTTCCTTAAGGCAATTCCAGCCGGCTGCCAATTGGTCTTGGTAGGTGATATCGATCAACTACCCTCTGTCGGACCGGGGAATGTGCTCAGAGATATTATTGCGTCGCAGATGATTCCTACCGTGCGACTAAAAACTATTTTTCGCCAAGCCGGTCAGAGCATGATTGTTGTCAATGCCCACCGGGTTAATGCCGGCGAATTTCCCTATCTCAACGTGAAAGGTAAAGACTTCTTCTATATAGAAGAAGCAGAACCATTGAAGATCCTTGACACAGTTGTCGATCTTTGTCGCCAGCGTTTACCGAGTGCCTATGGCTACCACCCTTTTGAAGATATTCAAGTATTAACTCCTATGCGCCGCACTCCTATCGGTGTGGAAAACCTTAATTTGCAGTTACAGTGCTCCCTAAACCCGGCTTCCGCTAACAAAACCGAGATCAAACAGGGTTTTCAGCACTTTCGTCTGGGCGATAAGGTAATGCAAATTCGCAACGACTACCAGAAGCAGGTGTTTAACGGAGATATCGGCCGGATTCATGCCATAGACACTGAGGAGCGCGAACTAGGTGTGGTATACCCTGAGGGGCGTTTCGAGCGCCTGGTTACCTATGATTTTACTGAGCTCGACGAACTTACTTTAGCTTACGCTATCTCTGTGCATAAGAGTCAAGGCAGCGAATATCCTGTCATCGTTTTGCCGGTATCCACTCAGCACTACATCATGCTGCAGCGCAACTTGCTCTATACTGCCATCACCCGCGCCAGAAGGCAGGTAGTTATCGTTGGTACTAAGAAAGCTATCGCTCTGGCTGTGAAGAATAACCAGGTAGAAGACCGCCACACCCTATTAGCGTGGCGTTTACGAGATGATTTGTAGGTGCGATTTGCACGCGCCTGGCCAGCCTAATACTGTAATCATGGCTGGCGAACAGGAGGTAACGTGATGCATTTCCTCTCCTTCTGGGTTTATAAATTAGAGAAGGCCAGCCGCAGGTTGCGCTACTATCTCACCCCTCACCCTGGCCTAGATGCCACTTATTGGAAACAGCAAGGGGGAGGGGAAGTGCGCGTGCTTAGCCCCCCTTTGCCATTGGCACGTGCTGAAGCGCTCTGCAACGATCTGCAAAACGCGACGGGCAGTTCACGTCTCGAGGCGCAGCTTATTCAGCGCGCCTGGCAGTCGGTTGGTCAGTCAGAGGTAATTGCAGCCGACCCGGTTACGCCGCTGCCTCATTGGGAAGGACAAGCCGAAGCGACCCATCTTTACGACCTTCTGCTGGGTCGGATACTGTTACTTTCAGAGGTTGAGCAGGCTGTGGCCGCAGGCAGATTGTTTCTTGCTTACCCTTTGCCGGAGCTGCTGCATTATCTTTACTTAGAAGCGAAAGTACAATGCCGAGCAGCTGTGGTGGAACAACCTAAACGACGTTGTTTGCGTTGTGGCAGTTATGACCTGCAGCCTGCTACCTGTTTAGAATGTGGGGCTGAGCAAGTTTGGTCTTGTCAAAATTGTGGGGCCATGGGGCAAGCTAAGTCGTGTACCCCACTGTATGCTTGTGCGACTACTTCGCTTGCCCAACCGCGAGCAGTTGAGCTCAATTTACCGGCGAGTCTAACCCCTGCACAAGCTAGGGTGGCCAAACAGTTGCAGCAATTCTTACAACAAGCGCGTTATACCACCTGCTTGTTTTGGGCTGTGTGTGGTGCCGGCAAGACGGAAGCTACTTTACCGGCGGTGCAACAAGTGCTAGCAGGCGGGGGCAGGGTGTTATGGGCCAGTCCGCGCCGCGACCTAGTGACAGAACTCACGCCGCGCCTGGTCAATGCTCTACCGGAGTTGGAGGTGGCTGCTTTACATGGCCAGGTGCGCGAGCGTTTTACAGATGCACCATTAGTAATTGCCACAACACATCAGGCATTGCGCCTTTTCTCAGCCTTTGATCTAGTAATTCTAGATGAGGTAGATGCTTTCCCTTACACAGAGAACCCGATGCTTGAACTAGCAGTTTTGCGCGCTTTGCGACCGGGTGGAAAGTTAATCTACTTAACAGCTACTCCCACGCCAAAGTTGCTGCAGCAAGTGCAGCGGGGCCAGACACAGCAAGTGTTATTGCCCGTGCGTTGGCATGGGCGTCCACTACCGGAGCCTGTTATTCGGCTCTTAAGATTACCTAGGCCGCAACAGGCTAGTTGGCAAGTCCCGAACGCGCTGGCGCGTATTTTAACAGATAGTCTGGAGCGTGACCTTTGCCAAGTGCTAATTTACGTGCCTAGTGTGCAACTTGCTGAGCAAGTAGGCCGCGGTTTGCAGGCACATTTCGCCAGGCAAGATCTGCCCGACTGGGTGGAATATATTCACGCTGCCGATGCTCAGCGCGACGTGAAACGCGGACGTTTCTTTGCAGGCGAATTTCCCATACTTGTGACAACCACTTTGTTGGAGCGAGGTATCACCCTACCACGCGTGAACATCATTGTTTTATATGCTGATCGAATGCAGATTTTCTCTGAGCCGGTGTTGGCTCAGATTGCTGGCCGCGCCGGGCGAGCGGCCAATTATCCAACTGGTCAAGTATATTTCCTGGCCGAAACACGCAGTCGCGCTATGGTAACCGCCTGTAGACAGATTCAAACCCTAAATAAAGCCGCTCGGCAAATTGCTGCGGCCGCACTCAAGGAGGACTAGCAACATGTGGAAGATTGATCTCAATTGTGACATGGGCGAGGCGTTTGGTGTCTATACCAGTGGGCCTGATGCCGATATTATGCCCCTCATTACCTCCGCCAACATCGCTTGTGGTTGGCATGCCGGTGATCCCCACGTTATGCGTAAGAGTGTAGAGTTAGCGCTCGAGCATGGGGTTGCCATCGGTGCCCACCCGGGACATGCCGATCTAGTAGGGTTTGGGCGACGCAGCATTCGGCTCAGCCCTGCCGAACTAAAAGACTATGTCACTTACCAGGTAGGCGCGCTTGCCGCGTTTGTACGCGCAGCCGGTGGCCAATTGCACCACGTTAAGGCACACGGCGCCTTGTACAACCAAGCTGCCGCCGATGCCGATTTGGCGCGGGCTTTTGCTGAAGCAGTCGCTGCTTTTGATGAGTCGCTAATTGTGGTTGGCCTCGCCAACTCACACCTAATTAGCGAAGCCAAGCGTGTCGGCCTGCCGGTTGCTAACGAAGTCTTTGCCGACCGCGGTTATCTACCAAATGGTGCGCTTATGCCGCGGAACTTACCGGGAGCTGTATTACACGACCCTGACGTAGTTGCCGCCCGGGTGCTTTCGATGGTCAAAGAAGGCCGCGTGCAAGCCAGCGACGGCAGCACTGTTCAGTTGGAAGCCGATACCATTTGTGTGCACGGCGATACCCCCGAGGCACTGAAGCACTTGCAGGCGTTGCGTTGCGTGCTTGCTGAAGCCGAGATTGACATAATTAGTGTTACTAGGTAAAAGACAATGCAAAAACCTCGCATACTACCTGTCGGTGATTCGGGCCTGCTGCTCGAATTCGGAAGGACTATTGATCCGGCATTACAGGCGCAAGTCAGTGCGCTAGACAACATTCTTACTATGTTCCCACATCCTGCTATTAGCGAGTGGGTACCGACTTACCGTTCTTTGATGGTTTATTACGATCCTTTACAGATCTCATATACAGCCTTAGCCGAGTGGCTGCTAGGTTGGTTGCAGCAACCGGTTAACGCTGAGGGAGTGGCCCGGCGGCAGGTGACTATTCCTGTTCTTTATGGCGGTACAATGGGGCCCGACCTGGATAACGTGGCTGCACATAATGGACTGACCACAGAAGAGGTAATCAGGCTACATCAAGAGCCCGATTATCTCGTTTACATGCTGGGCTTCTTGCCCGGGTTTCCCTATTTAGGCGGCCTAGATGAGCGCCTTTGTACCCCTCGTCTGGCTACGCCGCGGACTAATGTCCCGGCCGGATCTGTTGGCATAGCCGATCGTCAAACCGGTGTTTACCCTTTGGCTAGCCCCGGTGGTTGGCAACTAATTGGACGCACGCCCCTCAAGCTTTATGACCCAAAGCGCTCGCAGCCTTTCTTGTTGGCAGCCGGTGACATATTACGCTTCCAGGCTATCACCCAAGAAGAGTTCGACAAGATCGCTACCGCGTCAAAGGGGGTTGCCAAATGAGTTCTGTACAAGTTATAACACCCGGTTTATTTACCACAGTGCAAGACCTCGGCCGCAAAGGTTGGCAGCGCTTTGGCGTACCGGTAGCCGGCGTTTTTGATTCTTTAGCGGCCCAAGTTGCTAACTGGCTGGTCGGCAACAGAAATGGCGACGCACTTTTAGAGATAACCTATTCCGGGCCTACCTTAACAACAGATACGCCTTTGCAGGTTGCTATTACGGGGGGGCAGCTAACGGCTACACTAGCCGGTCAACCGGTGCCTCTTTGGCAATCCTTTGTCTGGCAACCGGGGCAGGAATTATGCTTAGGTGGTTTGACAGCCGGGGCACGTGCCTATTTGGCAGTTCAAGGCGGTTGGCAAGTGCCTGTGGTGATGGGTAGTCGCTCGACCTATGTGCGGGCAGCAATTGGTGGCTTGGAGGGCCGTCAGCTCAAGGCCGGCGACCAACTGCCGGTGCAAGCCGGCGATGTTAGCGCACCAAGGCGTTCTTTGCCACGAGCTTTTTGGCCCAAGCTGGGTGGCGAGATAACATTGCGTTTTGTGCCGGGGCCACAGACCGACTACTTTGCACCTGACGCTCTAGAGCAACTCTGCGCCAACACCTATCGCATTAGCCAATCAAGTGACCGCATGGGTATTCGCTTGGAAGGCTCGGCTATCGTGCCGATTGAGCCCGATATTATTTCCGATGCCATCGCCTTCGGCTCTATTCAGGTGCCGCGCAGTGGACAGCCGATTATCATGGGGCCGGACCGCCAAACGACCGGGGGCTATCCCAAAATCGGAACAGTTATTACTCCGGATCTGCGGCTTTTAGCGCAAGCGTTGCCCGGAGATAGCCTGCGCTTACAGGCCATCACTATTGATGAGGCTCAACAGCAAGTAGCTGGTTATGCCGCCGGACTGAAGAAATTGCAGCAACTTGTCGATAACAAGATTAGAGGGCAGAATCTACGCGTGCAGATTGGGGAGTACGAATACTATAGCTTTGTGGAGGAAGTTAGCGAGTTCAGGTAGGGGTGTCGTATGGGGAAGTTATACCTGGGGCACGAACTTACGCCTGGTAGCCGTTTACTCAGACCATTGCGAGATAGCTCTGGTCATGTTTTGTTGCAAACCGGTACCATTCTTACCGAGCGCTACTTAGAGTTGATAGAGCAGTGGGGATTGCAGGACGCATTACTGCTGGCGCAGCGGCCCAGTGAGGCGAGAATTTATGATCATGTGACCCGGACCCATATTATCGATGCTGTCCTACAGACGACCATCATCGATCAGCTGGCAGATATCTTCAATAACATTACCAGTGAGAAAGCGTTACCAATCGCTACCTTGCGTAACAGCGCTGCTCTATTGGTGCGAGAGATAGTGGCTCACAAACATGTGGCCCTCGATTTATCCGCATTAAGAAATCTAGACGAGAAGACCTTTACTCATTCACTGAGTGTAGCTGTATTTGCGATTGCTAGCGGCGTTGAATTAGGTCTGCAAGAGCCGGTTCTGATGGAGCTTGCTATGGGGGCTCTATTGCACGATCTTGGAAAGATAAAGGTTGCTCCGGCCATCCTTAACAAACCTAGTTCCCTTTCAGCAGCAGAAAGAGAGATAATTCAGCAACATCCGCGCTGGGGTGTAGAGTTGCTTCAAGAGCGAGGATATCAGACTTCCAATGTCTTGTTGGCGATCTATGAACATCATGAGCGCTGTGATGGTAGTGGTTATCCTTTTGGTTTATATGACACACAGATCAGCCAGATCGGCAAGATTACTGCCGTAGCAGATTTCTACGATGCTCTTACGTCTAATCGCGCCTATCGTTCGGCTGTGGTACCGCATTTGGTGGTAGAAGAGCTAATAGCCAATAGCCTAACATTGTTCAATTCAGACATTGTGTGGGCTTTCGTACGTAGCTTGGCGCTCTATCCTGTTGGCAGTATCGTGCTGCTTGATAATGGTGAGCGTGGAGAGGTAATTGGCTATGATCGAGAAATGCCGAATCGTCCTCGTGTACTGGTTACTCATGACGCTACCGACCGGGAGCTAGAGCCGCCATTTGAGTATGACCTGACGCAGCAGTTGAATCGGTTCATTGTCAAAGTGGAGTCAGCAACATGAAGACTCCATTAAGGTCGTTTTGGCATGGTTGCCTCGACTTATTGTTTCCACCAGCCCCGCGCTGTTTTTTCTGCCAGCGGCAACTTGCAGGCCAGGCTCAGATTTGCTTGGCCTGTTTGCGCAATATTTCTCATCCAGAGGGCTTGATTTGCCGACGCTGTGGAAGGCCGCTGCCAGGTGGCGCAACCACGTGCCCTTATTGTGTCGGCAAGACTTGGGCTTTTACCCAAGCGCGCAGCGTTGGCCCCTATAGTGGCGAATTACGCCTAGCTGTACATCGACTCAAGTTCCGTAATCAACAAGCCGGTGCGCCTTTGTTAGCCCAGTTGATGTTTCAGGCTATCGAAACTAGTTGGTGGCCTGAACTTAACGCTATTGTGCCGGTGCCGTTACACCCTGAGCGTTTTCGCCAGCGGGGCTACAACCAAGCTGAGCTTTTGGCCTATGAACTTAGCTTGCTGAGCAATCGCCCCATGTTGCTACCGCTTGAGCGATGCCATTCAACGCCGCCCCAAGTTGGGCTTAGTCAACAGCAACGGCGTTCAAACATGCAGGGAGCTTTTGCTTTAATTCCGGGTTGTCAGAAACAGTTGCACGGTAAGCGTTTGTTACTAGTTGATGACGTGCTAACAACCGGCAGCACACTTGATGCTTGTGCTCGCAGCCTGTTGGAAGCCGGTTGTCAGGAAGTGCGAGTTGTTACTATAGCCATTACTAATAAAGAGTGAGTGTGGAGTGTCTTAGTAGTACTTTTTTCAAGGAGAGATTAAGATGAGCATCAATGTGGCTAATTGCCCTCGCTGTGGGCGTATTTTCGCTAAGTCGGTGAAGAACCTTTGCCCCGAATGTGCGAAAGAAGAAGAAGACATGTATGAGAAAGTCTATAGCTACCTAAGAGAAAACCCAAAATCTACAGTGCAGCAAGTTAGTGAGCATACAGGAGTTCCCGAGGAACGCATTTTGAGTTTTTTGCGGCAAGACAGAATTATGTCTGCAGAATGGACTGAACTTACCTACCCTTGCGAACGCTGTGGTGCTGACATCAATTCAGGGCGTTTCTGTGACCGTTGTAATAAAGAGATGCAGGAATCACTACATTCAGCCGCTGAAAGTATAAGGAAACAAGATAATGAAGAACGACGTACTGGTTATCACACTGATGCTCAACGAAAACGGCGAGGCTAAAAAAGCACTGTCTGTCAAATAGGTTAGTGTTTCCCGTTAAAGATTTGCTGCAAACCAGCCGATAAGATAAGCAGATGTTACTTAGAGGTGAAGTAGTTATGCGTATTACAGACAAACAAGTGCAGCAAGTTGTGCGCACTTATTCAGAGCAAATCCGGCGGCAGGAGAAAAAACAAAGTCGCCCAGAAGTTAATATCGGCCATGAAATTGAGCTCTCGCCCGAGTCACAGGAGTTTTTGGCAGCTATGCAGGCACTGCGTGGCCTGCCGGAAGTTGATGAAGAGCGGGTGGCTTTGTTGCGCCAGCAAATCGAGGCTGGCACTTATCAGGTGGATAGCAAGCGCATTGCCTTGAGCATGCTTACTGGCCATCACTTGGATGAGCAGGTCTAGTTATGGACTGGCAAGCCCTCGAGCAAGCTTTGGCAGCCGAAGTTGACCTGTTAGGCCGAGCAGTAGACTTAGGCGAGCGCAAGCGTAAGACACTAACAACTAACGATGTAGCGGAGCTAGAAGCACTTTTCCCCGCAGAGGGGCAATTGGCTAGCGAGTTGCAAGCCATGGAATTCCAACTCACTGGCCTAGCCAGCCAGCTCGCCGGCAAACTGGGAGTTAGCTCACTGGAAGACGTTATCACTTCTCCCGTATGCCCCCGTCCCCAGGAACTAGGACAGCTGTTTGAGCAAATGGTAATTCGCTTGGCGGGGCTAAAGCAACTGAACGAGCAGAATCACTTGCTTATTGAACAAGCTTTACACTTTATTGATTACTCATTAAAGGTGATCGTTAGCTCACCGGAAGACCCAGCCTATGATGCCGATGGCAAATCGCGTCAACAGGCCAACCCCCGACTTTTTGACCGTAAGATGTGAGGTGATTAAAGCATGCGCTCCACTTTTTTTGGTTTAGACATAGCCCGTAAGGCACTATCGGCTCAATCGCGAGCACTGGACGTTACGGGGCATAACATCGCTAATCAGGCAACTCCTGGCTATAGCCGCCAGCGTGCTGTGCTCACTACCACTAACCCCTATACCGTGCCAGGCATGCATAACTCCACCGCTGCCGGTCAAGTCGGCACTGGTGTACAGGTTAGTGCCATCTATCGCTTGCGCGATAGCTATATCGATTATCAGCTGCGCTCGCAGAGCCAATACTTAGGTAAAGCGACTGCAGAAAACCAGACCCTTGACCGTGTAGAAGGCATTTTTGGCGACCTTAAAGGCGGCGGGATTAAGACAGCAATTAGCCAGTTTTTTAATGCTTGGCAAGACTTAAGCCGCGATGGTTCTAACGAAACAGTGCGAGCCATCGTGCAACAACGTGGCGTAGCTGTAGCCGATATGTTCCGCCATGTCGATGGCCAGTTGCAAGACGTGGTAGATGATATCAACCATGGTATCAAGCTCACCGTTACCGATATTAACTCTGTTGTTGACCGCATCGCCTCGCTTAACGTGCAAATACAGACCAACGAACTCGGTGGCAAGAACGCCAATGACTTGCGTGACCGCCGCGATTTGTTGATCGACGAGCTATCGCAGCAGGTTAATCTGCATGTTTTTGAGAGCAATGGTCAGCTTTCCTTGGTTGTTAACGGAGTGAGTATCGTGCGCCATGAATCAGTAACCCATATGAAGCTGGCGGATGCTCCT
>ENA-UOOR01003170-UOOR01003170.1-fermentation-metagenome-genome-assembly--contig:-NODE-3170-length-15070-cov-4.706360_pt1 | contig 15070 bp, 9 predicted proteins | sample MGYA00245780_ERZ724029 | MGnify/ENA primary metagenome ERZ724029 (study PRJEB28704, sample SAMN03018315) | fermentation metagenome | biome: anthropogenic terrestrial biome; feature: soil; material... | reverse complement strand
CGAAGTGCGCCGAGGAGAAGGGGATACACGAGGAGTACATCATACCCACCATGTCAGAGACGGAGGTCTTCTACCGCGAAGCGGCGGCCGTGGGAATGCAGGCTCAGAAGGACGGCGTTGCGAAGCTGAAGCTTAGCAGGCAGGAACTGTATGATAGAGCGAAATTCATGATCGACCGTTCAAGAGGCTTAACGGCGAAGATGATGAAGGACGGTTTCATCAAGGACTGCTCCGGAGTCGTGGACTAAATCCCTTAGGGGCCGGAAGGCCCCTCTCAATATTTTATTCTTGGAACGGTTTTTTCGTGATTTGAAAGATTCAGACCTTATTCTCTTCTAATGCCTTCAACTTATTATGAGAGAAGACGTCTCCAAGGGTTGCCGACTTTCTGAACCATTCTTTGGCCTTCTCTATGTCTTTCGTGACGGATTTTCCTTCCAGATACATCGTACCCAGAGTACGGATGGCGGTGACGTTGCCGCCGTCAGCAAGCTGCTCTATGCGCTTGAAGGCGTATTCGAAGGACTCTTCATCGGCCTGTTTTGCGTCATGCATTCTTATGATCGCAAGTGCAGAATGCATGTTCCCCTGTTCTGCAGCGGACATGAACCATTTCAAAGCCTCCGGAACATTCTTTTCAACACCCCTACCGTCACGGTATATCTCGCCCACCATGTGTTTTGATGCGGAATCCCCGAATCTCGATGCGGTTTTAAGCCAATGAAGGGCCTTCTCGGAATCGGGTTTGACAACCGTACCGTTACGGTAGAAGGAGCCCAGTGTCCTCATCGCAGAAACGTTACCTGTAATGCACATATTCTCCAGAGCTTTCAAAGCAGCATCAAACGTCTCTTTGTCGGCGATTCCCGCACCGAACATGTTGATGAGGGACACCGCAGACCACATATTGCCCGCCCTCATGCCCTCTTTGAACCATCTAACGGATTCTTCGAGGTTCTGTTCCACCATGGTTCCGTCGCGGTACATCTCTCCCAATTTATGCATTGAGGCAGGTGTGCCGGATACTGCTGCCGCCTGAAGATATTCAACAGCTTTCTTTCCGTCAGTTTGCACTATGTTGCCCGAAGCATACATGTTCCCGACGACATTAGCCGCCCAAGAATTCCCTTTCTTTACGATGTCGTCTATGGATCTGACTGCAGTTTCAAAAGCAGAATCATCAGCAAGACCCAGCCCGTAAAGATTCAACATAAGAATCGCGGATGATAAATGCCCGTTGTCCGTGGCGGAATTCAGAAATGACACGGCTTCAGGTATGTTCTTACCGTCACCTTCGGAAAGCATCAGACCCATCTGGTACTTCGAATTCGCGTCGTTGTGCTCGGAATTCACTGAATACCATTTCATCCCGATCTCAGGATCGTGCACGCCGTTCTTGGAATGGGAGAAGGAATCAGCCAGGATATTTATTTGACGGAAGAGATTGTGCTCGGAATACAATCTGAGCCATCTGTCCGACTCGTCTTTGTTCTTATCGACGCCTTTCCCGTCACGGTACATCATCGCGACCTGATATATCGCATCCGGGTTGTTGTTCTCCGCGGCCATCCTGTACCATTTGAATGCTTCCGACTCGTCACTTTCGACTTTGACGCCGTCACGGTACATGTTACCCAGCATAAGCTGGGATTGCGCATGTCCGTTCTCCGCGGCCTTTTTCAGCCACTCTACATGTTTTATGCTATCGCGCTTGGGGCCGTTGCCGTCCCGGTACATGATCGCGATCTGGTACATCGCATTGATGTTGCCGCCGTCAGAGGATTTTTGGAACCATTCAAGGGCTTTCGACCGTTCTTCGTTGTTCCAGGCCGTCTTCATTATAAGGTCTGCGTAATCGTAATACAGAGACGGATTTCCAGAGGGCAGCAATTTCATGAAATCTTCGGCCACCTCTTTTCCGAGATCTGATTTTTCCTGCGTCAGCAATCTGGAAAGCTTGGTACGCGCATCGCGGTTGCCTTTCCTTGCGGCGCCCATATACAGGTCCAGAGCCTTTTCGCGATCCTCCGATTTCCCTTCGGCGATGAACATGTCCGCAAGATTGATCTTTGCTTCCTCGTTCCCGTAGCCTGCCGCTTTCTCGAACCATGCCCTTGCGTGCTCCGTATTTTTGTCGACATTTATTCCATCGCGGTACATGCATCCCAGAGAATTCTGAGAAGCAGGAACTCCGGATTCTGCAAGTTCCCTTATCACTTCGAAAGACTCCGCCAGCTCCGTCTCATAGTGCCCGCATACAACGTTAGGCGCGCCGATCTCCCTGATTTTTCCTCCGTCGATCCACGCGACCCTGTCGCACATGTCCCTCATTGTTGCCATCGAGTGCGAGACTATGATTATCGTTTTTCCCATGTTCTTCATGTTGGAGAAATGTGCGCCTGACTTCTTGCTAAATGCCAGGTCGCCTGTGGAGAGCACCTCGTCCAGGATAATAATGTCCGCATCCACGTTGATCATAATCGCGAACGCCAGGCGGGAAGTCATTCCCGATGAATAGACTCTGATTGGGAGATCGATGTAGTCTTCGAGTTCTGCATACCTTATTATGTCATCCACTCTGTCATCAATCTGCTGTTTAGTGAACCCGTACATCGATCCCTTGATGTAGATATTCTCCCGGCCACTGAGGTCCTGATGGAAGCCCATCCCAAGCTCGAGTATGCTCGCAACCCGCCCGTTGATATCTATCGTGCCAGAATCGGGTTTCATGATCATTGAGATCATCTTCAGAAGGGTGCTTTTTCCTGACCCGTTCCTTCCGATGATGCCAAATACTTCTCCTTTTCTGATTTCAAGAGTGATGTTTTCTATTACATTTCTGATAACCTTCTCGCTCCTGCTGAATAGTTTTTTCTCATGGTTGGCGTCTGCTTTAGTAGTAAACGTCTTGCATATGTTCCTGATAACTATCGCGTTCGCGACCATCATATCCTCTCTGCGAATCCATCTTTGAGTTTCTCGAAAACGTATGCGCCTATAACTAACATTACCAACGAAAGCATAGTGCATACGATTAACAATTCGGCGCTGGGCATTACTCCCCAATAGATTATTTCATGCAAGCCTTCTACGTAGTATGTCAGTGGATTGAACCATATTATCTTTGACAATATTCCGGTAAGCGAATCAATCATGTAGAATATCGGTGTGACCCAGAACAATACCCTCGCAAATGCAGTTATCAGATATTCAAAATCTCTCGAGTACACCGATATTGCCGATGTCAGCAATATGGTTCCGAACGAGAATACGAACATCGTAATTATTACAAGAGGGAGCGCCAACATTCCTTTAGTGCTTAAGGGAAATCCTGTTATGAGCATCATAATAAAAACAATTACATATGCTATCAGGAACACGATCAATGTATAAGCTACCTGGGAAAGAGGCAACAGCTCACGGGGAAAGTACATCTTTTTTATCATGCCGCCGTTGGACGTAATACTGGATGCCCCCCCTATCAGATTGGTATTCATGAAAGAGAATGGAAACATTCCTACGCAGAGGTACAGCCAATAGTACGGCACACCCCTTCCCATAAAATTCTCAAATACGATATAAAAAAGCATTACAGAGATGACAGGGGTTAGAAAGTTCCATGCAAACCCCAGTACAGAATTCTTATACTTTCCGAAAAGATTCTTCCTCACTAAAGAGTAAAACATGAATCTGGAACGATACAGTTCACTGAATTTTCCTTTAACTGCATCCATTGATATCGTAGTAAGAGTCCTCCTGATCTAATAATAATCTATGTTTCGAACCGATTGCTTACCTTTATAGTTTAGTCTATATCATAATAAACCCAATTCCACTAAAATGTCATTTGGACACACCTCTGATATAACATTTCCATGGTCTTGAAGCGATTGGATACGTTTTTATATTATTTATAAAAGCATGATAATAATCATAAAACTGCGTTGATCTAATTGAAATACCAAATAAGCGCACCATCTACACTTAGCATAAATTAATAATTATAATGCCTGTACGAGACAGTATGAAGATATCGGTGATAGGTGCCGGGTACGTTGGCCTTTCGCTAGCCGTGCTTCTTTCTAGGAAGCATGAGGTCGTCGCGTTGGATGTAATTCCAGAAAAGGTCGATATGATTAACCGCAGAATCTCACCCATCGCCGACAGAGATATCGAAAATTATTTTTCAAGCGAAAAACTGAACCTCCTTGCCACTTTAGACTACGAGGACTGCAAAGCCTCCGATTATTTTATCATAGCAACACCAACAGACTATGATCCGAAATCAAATTCCTTTGACACTACCCCAATCGATGTGGCCTTGGACAATATCGAAAAAACTTGTCCTGAAGCAACGATTGTAATAAAGTCCACCGTGCCGATAGGTTATTCCAGACGTGTTCGTGAAAAAAGAAAAATTGCAAATCTGATTTATTCACCCGAATTCCTGAGGGAGGGGCGTTCGCTTTATGATAATCTGCATCCTTCAAGAATCATAGTCGGAACGGCGGACATGGACGGGGGAAGCGCGGAACGCTTTGCGGATATTATTAAAGGCTGCTCGTTAGAGAATAATGTCGTCGTGTTGATAACTGGATACACCGAAGCCGAATCGATAAAACTATTCTCCAATTCATATCTGGCAATGAGAGTGTCGTTCTTTAACGAACTTGATTCTTTCGCCGAGATTAACGAACTTAACTCGGAGGACATCATACGGGGCATATCGCTGGACCCAAGAATCGGAGATTATTACAATAACCCTTCTTTCGGTTATGGCGGTTATTGCCTTCCCAAGGATACAATGCAACTGCGTTCGAGCTATGGAAACACCCCTCATACACTTATTTCGGCCATCGTTCAATCTAATGACGACCGCAAGAAGTTTATCGCTGACAGGATTGCTGCGATGGTTTCCTGCGATTCGGCCACGATAGGGACATTCAGACTCAACATGAAGGCCGGATCGGACAACAGCCGTAAATCAAGCATCCTCGATGTGATGGAGATCCTAAAAGAAAGAGGGTTTGATATCATAGTATATGAGCCAACGCTTATGCACGATTTCTTTCGTGGATGCCGTAACATACGTGATATTGAGGAATTCAAGAAACATTCCGACGTCATCGTCGCCAATCGCCTTACAGACGAACTTAAGGATGTTTCAGATAAAGTATACTCGAGAGACGTTTACAGCAGAGACTGACTCAGACAGATTCATCGTTCTTGAGATAGATTGCCTTCAACATCACATGTGTAAATAATGTCGCTGTTCCAATTAAATACATCTTTTTATTAAACATTTCACTGTTGAAGAACCCTGTGGCTATGGCAAATTGTTCCGGATTCTTTCTATACGCCTTAGCATGCTTCATAAACAGACGAATCCAACCTATAGCCCTTCTGCATCTATCATTACTTATGCTTTCTATGCTATGGTGCTTTATTCCAGCTATTTCGGGACAATAATTTGCATTGTGCCTCTGTAATATCCTGATCCAAAGATCCCATTCTTGATTTGACACTAGAGCTTCGTCAAAACATCCCTCTTCAAAAAAGACCTTTGAGGAAACCAATGGCATAGATGTGCATCCGATAATATTCTCTCCCAATATTCTTACATTGAGACTGTCACCCTCTGGTGTACACTCGAATAATCGGGTAATGCCCCCGCTTGCGTTCTCTATTTCGTAATTCGAGTAAACCATCGGAATATTGTCATCAATAATTTTTATCTGACTCTCCAACTTTCGGGGAGCCCATTCATCATCATCATCCAGGAATGCGATATATTCTCCCCCGGATAAAGAGGCACCGTAGTTCCTTCCGTAGTTATTAGATTTGCCTGGCAATTGAATCAGTTCTAAATCCGCCACCATTATTGATTTAATATAGTCGGATATTGCGGAGGAAACTACAGAATCTGTGTTTGTATCCACGACAATTATTTTTGAGGCTACATGAGTTTGACCGAATACGCTATCTAGTGCCCTTTTGAGAATTGAGGGGGACCTATTGTGCGTAGTCAATACCACAGCTATCGTTGGGGAGCGATTCATAGTGATCTTCCTTAGATAATGGACTATTATCGTTGACAACGTCTATGTGAATTTTAATTAAATATTATTCTTCCTCTCCCCCGTCTTTTATGATAAAGGCAGGAATAATAAGGGCGTTCGCCAACGATGATATGAACTCATATATTTCAAACATATTTATGTTCCATAACGGTTATTAACCAACAGAGACTTGCCAGATTTATGAGAAACACGGTCGATTCGATTGCAACTGAAGCCATCAAAGCAAATAATCCCGAGGGTGTCCGGTTCTGCCCTGTGTGCAGTTATTCTGGTAAATTCGAACCTTTTGGAATCGAACATCCAAGGCCAGACGCGAGATGTCCAAAGTGTGGATCGATTGAAAGGGCAAGATTGTATTACCTTTTCCTTATATCTACGGATTATCTAAAAATGAAATCCTGTCGTGTTCTCCACGCTGTACCAGAACAGTGCATCAAGTACAAGATTAACCACTTACCGAATATAGAATATCATTCGCACGGCCTAGGCGAGTTGAAAAAAACGAGCTATGAAGACAACAGTGTAGATGTTATACTTGCAAATTACGTTCTGGACAGAGTAGATGATGACCTTGTGGTCCTTGATGAGATGAACAGGATATTATCTGGCGACGGAATTGCGATGCTAAGCGTCCATATGAAGAATGACGGAACATCGGACGTCGATTCGATGCCCCGGCGCTATGGTACAGATTACATTGAACGTATCGCGGGGCACGGATTTGACGTGGAAACGATTTTAGCGAAAGATTTATGCGGGACTACAATATCTTACATGTATGGCATAGATCCAAAGGATATAATTATACTCGCTAAGAAAAAAAATAATTCCCGAATGAAAGACGCCGAGTGATGATATGGCGGGAACGCCTTTATTGTCTGTGATTGTTCCAGTTTACAATTCATCTGAATTTATTAGCCAGTGTCTTGATAGTTTAATTGCCCAGACTCTGACCGATATAGAAGTCATATGCATTGATGACGGATCAAACGATGGATCTCAAGAAATAATAAAAAATTACTCAAAAAAGGACACCAGAATCAGGTTGATCGAGCAGGAAAATCTGGGAGCTGGAGCAGCGAGGAATAACGGCCTCCGGCTGGCCTGTGGGAAGTACGTGCATTTTCTCGACTCCGACGACTGGCTGGATTCCAGAGCGTACGAAACTGTATGCGATAAACTGATTAATTCCGGAGTGGAGGCATGCGTATTCCAGAAATTTCTCTATGATAATGTGACGGGAGTTTCAACTCCGTCGGTAAAGGCTTTTGATGCAGATGACTATATTACAAATTTTGATAACAATCCCTCATTTTTCATCCACAATGTCGTGGTTCCTTGGAACAAAATCTGCAGGCGCGACCTGATAATTGACAATGGAATTTGGTTCGACGAGATAAAATGCGCGAATGACCGTTCGTTCTACTTCAAGCTTATTCTTTGCGCCCGCGACATAATGGTTACCAGAGAAATATTACTGTATTATCGGATCAATAATAGTAAATCACTGATAGGCACGACCCGCTCCAAGTATTACGACGCGCACTTTTATGCCTTTGATTCGACCTTTGCGGCCTACAAAAATAAAAGCAATGAGATAAAGAGGCTGGTAATCGACGCTGCCCTGATTGATATGTTCAGATTCTACGACAGGGCACATCCCGTCTACAAATTCCGTATTTATCTGCAACTACATGCCTTTTTTCAGACAATGGATATGTCAAGCTTCAATGGATCGACCGGAGGATATTCATGGTCTCACAGGTACGAATTTATTAAAAACCACAAGATGGGTTTCTTGCCCCTGTACTTGAAGAATTTTAAAGATAGGCTTATGTCACACATGAATACCATCAGATGGACAGGAAAACACAGTGAAACTCCTGTTCACAAGGGCTTGATCGTTTCCCTGACTTCCTATCCCGCCCGAATAGATACCGTACATAAGGCCATCATTTCGATATTTGAAAGTACTGTACTACCTGAAAGAGTCATTTTATGGCTGGCAGAAGAACAGTTTCCAAAAAGGAAAGCCGACCTACCCAAGGGTTTATTAAAACTGGAAAAGAGCGGGCTGGACATAAGATTCTGCAAGGACCTCAAGCCACATAAAAAATACTTTTACACTATGCTCGAATATCCGGATAATATAGTCATCACGGTCGATGATGACATTATATATGATTCCGACATGATCGATGCCCTCCTAAATTCTTATGAAAGATTTCCTGATGCGATTTCGGGAATGAGAGTTCACAGGATGACTTTTACGGACGGAAAGGTGGATCCGTATAATTCATGGATTATAATGGATAAAACCCTATACAGAAACCCTTCTATGTTCGCGATAGCTACTGGCGCTGGAGGTATACTATACCCTCCCAATATAATTTCTAAAGAAGCGTTCGACGAACAGGCAATAATTAAGACGTGTCTTTTCGGGGACGACCTCTGGCTTAAGATGAACGAAGTACTAAACGAAGTTCCCACGGTACTCGCGGGCACAAATAGAAAGCTCAGATACATTGACGGGACACAAGAAAGTTCACTATGGCTGGATAACAAAATAGGAGGGAGAAATGACCGTCAACTTGTTGATATCGACGCCGAAATCAGAGAGAAACGTAATGTCTCTCCGATAGGACTGCTTGCATCCTATGGTCTCCCAGGCAAGACCGTCTCCTATCTTGCTGATTGCTCCTATTTGAAAAACATAGGTGAACTCGTTGACTTTAGGAAAACAATGGGGCCTGGCGAAGAATTGATATGCTATAACATACGCAATCTTAAGGCGCTTTCTGAGCTACGCGGATTGTTTTTTTATGACCTTTCCGTCAAAATGATACCAAACAACACTTCGTTCGACACTCCGTTATTCTTTTTGTCTAAATGCGCCGAGGGTAAATACATTCAGAATCTCCTATTGAAAACTGGAACGACATCAGACAGGAGGCCCTACAGAATATCCAGAACCTTTTTGAAAAACAGTGAGACATACCATCTGAACGATTCGTTTTCAATGTCGATATTACGTGGCCGCGAAGAGGCAATCGATGGAGCGCCATCTATATCAGAATCAATCTCCATCGATTCCGAGCTCTACAATTCTCGTTCTGTCCTGATGCTGAGAAGGACCGCTAAAATCTCTGGAAACCTTTCGAGGGGAATCAACTATTACTCCAGAATGGTTTTTGATTCCGTTGTCAATAACAAAGAGTACGGAGAAGAACTTGCAGAACTTAATATTCACTCCGTTTACGACTGCAACCCCTCCTCGATTAATAAAAACCTATGTCCTCTTTGTGGTAATCCATCTATCTTCAAGCCATACGGTAAGAGTCTAAGGGATAATGCCATGTGCCCGGAGTGCGGTTCGCTGGAGCGGCACAGGACGGCAGTATTGGCACTAAGCAGGTTACCTTTGGACCATACTCCCAAAGTACTTTTTGTTAACTCTCCGGCGACTATGAGACCAACACTGAGAGAATTTAACATTGAAATGTGCGGCATCGACAAACTTTCCGAACTGCCTGGAAAGTATGATGTAATTATTCATTGCCACACTTTAAAGAAGGATGGAAATCCAGACAAAACCATATGGGATACAATATCGAAGCTGAAAAAGCAAGGCATCGTGCTCATAACATTACCTGTAAAAAACACTGGAAAAGAAATGCATTATATATCGGAACTCGGAACGGACCTGTATAACTACATGGAGATGCTTGAACTGCGCGGGCTCGACGTAGACATCAGATGGAATATCGATAGCTACGACCCTGAAACCCTCGGCCTTTATGGATTGCGGGGCGATGACCTTATCCTGGTATGCACGCTAAAGGAGTGACACGCGATTATTGCTGTGTCTTTATTCGTTTATCTCAGGACCGACCTTTTCCACTATCGATTGTAGTTCAAGCCTTGCCAGACCGTTAGTTAACAAATCTGTACACAGCGCATAATGATCTGACGATTCGTCATTGCTAATTATCCTGACCTGGTCAATTATGGATGAAATCTTGTAGTACAGCGTCCTCATCCTTCCGGCAGAACTCAGATTTGACAAAATATAGTATACCAATCCATAGCCTGCTTCTTTGAAATAATATCCACCTCTAACACGAAAAAGTATTTTTAATTTGTTTATCAACCTCAAAACCAGATCTTCATTGGTTCCATGGTCATTCACCTTGTTATTAATTACATACCCTCTATTCTTTGTCGACTCGACCCATTTGTCCATCGTTTCTTTAGGTTTGACCGCGATGTTCTTGAGATAATATGCACGATTTCCAATCAAATTGTATTCGTTTTTGAAAAAATCGACATTGTCTTTTTCGCTGGCGAATGGTATCTCCACCAGGAGGGGATTCAACGCTTTAATCAAATCGAGCTCCAATCTCGCACTCCGAAAAGTATCATGCGTTATATGATAGAGTTCGAACAGTTTTTTGCTCTGAAGAGGCATCCAAACAAACGTCCCATTATTATATTCGGGCTCTGGGTTGAAATGATATCCGTTCCTATAAAAAAAGTAGATTAAATCATATTTTTCCATAAAGGAGGAGCCGGTAATTTTGTCCATTTCTTCGGTCAATCTTTCAGTGAAAGTCCTGTGTGTGCCACTAGAGTTGATTATCGATGATGACAACACTTGTTTTTGCCACACTGCTTCAGCCATGCTTGAACCGTTTTCAGAGTATTCCCCTACGTCATCAAAATAATGTCTTGAATACTCTGGTCTTGCGAAGGCGTCGCCCGTTCCCCCAGTGATTTCACATACCAATTCTGTATGAAGCGAAGACCCCACGCCTGAGTAGATTGTACCTAAGAACTCGTTGCGCCAAAAAACATCCGAATCAAAAAATTCTCTCTTGTTCGCCTGAATTTTTTTATTCATGAAATGGTAGCTATAAAGGGAATTTAAGTCCACTGCGAGCTTTACATCTTCATCTTCAATCTTTCCGCGCGTGTTGATATATATTTTGTTTGAATCGATTTTTAATGACGTTAGTGCTGCGAACACTACTCTGCTATCTAAACCACCGGTCAAATCTATCATGACCTCTGGAAAAGAAATAAGTCCGCAACGAACGTTCTCTCTCACTTCATCCGCGGCTTCCCTTATTTTCTTTTCATATTGTCTATAATCAACATCGTTTGTACAAGATAATATTCTTGAAACTTCTGTGTTGACGCTCAGGTTTATATCATTACCGCAGATGAATACTTCAGACTCGGGAGTGAGTTGCGTTATTTCCATAACGTCCATCTGTCTTACAAAATTTTGTAGCAAAACATAGTTGAAGGTCGTTAGATACAAAAGTGTTTTTTCGTAATCGAATGAAATATCGTATCCCATACGCACTAATAACCTGAGAAGCGTGCCATATCTGTTGGATAATATGTATTCCCCGCTATATTCGTACATATATATTTTTCCGTATGAACAAAAATCCCTAAAGAAATGAAGTGTGCCTTTATCTTTATCGATCGTCGCACATGTGAAACATCCATAGTTCTCATCAGAAATATCGCGACCGCATAATTCATCTGGCCCGAATAATATTCTATCACCGGACTTGACAAAACCTGAAAAGCACCTTACGGAGTCTCCGGTGGTGATTGATTCTTCCGAGAACAATGATATCGTACCCAACTCTTCGCTCTCAATTCTGGTCGCCTCCGTGAGCCCGAATTCAGAAACATATCTTGTTATATCAAACGTAGATGAGCCGATATAGACAACAATATCTTGAAACGGATTCTGTCTTCTGGTGTGGGCCAGAGAGGGGACGTAACTGATTGGTGAATCTCTGATATCTTCCGCAATTTTTTTGAAAGTGTCTGTGTAGTATTCAACCGTGTTTGACTTTTTATATTGGAAATGATCGCCGCAGTGTACATAGCCCTGTATCAGATATGCTCCGTTCTTCTCGACTTTATAATCAAATGTGGGCTCTTTTACGCGACCAGAATTGAAGATTACCTTATTGTTTCTGATTATGAAGAAGCGGTATGTCAACATTTCTTCATTGATTTCTCTAAGGCGTCCTTTCGTTTCTATCGTACTTTTAATCAAATCGTTTTCCAACAAAATATTTACATCGAAATCAGAAAGGAAAATTCGCTCTTCCAATGAAATTACTTCGTCGATCCCATTCGATAATTCACTATAATAATCATTCTTACCCTTAATCTGTATAGAGTGAATGCCAGCATACTTTTGCCTTATGTAGAACGATAACTGTTTCATTATCTGGTTGTCTCGTCTGTTTTCTTCATTAGAATCGGAGAGGTACCTCTCAACAAGTATCATTTTCTTAACTGGATTTGCATCCATTATAGAGCCATATTTTTTGAAAAACTCCTGTGAGATTTCCTCATAACCTCGTTCATTATTGAGGTCGACATGATTTTTCAGCATGATGACAGACATGCTGCTTATGAATTCCTCGGGCTCGCAATTGATTTTTGATCCCGATGCCCTACTCAACCTAAATGATCTCAATTCCGAATATTTTGTAAGTGCTGCTTCTAAATCTGCGTCGCCGCCCAATAATAATAAGTGATTGCTGAATGATAGCACGCGCTTTGATGGCGTCCCGCATTTATCAACATTTCCGTTTTGATGCGATATTTCTATTCCATAAGCTTTTGGTGATAGCGAGCTCTTTTACTGGCCCATTTATTTTTGTTATCAGAAACTTTATGTACCTACTATGTCGCCTTGACTGAATTCCTTTAACATCTTCACAATCAAGGTAAGCCTTCCCAGGACACCCCATTGCCGGACCGTTTCCAGTTAAGCGACGACAGACCATAATTTCCTCCATTTTGGAGTTCGGTAATGCATGTCCCAAAAGGACGTCGAACCACTCTTTCTTAGCTCAGTTTACAATGCAGATTTGGGCGCTCGTTGTGCCGTCTTATCATTTATATTTCGGGGAGTGTCTGAATAAATTTATTAACCTTTACTCCCATGCCAACTCGTGTAAGATAACATGGAAGGTAGACTTTTTATTACCCTTGGAAAACCACGGTCCGTCCGCCTGTCAGATCAACATGTGATGATGTGCGACTTAACGTTCTCTGATGGTTATGATCACAATACGGCCAATGGAAATATCCGTACCCTTTGGTATAGTGTTCCCGAGGAATATGGAAAATATCTCACTTCTGACCGTATTGATGCATTTCTGGCTCTAGTATTACCATGTGCGATGAAAGATGGATATGATATATATTGCGAAGCCCCTTGTTCTGAAACGCTTTTGCATAACATTGAAAAATGTCTGCTGCCTCCTTTAGTAAAAAACAACAAACACTTTTCAAAGATTAATATAGAGTGCGGAACTCTTCCAGACTTTGTGTCTAGTGGAGCCGTGGGGACTGGTATTTCCTTGGGCGTCGATTCAGCTTATGCTATCGATGACTATCATTGTTCTAAATTCAAATCGTTCAAATTGACACATCTTTGTAATATTTCATGTGGGGGGGCATATTCACGGAGCGTGTTCAATGAGATGGAGCTATTATCAGATGAGCTCGGGTTGCCCTTGATAAATATAACATCCAACAGCTTGAATGTATTTAGGAGTCAATTTTTTCACATGCACCACTCATTCTATAATCTCTCCTCAGTATTGGCGCTTGGAAAATTATTCAGTAGATACTTCTACGCGTCTTCGGGTTATGGTGCCGATTCATTTTCTTTCACCGAACCTACTGATTATGATTGTTGTCTTTATGATCCCGCGATTGCATCTAGTTTTAGCACGCCTGGATTGCGTTTTTATAGTCAGGGCTTCAGCAATAGCCGCAAAGAAAAACTATTATCCATTTCTGACTCCTTGGTAAAAAATCATCTGAATTGTTGTTGGAATATCTCCATTACAAGGGCGGGGGGCCATTGTGGGTGGTGCGACAAATGTATGAGAACGATGGCAATCTTAGAAACGATGGGGATTTTGAGCAAGTATTGTTCCGTGTTTGACGTCCAAGAATATGATAAATTCAATAAAATATACATAATGAATACAATTGTGAAAAAAAACTCTCCATATTACAAAGAACCATATGAATTCTATAAAACAAATTATCCTGAGTTATTTAAACAGGCCAAAGAAGATTTATCCAAACCTGAGAATAAAGGCATTTCAATATTGCAGTATGCTGTAGAGAGCGGATCGCTCTCAGCTTATCGCCTGTTGATCGGGGGGCTAACCAATGGTAGGCTTGGAGGCCTTACAATAAAACAAGATGTTGAACAAGCTATCGAATTGGCCGAAGATTTATATATGAAGTCTAGTAAAAAAGAGGACCGACATTTGTTAATTAGATCCTTATTTGAATCTAAAGAGAAACACGCAAAAAGAATTGTTGAATTATACGTTCCAGGAGACCCTGCGGACATTGCCCTAATCGTGGCAAAATCATTAGATGCATCAAATAATCGTAAAGCCTGCATAGATCTTCTTCGTAATTATGATGATGATGAATGCAGGAGGTACCTTTCTTCCAGACTAAAATATTGCGGAAAGAATAATCATAAAGAATCGATTGACATTCTAGAAGGCTTATCCAGAAAGGGGGATCTTGATTCCGTTGGTGCACTTGCCCTTGAATATTACAAAGGCGATATTGTCGCCAAAGATGTGGGCAAAGCCATTACTCTGATGAATTCTGCAGTTACTAAGAAGTGGTGCAGACGCTACCTTATCGAGTGGTTATTGTATTCCAATGACATCGATTGCATAGGGGAAGCCAGCCTTCTATGTAAATTCGATCTAGATGATTCTAATGTACGTGAACTATATCAATCTTCGATTGAGATGTTGAAGTCGTTCTAAACCATATTCGATTGCCATTTGTTGCAATCAACGATGGATAGCATAGACCCTAATGACCCAGTGTTCATAATTATTTCCGTTTCAACCTGAGCTCGACAGAAACTGATGCAAAGCGACTGCCGTTTATGAATACTGGCC
>ENA-UOOR01003169-UOOR01003169.1-fermentation-metagenome-genome-assembly--contig:-NODE-3169-length-15072-cov-2.811813_pt1 | contig 15072 bp, 12 predicted proteins | sample MGYA00245780_ERZ724029 | MGnify/ENA primary metagenome ERZ724029 (study PRJEB28704, sample SAMN03018315) | fermentation metagenome | biome: anthropogenic terrestrial biome; feature: soil; material... | reverse complement strand
AGGCAAGACTCTAAGAATCTGCCCGCAGCTATTTAGCCATCGCAGCCTCGATTTCCTTAATGGTCCTTGGTATATGGCGGGAGAGGTTCTCGCAACCGTCTTCTGTAACCAAACAATTATCCTCGAGGCGGAAGCCGATGCCCCACTCTTCGCAGTAGATGCCGATGTCTACACAGAAGATCATACCGGGCTGTAGCGGACCGCCACGCACAACATCGTCGTGCACGTCCAGACCGACGTGATGCGCCCCGCCGTGCCACATCAACTTGCCGATTTCCTCGTAGCTGTCCACCAGACCGAGCTGGTGTAGCTGTTCATAGTTATGTTCGCGCGCCAGACGGTCCACATCCTCGTGCAACATGCCCGGCTTGATAATCGAGAACATGTAATCGGAGGAGCGTAAGGCGCACTCATAGAGCAGTCGCTGGCGTTCGGTGAACTTGCCATTGCAGGGCCAGGCACGGGAAACATCGTTGACGATGCCCTTCCAGCGCGCACCGACATCATTTAGCACCATATCGCCATCCTGCGCCTGCCCACTATAGGAGTAATAATGAATACAGAAGTTGTTCTGTCCGGCGCTGATGATTGGAGGGAATCCTGGCTCCAGCACATCATGATCTGTAAGCACATGATCGAAGATGGCCTTGTACTGGTATTCCCACATACCGGGGCGTGAGGCGCGCATCATTGCTCGAATGGCTTCGCCGGTGATGCGAATGGACTCGCGCATGGCAGCGATTTCGCAAGGCTGCTTGATTGCCCGCAAGTGGCTGAAATGCAGGTGGATGTTCCTCACAGGGAATGCCGGATATTCCTTCTGACAGCTATGTGCAAAGCGGTGCTCCTCGTTTGCTGGCTCCTCAGCAGTGAGTTTGGTCAGGTCGAGATAGAGTTGATCAAACTGACTGCTGGTGGCGCGCTGATGGAACTCACTCTGGAATTGGTCAAGATAGGCGATGCGCTGGATGCCAGAAATGGCAATGGCCTCGTCTGCTTTCAGACGCCGGCCTGACCAGCGCTCGGCCAGTAGGTCCGGGCGTCGTAAGTAAAGTGTTTCGGAGATTTTGCCAGCACGTCTCTCCGCTAGTAGAATTATGCCTTCCTCATTGCAACCCGTTGCATAGAGGAAGTTGCGGTTACAGAAAAAGTTGTAATACTGGTCCGCACTCTGGCGGGGGGCGTGTCCGGCGAAGAGCACCAGTAATGAATTATCTTCAATGCCTTGGTAAATACGCTCACGGTTGCCGAAATAATAGCTTTGCTCCATGATCGAGATCCTCCTTCTAGATGTGTAGGTTCAGCCGCTGCTGACTATGGCTGCCAATCTCTTCTACAGGCTCCGTTCATGTCCTGCTTAGGTATGCAGGAATAGCTCTTCTCTTTTTTCTAGCCAAAGCAGGTATAACAAATGGCGCCTCCGCCTTCTTGGTTCGTAAGTACTTGCTTCTTATTTCGGCGGCGACAGTTTTTTTGCCACTAGGTGCATCGGGCGTCAATTCTCAATCAGCTCATAACCATTCCAGTGCACCGCCAGCGCTTGATTATCGCTTAGAGAAAAATGGGGTAACCCCAGATCAGTTCGTGGTGGTGTTCCTGGGGCCTGATGAACTGATAGGTAAGCCTGGACAAGCGCCAACCCTGCCGTTCTCTCATCAAGGGGGTTGCCAATGTTGGGAGTGGCGATGAGGCTGCCGGCACTCACGCCGACATAATCCCTATTTGCATACACCATCTTCTTAATAATGGCCTCAAAACCAGTATCTTTGATGCGCTGCAGCAGGTGACCTGTGTTACCGCCGGTAAAGTAAATTACATCGAATTCCATGGCTGCTGCTTCAGTCAAGCTACCATCAAGATCATAGTCAGTGATGTTTTCCGTGTCTATCCCTACCCCAATAAGCTCGCGCCTGCACCACTCGGCCATGTCCTTAGCCGCGTCATCAATGGCGGCAGTGGGGATGAACAGTACTCTAGCTTCTGCGACCGGCTGGTGCAGCATTGCGAGAAAGCGGTTGACTATATTGACCTTCTGTCTGCCAGCCATGTCCTCAAATCCCGCTGCCGTTAACAAGACATTGCGCCACTTCCGTTTGCCACTTTGCGCGGCCCAGTGCCTGCAGACACTCACTCTGTCACCCGGTGGCCTGTCTCCGTGTTCAGGATCAAGATAGGAGTAGGTATAGAGCCTATTGCAGGGAATACTGTCGCATTCGCCGCAGTGCGTGACTTCTCTGCTTTGGCAACAGGCGGCAATTGGGCATGCGCCGTGAAACGGATGGCCCTGGGTCTCGATACAGCCGCCACAACCTTGGGATTCTTTCCATAGACAGTCGGTGCAATGCAGTCCACAACGGGAATCAACTCTGAAGTTTTCCGGTTTCTGTGCGCCGATTTCAATCTTCATAAAGTAGACACCTCGTTTCTTCTACCATTAATATCCTTTGAAACGGACAACTGTATGTTCTGTTCATTCATAGCTTGCGGCAATATTTTTTGCTGTCATGTATGGCTTGTTTAATCATCTGTCGGGCCTGTAGTCAGCCCCTTGCCTACTAGTAACGGAGATCAAGTCGCATTAGCCAGGTCTCTTCATATTTGTGTCGTAGCAGTGCTTTGCCCATTGGCTGCACGCGTTCAAAACCGCTGGCCAGAAACACTGGTTCCGGTCCATTCGGATAAGGTGTTTCCACTCCACTAATCACGCTTAGCCCGCTGTAGCCCCTATTCCTCAGTTCCGTGCCAAGGCTTCTGAGCAGGCTTGGTCGGTAATCACGTTCAAGGCCCCACTCGTTAGGGCTGTACACACAGGTAATGAAAGCGCGGTCCGACCGTTTGTCAGCAAGCGGGTAGGGTATGGCCGCCTCTGGTAGTACCTCCACGAACCCCACCGGCTCGCCCTCTTTGAAGCCTATTAGGCCGGCAAACTCGCGGGCCTGTGGGTAGCGTGCCAGCCACTCTTGCTTGCTGATGAACTGCGAGTCGGTTAGGTTAGGCATGCAGATGCGAAAGGCGAGGCCCGCTGTTGCTGGAATCAGTGGCCTAGTTACATCTACCTCATCGTATGGCAGGGCTGCGTAAGCCTGTTTGCCTGGAAGTGTACTGCGTGTTCTGTAGCTCTCTACAATCTCCTCTGGCCTCCCCGGATAGTGCAACTGGAAATCATCAATGCTGATGGTGCCTGGACAGAACAGGTTGTATTGCTGGGCCAAATCCGGGCGTTCACTGATATCCAACTCTCTATAGGCATAACCCAGAAGACCAGCTGCCTTCCTGGCCTGTAATCCCATGTAGTATCCTGGGCATTGCCTGCCGAAATAGAGATAAAGTACCTCCTTTGTCATCTTCTCTCCTCCATTCAGACCATCTCTATCTATTCTATCGAACATTTGTTCCGCTGAAAAGCACAGATTTAGATAGTTGCCTCGCTGTTCACTTTTGGTAAAGAAAAGATCAGGCAAAGCTACGGCCCACGACAGGTCAGGAAAGAAGCTCTTGCTAATATATTTTCTTAGGCGAGGGCAGGGATAAAGGTACGACACCAGAAATTACTTATAGAGGGGCTACTCTCGGGAAACAGCTAGAATAACAGGAGGTATCACAATGGAGTATACAGTGTCAGAGAAGATCGCAAAGGCTTACGAGTTGCTTAAGGGGCTAGGGGCAGTGCAGAGTGGTATAGAGTTCATCAAAGATGATGAGCAAAATACCTTAGAGGACCAGCGCGACTTGGTTGTCATCGAGGCCCCAACCTTCCAGGAAGCTAACAGAGCTAAGGCATTCGCCGAGAAACTGGCAGTGTTGGGCTTGGAAGATGTGCAGGTAGATCGCCATGGCAATGCATTTGGTGTTAGGCGTGGTAAAGGTAACACTGGTAAGGCCATCGTCATCGAAGGGCACTTAGATACGGTTTTCCCCATGGGGACGGTAACTGATAGGCCCGAACCTCAGGATGGCGTCTACCATTGTCCCGGTATAGCTGACGATACTAGGGGTTTGGTTGCAGTGTTATCTGTCCTACGCGCTTTTGAGCAGAGCAAGATTGAGACTCACTATGACATCATCTTTATGGGGACCGCCCGCGAAGAGGGTATGGGCGGTTTCGGTGGGATCAAGGGCTTTTTAGCTGATCACGACAACATCGTTGGTTGTATTAATATTGATGGTGCGAGTCTTGACTCCATCACCTACCAGGCTACCGGGATGAAGACCTTTGCCGTCAACTTCTACGGCATAGGTGGCCATGCTTACGGTTCCTTCGCTAAGGTTGCCAATCCGTTACACGCTGCGGCCAGAGCTGTGGCCAAGATTGCGGATATCCAGGTACCTGCCTCTCCCAAGACTACCTATGCCGTAAGCAATTTCCACGCTGGCAATGATGCCGGTGTGCATGCCATCGTTCCACAGGCCACCATCAAGATGAACATGCGCTCAGACGCTCAAGATGAGCTGGATATCATGTATGGGAAAGCACTGGAGTGCATTAAGCAGGCCTGTGACGAAGAAACCGCCCGTTGGGGGATGGATACCATCACCTATGACATTGTCACCTACGTTGATGTCAAGGCAGGCACGCAATCGATGGATGCGCCCATCGTGCAGGCCATCTACACACTGATTAAGGACACTGGTATCGAACCCAGTTTCGGCAACGGTGGTAACACCAACGCCACCCCTCCCATCGCCAAGGGTGTTCCGGCCGTTTGCATTGGTGGCGGCGGCAATGCTGGGATGGTGCATACGACTAAGGAATGGTGGGATTCCACCGATGCCTATAAGGGGCCACAGCTGATCTTCTACTTCGCCAACCTGTTGGCTGGAATTGAAGGCGTCAGCGAGTCGATACTCTAGTTCAATAATGTAAATAGCATAACAAGCCAGCGCTCCTGCGCTGGCTTGTTATGATTTTGCAGGAGAGGGCTCGGTAGAACATGGCATTATTCAGCCTAGCTACCAGTACTGGCATAGTGTCTCACTCCGACGCGCCAAACCACTAGAGACGCTGTGAAGAAGGCAATTCCGGCAGGCAGTGCCAGCCAGCCCAAACCTACTGGCACGCCTTCCCAACCGCAAACGTTGGCTGCCGGATAGTAGCTGCAAACAAACATGGGCATGAAGAAAGTAAAGGTATTGCGTAGCCAGCCTGGTAGCAGTGGTGGCGGGACTTTGGCCACCTGATAGCTGCCGTTGGTGAAGATGTTTACCCAGTCCAGTGATTGCACCGTCCAGAAGGCCACGGCTGAGGAGATGACGAAGATGCCGGTATAGACTAGGTATCCGCCAATTAGCGCACATAGCAGCAGGAGCAGTTGCTGTAACTTTAAGCTAACGCCTTGCTTGGTTAAGGACCAGACGATGACAAACAGCCCGCCCACCACGCGCGAAAGCCGATGCAGATGAAAGCGTGTGCCTAAGATCTGCAGGAAGGTGCTACGCGGTCTCAGCAGAATGCGGTCGAAGCTACCTGTGCGCACCTGTGAGGGGAAGTAGTCGAAACCACGCGAGAAGAGCTCGGCCAGGCCAAAGGCAGTTAGGGAGAGCCCATAGACCAGCATCACGCGCGTAGCGGGCCAATCGCCGATGGAACCAAATCGGGCGAAGAGCAATAGCACTTCCAGCGGGTCGGTGATGACAGTGACTAGCACCCCTATAAGCTGCATGGGCCAACCCTTGTACTGCAACCCGGCGAGCAAATTCATCTTCAGATAGCGCCAATAGAGTGCAAACCCATTCATTGCTATCCCCCCTGTACTACCAAGCGTTTTAGACTGCGCTGCATCAGTAGCCACCCGGTTGCTACGAAGATAATCATCCAAGCAAGTTGCATCAGGGCAACTCCGGGAAAGGCGCTAGGCGCAAGCGTCCCCAGATAGAACCTGAGGGGTAAGTCCAGCAGGCTGGCAAAAGGCTGAGCGTACAAGAACCGCTGTGCCCAGGCCGGCCAAAGCTGCAGGGGAAGATATGAGCCTGAGAGCATGTCGGTCAGAACAGTCAGCATGATTACCGGCCCATCGCCCCACCTGATTTGCATTAAGAGCACGTAGATGATTCCAACAACGGCACAGGAAAGCAGGAAGCCGATCAGCAAGGAACAGAAAGCAGCCAACAGGCTAAGAAGTGATGCCGGAGGCGCTAGGCGATATGGTTCTGGTAAAAGCATGGCCACGCTGGCCACGGGTGGCACCTGTAGGAGAAAACGTCCGAAACGTGAGGCAGCGGTGCGAGTGAACCAATGGAAATAGAGGTCGAGCGGGCGGCAGAGTTCTATTCCCACATCGCCCTGTTGGATCTTGTTGCGAATCTCCCGGTCAATTGAGAATGTGGGGATTAGGTATAGCGCAATTTGTACCAACCAGATGTAACTGACCGCCTGCGTGATATTCATTCCGGAGGAAACTCCGGCGTTTTGTTTGCCGTAACGGTAGAAAACCACAATGATCACAGCGTGCACAAATCCCCAGAAGATGTTGGTGGTCAGCTGTGCCCAAGCAGCCAGGCGATATTGCAGACTGTTTCTCAAGTGCATGCGGAGAATACCCAGGCAAGGCCGTAACCAGCTCATAGGCTCATCTCCCGATACATGCGCGCGATCATCTCTTCTACGCTTTGGTTTTCTACGACCAGGTCTTGCAATGGGCAGGCAGCCGCCAGCCGGGCGATGATCTCTTGTGCCTGCACTTGCTCTGGCCGGAAGTAAACGACAATCTCGTTTTCCAACATCTCTAGCCTCTCCGCCCCGGGTAGCTCTGTCAGGCTGCAGGAGCCAGCTAGTTTTGCTCGGATGCGGCGTTCGGGGGTATATTGCCGTTTCAGTCCGTCTAGTAACCCGTCGTAGAGCAGTCGACCGTGTCCGATCACCATCACACGCTGGCAGAGTGTTTCGATATCGGCCATGTCATGCGTGGTCAGAATCATGGTTACGCCGTGCTTTTGGTTTATTTCCTTCAGGAAGTCGCGCAGTGCCAGTTTAGATACTGCGTCCAGTCCGATGGTTGGCTCGTCCAGGAAGAGAAGGCGCGGGTTATGCAGCAGGGAGGCTACCAGTTCGCAACGCATGCGTTGCCCCAGGCTTAGTTGTCGTACCGGCGTGGCCAACAGCCCTCCGATATCGAGGATGTCAGTCAAATCGCACAGCCGTTTTTGATAGTCGCTGGCACTGATGCGGTAGATGTCACGCAGCAACTCAAACGAATCGAGCACCGGTACATCCCACCAGAGTTGGCTGCGCTGGCCGAAGACAACGCCGATTTGGGCCACATGTGCTACCCGCTGTTGCCATGGCACCCGGCCCATCACCTGGCAGCTGCCTGAGTCTGGCACCAGGATACCGCTCATCACTTTCACTGTGGTTGATTTACCTGCCCCGTTCGGGCCGATGTAACCGACTAATTCACCCTCTTCGATGGAAAAGCTGATGCGGTCCAGCGCCTTTACCTCCTTGCTCTGGCGCATGAAAGCACCACGCATGGCGCCAAACAGGCCCGGTGGTCGCTCAGCCGTTTTGAAAGTCTTGCAGATTTCATTCAGTACGATCAGGCTCATTGCATCGCCTCGCATTTCGTCATCAAGGGCAGCCCGAGTTTGCCTCAGGCTGCCCGATAGTTGTCCCTATTTCTCGTCTTTTTTCTTCGGTTTCATCCCTTGTGACTCTTCGTTGTATTTGGCAATATCCTGCCTGCATTGGTCAGAAATCTCCTTTTCAAAAGGAAAAACCTGAGCATTGGCTATCCGTTCAATGAAGACCTCGGCGTATTCACCGAGCATCGCCAGATGAGGAGCGTCGATGTGCTCGATAGCATCATCGCACGTGTGCAGATAGGTGGTTGCTCCTCCATACCGGGCTATGTTCAGTGAAGGGATGCCCTTGTCACCAAAAGGCAGGCTGTCGCTGCTAGAAATACCTAGTTCGGTGTTCATTCCGCAGCCGAGTTCCTTGCTGAGCGCCGCGGCGTAAGCCCTGAGGGACTCAGCACCCGTGACGATGCAGACGTTCCGGCCGATGATGCCACCGGCGACATCAATATTGACTAGCAACTTGATCCGCTCAATCTGATCCTCATGCTGTTTGAGGTAATTGATGCTGCCAACCAAACCAACTTCTTCAGAGCCGCACCAGATGAAGCGTAGCGTTCTCTTCGGTGGTTGTTTCGCGAATATGCGGGCTAGTTCCAGTAGAGTTGCGCTACCGCCTGTGTTATCGGTCGAACCGGTGGTGTAGGGTACTGTATCATAATGTGCACATAGAGCGACTATTTCTTCCCCAGTAGTTCCGGGGATATCAACTACCACGTTGCGCGACTCGCCTTCGTGCTGTTCCTGCTCGCAGATGACCGAGACTTCCTTTGCTTTCGCTTTGAGCAGCTTGAGAGCATCCTCATAGCGGATCCCAACAGCGGGTAACTCGCCGAAGCGTTTCAGGCAGGTTTCTCGGATGCAGAGATGCATTAGGTCCTTTCCTGGTTCGCCGATGCAAATGACGGCTTTAGCCTTGGCTTTGACTAATCTCTCGTATTTCTTTACTCTGAGGAAACCGTAGGTCAAGACAATCTTGCCGGCAATCCCATTCAGGAAGTCCTCTTCACCAGATTCCACAAAGACCAATTCCCCAGTGATACCGTCCGGTCCGGTGGATCCGGTCAGACCGACCACCGACGCCTCAACTACCTCCTGATAGGGAGCGAGCACCTTTACTTCGGCATGTTTTTCCTGGTACACCCATAGCGGAAATGGTTCAATGGTTGGGTTCAAGCCATAGGACCGCAGCTGAGTGGCAATCATCTCCGCCGCCCGTGCCTCCTCTGCTGAGCCGCTCGGCCGCACAAAGTTCAGCTCTTGCAGCCGCTGATAGGCTCTTTCTCCGTCAAATCGCATTTGTTCTCCTCCTCTGTTGTCTGATGTGATTGAGCATGAGTAGAACATTCTAGATGAAGTTGGTAATCCCTTGTATAGTTACTGAGATTCCGGCATATCCGAGTCGCCCTGCATCCTTAATCATGCTATTCTCCTCTTAGCTATTTCCAAGGACTCTTACTGTCAAGCCAGCCTTTTTGCAGCCAATACTCTTTGTCGCGCGCTACCACGCTATCGTCGGCGTATGACCTAATCATCGGGCGCATTGCTGCGAAAACCAGTTTGGGGTATAGCCTGGGGGCTAACGATTTTCTTTTTAGCATGGTTTGATAAAACTCATGAGCTTTATGTGCTACCTTAGCTTTAACTTTAGTCTCGGCCCTTTCTAGATCTAAGGCTCTGCAGCCGAATGAAAAATAACGCTTAAACCCCAGGTAGTTAAAACTGCGTGTCATTGTTTTTAGTGTTGGCCTCATACCGGTACCGGCGGCGGTGGTAATAGCGATGCCAATCTTGTCAAAGAGCTCCACCTCTGGTCGATGAGGAATCCACATGGTAAACAAGTGGTCAAGAAAAGATTTCATGCCGCCTGATACATTCATCACGTATACTGGTGAAGCCAAAATAACCCCATCGGACGTAAAGATATCGTTAACGATCGGTGTAATGTGGCTACTATGCGGGCAGCGCTCACGACCGTTAACCAAACAAGCGAGGCAACCATTGCAGAAATGCGGCAAATCTTTGGGTAAGAAATACTCGGCGTAGTCAATTGAGCCCAGCCTAGCTAGCTCTGCTTTAAACAGTTCTACAGCCTTATAGGTGTTACCCTGCCTGTCATTGCCATGAATAACGGTTACTTTCAACGCAATCCTCCTCATACCTTAGGTTCTCTACTCTCTTTGCCTATAACATTCTAACACTTGCTATTGTGAACAAAAGAGTTATTTAAGAGAAATCTTATTGTATATGAATAGCCAAGCCAAAGGCTTTCCGGGAGGGCCCGGAAAGCCTTTCTGCAATACTACTCTGCAAAGTCATAGACAAGCACCCTGTCCGTAGTTCGTACCAGTAATCTGTCCCCAATCCAGAGAGCCTGCAAAATGTCTTCTTCTCGCAATTTCAGTAAGGTGAATTCTCGTCTTTGCTGATCTACCAGCACGCCATGTCGCAATTGGCCCGTATAGTTGGCCTGGGTATGCCCTCTGAAGCGGCTAATAAACAGCAGCTGGCGCGTAGGGTTATAGGTGAGATGAATATCTTGTTGAATTTGCCATTCAGCCTTCTGGGTAACCTGCTGCAGTGTATCCTTGGCTGTGTCATAGTGCCAAATGTTAGCCTTAAAGCTAGGATCGTAGCCATCGCTATGGTCAAAATCGGAAAGGAAAATGCCTTTGCCATCAGGTGTGAATAGCCCCGAGTTGAGTCTGGTTGTACGTGTCAGTGCGATTTCGTTATCTGACAGGGTATAAAAGTCTAGCGTCTGAGAGTTCTCACTTGCCCATAGGCCGATGTACCCTAAGGCGATGAGGTTTTCTCTAATCCATACTACCTGCTCGTGTCTTACGGAATTCTCCTTACTCAGGCCCGAGATCTCCTGCTTATTCTTGGCGGCCAAGTCAATAACAAATGCCGTTTCATTTACCTTTTCACCAAGATCGTAGGTCGACTTCCCTTCAATATACAGCAGTCTCTTGTTATCAGGAGACTGCGAGAAGCCGGAAATGAGGCGCCCCGGTTCTGTACTGGCTATTTGTGTTTCCTGCAATGAGTTGAGGTCGGTTACATAGATGCTATTCTGTTCCTCCGGCAGAGACAGGTAATAAAGCTTGCTATTCACCCAGTCTGGCTCAAAGTAGCGCTGGCCACTTAAGGGTTTGTTTTGTCCTCGGTACCAAAGGGTTGCTTCGCTGTTTTTATCGCGAGCAGAAACAAAGAGGTCGCCTGCCGCCCAAATTACATCAGCGTGACCAATATTAGCAAGCTCGTGCTTATTGCCGGTTACAAGGTTTTGCACGTATACCGCACTGCCCATTTGGTAGGCCAACTGCTCTTCGTCGTATTTCCAAATTGTTCTCAAGTCAGGGCCTAGTTTCAAATCGGATAGTGAAAAGGCAGGGGGAGTGAAGGTATCATTGTGTACATCATTTAGTTCCACAAATTCTGCTTGTAGGTCTATAACGTAAATATTAGTCGGCAGCTCTGGCCATGCAGCCGCAAATACCAACTTCATATCGTCGTGCCATCCTAGCAGTGCTAGGGACTCAGCTTGGGAAAGGATGATGTGTTTTTGCCCTATAGGGTTACTGAGAATCAAATTATACTTACCGTCAATGACCTGCCGGTAAGCCGCAAAACGGCCTCTTGGGTCACACCTGATATTATCGCCGTCCACACTAGGGAAGTAATTAGGTAATCTATCTGACGCAAAACGCAGAGCTTCGTCTTTCGCTGTTGCCTCATACCAAGTGGCAAAGGCTGTGTCTTGTTGGGGCTGATGCAAACCGTTGAGGTCGGTTGTCCAAAGCATTCCGTCTTCTTTATACCCTAACTGCCTCTGAGAATGAGAAAAGGCGTAACTAGTCACCCCAGAGAAGTTTTCAAAAACGGCGTTTAGTTGCTTTTCCTGTACCTCAACAGAATGTAGTTTAATGGTTCGTTCCTTATCTGGTACTGAGCCCGCGCCATTGTTCTTGCCAGGCTGGGATGGCACACAAGCGGTTAGCAGCAAGGGAACCAGCAGACATAGCGCTAACAGGTTTCTTTTCATCGTTCCGCCTCCTTAATAATTCACGAACAATTCTATAGTTCCATCCGTCACCAATAGTTCCCTTCTAAAGCTTTTTCTTGGTGATCGTTTTGTTACTCATGCGCGATAGAGTCATGGTAAGATGATAATAGACAAAGAGCGAGTGATGAATAGGAGGGATAGAGCATGAGACGCTTGATGGCGCGGATAGCAAACATGGTACAGGGGATTTCCTGGGCAATAGCACGTTTTCCGTTGACTGTCTTTTGTTTGCTCAGCAGCACGATACTAACCTGCTATATGATTTCTTTAGACAGAGCTCCTGCTTTGATTATTCAAAAGCTAATGTTTGTCTTTTTGCTAGGCTCCTTTATAGGCGTCACTGCCCAATTTGCTTGTGAGCGTTTTCAGCGTTTGGCCAAGCAGCGCCTAGGTGTTTATGCCTTGTCTGTCGTGCTTATGTTGGTGTATTACCTCATTATTGCCGGAGCACCTGCCATCGATTATGGAGTAGGTGCGCGGACAATGGTGGCGGTTTTCTCCATGTTTTGTGTTTTTATCTGGCTGCCTTCTTGCCGAGGGAAATTCGACTTTAATAGTGTAGCGCTAATTCACTTCAAATCGGCTTTGACTTCCGTACTTTATGCGGGTGTACTCTCGGCTGGTTTAGCATCTTTATTCGCGGCAATTGATATCTTGTTGTTTAACTTAAGCAGCAAAACATATGGGTATATGATGGCCATCGTCTGGATGCTGTTCGCTACCACTTATTATTTGTCGTTGTTACCTCGGTTTAACTCAGAAACCGAAGCGGATCGCGCCTTTACTGCGGAAGCTAATCAATATCCGCGTGTTCTAGAGATACTAATTTCGCAGATCGCCATTCCCTTAGTTACGGCTTATACGGTGGTGTTATTCTCTTACTTCATCAAGATTGGCGTAACCAAAAAATGGCCCATTGGTCAGTTGGGGCCGATGATTTTAGTCTATTCAGCTATCGGTCTGCTGGTTTACATTTTGGCCAGCCGCTTGAGTAATCGCTTAGCAGTTTACTACCAACGCTCCTTCCCCAAGGTGCTGATTCCGATTGTGATCATGCAGTTGATCTCGGTCTACATTCGTTTACGAGCCTATGGGGTCACTGAGTCTCGTTATTATGTTCTATTGTTTGGGATTTTCTCTTTAGTGATCGGCATACTGCTCTCACTGAGACCTGTGACCAAGAATGGTCTCATTGCTTTATTAGCAGCTGGGTTTGCCATTGTCTCCGTTGTCCCACCGGTAGATGCCTTTACCGTATCTCGTGTTAGTCAGGTCACTCGATTGGAGCACATGCTGCAATCGGCAGGGATTTTGGTTGACGGGCAGCTCATAGCCAAGAGCGATGCGGATTTTGCTCTAAGGCGGGAAACAACTAGCATCTTGAACTATCTCAATCAACGTGGCCATTTGCCTCAAGTCGCTTGGCTACCCGCTGCCTTTGAGCCTTATAGAGACATGCAAAAGACGCTCGGCTTTGAACCTACTTACAAGTACAGTCAGGGTATTATTGATCATTTCCATGTCGGCCTAGATATGCAAGAGCCGCTGTCGATTGCGGGCTATGATGTCTTGCTGCAAGCGGCTACTTATCGGCAGCAGACAGCAATTACGCACGACTTTTCGGTTAGAGGTACCTCTTATCGGCTCGTGCTGAAGCGTCTGTCTGCACAGGAAGTACGTGTATCGGTGCAGAACGCTGCCGGGGAAGAGTTAGTAGCAACCGGTCTGGAGGAATTTGCAGCGTTGTTAGAAGACAAAGGCGACAAGTCAAAGGGACAGCTGCCTGTTGACCAGCTGACTCTGGACGTAACCGATAACCAGTATAAGCTACGGATTATCTTTCAGAGCATTACCGCCACTCATGGCAGCGACATTGATGAAGGAATCGACTATAACATGTTTGTTTTAATCGCGGTTCCACACGAATAAACCTGTATCTGAATCTACGTTCTAGCAAGGGGCTTTTTGGGGTTTTCTCAAAAAGCCCTTTTTGCATGATCTAAGGCTTCATGTCCTCGCGCTGTGGCTCTAACAAACTGCAGAAGCGCAGTTAGATGCAAGTATGTAGCTTTTCAGCTTTTCAATAGTAGCTCTTCTAGATAGAACATCTTTCCATAGAGCCACGTATTTTCTGCTCAATGAATGTTTCTAGGTGTAATTTCATAAAGAAGTAACAGGAAAAAGCAAGGAGGTTCGTGTGTAGGAACCTCCTTTTTCTCCAACAACCAGATAGATCTGTGCGAATGTGCAGGAAACTGTGGCTAGATGGAGAATATTTGCAATACCGAGGAAGCAACGCCAAGAAGAGAGGTAGAAATGATGCGTAAGCTGGCTACCCCAATGCTATTATTGCTGGTTGCCGTAACTGTGTTTGGGTGCAGTGCAACCGCTAAGCCCAACATACCAGACGTTCAGGAAACACCGCATGTAGATGTAGAACCTATCGGTGAAACAACGGAGCCTAGTCTTACAGCTGCGTTCATGGCTATGGTTGATAACCATAGTGCTGCCCGGCCTCAGTATGGACTGGCCAAGGCCGACGTTGTTTATGAATTTATCTGTGAAACGGGTATCACCCGTTTCTTGGCTGCCTTCTATTCGCGGGACCCAATTCGCGTCGGTCCGATTCGTAGCATTCGTTATTACTACTTGCATGTAGCTAGAGCTTACGATCTTCCTTTGGCGCATGTCGGCGGTAATATGGATGCTTTGGCATTGCGTGAGCCATTGGCAATCAAGAGTATCTGCGATATTACTAACGCAGGCTCAGCCTTTCTTATTGATCCCACGCGTTCACGTCCTCATAACACCTATATCACTAGCGAAAGCTTGTTAGATGTCGCCGCCAGCCGCGGTTATGCTTCTTCGGCTCTGCCGGAATTGCCTGAAGGTGATTTTGTAGCCACGCAATCGGCCACTAAGGTGCAAATCACCTACAGCCCTGGCTACAAAGTTTCATGGGTTTATCAGCCTACTACGCAGCATTACAGTCGATTGATCAATGAACGGACGCATGTGACAGCAGAACAAGAGGAGATTATCGCCCAGAACATTATAATCATTGAAGCACCTGTAAGAACGGTAGAGGTTCCTGTTGATGGTATACAGAGTGAAATTGAAGTAATTGGCGCAGGAAAAGCCTTGTTTTTGCGCAATGGCAAGCTTGCTAATGGTACGTGGCGTAAAAGCAAGTCGGAGGCTCATTTTGAGTACCAGCTTGAAGATGGAACTAGGTTTACCTATGCTCCGGGCAGCGTGTGGATTCAACAGGTCCATTCATTGGCTCGCGATGTTGTCTATGAGTAGGCCTCGGTTACTTAGTATTACCTAATTGTCAAGAGCGTTAAAGCCGCGCAAGCAGATTAATCTGGTCTTTGCGCGGCTTTCGTGTGCCAAGAAGAATAAGTGGTTGTTGCACTGCCCCCCCCCCC